>WBZP01000922.1_pt1 | contig 38269 bp, 31 predicted proteins | sample 5204301 | NCBI WGS metagenome assembly WBZP01 (sample SAMN12412401, study PRJNA552823) | activated sludge metagenome | isolation source: activated sludge from nitrification reactor of wastewater treatment plant... | place: USA: Pennsylvania | collected 2017
TGCTGCTGGTGCGGGGTCGTCCCAGGGGTCGGCTTCCACCGCAGGTGCCGCCGCTGCGGCTGCGCTGGGTGCAGCGGGTGCCGGGTCGTCCCAGGGGTCGGCTTCCACCGCAGGTGCCGCCGCTGCTGGTGCAGGGGCTGCTGGTGCACTGGGTGCGGGGTCGTCCCAGGGGTCGGCTTCCACCGCAGGTGCCGCCGCTGCTGGTGCAGGGGCTGCTGGTGCGCTGGGTGCTGCTGGTGCGGGGTCGTCCCAGGGGTCGGCTTCCACGGCGGGTGAGGGTTCTGCGGCCGCGGGGGCACTGGGTGCCGGGTCGTCCCAGGGGTCGGCTTCCACCGCGGGTGCGGGTGCCGCGGCTGCGGGGGCACTGGGTGCCGGGTCGTCCCAGGGGTCGGCTTCCACCGCAGGTGCCGCCGCCGCGGTTGCGCTGGGTGCAGCGGCAGGTGCGACCGCAGGCTCAACCGCGGCCACAGGCTCGGCCACCGGGGAAGGCTCGGCAACCACCGCAGCAACTTCCTCGGGGACTGACTCGGTCTCCGGCGCGGCGCGCTTCACCGCGGCCAGCAGCATCTGGGCCACGTCGACGACCTCGACCTCGTTGCCTACTCCCTCGGCCTGCTTCGCGGTCAGTCCGTCGGAGATCATCACCCGGCAGAACGGGCAGCCGATCGCGATCCGCTCGGCGCCGGTACCCAGGGCTTCCTCGGTCCGGTTCATGTTGATCCGCGTACCGAGCTTCTCTTCCATCCACATGCGGGCACCGCCGGCCCCACAGCAGAAGGACTTCTCGCCGTGCCGCTCCATCTCGCGCAATTCCACACCTGGAAGGGCGCCGATGAGTTCACGAGGCGGCGTGTACACATGGTTGTGGCGGCCGAGGTAACACGGGTCGTGATAGGTCACGCTGGATCCCGTGGAGGCGGCGTCCCGAGCGCTCGACATCCCCGGCACGTCGGCCGGGCGGGCCACCGGCACCAGCCGCTTGTCCCGCACCAGGCGGTTGAGCAGCTGCGTGTGGTGCACGACCTCGAAGGATCCGCCCAGCGGCCCGTACTCGTTCTTGATCGTGTTGAAGCAGTGCGCGCAGGTGACGACCACCTTGGTCACGCCGAACTCGCTCATCGTCTCGACGTTCTGCTGGGCCAAGGTCTGGAAGAGCACCTCGTTGCCGGCCCGCCGCGCCGAATCGCCGGTGCAGGTCTCGCCGTCACCGAGGACCGCGAAGGACACACCAGCCAGGTCGAGCAATTCGGCCACCGACCGGGTGGTCTTCTTGGCCCGGTCCTCGTAGGCGCCCGCGCAACCGACCCAGAAGAGCCACTCGACCTCGGTCGCGGACTCGATGTCCCGCCCGAGCACCTTGACGTCAAAGGGGAGGCCCTTGGCCCAGTCGAGCCGGTCCTTGGGGGCCATCCCCCAGGGGTTGCCCTTGGTCTCGAGCTTCTTGAACAGGCCGCCGAGCTCGCTCGGGAAGGCCGACTCGATCAGCGTCCGGTACCGACGCATGTCAACGATGTGGTCGACATGCTCGATGTCCACGGGGCACTGTTCCACGCAGGCGCCACACGTGGTGCAGGACCACAGCACGTCCTCGTCGATCACGGCGCCGGAAGCGCCGAGCGGGTCGTATGCCGCCAGTGGCGCGTCTGCGGCATACCCAGTGGCACCGACCAGCGAGACCTCGGTGAGGCTGCGCACCGACTCGGGCACCTCAGCGCGGGCCGCCTCTGATGAGGCCAGCAGCCACGGAGCCTTGGCGTTCGCGTGGTCGCGCAGGGTCATCATGACGAGCTTGGGGGACAGCGGCTTGTCGGTATTCCAGGCAGGGCACTGAGATTGGCAGCGACCACACTCGGTGCAGGTCGAGAAGTCGAGCAGGCCCTTCCAGGTGAAGTTCTCGATCGCGCCGGCCCCCAACGCCGCGCCTTCGTCGAGGTCCTCCATCATCTCCAGGTCGAATGGGCGACCGTCGACGGTCAGCGGCCGAACCGCACCCAGCGCCGTCCGTCCGGAGGCCTCACGCTTGAACCAGATGTTGGGGAAGGCGAGGAATCGGTGCCAGGCCACGCCCATCGTGGGGGTCAGGGCGATAGTGATCATCCAGGCAAAGGACACCAGGATCTTGACCGCAGCCACGACATAGATCCAGTTCCGCACCGCATCCTCAGAGAGGCCGGACCAGATGCCGGCCAGCCAGCCGGTGAGCGGGAAGTGGAGTGCGGTTGAGGTCTCCGGCTCGATGATCTGCAGGAGGCGAGCCTCCAAGGTGCGCAGGGTGATGATGCAGATGGTGACCGCGAGGATGGTGAACTCGACGTAGTACGCCTGCCACCAGGTCGAGCCGAAGAATCGGGAGCGACGGCCTTCCTCGCCGGCGGCGGAGCGTGGGTGATTGCGCTGGCGCACCAGGATGAGCACGAGGATGCCGACGAAGCCGGCCCACGCGAACAGCTCGATGAGCCACTCGAAGGGGGCGAAGTGGCCGATGATCGGGAGCCGGTAGTCCGCCCAGATCAGCTGGAAGAAGGCGTTGACCAGAGTCGCAAAGAGCAGGAAGAAGGAGATCGCCGTGAACCAGTGCGCGATCGCCACCACCGGCAGCCGCGACATCCGGGTGTGTCCGAAGAACTCTTTGAGCAGAGTCGTCGTACGGGACCCGGGCTGATTGGTCCGCGTGGGATCGGCCTGTCCGGAGCGGTACAGCGCGGCGAACCGGAAGACCTGACGGAAGAGCAGTGCCCAGCCGATCAACGGGATGGTGAAGCACAGCGCGATTGCGGTGATCTGCAGCGCGGACATGCTGGGGAGTCTATGCCCGCCTTGGGTTCGGTCATGGGCAGTGTGACGCCGGGCGCACTGGTCATGAATGTGCCGTCGGCCACTGTCTCGCCAGGCGACGGCCGTTTGACCCAAGACATAACAGAATGTTGGAATAACCATAAGAGCAACCCGCGTTACTCGCCACACGACCCCAGGTGTCGCGCGCCCATCGGGCACGCGGCATACCGCCTCATCTCATGGAGACCTGAACCCATGCCGATCTATGCCGATGTCACCCAGACCGTCGGGAACACCCCGTTGGTGCGTCTCAACCGGATCATGCCCAGCGGCCCGATCGTGGCCGCGAAGCTCGAGTTCGCCAACCCGGCGGCCTCGGTGAAGGATCGAATCGGTGTGGCCATCGTGGACGCCGCTGAGGCCAGCGGCCAGCTGCCCGCGGGCGGGACCATCGTGGAGGCCACCTCGGGCAACACTGGGATCGCCCTGGCAATGGTGGGCGCGGCGCGCGGTTATCAGGTCGTGCTGACCATGCCCGAGTCGATGAGCAAGGAGCGCCGGGCGCTCTTGCGCGGCTTCGGCGCCGAGCTGGTTCTCACCCCGGGCTCCGAAGGCATGAAGGGTGCCGTCGCGCGCGCTGAGGCCATCGCCGCCGAACGCCCTGGCGCCGTGCTGGCACGTCAGTTTGCGAATGCCGCCAACCCGGAGATTCACCGCCGCACCACGGCCGAGGAGATTTGGCGCGACACCGACGGTCAGGTCGACATCGTGATCGCCGGTATCGGCACCGGCGGGACCATTACCGGTGTGGGCCAGGTCCTCAAGGGTCGCAAGGCCTCCGTGCAGATCGTCGCGGTCGAGCCCGAGGAGTCCCCGATCCTCAATGGCGGTCAGCCCGGCCCGCACAAGATCCAGGGCATCGGCGCCAACTTCGTGCCGGAAATCCTCGACACCACCGTCTACGACGAGGTCATCGACGTCAACGCCGAGACCGCCGTGCAGTGGGCCCGTCGCGCCGCGCGCGAGGAGGGGCTGCTGGTCGGCCTGTCCTCGGGCGCAGCCTTGGCCGCGGCCGCGCAGGTCGCCGCTCGGCCCGAGAACGCCGGCAAGACCATCGTGGTCATCATCCCCAGCTTCGGTGAGCGCTACCTCTCCACGGTGCTCTTCGAAGGCCTCGTTGACTGATCGCGGGTATGCCGTGAGCCTCCTTAGTTCCGCGCGAGATCGGGTGCGCGAGGACATCGACGCCGCGATCGCGCGCGACCCGGCGGCCGCGAGTCGAGCAGATGTTGCCGTGAACTCCCCTGGGCTGCATGCGATTTGGACGTACCGAGTGGCGCACCGCATGTGGCAGAAGCCTGCCTTGAAGCCGGCGGCCAGGGTCTTGTCGACGGTTGCGCGCGCGGTCACCGGGGTGGAGATCCATCCGGGCGCAACCATTGGGCGGCGCTTCTTCATCGACCACGGTATGGGTGTCGTGATCGGCGAGACGGCGGTCGTGGGTGATGACGTGATGCTCTACCACGGGGTGACCCTGGGCGGGCGATCGTTGGCGCGCGGGACCAAACGGCATCCCACGGTCGGCGATGACGTGACTATCGGTGCGGGCGCTCGGGTGTTGGGCGATATCGAGATCGGTGACGGCGTGCAGATCGGCGCCAACTCCGTGGTGGTCAAGGACATCCCGGCGGGCGCCGTGGCGACGGGCATTCCGGCCACCGTGCGCTTTCCGGCGGTCAAGGGCGAAGACGCCTATGACGCGCTCTATCGGGACCCGGCGCTCTTCATCTGAGTCGGGCACTGCCAGTTGGCGCCATAGACCGCGAACAGGCCAGCATCGGGGATCCCCTGGCTGGCTGTTTGCAAAGCCGTCGCGGCGTCGGCTCCCCGGGCGAGTTCGGCGTGATAGGCCGCCATCAGCGGGGCCGCCGACGAGTCGAGAACGGGCGCCACGGCGGCGATCACCGAGCGCACGCCGCAGCCGAGCAGGCTGGCCGTCAAGCCAAGGGACTCATCACCCACCCGGAAGTGTGACTGGCCGGCATCGCAGCTGGACAGGACGACGTGCTGGGCTGCGATGCGCACTTGCTGGAACTCATAGGCGAAGGCCGGGCCGTCGGCCAGCTGGACGAAGGAGAACAGCGGCGACTCGTCGTGGTGGACCCCGTGTGCCGCGACATGCAGGACTTCGCTCTCGGCCAGAGCGGCATTCAGGCGCCCGGTGGTTGCCTCGTCGGCGACAAAGGCCCGGCCTCCAGGCCACTGAGCGCACACTGCCCGGACCTCGGCCTCCGCGCGTGGGACTCCCGGTCCCGAGATCGCACTCATCGATCCGGTGCCTGGCTCGCACGGACGACCCCACGTGGACAGCGACGGCGTGATCACCACCGAGCGCCCGGTCAGACTCGGCAGCATCCGCCACGGAACCGAGGGCAGCACCCGTGACGGGACGATGATGGCGGCGGTGCGCCCTGGCGCGAGGGCCGGAGCCAGCAGCGCGTCGAGGCGAGCCACTTCGCGGGCGATGCTGGCTTCGACGACCGGCCGCAGCGCGGGTGGGGCGTGCGAGAGCACCCGCAGGTCGGCCGTCAGGCGCCGACTCAGCGAGCGCACGTCCGCTTCATTCGCCAGCTCGTGAATCCGGCTTCGACCATCCTCCATGGAGATGGCGCACAGCCGACCCCGATGGGTGAAGAATGCCGCGGCGCCCGCATCCGCGTCCGCCAACGCTCGCCGGGCAGCGGCATAGGACAGCGGTGATGTCACGCCGTCCCGCGCCCCGGTCCCCGAGAGCTCGCGTTCGCGCTGAGCGATCATGCGTTCCAATCGCGCTGCGTCCGTCCGCAATTCGCCATCGTCGCTGATGTCGTCGAGATCGTCCAGCTGCGCGTGCACGTGGCGAAGCTCGGCCGCCAAGTCCCGCAACCGGTCGTCTGCGATCGGTTGGAGGCGAGGCAGGCGCGAGGACAGCGACCGCCAACGTTCGGTTGCGGCATACACCGAACCGGGCCGCCCGGACTCGAGCGCCACATCGAGGTCCAGTTGAGCCAAGCGCCACCCGTGCAGCGCGAGCGCGGTGCGCGAGTCCATCCCGGAGTAACTCGCCGAGGCCTTGACCAGTCGGGTTGAGGCGCGGTGCAGGGCCCGGCGCCGACGGTCGGCTTGACCGAAGCGGTGGCCGATGGTTGCGTCCAAGAGGTCCCGGTGAAGCCGGGCGGTCAGCACCACGCGCCCGGCCTGGCGGGCCTCACGCAGCCGAATGTCCGCGGTCACGAGGTCCCCGGTCTGTAGGGCCTCTTCGGTCGCCACCAGGGCCGCGTCATGGCGGAGGGCTGGCGACTCGCTGCGGTGGCGCCGCACCGCGGTGGCCAGTTGGGCGAAGCCCTCAAGGTCACCGGAGAGCAGGCTGGCCTGGGCGCCCATGACCTGGGCCTGCTGCCGCCAGGCCACAGCCGAGAAGCGATCGAAGATGTCCGCGGCCTCGCGGGCATAGGTCGCGGCATTGCCAGGCTCGGCTGCGATGACGGCTTCGCGGGCAAGCGCGATGAGGAGTTCTCCGCGAGTGTGGTTCAGGCGATCGCCGGTCGCCAGGTGCAAGCCCCGCCAGAGCTGGGTGCGCGCCTCCTCGAGCAGACCTGCCTCGATGTAGGCCCGCCCGAGGTCGAGCAGCGTGGCGGCCAGTGCCATCTCGCTCTCGGTTGCCAAACCCTGGGTCATCAAGGCAAGCGCAGCCGGGATATCTCCCTTGAGCAGGGCCAAGCAGCCCTGATTGTGGCGGGCCATCTGGGCGATATCGCGGGCGCCGCAGCGGGCCGCCACCTCGTGTGCCAGCTCGAGATCAGCCAGACTCCCGGAGAAATCGGCAAGGTACTGCTTGGCCAGGCCGCGGTTGAGGTAGGCCACGGCACGTTCGCGGTCGCTGAGCACCTCAAGGTCGCGGTCGACGTCATCAATCGCCCGCACCGACTGCGCCCACCGCCCAGACCGAGCCTGCAGCCCGGCCTCTTGGACCTGGGCCAGCACGACCAAGTCGATGGCCCCGGCCGCCTGCGCCTCGGCACGGGCCCGCTCCAGGACGTCCACGCCCGCGCTGAGCCCATGGGATTCAAATCGGGGGACCGCCAGCGCGATCAAGGCTCGGGCTCGAAGCGCGATCAATCCTGGTTCTACCGCGTCGACCAGGAGATCGCAGGCAGCAGTCAGCGCGAGGGCGGCTTCGCGGGGCCGCCCAGCGGCGTTGTCCTTGATGCCTTGCTCGATGAGTTCGGCAGCAGAGGTGCGAGCGGAGATCGGTACCTCTCAGAGGTCAATGGATGGAGTGATGACCGGCTTCCCCCCGGGGCTGCGGTCCAGTGGGTAGAGCACGAACTGCACCATGCCCCGGGCGACCTGCTCGAATGAGAAGCGACCGTCCTCGTCGACCTCGACGGAACTGGTGCGTGAGCGTTCGCGCAACTCGATCCGCACGGCTCCACCGGTCACCCAGCCGTCGATGCGGACCTCGTCGGGCCCGATCCCGACGATCGACACCATGGTGGTGAAGGCGCCACCGGTGAAGGTCAGGGTCTCGGCCCGCGTGTAATCCACCGAGCGGACCAGGGCCGAGTCGGCGCTGAGCCGGGTCAACTCGGCCACCTCCGCGTGCAGGGCCTGAACCGTCAGCGCGAACTTCACGTCATCGGTCAATCCGGCCGGCACCGGGTCCAGCTCGGCGTGCAGGGCGCGCAGTGCGGCCAGCAGGGCGACATCGCTCTCGTCCAGAGGCAGGGTCGTCGGGTCGATATTGGCGCTCATAGCGCACCCTCCCAAGTGGGGTCGGCGGTCAAGGATTCTCGAAGTTTGGCCAGGCAACGGCCTCGGGTCGGGCCGATGCTGCCCAGCGGCATACCGAGGGCCTCGGAGATCGCCGCATAGTCGGGCTTGTCCGAGAAGGCGATCACTCGAAGCAGGGCCTGGCAGCGGGGGGTGAGTTGGCGGAAGTGGTCCCAGAGGGCGCCATTTTGCTCGGAGACCACGGCCATGGCCGCCGGTCCTGGAGCCTTGTCCACGATCTCGGCGGGCACCTCGCCGGCAACCCGGCCCGAGTCTTTGACGACCCGCCAGCTCTCGCGGCGCACGGTGACCAGGAGCCAGCCCATCACGGCCTGAGGCTCGTTAATCCGGTCTGCGTTCTCGACCAGGCGCAGCCATGCGGTCTGCACGACATCCTGGGCGCCGGTCTGACTCAGTCCCTGTCCGCGGGCGGTGTGCCAGAGCAGCGGACTGAGCATGTCGACCAACTCATCCATGCGATGCAGGTCGCCTCCGCGGTATGCCGCGAACGCCTTGGCTGCCCGGGTGGCCAAGCTCTCGGAGGTGGTATCTGTGTGCATGGCTACTCCTTCTCGCCAGGGTCGTCATCGAGTCCGCGGGCCATGGTGACGGACTCGTCGGCGCGAGCGGTGACGGCATCGAGCGCGGTCTTAGCCAGTCGGCCAGGGTCTTTGGCGTCCAGCGCCAGCAGGCACTTGGCGACCTCGGCGGCCAAGACGGGCGCCGCGAACGAGGTCCCGCTCCAGGCGGCGAAGCCGGCACGGTAGTCATCGGGATCGATGGTGCCTCGGGGGAGCGGGTCGGTGCGCTGTTTGGCGATGGCGGCCTGACCGGAGCCGGTCATCGAGGTGGGGACGGTGCTCACGACGGCCGCCGCGATGCGGTGCTCTTCGACCCAGTCGCCGTGGTTGGAGAAGAGTGCGACCGAGGTCCCGGAGGGGTTGAGGGCGCCGACGCTCACCAAGCGGTGCTCGCTCGGCGCGAATGCCGCGGGGTAGAAGCGCGCCCGGGTGCCAGCGTTGCCGGCGGCCGCGATGACCACGACCCCCAGGTCGATGAGCTCTTGGATCAGGGCGCGGATCGGTCCGTCCTGCACCACGGCGTCTTCGGGTCGCTCGTGGTAGTAGCCCAGTGACAGGTTGACCACGTCGATCAGCAGGCTCGGATCGCTCAGCGCCATGGCGCTCTTTTGGCGCTCGATCAGCAGGAGCAGGGCGTCGTGGATGTCTTTCTCTGCGGCCGCACCAGCAAAGGGAATCACCGGCACCACCAGGAGTGCCGCCTGCGGGCAGATCTGTCGGATGATCCCGGCGATGAAGGTCCCGTGGCCAGCCTCCGGGGCCAAAAGGCCGTCGAGTTCGCCAGCGAGGGCCGGGCTCGGGTGTCGTCCATCTCCCAAGCTGAGCACCGTGGGGGCGTGCGCACCGCTGAACCACGGATGCGGCCCGACCAGGGTGTCCACGATGGCCACGACCGGCGGGCGCTCCGGCAGGGGGACGTGCTCCCTGGGGTTATCCGCCCGCCACATGAGTGGAGAGCGACCACCGAAGCCGGGGACGCCATACAGATCGGCCGCTCCGACCGAGCCCCACTGGCCGACCGAGCCCCACTGGCCGACCGAACCCCACTGGCCCACGGAGCCCCACTGCCCCACGGAGCCCCATTGGCCGACAGATCCCCATTGGCCGACCGGGTTGTAGTCGCCGCAGGTGGTGAGCAGGTGGTCCAAACTGACGCCTTCCAGCGGCTTGCCGGTCTCCAGGCTGCCGTTGTGGTTCTTGGTCACGATCAACTCCTGGAGGATGACCCAGGCATCGGCCACGCGCTGCACGCCGCCGCTACTGCGTTCGAAGCCGATCTGGGTGACGGCTGACCGGTTCAGGATCGAAATCCAGTCCTCGCCGATCTGCTCGGCGACCACGCGCGCGCGCTCTGCCCTGGCCAGATCGATGGGCGAGACCTCGACGCTATAGCCGAGCTCCTTGGCAACACCGGCAATGTCATCGATCACGGGTTGCGCAGCGCCGCCGACCCCGGGAAGTCCGCGCACGAGAAGGGTGTTCGCGGCATACACGGTGGGTTGAGGGACCGGTTGGCCGGGCGCCAGGTATGCCGTGTCCGGGTTGAGGATGCGGGCGTTGAAGCCGGCGAGGACCCCCTGGGGGATCACGGGCGATGGGTTGGGGAAGGCTGCTTTAGTGCCCTTCGGGGGGCGAATGGGTGGCTCGCTCAGGCGCCGGTCGCCGACCCGCCGGAGGGCGTCGTCCGAAGCTGCAGGCTCGGGGCTCGGGGTCGGGCACATGGGGCACACTCCGTACGGTTTGGCCTAGGCGGTGATCCGGGTCACAGCCTAGTGAGGCGGCGTCTCGCTGGACAGGAGTATTCGACCCGCGAACTGATACACCGCTCGCCCAGGCGCGCACCATTACGGTCGCCACTGGCGCGCTCTTAGTCCACGTTCGCCGTTCCCTTGACCACCTGCGCCAACAAGGACCGCAGGCTCTGCCGCTGTCGCTCACTCAGATTGGCGAGCAGGCCGGCCTCGATCTGGGTGGCCGCCTCGGTGGCGGTCGTCAGTCGATGCTGGCCCGTATCGGTCAACGTGATCAGTCGCCGACGCCGATCGGAGGGGTCGGCTCGGCGTACAACCAGGTCGGCGGCCTCGAGTTCATCGATGAGGGCCACCATGCGTGCCGGGTCGATCCCCAGGATTGTGCCGATCGCCTGTTGGGCCAGCGGGCCGCCATGGCCCACGACCGCGAGCACGTCAAAGAGCTGGGGCCGCAAGCCGAGCGGCGCGATGGCTTCTTCGAACGAGCGCTGGGTGATCTGGCCGATCCGGATCGACAGATAGCCGGCATGGGAGGCCATCACCGGGGGCAGCTCGTCAAACCAGCTCATGGATAGACCGTATCTCTCCAAAATAGTATTTGGTACAAATCATTGATGCGATGAAGTAATATCGCCACATGACAGCGAACGCCATCCCCTCCCATCCCGACATCGACGCCGCGCTGGCGGTCTCCCGCGCCATCCTCAACGGCGAATGGAACAAGCTCGACACCCTGCTCGCGCCGGACTTCAAGTACCACGGCGACCTCGGCGACGTGTACGACCGCGACCAGTACATCGGCTTCATGCAGGCGATGAAGGGCGCGATGAGTGACATGAACATGGAGTTCACCCACGCCGTGACCACCGATGGGTTGGTGTCGATCCGGTTCATCACCACGGCGCGGCAGACCGGCAAGTTCATGGGTGCTCCCGCCACGGGCAAGAACGTTGAGGTGCGAGGCATCTTCATGCGTCGCGTGGTCGACGGTGTCGTGCAGGAGGAGTGGCAAGCCACTGACCTGCTGTGGCTCATGACCCAGATGGGGTTCGGAACGCTGATGGGCTATGCCGTCGCCGCAGGCCTGCTCAAGAAGAAGAACCCGGCGCCCCAGCGCATCGACGCGTAGTGACCCGGTCGGCGGGGTCTGCCCGCCGATAAGGAAGTTCCCCGTAGCGCCGATGTATCAGGCATCCCTGTTGTGTCTCTTGCAGGGTGCTGTGCAGGGGCAGCACGTCAGGGGCGAGCGAGGCTCGTGCTGGAGGTGACGATGCAGGGATCGTCGCGTCTGGCGCGAGCCTCGCTGTATCTCGCCTAGGCTTGGGGCGCTGCTCGGCGTATGCCGTGTGGCCAGGAGGGCTCGCATAGTGGCCTAGTGCGGCGGTCTTGAAAACCGCTATGGCGGCAACGTCATCGTGGGTTCGAATCCCACGCCCTCCGCTCGATCCGGCGAGTTGTCCGTTGCTGAATGCCTGACAGGGCGGACCGGCGATCGCCACGTCAACGGACGCAGGCTCAGCGGTCATCGCCGGTTGCCGCGCCAGGCACGGATCAGGGCCAGGAGTCGGCGATACGGCTCCCTGCCCGGGTGGAACAGCACCGCGGCCACCAGAAGGAGCACCCACAGCCCGAACAGCAACGCGAGACCTCCCGTCCCGGCGAACAGGTCGGCGACCTTCTTCAACTCGGCCATGGCGTCACTCTCATCTTCCACATCGACAGCTATCGGTCGCTGCTGTACTCGGCAGGGCCGATCCAGAACCCGGCTCCACCGCTGACCATGCGCCGACGTCCCGGCTAACGTCGCGCCCTCACGCTTCAGTGCGCCAAGACCCCTGCGTCCCGGCTCGTCCCCACTCCCACTTCGCGCGCGGTGTGGCGATCATCGCCGAGAACACCCGCACGCGCTGACGCACGGCAATTGGAGGGTGCGGTAGATCGGTTCCTCGACGGAAAATCGCCGTCGAGCAAGGCGACAACCGTGCGGCAGTACCACCGTCGATCTATGCCGCGTGCCCGCCGATCGGATATCGCCGAGCCGTCGGGTGGCCGGACGTCGCCTACGCCTTCGGGAAGAGCGAGCCCAGGAGCTTGGTCCGCACCGCACGCCTGGAGGCAAGTCCTACCGGGCGGAGGGTCGGATCTCTCCTGATCCCCGCGAGACCAACGAAGGCTCAAACACCACATGCTGCGGCGGCGAGGTGTCTCCGTCGATGCGCGCGAAAAGCATCTCGGCCACCGTAGTGCCGATCCGCGCAACGTCCTGACGGACCACGGTCAACCCGGGGCTGAGCAAGTCCGCAAGCGGGAAGTCATCAAAGCCGACCAAGGCGATTTCACGCTCCCTGCCCACCTCAGCAAGCGCGCGAAAAGCGCCGACCGACAACAGGTTTCGAGCGGCGAAGATCGCGGTCGGCGGATCGTCGAGCTCCAACAATTGACGAGCAGCACGCTGCGCATCATCTGAGGACCTCAGACCGATCACGGTGAGCCGCGGATCCGGCTCGAGCGAGCGGGCGGCATACGCATCGAGATACCCAAGGTGTCGCCGGTGGGCCGTGACGATCTGAGGGATATCGCCCAGCATCGCGATCCGCCGGTGGCCGTGGTCGAGCAGGTGGGCGGTGGCGAGCCGACCGCCGGCGAGGTTGTCCACCGTGACCGAATCCGCGTCCACACCTCGCGGGGGGCGGTCCACGAAGACCGCCGGCATGCCCACCCGCAGCTCCGAGGCCAGATACTCCTGCCGATCCGTCGCGGGCATGATGACCAGGCCATCCACCCGTCGCGTGACGAACCCATGGACCAGGTCGTGCTCGCGCTCGCGCTCCTCATCCAAACTGGCCGCCAGCACCGCCGTGCGGTGTTTGCGGGCCGTGTCCTCGATGGAGCGCAGTAGCGCCGCCGAGTAGGAATTGGACAGGTCCTGGACCAAGGCGCCGATCATCCCGGTACGCCCGCTGCGCCGCAGATTCGAGGCGGCCAAATTGGTCCGGTAGTCCAGCCGCTCAATCGCGTCGAGGACCTTGGCTCGCAGGTCAGGCTTGACCCCAGACTCGTTGTTGACCACGCGGGAGACGGTCTTAAAGCTCACCCCAGCAAGGGCCGCGACATCGCGCATAGTCGAGCGCCCGCGGGGCCCCGGCGGGGTCACACTCATCCTTGGTCCTCTCCAGGTCTCAATATGACAACGATGTCGAGATCGTGTGCAGATATGTAATCGAACCCTTGACGAGAACGCAAGTGATTCGGTAGAACCGTCCTGACAACGTTGTCAGAGTGGCAGCGCGTCGGTTCCCCAGCAGTACCCGATCAGCTCGAAGGAGTACCTCGCTCATGACCATCCCCACCAAGTCATCCAGGCCCGCGGTGCGCCGCGTTTTGGCCTCGGCCGGGATCGCTGCACTCGCCCTGAGCGTCGCCGCCTGTGGCGACAGCGGCAGTGACGGCACCGCGGGCGCCAACGACCCCGTCGGTGTCGCCCTGATCACCAAGGACTCGTCCAACCCCTTCTTCGTCGCCATGCAGAAGGGTGCCAAGGACGACGCCGCCAAGAACAATGTCAAGCTGACCGTTGCCTCCGGTGAGAAGGAGGGTGACGACGCCGGCCAGATCAAGGCCATCGAGGACGCCATCGCCCGCGGCGACAAGGGCATCCTCATCACCCCGATGAGCACCGGCGTCAACGCCGCCATCAAGAAGGCCCGCGAGGCGGGTCTCTACGTCATCGCCCTGGACACCCCGCCGGACCCCGCGGACACCGTCGACATCACCTTCGCCACCGACAACCGCCTCGCCGGCAAGCTCATCGGCCAGTGGACCGCGGCCCAGCTGGGTGGCAAGCCAGCCACGATCGCGCTGCTCGACCTGTTCAACGACAAGGTCGTCTCGGTGGACTACGACCGCGACCAGGGCTTCCTCGAGGGCATGGGCATCGACGTCGCCGACGGCAAGAAGAATGGCGACGAGGCCAAGACCGGCAAATACTCCGGCGGCGACTACTCCATCGTCTGCAACGAGCCCAGCCTGGGCAACGAGACCGATGGTCTGAAGGCGATGGAGAACTGCCTCACCAAGTCCAAGGACATCAACGTCGTCTACACGATCAACGAGCCGGCCGCGGTCGGTGCCAAGAAGGCCCTGGATGCCGCCGGCATCAAGGACGCCCTCATCGTCTCCGTCGACGGTGGCTGCGCCGGCGTCGGCCAGGTCAAGAGCGGCATCATTGGCGCCACTGCCCAGCAGTACCCGCTGAAGATGGCGACCCTCGGCATGGAGGCGATCGCCAAGATCGCTCGCGGCGGCGAGAAGCCGAAGGTCACCGATGGCCTGAGCTTCTTCAACACCGGTGTCGCTCTGGTCACGGACAAGGCTGCCACTGGCGTCGAAAGCATCGACACCGCGGCCGCCGGCCAGATCTGCTGGGGCTGACCTTCGATGTCGTCGTCCACATCGAGCAGTGCCGCCGCCCAGTACGCTGGGCGGCGGCAGTCGCCGCTCCAGGTCATCCAGCATCATCTCCACGCCCGGCCTTGGCTGAGCCCCCTGGCGATCCTCGTCCTGACCTACGTGGTTTTCGGACTCCTGGACAAGCGGATCGTCGCCTCCTCCGCCGTCTCGACCAACCTGCAGCAGACAGCGGTCATCGCGTGTCTGGCGATCGGTCAGACGCTGATCATCCTCACCGCCGGGATTGACCTCGCGGTCGGAGCGACGGCGGTCCTGGCCATGATGATCATGGCGAGCCTCACGGCATACAAGGGATTGCCAGCGATCCCCTCGATCCTCATCGGGCTGCTCCTAGCGGTCGCTGCCGGCTATCTCAACGGCTTCCTGGTCACCAAGATCAACTTGCCACCATTCATCGTCACCCTCGGCACCCTGTCGATCTTCACCGCGATCGCCCTGCTCTACTCCGGTGGTCGCAGCATCATCGCCTCGGAGATGCCCGACACTCTGAACTTCATGGGGGAGACCTTTGGCCCTAAGGGCTTCCGGATCACGGTCGGACTCGTGGTCGTGGTTCTCCTGTACGTCATCGTGCACTTCGCGCTCAGCCAGACTGCCTGGGGCCGGCATGTGTATGCCGTGGGTGATGATCCGGAGTCGGCTCGCCTCTCCGGTGTCGCCTCCAAGCGCGTGCTGCTCTCGGTGTACACGCTGGCTGGCCTGATCTATGGCATCGGCGCCTACATCCTGATCGGCCGCACCGGGGCAGCCACCCCGAATGCCGTCGGCAATATCAACCTCGAGACGATCACTGCGGTCGTCATCGGTGGCACCAGCCTCTTTGGTGGCCGCGGAACCCTGATCGGGACCGCTTTGGGTGCCCTCATCGTCAACACCTTCGGCCAGGGCCTGTCGATCCTGGGCCTGGATGCCCAATGGCGCATCCTGGCCATCGGCATCCTCGTGATCGTCGCGGTCGCGGTCGACCAGTGGATCAGGAAGGTGAAGTCATGAGCTCCGTCACCGTGCTGCCGATCGACAAAGACGCCATTCCGGCCGACAAGCGCCACATCTATGACGCGGCACCGATCCTGTCGGCCCGCGACATGCGGATCACCTTCGGCAAGGTCGTCGGACTCGACGGAGTCAACCTCGACCTGTACCGCGGCGAAGTCCTCGCGGTCATCGGTGACAATGGCGCCGGCAAGTCCACCCTGATCAAGTGCCTCACCGGGGCATACACCCCCGACTCGGGCCAGATCAGCATGGACGGGCAGCCGGTGGAGTTCAGGCGGCCTCAAGATGCCCGCGAGGCCGGCATCGAAACGGTCTACCAGCAACTCGCGGTCATCCCAGCCCTCGACATCGCGAGCAATCTCTATCTCGCTCGTGAGGAACGGCGTCCGGGTGTGCTCGGGTCGGTATTCCGCATGCTCGACAAGAAGGGCATGGCCACCCGCGCTGGCGAATCCGTGCAGAAGCTCGGCATCCAGACGATCCAGAACATGGGTCAGGCGGTGGAGACCCTCTCCGGTGGCCAGCGTCAGGCGGTCGCCGTGGCGCGGGCTGCGGCATTCGGCTCCAAGGTCGTCGTCCTGGACGAGCCGACTGCGGCGCTGGGTGTCAAGGAGTCGGGGATGGTCCTGGACATGATCAAGCAGTTGCGGGATAACGGGCTTGCCGTCATCCTCATCAGCCACAACATGCCGCACGTGTGGGAGGTCGCCGACCGCATCCACATCCAGCGGCTGGGAGGCTGCGCGGGCGTCATCACACCCGGATCCCATGACATGGGTGAGGGCGTGGCGATCATGACCGGCGCCAAGCGGCTCGACCCCGCCTAAATGACCGCGGGTCGCCGGGCCTCTGGACGACAGGCCCGGCGACCCGCCTCCACCTCTGGCGGGTTGGGTGCGCGATGCCACCCGTGCAGACGGCAGACTGACCCCTATGAGCGCGCCCTCCCGCGGAGTCATGAATCGGCTGCGCCGCGTGGCCACGCGTTCACCCCTGTCGCGCGTCCTGCTCCAGCCCAGGGTGCGCAAGACCCTCGCTGGCATCCTGGCCACCCGCTTCCTGATCGCCGCTAGACAGACCACCGAGCCGGGCCGCTTCCTTGCCGATGAATTGGCCGGCCGTGCAAGTAGCGCTCGCAGCCGCGCTGGTCGCCGCGCTGACCTGCGCGCTGACTCCCGAGTTCCGCGGACCTACACCCTGCGCTCCACTGGTCGTCAGCTCCCGGTGCGCCTTCCGGCCGATCTCGAGGCGTTCTATGAGCTCTTCGACCGCGCCGAGTACGCCCCGCCAGAGCCCTTGGAGACCCGCCTCACCGCCGATCGCGTGCACCGCATTCTCGACATCGGCGCGAACTGCGGGATGTTCGCCGTATGGGCTGCCGGCCAGTGGCCCAATGCCACCATCACCGCCTTCGAGCCCGACCCGGACAGCGTTGCGGCACTGCGGCATACGCTGGCTGTGAGCCAAGCCCCGATCGAGATCGTTGCCGCGGCTGCGGCCACGTCACCAGGGACCCTGCGCTTCACGACCGGCTGGGGCGGCGGATCCCACACGGCCCGCGAGGGCGAGGACGGCATCGACGTCCCGACCGTCGACATCTTCGAGCATCTGCGGCGGGCCGACCTCGCCAAGATCGACATCGAAGGCGGCGAGTGGCCGATCCTGGCCGACCCGCGCCTGGCCAGCCTGCATAACCTGACCATCGTCATGGAGTACCACCGCAATGGCGCCCCCCGACTGCCGGCCGCGGAGGCCGCCAGCGAAGCGCTGACGTTGGCCGGCTTCACCGTCGGACACATCCGCCCCAATGAGTGGGGCCATGGCGTGCTCTGGGCCTGGAAAGACTAGAGCCGCAACGCAAGACCCCCGCCCCGGATGAACCGGGAGCGGGGGCCTTGAACGTCGGTGGTGACGTCAGATCGGGCGGACCTGCTCAGCCTGGGGGCCCTTGGGGCCCTGGGTGACCTCGAACTCGACGCGCTGCGCCTCTTCGAGGCTGCGGTAGCCCTGAACGTCAATCGCGGTGTAGTGGACGAAGACGTCAGCGCCTCCGTTGTCCTGCTCGATGAAGCCGTAGCCCTTCTCGGCGTTGAACCACTTGACCTTGCCCTGTGCCATACGGGGTAACTCTTTCTGTGTGTAACACTCCGGCCCCACACGTCGTGGAGCCCAAGGAGGCGAAACCTGAGACCCCTGGTGGTGCTTTAGTTCAACCGCGAGGACTGCTTGGTACTGCTTCCAGCATCGAAACTAGCATGCTGGACCCCTCCGAGGGTAGGTGCGACGGCGTCGTGGACTGCACGTACCGGTCCGCAGCCTCCCAGCAAGGACTCAGGGAGCAGCCTTATGATCGTAAGGTTCGCTCGCCCCTGGCCACGCGCTCAGCGGGCGGCGACACCCCTGTCATGAACCAAAGGAATTGCTCGTGAGCGAGCCGGACGCGGCCGAAACAGCCCCCCGGACCACCCGAGCCAGCCGTCGCCGCGAGCGGACCAAGAGCCGCTGGCTGCGCAAGCTTGCTTGGGCGATGGTGGCCGTCCTGGTGGTGGCGATCGGCGCCACCGTCTACGCGTACTTCAAGCTCAACGGCAATATCACCCGGATCTCGGTCGACGACGCCGTCGGCACCAACCGGCCGACCGCCGCTGCTGGCGCCCTGAACATCCTGCTGCTGGGTTCCGACACCCGCGAAGGGGACGGCAACACCAACTATGGGGATGGGAGTTGGGAGCCCGGCGCGCACTCGGACACCACCTTGGTCCTGCACCTTGCGGCCGACCGGACCTCCGCCACGGTCGTCTCGATTCCCCGAGACTCGATGACCCTGGCCCCACCGGAGTGCTCGGCCACGGCGGCCAAGTCCACATGGATCGTGCGTCAGTGGAACAAGAACTATTCCCTCGGTGGGCCGGGCTGCCTCATTCGCACCCTGGAAGAGTTGACCGGGCTGTACATCCATCACTTCGCGGTCGTCGACTTCAATGGTTTCAAGGGCATGGTCGATGCGCTCGGTGGGGTCCCGGTCTGCACCAAGGATGGGATCAAAGATGTTCGAGCCAATCTCGATCTCTCGCCTGGCAGGCACGTGCTCAATGGAGAGCAGGCCCTCGGGTATGTCCGAGCCCGCTATTCCCTGGGTGATGGCAGCGACCTCGGCCGCATCAAGCGGCAACAGGCGTTCCTGTCCTCCGTGGCTCAGGAGGCGACTCGCACCTCCCTCCTGCTGAGGCCGGACAAACTCTTCGGCTTCCTTGACGCGGCCACCCAGTCGCTCACCACGGACGAGAGCTTCTCGGTGGGAACCATGCAAGACATCGCAACCAGCGTGAAATCGCTGGGCATCAACAAGATCAAATTCGTCACCGTGCCGACCCGCAGCTACCAGCCCGACCCCAACCGGGTGGAGTGGACCGAGGGAGCCAACGCCATCTGGCAGGCCCTGAAGGAGGATCGACCGGTCAACTCGACGCCCAAGCCAAAGCCCACCCCCACCCCAACGGACAGCAGCCCGCTGACGGTCAGCCCCACCAAGATCTCGGTCACCGTGATCAATGCCTCGGGACAGTCCGGCTTGGCGGCCTCCGCGGCCTCAGCGCTGCGGGTTCAAGGCTTCGCCAATGTCGGGACCGGCAATGCCGCCCTGGCGACCCAGCCTGCTGTCGTTCGCTATGCAACGGGCAGCAAAGAGGCCGCCAGGACCGTTGCGGCCGCCTTCCCTGGCGCCACGCTTGAGGAAGTCGCCGGCCTGGGCGCGACCATTCAGGTGGTGCTGGGCCCCGAGGCCCCGGCCGTAGTCGAGATCCCCAATCGGGTGGGCACTGACCCGCTGCCGACCCCTTCAGCGACCCCTTCACCGTCGACGACCATTGAGGAACGCAGCGCCGACCAGGACATCTGCAGCTAGCCCCGGCTGCTTGGCTGACATGTCGCCCTCTTGACTGTCGTCACAGAGAGGGCATACTGCGAAGACCAGCCTGAGTGCCCCTCGGGGTGTCCTTGTGGGAGGTCTGTCCGTGACTCTGAGCCCCTCCGCGCACCTCGACACGTTCTGCCGCGATCATCTGCCACCGCCAGAGCAGTGGCCGGAGTTCCTGCTCGACCTCCCCGATGTGCGCTATCCCGCGCGACTCAATGTCGCCACCGTGCTGCTGGACGACGCGATCGCCGCGGGCTGGGGCGAGCGGCCCTGCCTGGTGACCGCCACCGGCGAGAGCTGGACGTATGCCGACCTGCTGGCCAAGGCGAACCAGGTCGCCCGGGTGCTCACCGAGGACCTCGCCCTGGTGCCCGGCAATCGGGTGCTGCTGCGCGGGCCGAATAACCCGTGGCTCGTGGCCGCCTGGTTTGGCGTCCTCAAAGCAGGCGGGGTGGTCGTCCCGACTATGCCGCTGCTGCGCGCTCGCGAGCTCACGACGATTGGCGAGGTCGGCCGGTTCAGCATCGCCATCTGCGACGCCCGCTTCCTCGACGAGCTCGCGCAGGCCGACCTGCCAGGACTCACGATCATCCCGTATGGCGGTGAGGACGCGACGGACCTGACCCGCCGGGCAGCCGGTAAGTCCGCGGCATATGTCAACGTGGACACCGCCGCCGATGACGTCTCGATGTTGGCCTTCACCTCCGGCACGACCGGACGGCCGAAGGCCACCATGCACTTCCACCGAGACGTCCTGGCCAATGCGGACACCTTCGGACGGCATGTGCTCAAGCCCCTCGCGGACGATGTCTTCATCGGGACGCCGCCGATTGCGTTCACCTTCGGTCTCGGCGGCTTGGTGATCTTCCCGCTGCGAGTAGGCGCGAGCACCGTTCTGCTGGAGAAGGCGACGCCGATGGAACTGGCGCAGGTGATCGCCGATCGGGGGGGCACCGTCTGCTTCACCGCGCCCACGGCATACAAGGCGATGATCGCCGGTGGTGCGGTGCCCCAGCTGCGGACCTTGCGGCGGGCAGTCTCGGCCGGCGAGCACCTCCCGCTGGCCACCTGGGAGGCCGTGCGGGCGGCCACCGGCCTGCGGCTCATCGATGGCATCGGCTCCACCGAGATGCTGCACATCTTTATCGGGTCCTCCGACGACGAGATCCGGCCAGGCTCGACAGGCCGGCCCGTGCCCGGCTACCGAGCGCGGATCATCGACGCCGACGGTCAGGAGGTCCCGGACGGCCAGGCCGGGCGGTTGGCTGTGCAAGGGCCGACCGGCTGCCGCTACCTCGACGATGCGCGCCAATTGGTCTATGTAGAGCACGGCTGGAATGTCACCGGGGACACCTTCATCCGCGACGCGGACGGCTACTTCTGGTACCAAGCGCGTAGCGACGACATGATCATCTCCTCGGGCTACAACATCTCCGGCCCAGAGGTTGAGGAGGCGATTTCGACGCACCCGGCGGTGCTCGAATCGGCGGTGGTGGCCTCGCCGGACGAGGACCGCGGGGCCATCGTCAGAGCGTTCGTTGTGTTGAAGGATGGGCTGGACCAGGTCGCGGAACCGGGGGCCCGATCGGCGCTGATGCGGTCGATTCAGGACCACGTCAAGCGGGAGATCGCGCCATACAAATACCCTCGCGCAGTCGAATTCGTGGCGGCGCTCCCACGGACCTCAACCGGGAAGGTGCAGCGCTACGTTCTGCGCCAGCAGGCTGCCTCAACGGCACCCTGAGTCAGCAGAGTGCCGCGCGCGCCCACTCGACGATCTGCGCGGTCGAGGTGCCCGGGGTGAAGATTCGGGCGACCCCCAGATCGGCCAGCGTCGCAATGTCGGCCTCCGGGATGATCCCGCCACCAAAGACCACGATGTCCTGCGCGTCGTGTGCCCGCAATTCCTCCAACACCCGGGCAAAGAGCCGGAGATGCGCGCCGGAGAGGACGGACAGCCCAATGCCGGCCGCGTCCTCCTGGAGCGCAGTGGCCACGATCGCCTCGGGACTCTGATGCAAGCCGGTGTAGATCACCTCGAAGCCGTTATCGCGCAGCGCCCGGGCCACGACCTTGGCGCCGCGGTCATGCCCGTCCAGCCCGGGTTTGGCGATGACCACGCGCGGTGGTGAGCTCACGGCATACCTCCCACGTTCAGCGATAGGGCGAGAAGTCCGGCGGGCGCTTGTCGGCAAAGGCCTGCGCACCCTCCCGGCCTTCGTCTGAGTGGACGAAGAGGTCGAGCCCAGCGAAGGCGACATTGCCGATCCCGCCCTGGTGGTCGGTGTCGGCGTTGAAGGAGTGCTTGAGGAAGCGGATGGCTGTCGGCGAGTAGGCCGCCACCTTGCGCGCGTAGCCGCGGGCCGCGTCCATGAGCTGCTCGGGCGGCACGACCTCATTGACCAAGCCCCAGCGCTCAGCGGTCTGCGCGTCATAGAGATCCAGGAGGAACCAGATCTGGCGGGCGCGCTTCTCCCCGACGACCCGGGCGAGGTATGCCGTGCCGAAGCCGGCGTCGAAACTTCCGACCCGCGGGCCGGTCTGCCCGAAGCGGGCCGTGCTCGAGGCGATCGAGAGGTCGCAGAGCACATGCAGCACATGGCCGCCGCCGACCGCAGCCCCGTTCACTGCGGCGATGACCGGCTTGGGGATCGCCCGGATCAACTGGTGCAGGGCTTGGATCTCGAAGAGCCCGCTCTCGGTCTCGCCGTAGGACCCGGTCTCGGCGCGTTCCTTCACATCGCCGCCGGCGCAGAACGCCTTGTCGCCGGCGCCAGTGAGGATGACCGCGGCCACCCGAGAGTCGGCCCAGGCGTGCTTGAGGGCCGCATTGAGTTCATCGATGGTTCGGCCACGGAAGGCGTTGAAGCGCTCCGGCCGATTGATCGTGATGATCGCGAAGGCGTCCTCCTCCACGACGTAGGTGACATCGGTGAACTCCTGCGGCGCAAGCATGGGCAGTCCTCCCTAGGGCTTGGTGGCCGGTGCCTCGACGTGGACGAGGACGGCCTGGCCGAGGCCCACCCCGATGCAGGCGGCGGCAATGCCATAGCCGCCCCCGCGACGACGCAACTCCCGACACAGGTCGACGATGACGCGTGGCGCAGATGCCCCCAGCGGGTGGCCGATGGCGATCGCGCCGCCGTTGACGTTGACGCGCTCCGGGTCCAGCTCGGGCAGCTCATGCAGGCACGAGAGCACTACGGCCGCGAAGGCTTCGTTGATCTCCCACAGAGCGATGTCGTCCGCGGACAGTGCGGTGCGGGCGAGCAGCGCGCGGATCGCTGGCACCGGGGCCACGGCAAACTCGTCGGGCTCGACGCCCACGGTCGTCGACGCCACGATGCGGCCCAAGGGGTCCACGCCGAGACGGTGCACACCGGCGGCATTGGCAATGAATGCGGCGAGCGCGCCATCGTTGATCGGTGACGCATTGGCGGCCGTCACCGTGCCATCGGCGCTGAAGGCGGGTTTGAGGGCGGCCAGGGCCTGCGCGCTGGTCTCAGGGCGCAGGGACTCATCGCGGGTCACGCCCTCGAGCGGCATCACGAAGCCGTCATGCAAGCCGCTGTCGTAGGCATGGGCGACTCGCAGGTGCGAGCGGGCGGCATACGCGTCCATCGCCTCACGTGTGATGCCCAGCCCCGCGGCCACGGTCTGCGCGCACTCGCCTAGGGAGCGGGTCCAGCTCTGCGGGAAGAGCGGATTGACCATCCGCCAGCCGACGGTGGTCTGATGCAATTCCATCGCGCGGGGCAGGCCGTCCTCCGGCTTGGGCAGCACGAAGGGGGCGCGGCTCATGCTCTCCACGCCGCCAGCGATAACGAGGTCCAGATCCCCGGTGGCCACCGCGCGGCTGGCCATGATGACCGACTCGGCGCCGGAGGCGCACAGCCGGTTGACGGTGACCCCCGGCACGCTCACCGGTAGGCCGGCCAGCAGGGCAGCCATCCGGGCCACATTGCGGTTTTCCTCGCCCGCGCCATTGGTATTGCCATAGATCACGTCGCCGATCAGGCTGGGGTCCAGGCCGGGATGACGGGCCACCAAGGCGCGAATCGGGATCGCGGCGAGATCGTCGGTGCGGATCCGGCTCAGGCCACCTCGGTGCTTGCCGAATGGCGTGCGCACGGCATCGACAAGGTAGGCGTCCTGGATCGCGTTCATATGTCGCTATCTTGACGGTCGTCACGCGCGCTGGCAATGTCGAGCCGTGCCGTCGACCCCTGTGGACCTGCCCGTTGCTCTCGTCACCGGCGCCTCCAGCGGCATCGGCCGCAGCGTGGCTATCGCGCTCTCCGAGGCGGGCTACGCGGTGGCGCTCACCGGCCGTCGAGCGGCCGAGGTGTCCGATACGGCAGCCCTGTGTTCTGGGCCAGCGCTCGAGATCATCGGCGACATCACCTCGGGTGAATTCGTCGAGTCGCTGTTTAGCCAGGTGGAAGCAGAGTTCGGGCCCGTCGCGGTGCTGGTGGCTAATGCGGGGGCCGGGGTGTCGGCTTCGGTCGCGCGCACCACCGATGAGCAGTGGGCGCAGATGCTCGACCTCAACCTCACCGCACCGTTCCGGTGCATTCGTCGCGCGCTGCCCTCGATGGTCGAGCGCGGCGACGGGCGGATCGTGGCGGTCGCCTCGGTCGCGGCCAAGATCGGTGAGCCCTATATCGCGGCATACACCGCCTCCAAGCACGGAGTCCTGGGCTTGGTGCGGTCCGCGGCCACCGAGGTCGCTCGGTCGGGCGTGACCGTGAATGCCGTGTGCCCGGGCTATGTGGACACGCCCATGACGGATGCCACGGTCGCCGGGATCGTTGCCAAGACGGGTCGATCGGCGCAGGAAGCGCGCGCCATGCTCGAGGCCAAGCAGAAGAACGGCCGCTTGGTGACGGCGGACGAGGTCGCCGAGGCGGTGCTCTTTTGCGTGCGGACCGGCTCGGTCAATGGTCAGGCGATCACCCTGGACGGTGGGAGCACCACATGAACCTGGATCGGATCAACCCACCGGAACTCGCGGCGCCTTCGGGCTTCACGCACGCGGTGGTCGGGGAGGGGCGGATCGTCTTCCTGGCTGGCCAGACCGCGTTGGGGCCGGACGGGCGAATCCATGGTGATGGGGTGGTCGAGCAGTTCCGGATCGCCCTCAGCTCGCTCCTGACGGCCTTGCGGGCCGCTGGCGGCCAGCCCGAGCACCTCGCGAGTCTCACGATCTACATCGTGGACATGGAGGACTACCGCGCCCACGCCCGCGAGATCGGTGCCGTCTGGCGCGAACTGGTGGGCACGAGCTACCCCGCGATGGCCGGCATTGGGATCTCTCGGTTGTGGGATGCCGAGGCGCTGGTCGAAGTCCAGGGCTACGCGATCCTCGGTTAGGCCTGGGACGCGTCCTCGACGAATCGCTGAGCGGGGGCCTCAAGGCGCTGTCGGAGATCGGCAAAGAGTTCGGCTGCCTTGACGCCAGCCCAGTCCCGCGGGAGCACTTCGGCGGCCAGCCCTGGGTCGAGATAGGGCAGTCGCCGCCAAGCAGTCAGGACGCGGACGTAATCCGCGAACGCCTCGCCGGTGTCATCGCGCCCGCGGCGACGTCGCCAGCCCGCGAGCACGGGTGCCTGCCCCCGGGTGAACTCGGCGTAGAGCCCACCGAGCTCATCGAGGTCCCACCAGTGCGCCACCTCGCCCGGCAGCGAGGCGAACCCGCGGTAGTCCGCGTGGAAAAGGTCGACGTAGTCGGCCAAGCCATCGCGATCGATGGCGTCGCGGGTCTCGGCCTCAAGGTGGCCAGGAGCAATCCAGATCCCCGGCCCGACGGTCCCGAAGCCCAGCCAGGTGAGGCGCGAGCGCAGCGCATGACGCTTGCCGCGCTCAGACTCCGGCACGGAAAACACCGCCAGCACCCAGCCGTCGTCCAGGGTGCCGCGGGGGCGGTCGAAGATCCGCCGATCACCCTCATCCAGGATCGCTCGCGCGTGCGCCGAGAGCGCGTAGCCAGCGGTCCCGTCACGGCGTTCCGGCTCCAGAATGCCGCGGCGCTTGAGTCGTGAGATGGATGAGCGGACTGCTGGTTCTTCCACACCCAGGCGGCCCATCAGCCGGATCAGGGTGGAGACGCCGAGCCAGCCGCCGGCGGAGCGGGCGTAGAGGCCGTAGATCGTGACGATAAGTGCACGCGGCCGAGCGGCGGTGGAGCCCGTGCCCGCTGGCCGCAGCTCCTCGCTGACCTCGTCATAATCCATGTGCCGCACCCTACTCAGCGTGCGGGGATGAACCCTAGGGCTGGCGTTGCCCGGGCTTACCGTGGCTTCACAGCGGCATTACAGCGGCATGAACCGGCCGCCATTGACGTCGAGTACCACCCCGGTGATGTAGGAGGCCTCGGTCGAGGCCAGGAAGAGGATCGGGTCAACGATTTCGCGGAGCTCGGGGAAGCGGTCGAGCGGTATCGCGTCCAGGACCTCGCGGCGCTCCGCCTCCGGCATGGCGTCATACATCCCTTGCAGTCTCCCGGTGAGAAAGAGCCCCGGTGCTACCGCATTGACGCGGATGCCGCGACCGCCCACCTCCCGCGCCAGGCGTTTGGTGAGGCCGACCACGGCGGCCTTGGACGCGGCATACGGGACGCCGGTCACGGGAGAGGGCTGGCGACCGCCGATCGAGCTTACGGTGATGATGGCGGCGCCGCTGGTCAGATGCCGCAGGGCTGCTTGGGCGGCATAGAAGGTGCCTTTGACGTTGACATCAACGACCAGATCCACGTGCTCTTCGGTGATGTATTCGAGGTCGCGGGGCGTGCCGAGCGAGCCGCCGGCCAGGGTGACCAAGACATCGATGCGACCGAGGTCGGCGACCACCTGATCCATGAGCGCCTCGACGGCCCCGCGGTTGGCGACGTCCACGGCATATCCCGTGGACCGTATGCCGTGTGTCCGGCTGAGTGCCTGCGCGCAGTCGGCGGCCGGCGCCTGGTCGAGGTCGACGACCGCGATGTCGGCGCCTTCGGCGGCAAAGCCCTCGCAGACTGCCTGGCCGATACCACCTGACCCGCCCGTGACCACGACGACCTGCCCAGCGAAGCGTCCCGGCGAGCGATCCATCGGCATACCGTTCTCTTGACGACCGTAACGAAGGCAACATACTCTGAGCCCACCCTTGGGACCCAGGAGGCGGCCGTGCGCATCGCTGTTGTCGGTGGAGGTCCAGGCGGCCTCTACTTCGCCATTCTTGCCAAGCAACTCGATCCGCGCCATGACATCACGGTGTGGGAGCGCAATGCCCCCGATGACACCTTCGGCTTTGGCGTGGTCTTCTCCGACGAGACGCTCGGTGGGATCGAGACCGCCGATCCGGCGGTTTTCAGGGCGATGGAAGCCGAGTTCGCGCGCTGGGATGACATCGACATCCACCTGCGGGGCGAGGTCATCACCAGTGGCGGACACGGCTTTGCGGCGATGACCCGCAAACGCTTGCTGGAGTTGCTGCAGGCGCGGGCCGCTGAGCTGGACATCCCCGTGCATTTCCGCACCGACGCGCCCGATGTCGACGACCTCAGCCGCGATTACGACCTCGTGCTGGCGGCCGACGGGATCAACTCCGGCATTCGCACTCGCTACGCCGACAGCTACCTGCCCACGCTCGACCACCGACGCTGCAAGTACATGTGGCTGGCCACGGACAAGGTCTTCGACGCCTTCTCCTTCTTCATCCTCGAGACCCCGCACGGGGTGATGCAGGTCCACGCCTATCCCTATGACGCCACTGGTTCGACCTTCATCATCGAGATGCACGAAGACGTCTGGCGGGCAGCGGGATTCGCAGCGAACGACCGTACGGATTGGAGGCCGGGGGAGAACGACGAGGCCTCCATCGCCGCGGTTCGGGCGCTGTGCGCGGACATCCTGGGAGACCACGAGGTGATGGCCAACAACTCCCGGTGGATCACCTTCCGCACGGTCCGCAATGAGCATTGGGTTGCGGGGGAGCGCAAGAACGTCGTCATCCTGGGCGATGCCGCGCACACCGCGCACTTCTCGATCGGATCGGGCACGAAGTTGGCCATGGAGGATGCGCTCGCGCTCGCGGCCTGCTTGCATGAGCAGCCCACCATCGAGGAGGCGCTCGCGGCATACGAGGAGGAGCGCAAGCCGGTCGTGCTCTCGACCCAGCGGGCGGCCCAGGCCAGCCTGGAGTGGTTCGAGAACCTCGGGCAGTATCTCCATCAGGAGCCGGAGCGCTTTGCCTTCAACCTGATGAGCCGCAGTCGGCGAATCACCTTGGACAACCTACGTGTTCGCGATCCCGAGTTCGCTGCGCGGATGGAGTCGGCGTTCAGGGCGTCCGTGCCTGGGGGGCGGCCGGAGGCGCCGCCGATGTTCCAGCCGTTTTCGCTCGGCGACCTGGAACTCACTAATCGTGTCGTGGTCTCGGCGATGGATATGTATGTCGCACGCGGCGGAGTGCCCAATGACTTCCATCTGGTGCATCTGGGCGGCAAGGCCCTCGGCGGCGCCGGCTTGGTGATGACCGAGATGGTCTGTGTCTCTCCCTGGGGGCGGATCACCCCGGGATGCGCCGGCCTGTGGACCGACGAGCAAGCCCTCGCGTGGCGCCGGATCACCGACTTCGTCCACAGCCGGTCGGCCGCCAAGATCGGTGTCCAGATTGGGCATTCAGGACGCAAAGGCTCCACCAAACTCATGTGGGATGGCATCGACCAGCCGCTGGATGAGGGCAACTGGCCGGTGGTCGGCCCCTCGCCCATCGCTTATCAGAAGGGGGTCAGCCAAGTCCCCCGCGAGCTGAGCATTGAGGACTTGGACTGGATCAAGGGCGAATTCGTGGGGGCGGCGCGGCGCGCAGTGGAGGCCGGCTTTGATCTGGTCGAGGTGCATGCCGCCCACGGCTACCTGCTCTCCTCGTTTATTTCGCCGGTGACCAACCATCGGGACGACGAATATGGCGGCGATCTCGCCGGACGGCTGCGCTACCCGCTGGAGGTCTTTGCCGCCATGCGCGCGGCCGTGCCGGCGCGCATCCCGATGACGGTGCGGATCTCCGCGACTGACTGGGTCGAGGGCGGCACCACGGTGGAGGATGCCTGCGCCATCGCTGAGGCCTTCCGGGCCGCGGGAGCCGCCGCCATCGATGTTTCCTCGGGTCAGGTCACCCCCGACGAGGCGCCCGAGTATGGCCGGTCCTTCCAAACCCCCTTCTCCGATGCGATCCGCAATCGGGTTGGGGTGCCCACCATCGCGGTCGGCGTGATCAGTTCCTGGGATGACGTGAACTCGCTCATCCTTGGCGGTCGAGCGGATCTGTGTGCGCTCGGTCGGGCGCATCTCTATGACCCGTCCTGGACCCTGCATGCGGCCGTCGAGCAGGACTATGACGGCCCCGGAGCGGTCTGGCCGTTGCCCTGGCGTGCGGGTCGCCGCAAGCCGCAGACCGGGCGTACCGATGGACCCAAGCCGCGCCTGCAGCTCATCCGCGAAGGCGCCCAGCAAACCCGCCATGCGAGGTGGCGCCCTGGTGATTGACCTCAATGCGCGCACGGCCGCGCTTCGCGCGCTGTGGGCAGCACGTTCGGTTGCGGTGGTCGGCGCCTCGGATCGGCCGGGGGCTCTGGGCCTGCTGCCGGTCGAGTTCCTGACCCGCTATGGGTATGCCGGACGCATCCTCCCGGTCCGGCCGGGTGGTGGCGAGGTCGCCGGGGTCGCGGCATACCCATCGGTGGCGGCGTGTCCTGGCCCAGTGGATCTGGCCATGATCATGGTGGGCGCTGCGAATGTGCTTGCGGCCGTGGATGACTGCGTGCGGGCGGGGGTCCCGGTCGCGGTCATCTGCACGAGTGGCTTTGCCGAGACCGGCGAGGTCGGCGAGGCTTTGCAGGCAGAGGTGGTTGCCCGCGCCCGGGCGGGCGGCCTGCGGATCCTCGGACCCAACTGCATCGGCTCGGTCGGGGTGTCCACCGGGCAGGTCAGTTCCTTCTCGCCACTCTTCAGCGGCGAGAGCACTCAACTCGTGCCGGGTGGCTTGGGCTTTGTCTCCCAGAGCGGAGCCTTGGGTTATGGCGCGGTGTCGCTGGCTTTCGAGCGCGGGCTCGGCCTGGGGTGGGTGGTCAACACCGGCAACGAGGCCGATGTCGATGCTGCCGAGGTCATGGAGGCGATCGCCGCGGAACCCGGTTGCACCGGCATTCTTGGCTACCTCGAGTCGCTCGATGGGCGCGCGCTGAGCGACCTGCGCCGGGTGGTCGAGGCGGGCACGCCGATCGCCGTGGTCAAGGCGGGGCGCTCGGAGGCCGGCGCGGCCGCAGCCGCGTCCCACACGGGGGCGCTGGCCACGGGCGACCGCGTGGTGGACGCTGCCCTACGCCAGTTCGGCATCGTCCGGGCCGAGGACGTTGATGAACTGCTCGACATCGGTGAAGCGTTCGCTTCGGCCGCCCGGCCGCGGGATCGCCGGGTGGCCATCGTGACGACCTCGGGCGGCTCGGGGATCCTCGCGGCAGATGCCCTGGAGCGGCACGGGTTGTCCCTGGCGAGCTTCACGACCCAGACCACGGCCGAGCTGGACCAGATCGTGCCCGCCTATGGTTCGACGGCAAACCCAGTCGACGTCACGGCCTCGGTGATGAGCGATCCGGCCCTCTTTGATCGAGCGCTGCACGCCATCGCCGGCGACCCTGGGGTCGATGCGATCATCGCGTGCTTCTGTGTCCTGACCGGGCGAGATGTCGACGCGGTCGTGAGCGCCCTCTCGAAGGTAGCCGGGGCGTCGGGGTTGCCGGTGCTGGCGGTGCGCACGGGCGCGGATCACCTTGCCCCACTGGCGCTTTCGCGGCTGCGGGCGGCCGGAATCCCGTGCTTCCTCACACCGGCTCGGGCCGTGCGTGCTCTGGCCGCGCTGGCGCAGATTCGCGAAGCCGGAGAGCGAGATCTGGTGGGTGTGCCGACTGTGCTCGTCGAGCCGCCGGGGGATCACCGCGAGGGCGCGGTCAAGGCCTGGCTGGCGCGCCACGGTCTGCCCAGCCCCGCGGGTCGGTTGCTCACCGCCGCTGACGAGGCTGTGGCGATGGCCGCTCGGCATGGTCAGATCGTCCTCAAGGCGGTCGTGCCTGGCCTAGTGCACAAGTCCGATGCCGGGGGAGTGCTGCTGGGCGTGACACCGGAAGGCGCGCCGGCGGCATACGCGCAGGTCGCAGCCCTCGGCGGCGAGGTGTGGGCCGAGGAGCAGGTTGTCGGCGGCATCGAAGCCCTGGTTGGGGTGGCGCCCTCGCCGCTCGGCCCGGTCGTCACCGTGGGGGTCGGTGGCGTGCTCGCCGAGGTCATGGACGATGTCGCCCTGCGGATCGCCCCGCTCAGCCGCGCGGACGTCGAGCAGATGATCGACGAGACCCGTTTGGGTCCGCTCTTGTCCGGCGTACGCGGCGCGCCCCGCTGCGATCGGGCGGCGTTGGTCGAGGCCGTGCTGACGTTGTGCACCCTGGCGGTCGGCATCCCCGAGCCCTTCGAGCTGGACCTGAACCCCATCGCCGTGTTGCCCGAGGGCCGTGGCGTGCGCGTCCTCGATGCGGCCTATGTGCCTGTACCCGAGACGCATCGAGGGGCAGAGTAGACAGCCATGGATATCGGCACACTGGTGGCCCGGGCCGGCCGCCGATTCGGTGACCGGGTGGCGGTGGAGGGTCCGGACGCCACGCGCACCTTCGCTGAACTCGCCGAGCGCGTATGCCGCATTGCCAATGGCCTTGCCGCCCAAGGGCTTCAGCCCGGGGATCGAGTGCTCGACCTGCAAACCAACTCCACGGCATACCTCGAAACGGACCTGGCGATCAGGGCAGGTGGCTTCATTCGGGCGGCGCTCAATCACCGGCTGCACCCGACCGATTGGGTGCGGATCGCCCGGGACTGTATGGCTCGAGGACTGGTCGTGGACGCCGCACACGTCGACCTTGCCGGCGAGGTGGCCGAGCTGGTCGACGTCGTCGTGGTCGTCGGCGGCGATGACGAACGGCTCACTCTGGAGCGTTTGATCGCGACCAGCCCGGCGACGCCGCTGCCCGCGCGCGACCCGGACGCCTTGTGCGGGTTGCATTACTCATCCGGGACAACTGGCCACCCCAAAGGCGCCGAGCGCACCCACCGCAACTGGCTGGCCTGCACGACGAATATGACCCAGGACGTGCTCGGCGGTCCGCCCGATCCGGATCGGCACTGCTACGTGCATGCGGGCCCGATCACGCACACCTCCGGGCTTTTTGTGCTGGCCTTCCTCGTCGCCGGCGCCCGCCAAATCATCCTGCCGACCTTCGATCCCGGGTCCTTCATCGATGCCGTCCAGCGTCGGGGCGCGACGCACTGCGCCATGGTGCCGACGATGATCGCGCGGCTGCTCTCGGTGCCGGGTATCTCGCGCGACACCCTGCGTGGTCTGGAGATGCTGGGGTATGCCGGTGCGCCGATGCCGCCGGCCCAGATGCGGCAGGCCTTCGAGCGGCTCACGCCGCACCTGGTGCAGTACTACGGACTGGTCGAGGCGATTCCGCCGGTCACGGTGCTCGACGCTGAATTGCATGCGCGCGGTCTGGGGGCGCAGGGCCGCGCGGCCGAGCCTGAGTTGTTGACCTCGGCCGGCCGACCCGCGCTGGGCGTCGAGGTGGCCGTGGTCGATGAGTCCGGAGCCCTGGTCACCACCGGTGAGCCGGGGGAGGTCATCACGCGAGGCGATCACGTCATGGCCGGGTACTGGAATGCCGCTGCGCGGGCGGATCTGGGCAAGGCGGTCCGTGAGGGCTGGCTACACACCGGCGACCTCGGTCGGCTCGATGCTGAGGGCAACCTCTGGCTTGTCGACCGCAAGGGGGACTTGATCATCTCTGGCGGCTACAACATCTACCCGCGCGAGGTTGAGGAGGTCGTGGCATCGGCGCCGGGAGTCGCCGAGGTGGCGGTCGTCGGTGTCCGCGATGCCGAGTGGGGGCAGCGGGTGGTCGCGCTCGTCACCGCGCTGCCTGGATCCGTGGTGGACCCGGAACTGGTGATCGAGCATTGTCGGGAGCGGCTTGCGGCATACAAGAAGCCCAAGGAGGTGCGGGTGATCGAGCACTTCCCGCTGAACTCGACCGGCAAGATCGCCAAAAAGGAGTTGCGCGCCGAGTTGGATGCGGAGGTGCCTGATGCGCGGGGATGATCCGATTCTTCGGGTGGACTATGCGCCCGATGGCGCTGAGCGTCCTGGTGAATTCCCTTACACCAGAGGAGTTTCCGCCGATCCGAAGGCCTGGGTGATGGGCCAATACGCAGGCTTCGGCACGCCCGCGGAGTCCAATGCCCGCTTCAAGGCGCTGTTGGATGCGGGCGTCACGGGATTCTCGGTGGCCCTCGACCTGCCCACCCAGATGGGCATCGACTCGGATGACCCGACGGCCCTGGGGGAGGTCGGTCGGGTGGGTGTCGCCATCGACAGCCTGGCCGATATCGAGATCCTCATGGACGGGATTCCGCTCGAGCAGATCACCCAGGTACGCACCACGGCGAACTCGATCGGGTACATCTGGGCCGCGCTTTTCGTCGCGCTGGCCGAGAAGCGCGGGGTGCCACCCACGGCATTCGGCATGTTCATCCAGAACGACGTGCTCAAGGAGTTCATCGCGCGCGGGACCCAGATCTTCCCACCGGAGCCCTCACTGCGACTGGCCGTGGACTGCATCGAGTACTGCGCCCGCGAGCTGCCGACCTGGACTCCGCTGGCGATGAGCGGCTATCACATCCGCGAGTCCGGAGCCTCGGCCGTGCAGGAGATCGCGTTCACCTTTGCCAATGCGCGGGCTTATCTGGACGAGTGCGTCCGCCGCGGGCTGAGCGTCGACGTGGTCGCGCCGACCCTGTTTACCTTCCTCGCGATCACCACCGACGTGCTGCAAGAGGCAGCGAAGTTCCGGGCGGCTCGGCGAGTATGGGCTCGGCTCATGCGCGAGCATTACGCCACCAGCGATCCGCGCGCGGAGCAGCTGCGGATCTTCGCGTTCACCGCCGGCTCGACGCTGACTGCTCAGCAGCCGCTCAATAACGTCGTGCGCGCGACCATCGAGGGGATGACCGCCGCGCTGGCCGGTGTCCAGACCATGCACGTCTCGGCCTACGACGAGGCGCTCGGGGTGCCGACGGAGGCCGCCGCGACCTTGGCGCTGCGCACCCAGCAAGTGCTGGCCTTCGAGACCGGGCTCACCTCGGTGGTGGATCCGCTGGCGGGCTCGTATGCCGTGGAAGCGCTCACCGATGAGCTGGCCGAGCGGATCTGGGGGCTGATGGACCAGATCGAGGGCCGCGGCGGCGCCTTGGTGTGTATCGCCTCTGGGGCATTCAGCGAGGAACTCTCCGATGCGGCCTACCGGCAAGCGTTGGCGATCGAGTCCGGGGAGCGCGTCGTGGTGGGGGTCAACCGCTACCCCGCGGCCAGCGAGCCGCTGGAGGTCTTTCGGATCGATCCCGCGGTTGAGGCAGCCCAGGTGGCCTCGGTCGCAGCGGTGCGTGAGCGTCGAGATCAAGCCGCCGTCGATCGTGCGTTGAGCGCGCTGCGGGCCGACGTGGCGGCCGGGCGCTCGGTGATGCCGGCCACGATTGCCGCGGTCACGGCATACGCGACGATCGGGGAGATCGTGGGGGTGCTGCGCGAGGCATTCGGGTCCTGGCAGCCCACCTCGGCCTTCTGAGGGCCAGGGGCTGGCCCGGCTTTGCTCCGAGCGTGGGCGAGCGGATACCCTGTCGGAGCGAAAGGGAGGCGTCGCCTAGTCCGGTCTATGGCGCCGCACTGCTAATGCGGTTTGGGTTAAACGCCCATCGAGGGTTCAAATCCCTCCGCCTCCGCGCAACCGGGAGCCCCTGGACCGTCACGGTCCAGGGGCTCCTGCGCGTTCGCGAGGGAACGCGCCGTTCGGTATGCCGCGGCTCCGCGTCAGGCCAGCGGCAGGGTGACCTGGAACTGGGTTTGACCCGGGTGAGAGGTCACGGTGACCTGGCCGGCGTGCGCGTGCACGACGGCCGACACGATGGACAGGCCGAGCCCGGTGGTGCCGGACGCGCGATTGCGCGACTCGTCCCCGCGGGTGAACCGCTCAAAGATGGTTGGTAGGAACTCGGCCGGGATGCCGGGGCCGTTGTCGGTGACGGTCATGACGGCCGTGGCGCCCTCGGTACGCAAGGCGGTCACCACCGTGGAGCCCGCTGGGGTGTGCGTGCGGGCGTTGCCGAGCAGGTTGACCAGCACCTGGCGCAGCCGAGCCTCGTCACCGACCACGAGCACCGGATCCTCCGGCAGGTCCAGGGTCCAGGCGTGGTCTCGCGCTGCTACATGGGCGTCGCCCACGGTGTCCATGACGATCCGACTCAGGTCGACCTCGTCACGGGCCAGCGGCCGCCCCGCGTCGAGGCGGGCGAGCAAGAGCAGGTCCTCAACGAGACCCTGCATCCGCACGGCTTCGGACTCCACGCGACCCATCGCATGGGCCACCGACGCGGGTACCGGCTCAGGCTCGCGGCGAGAGAGCTCGGCATACCCACGGATCGAGGCCAGCGGCGTTCGCAATTCATGGGACGCATCGGCTACAAACTGACGGACCTTGGACTCGGACGCCTCACGGGCGACCAGCGCCGATTCGACGTTGTCGAGCAGGGTGTTCAGGGCGGTACCGACCTCACCGACCTCGGTGTGCGCCTCGGCCTCGGGGATCTCCACCCGCTCGGCGAGGGCTACCTTGCCCTGGTGAAGCCGTTGCGAGGACACCCGCTGGGCGACCGCGCTCACCCGGTTGAGCGGTTCGAGGTTGCGCCGAATGAGGTAGGTGCCGCCGAGCCACATGGCGATCAGACCCAGGACCAGGCCGCCCAAGACGAGCTCGAGCAGGGTCCGCACCACGCCATCGACGCCGCGGGTGGGCAAGCCCACGAAGAGCACGCCGCCATCTTGGGTACGGGTGGAGATCACCAGATAGGTCCCGACATCGCCGCCGATGTTCACCCGGTACGCCTCGTCGTCATCGCGAGAGGCGATCAAAGCTGCGACCTGGGCGTCGTCGAGGGTGTCATGTGCACCCTCCCTGTTGATCACGCTGTTGAGGTAGGCGCCGTGGTGATCCTGAGCGATCTGGCCGGAGGCCGTGAGGCCCAGGAGCAGTTGGTCGGCTGATCCTCCGGGAATGCCGCGAGGCCCGTCATTGTCCCGGTCCTGCCCCGGACGAGGCAGGGTCTGAACGGGGATTTCGAGGTCCGTGCGGGTCTGGATGGAGCGCACGTCATCGATGAGTTGGTTGGTCAGATAGCGCTGGACCGCGCCCACGGTGACCGCGGCGACCAGCAAGGTGACCACGGTGAAGAGTGAGAGCACCGCTACGACCAGTTTGGTCCGCAGCGTCCAGGTGGCCGGCCGCAGGATCGCGCCGCGCGTGTGCGGCATACCCGGCTGGGCCAGCTCAGTTGGCAGGCTTGAGGACATAGCCCACCCCGCGCATCGTGTGGATCATCGGAGAGCGGCCTGCGTCAATCTTCTTGCGCAAGTAGGAAATATAGAGCTCGACGACATTGGCCTGACCACCGAAGTCGTAGTTCCAGACTCGGTCGAGGATCTGGGCCTTGGAGAGCACGCGCTTGGGGTTGCGCATGAGGTAGCGGAGCAACTCGAACTCGGTGGCGGTGAGCTGGATCTGCTCGCCGGCCCGGGCCACCTCGTGGCTGTCCTCGTCCAGGGTGAGGTCCCCGACGACGAGCACCGAGTCCGATGCCTCCGGCACGACCGCGGTGCGGCGCATGAGGGCGCGCAGGCGGGCGACCACCTCCTCGAGGCTGAAAGGCTTGGTGACATAGTCATCGCCGCCGGCCGTCAATCCGGCCACGCGATCCTCGATGGCGTCCTTGGCGGTCAGGAAGAGGACCGGCACATTGGGGTCATCCGCGCGCATCCGGCGCAGGACCTCCATGCCGTCAAAGTCCGGGAGCATCATGTCCAGCACGACGGCGTCCGGGGCGAATTCCTTGGCGGCGCGCACGGCAGCCAGCCCGGAGCCAGCGGATCGCACCTCCCAGCCTTCGTAGCGCAGGGCCATCGACAGCAACTCGGTGAGGTTGACCTCGTCGTCGACCACGAGCACGCGAACGGGCGTGCCGTCGATGCGGGTGAGCTTGGGTGCTTGGGCGTTGGTCGTCATCACGATCTTTACTGTCCATGGGGGTGCTGAGGGCTTCCCATGGTATTCCTGTGCGCTTTCTGTGAGGGGGGGTTGGGCAATGCTTAGCCACGGCTCAGGGTGGCCACAGGGTCTGCATAGGACTGGTTCGGAGGGTATGGGTGAACGGCGCGAGTGCGCCTGACACCCACAGTGCCGCATCCGTAGCAGAGGACAGAAGAGGAATCGCCATGGCCCGCAAGAACCCGAACATTGACCCTGAGCAGACGCCCGACCAGCAGTCGCCCGATCAGAACCTGGTTCAGGACAACCTGGTGCAGGACACGGCGCTGAGCCGCGAAGAAGGGGCGCTCCCCGAGTGGGCGAGCGCCAACGAGGCTGAGGTATCGGCTGTGCCGTTCGATGACACGGTCGTTGGGTCAAGCGCGGACACGGTCGTTGAGCCGAACGCTGCTCAGGCAAGCGAGCCGGCGACGGTCGTGAAGCCGCTTGAGCCGGTCGTGGAACCGATTCAGCCGGTGGATCCTGCCGTGACGCCCACTGTCGAGGCCCCGCAGCGCCGTGGCCTGGCTGCTCGCTTCGCTGGTAAGGGTGCCGTTGCGGCGGCATTGATGGCCGGACTCCTGGTGGGTGGGGGCGCGGGCGCCGCCATCGCCACGGCCGTCTCTCATGGTTCGGACCGTGGCGTAGTGGCCGACCGCCAGGGCGGGGATGGCTTTGGTCCGCGTGGACACCATGGCGGACCGGACATGGATGGTGACGGTGGCGGCCAGTTTGGGCCTCCCGACGGTGGTCAAGGCGGCCCCCAGGGTGGGCAGAAGAGTCAGAACGGCCAGAACAGTCAGAACGGCCAGAACAGTCAGAACGGCACGGTGGACCCACGGGTTGCGCCCAGCACCGCACCGTCAGCCAACTGATCGAGCGCGGCGCGGCGCAAACGCCGCGGCGCCGACGCCACCCGCCACTCAGCACACCAAAAGGGACGGCGGCATAGGTTTCTACCTATGCCGCCGTCCCTTTTGGTGTCTAAGCAGAGGAAAAGGGGGGCGCGTCAGGCGTTTTCGAGGTTCGCCTTCAGTGTGGCGAGCTCGTCGGCCAGCTGGCTGGGGAGCTTGTCGCCGAACTTGGCGAACCACTCCTCGATCAGCGGGAGCTCCTTGCGCCACTCCTCGAGGTCGACGCTGAGCGCCTTGGCGACCTGCTCCTCGGTCATGTCGAGCCCGGTGGTGTCGATCGCGCCCGGTGCCGGGACGTAGCCGACCGGGGTCTCCAGGGCTTCGGCGTCACCATCGAGGCGCTCGACGATCCACTTCAGCACGCGCACGTTGTCACCGAAGCCCGGCCAGAGCCAGTTGCCTTCCTCGTCCTTGCGGAACCAGTTGACCTGGTAGATCTTGGGCAACTTGGACTCGTCCGCCTGCTTGCCGATCTCGAGCCAGTGGTTCATGTAGTCGCCAGCGTGGTAGCCGATGAAGGGCAGCATCGCCATCGGGTCGCGGCGAACCACACCGACGGCGCCGGTCGCGGCCGCGGTGGTCTCCGAGGAGAGCGTGGCGCCCACGAAGGTGCCGTGCGTCCAGTCGCGCGATTCGTAAACCAGCGGAACGGTGGTCTGCCGACGGCCACCGAACAGGATCGCGTCGATCGGCACACCGTCCGGGTTGTCGTACTCGGCGGCGATCATCGGGCACTGCTTGGCCGGGGTGGTGAACCGGCTGTTCGGGTGACTGGAGACCACGCCGGACTCGGGGGTCCAGTCGTTGCCCTTCCAGTCGACCAAATGCGCGGGCTTCTC
>WBZP01000923.1_pt1 | contig 38269 bp, 33 predicted proteins | sample 5204301 | NCBI WGS metagenome assembly WBZP01 (sample SAMN12412401, study PRJNA552823) | activated sludge metagenome | isolation source: activated sludge from nitrification reactor of wastewater treatment plant... | place: USA: Pennsylvania | collected 2017
TCGGCTGAGGTACAGAATCCGGCTTACAGACCGACTCGCCACCTTTCCCCCGTCTGATCAGGCATTTTGTGCCTGTTGCACCTGCGTAGTCCCCTCGTCGTCCGCAAAAGGTTCGTGGAAGGCCAGCGCGGCAATGGATCGGGTCCGGTCGTCTGAGTCCGGCCACAGGTGACCGTAGGTGTCGAGCGTCTCCTGTGCCGTCGCGTGGCCAAGTCGCTTCTGCACCGTCTTGACGGATTCCCCGTGACGGATCAAGAGGCTGGCGTAGTAGTGCCGGATGTCATGGAGGCGTGTTCCCTTGCGAAGTCCAGCAGCGGTCACGGCGGGCCTCCATACCTTTGAGGAGAACGTTGAGCGGCGGATGAATCCGCCAGTGGGAGAAGTGAAGATCAAGTCGTGTTCGCCTAGTCCGTATGTGCTGATGTGAGCAGATATTGCGTCTACAAGGTCGCGGGGGATGGGGATCTCCCGGAGCGAGGCGGGGAGGCGCTTGGGTGGGCCGAAGGTGATTGGCTGCCTTGCGACGTAGACAGCCTGCCGGTCAACAGTGACCGTGGCGCGCAGGAAGTCCACTCGATCAACCGTGAGTCCGAAGGCCTCCCCAGGCCGCAAGCCCGAGGCTGCGCACAAGTGGACCATGGCGCGGTAGCGGGGATCAATCCTGTCGTGCAGGCAAAGTACCTCTGCTGTCGTGGGCGCGATGATTTCCCTGGGAGGTGCCTCAGGCAACCGTGTGCCGGAGCAAGGATTACGGACGATCCTTCGGTCATTGACTGCTGCCTTCAGGCAGGCGGACAGGATGCCGTGGACGACTGCCACGGTGCTTGGTGCGAGGTTCTCCGAAACCTGCTTCACCCAGGCTTGGATGTGTGTCGGGCGTAGGTCGGACAGCATCATGTGCCCGAGCGTCGGATATACGTGCCGACGCAGCATCGTTTCGTAGTGGGAGGCGGTGTTCGGGCGCACGACCTGAATGGATCGCCAGTGTTCTGCGAAGTCCCTGAGGCTGATCTTCCCTGCGGTGGGAGCGACGTACTGCCCGGTGACGACGCTCGCGGTCACCTCGTCGAGCCACCGTTCTCCGTCTGACTTGCGCTGGAAGTGCTTTGAGTGCTCCTTGCCCTGCTCGTCCCGATAGCGCGCTCGCCAGACATGTCCTGTGACCTTGCCCGACCGATCCTTCTTTGCGCGTTTGGCGATGGATTTCGACATGCTCACAGTTACCTCCTGTGACTGGATTCCGGGTTCATTGGGTTGGGGACTGGTTCAAGCGTTCACTGATCAGGTCGAATGCGGCGGGCCACTGGTGATCCTGGGCGGCGAGCACCAGTAGGTGGTGTCTTCACGCATCACCACATCCTGACCACGCCAGTTGCACAGTCATCACGAGTTGTTCTGGCATTCGGCCAACCATGCGAGCACGTGTTCGCGCCGGTAGAGAACACGCTTGCCCAACTTGAAGTATCGCGGCCCCTGGCCCGATGAGCGCCAGTAGCGAACCGTTGATTCTGGTGCTCTGACATACGCAGCCAGATCCCTAGTGGTCCAATTCTCATGACTGAACATGGTTGCGTCGCTCTTCGATGCGGAGGCCACAAGGAGACTCTTTGACGCCGCCTGGAGCGCCTCGATGAACTGCTTGTGTTGTGCTTCGGTAGCAGCCATTTCGCTCCCGTCCTTCCTTCTTGGGGTGGTCGCTGCGCGACCTGATGTCCAGCGGGGTCAGGAACCCCGAACGCCAACGCTGTCCGACTGACCCCGCCTCAGGTCCCAGCGAATAGGTTCTCGATCATCAGTCTGATATCCGCCGCGTGATCGTCGGCTTGGAGTGCCTGCAGCCCTCGTGCAGTGAGTCCACCGCCGCTTTCTCCTCGCTTCGTAGGTTCCAAGAGCCCGTCCTTGCGTGCCCGATACACCTTGTTTCGAACGGCTGCCGGGGTCAGACCAGTCAGATCCGCGAGTACTTCAATTGGGCTAGCAGTCTGCAAGGTGAGCAAAGCGTCGTAGAGTGCGGCGATTTGAACGGGGCTGATGCGCTGGCTGCCCGGTCGTGCGAGCACTCCGGAGAGGTCGCTTCTCTGGAGAAGCGGAGACTGCAAGCGGTGCCGTATCTGTCGGCGCGCAGTGGTGATGACTTCGTCCAGTGGGGGATACTCCGCCGGGAGAACGATGCTGAGGTCTGGGAATTCGGTGCTGAGCCGCTCCACATCCTGGAGGTCTATCTGTGCCCGCCTGGCGAAGAATCGTTCCTCAATCGGAGGACGTCCAACGGCGACCTCAATCCTCAGGATCCGATGAGCGGTGAGTGCGATGCGGCACCAATTGCCGTGGCTCACGTTTGCGTAAGCGTGAGCAACCCATTCATCAGGCCCGTCGATTGGCTGACAGGCAACGTGCGCGAGTTCTCCTGCTCGTCGTGACATGTCCCAACCGTATGCGAAAGGGGCCTCTAATGGGATTGTGCTCACATCGCCATCTTACTTAGAATGAGATGGTGAAGCAAGAACAATCTCGGTGTTGTGAGCGATGGCGGACCTCCGCGGAGGTGGCCAAGCGCTTGGGTAGACCGTTGTGGCGGCTAGATCACGGGGAAGAGCGGGCAGGGAATCTTCGCAACCGATTCGCCAACCACTGGCGCTACCTTGCCTCAAGGGTGGTGCCTGGACGCAGCAAGGACAGGCGGGCTCATGGTGAGTGACGCGGAACTGTTCCGGTGGTCCGTGCCTGAGTTGCAGGAGTGGGCGCGGCGGCTGACTGATCAGGGGTGGGCCGTGACTCCCATCCGGGCTTATCGGGACGCCGAAGGAAACATCAAGAAGCGGCCCTTGATGGGCGACTGGCTCAGCAAGGGCCTGCTCACTGGTGCAGAAATCGACTCGTTCGCTAAGTGGGGTATGACGCACCTGGCCTTGGTCCTTGGTGCTGAGCATGTTGGCCTGGACTTCGAAAACAAGAAGGGGGCGAACGTCAGGGACACTTTCGCAGTATTGAAGGAGGCGTACGGACCCCTTCCTGCCGACAGGGTTCAGTGGACCCTGACGCGAGGGCTTCATGGCCTCTTCCGCATTGACCGGTCACGGATCGAGAAGTTCAGTGCCCGTGTGCTGTTGCCGGACGGCGCTCCGATGGCGGTCGATGTGGTCCGGGAGGGACGCCTGTGCCTGGTGCTCTATGACCCCGACTTCCCAGGTGTAGGCCGCGACTCCAACGAGATCCCGTGGCTCCCTGAGCGGTGGTACCAGGCGATCACTTCCTCCAATTCCAGACCCATTCATCGGCAAGAGGGAAACTCGCCGACTAGACACTCGCCGGGGACCCAGCGGGTTCGCAGCCTCGTCCGGCAAGTTGCAGAAGCGCAGGATGGGCAACGCAACGACACGCTCTTTGAGGTTGTCCGCACCATCGTGCGCGACGGGCGATGGACGGATGAGACCGAGGAACATGTCACACAAGCGGCGCTCGCTGCGGGGCTGACCAGCCAGGGGATTACGGGCACGGTCGCGTCGGCGGTCAACTACGGGCTGAACACAATCTGGTGTGGTTGCCTGACCTGGTTAGCAAGTGTGGAGGCCAGCGGCATCCGGGAACCCTCCGAGGAATGGGATCTGGCGTGCCTTCTCTGTGCTCGAATTGTCGCTGCCAACCGGTCCCTCGATGAGCCCTTCGCGATCTCCGACAGGGAGTTCTCGGAGCATCTGGGTATCGACCGCAAGGTTGTCCGACACCACCTGAAGCCACTTCTGCGTGATGGACTCCTCATCAAACATGCCCTTCGTACCGCGTTCCTCGCCCCAACGACATACCGGCTATCGGCCCCCCTGCCAACTGAGCAATCTCTCCCCAGTCACTCAGAAGAAAAGACAAGAACACTAGATAGTAGAGAGGGGGGAATGGGGGTGTATGGAGCAGTGACTAGGGCCCTCCAAAGGGTGGAGTTGGGCAGGCACAGTGCATTCCAGCAGATCGGGGACGGGCCGTGGCTACCTCGTAAAGGTATCCGGATACTGGACGCTCTGAGTGGGAGCCCAGAGGGGCTCGCATCTGCCAGTGAGATCGCGAGGGTCACCGGACTCGACAGGCGCACAGTGAGACGTTCGGTTGAGGAGTTCATGGATGCTGATCTGTTGATTCGCGAGGGAAGCCGCGTCCGGTTGAAGCACTTGGATGTGATGGCGGCATTGGACGAGTGGTGCGATCTCTATGGAGTGCCTGATCGGATCGCTCTACGGCGGGAGCGGCATGAGCAAGAACGGGAGGTTGTCGATCTGGATAACCGGCGGAAACGCCGAGGGCGGTACGGGCCGGTAGCAGTTGGAGGCCGGGTGTCGCTCAACCCTGAGGACTGGGATGCCGCCCGGCGGCCCGGAGGAGCGTGAGGATCGATGACTGATGGCGAGGTGTGGGCGGCAGGGGTCGCTGATCGCACTGCCGGTGTCCTGCTTGCCTCGGCGTGCGGGGATGCGCTTGGCGCGGGGTATGAGTTCGACCCGCCGGAGCAGATTCCTGCGCATGTGGGGATGGTCGGGGGCGGGCCTTTCGGGTGGGAGCCGGGGGAGTGGACTGATGACACCTCGATGGCCTGGGTGATCGCCGAGGTAGTCGCGTCCGGGGCTGATCTACGCGAGGAGCAGGCCCAGGACCGGATTGCGGCTGGTTGGTACGCATGGATGCGCCAGGCCAAGGATGTGGGCGCACAAACGAGGACTGTCTTGACGAGGGCAGCGAGTGGGTCAGGAGTGCCGACTGCCGACGCGATTCGTCGCGAGGCCGCCGAGCACCACCGCAGGAGCGGCAGGTCGGGTGGCAACGGCAGCCTCATGCGGACAGCGCCGGTCGCGCTGGCGTACCTGAACGATCCGGATGGGCTGGTGGAGGCGGCCACCCAGATCAGCGCCCTGACTCACTGGGACCCGGAGGCCGGTGAGGCGTGTGTCCTTCAGTGCCTGGCGATCCGGCATGCCGTGCTCACCGGCGTGCTGGATCTGCGGATAGGCCTGGAAAACCTGGACGACTCCGCTGCCGCTCTGTGGGCTGAACGCATTGCTGACGCGCAGGGGCGGACGCCGCAGACCTACCGGGCCAACGGATGGGTCGTGGAGGCCTTGCTCGGGGCGTGGAGTGCCATTGCCTGCACCTCGGTCTCTGATGATGAGGCCGACGTGGCGTCGCATCTGCGTCGCGGGTTGGAGGCGGCAGTGCGAGGTGGGAACGACACGGACACGGTGGCGGCGATTGCCGGTGCGCTGCTGGGGGCGAAGTGCGGGGTATCGGCGGTACCCGAGGATTGGCGTCTGCTTCTTCATGGCTGGCCTGGAAAGAGCGCGGATGATCTGATCGCGATGGCTCTACGGATGCACTCTGATTATGAGCCGGGCCGGGGGTAACTGATGTTTCTGTATTTCACATTGGTCACGAGCGCCGCCGGGACGCCACGCCAATGAGTTCCGGGTCCGCCTTGGAGGGTGGGTGACCTCCGTCCAGCGAGTCGGTCGAGAGCCTTGCGCATGCTCGGGAAGGACCCGGCGGGGAGGCTTCTGGCCCGGCCCGTGCCGGTTGTCGACCTTGGGGGGCTTTGCCGTCGGCGCGTCGAGCCCTACAAGGCCCGAATAGGGCTTCGTGGGGTGAAGGGATAGGTCCGACACCCAAAGCCCTGTATTCGCCTGCGCGGCGCGCTCCGGTGGGGGCCGTTCCAACACTGGGGCGGTGGGAAGCGGTGGACGTGGGACCGCGTGAACGAGAGATACCGAGAGGCCGGGGGCGAGAATGTGGGAGTTCCCACCAAGCGGGCTGAGGGGATTAGTCATGAGCGTCAGAGGGTCGGTCGCGGGTATGGGTGTGCTGGGGCTGGCGCTGGTGAGCCTGTCAGCGTCACCTGGTCAGGCCGAGAGCGCAGTCGAGGTGCCAATCCAGGTCAGCAACTGCTCGTCGTGTGAGGTCTTCGCACAAGGCATCGACGAGTTCGGCGACTTCTGGGATCAGGCTGTGCGCCTGCGCAACGGCGTGGGGGCGTTCCAGGTGCCCGTGACCGTGCCCGACTTCCAGGTGTCGGTGCAGAAGGGTCGCTACTACGGATACGACAACAGTTCCGCGCTGATTGTCATGGCTTACCGGGGTGAGGAAGTGGGGTCCCCGATCTCGAATCGTCGCTCCCGAACGTCCAAGGCGGGTTTCGTCTGTCTGCCCACGACCGAAGGTGCGTCCATCCGCGCCCAGGTCCGGCTGGTCAAGACGCCGAAGTACCCGGGATGGCGGACAGACCCGTTGTTCAAGCGGAAGTACGTCCGCGCCTGGGCAAGTCCCACCCTGCCGTCAGAACCCAGCAGGGGAAATCCGCAGGGCTTGCCGCTGAGCACCAAGAAGGGGGCTATCGCCGTTCAGAACGTGATCTGCGGTTCGAACGCGTAGAAAGCCGTGGGCCATCACAACCACGAACCTGCGCCCGCGAAAGGTGCACGAGGCGCTCGTTCAGATCCCGCGAACGGCACTCACGATCTCGTCGAGCAGTCGGGTGTCATCCGGAGCCAACCCGTTGAGGATGTCCTCCATCGTCACTGAGGACTGTCGAAGTTCCTTGTTAGGTCCGTATCCGATGACAAGGCGGGAGTAGTCAGGCTCGTCGATCCTCACATCCCACGACTTGTACCTGTTCACTTCGTTGTCCGCCCATGCCGATGGCCCGAACAGCACGAAGACGGTGACCTTCCCGTCGCGTACCAGGCTGACATCCCACTGATAGATGCCCTGGAATCTGATGTAGGTGCCGCCGAAGTAGCCCTCACCCAAGGCATCGTTCAACCTTCCCAGGTTCGCGTCGAGGTAGGTCTGCAGTGCCTTCTTGAGCCGGTTGAGCAGAGCCTGGCTCTCTTCGAACTTCTGTTGGGCTTCGCTGCGAAGGAAGTCCGCGAAAGAGGCCGCCGCGCCGTTGGTGCCATAGCGCTTTGCCTCACCGGTCTCACACAGCACCCTGATGAACTCCAGCGAGGTGTCGTCGTTCACGCGCTTACCTTTCAGGAAGTGCTGCTTCATCTGGCTGAGGAACCAGAACTGCTCGGGATAGGCACGTGGATAGTTCGGGTCAGTACCGATGTCGTCGAAGAGTCGATACAGGAGGTTCGAGTACGTGACTACGACGGCGTCTTCCCAGCCATCCTTCAGGAGGCTGTCGTCTCGGATATCGCAGAGCATCACGACCACGGAACGCCCGTCTTGGGGGCCTTTGCCGTGGTCGTAGTAGGCCTTGTAGTCATGTCCGTGCCCGTCGGATATGTGGTAGTTCTCGATCACGAGCGAAGTTCGTTCCCCGCGCAACACGATGTCAGCGATGTCGGCCCCTTCGCGGGTAGAGCGTGTGTTCTGCTCCTGCTCGACGACAAACGCCTCAGGTCTCACGTGGGCTTCTCCCCGAGCACTCAACCCCACGTTCACCTCATCGAGGAAACACGACAGAAACCGGTCATCAAGGCGGTGGGATCCCTCCGTGTCGAGTAGCCATGCGAAGACGTTGGACAACTGCTTCTCGTGGGTGCCGTGGTGCATAACGTCGAAGACGTTGAACTCCTCTGACGACCACGGGGCGACGAGTGTCGGCAACACGCGGTTCAGAAGGTCACCCACCGAAGTCCCACTCGACATCTCGATTCACCCAGTGGCTTCGTCTTCGTACAGGTACCGCTGGAAGCCTGCGAACTTCTCGCCGATCTCTGGGCCAAGATCTTTGATGGCGTCTTGGAGGCTGCCGCCGTATCTGAGTTTGAGGAGCGGCGGGAGTTCAGCGGGGTCCAGCGCCTGAACACCTTGATCGACGTAGTGGGCCAGGACCCCGTGGAGGAAGACCTGCTCCTGGGGCAGGAAGCGGTGATCGACCACGACGCGAGCGTGGGCGGCCCGCTGCGCACGCGTCTTCGGGGGAAGGGCGTAAGCAACGTAGGCCAAAACGTCGTAAAGATCGGCGTCCTGGGCCTCGATGAGAATCTGGAGTTCCGCAAGGACTTCCGGCCCAAATCCCCTCTCGTGGAGGTGCTGCAACAGCGCACGGCGGGTCTTCGGGTCGCTCCAGATCGCTCGCAGCTCCTGCTCGTTCTTGAACAGGTCGGGCAGCGTGCCGTACAGAGAGTGGAGGAACTCAGCAGCAGACAGTGGCTTGCCGTCAGGTCCCCAGAAACTTGTGGACACCATGTGCTGGATGCTGCGTTCCTTGCCGTCGGCCAGTTTGACCTTGATCTTCTCGGCGCGAGGCGCGACCGGCGGAGTGACGATGTCGTCGGGTGGTGGTTTCGGCTTGTCGCCCGGCTTCCTGGGGCCCTCGGGCGGGACAGGTTCGCCGTCCCAGTCGGGGTCCTGGAACAGCCTGTGCGCCTCGACGAAGTCGTAGATCGTGAAGTAGTACTTGCCGTCGAACAGTCGCGTGCCGCGCCCGATGATTTGCTTGAACTCGATCATCGAGTTGATCGGTCGCAGCAGCACGATGTTGCGCACGTTTCGGGCATCCACCCCGGTGGACAGTTTCTGCGAGGTCGTCAGGATGGTCGGCACGGTCTTCTCGTTGTCCTGGAAGTCCCGCAGGTGCTGATCGCCCAGGCCACCGTCGTCAGCGGTGACGCGATGGCAGTAGTCGGGGCTGGTCGAGGTCTTCATCTCATTGATGAGGTCTCGGATAACGAGAGCGTGCGCTTGATTGGCGCAGAATACGAGCGTCTTCTGGTTCTGGTCGATCATGTCCATCAGCAGGCGAACACGAGCCCGCTCACGCTCCCTGATTTCAATGATCTTGTTGAAGTCCCGCTCCTCGTAGACCTTGCCTGCTTCAATCTCACCCTCGACCACGGTGTCGTCGGCCGTATACCGGTACTCATCCAGGGTGGTGTCGATCTGCTTGACGCGGAACGGGGTAAGGAACCCGTCATTGATGCCGTCCTTCAGCGAATACACGTACACGGGCTCGCCGAAGTAGTCGTAGGTATCGACGTTGTCGTCGCGCTTCGGGGTGGCGGTCAGGCCCAACTGGGTTGCCGGGGCGAAGTAGTCAAGGATGCTGCGCCAGGTGGACTCGTCGTTGGCCCCGCCCCGGTGGCACTCGTCGATGATGATGAAGTCGAAGAAGTCCGGCGGATACTCCCCAAAGTAGGGTTGGTCACCAGACATGAACGTCTGAAAGATCGTGAAGAAAATACTGCCGTTCTTCGGCACCTTGCCCCTCTTCGCGATGTCGGCAGGGTCGATACGCACCAAGGCGTCCTCGGGGAACGCGCTGAATGCGTTGAACGCCTGGTTGGCTAAGATATTGCGATCCGCCAGGAACAGGATGCGTGGCCTGCGAGTGGGGTTCTCAGGGTCGTCGGCATCGCCCAGATTCCATCGGGACCGGAACAGTTTCCAGGCAATCTGGAAGGCGATAAACGTCTTCCCGGTACCAGTAGCCAAGGTCAGTAGTACACGTTTCTGTCCCTGCGCTACGGCCTCCATGGCGGCATTAATGGCGGCGTCCTGGTAGTAACGGCCCCCGAAGGTCCCGCCCTTGTCCTGGAAGGGAACAGCGGCGAACCGGTCCCTCCAACAGTTACGCGTCGCGTAGGTGCGGTCCCACAGATCCTCAGGATTCGGGAACGCCGAGAGGTCCCGTTCAGTCCCTGTGTGCATGTCCACTTCGCGAATCTGGTGGCCGTTGGTGGCGTAGGCGAACCGCACTGACATCTTGGCTGCATAGTCCTTGGCCTGCGCCAAACCCTCCGTGTGGGGCTTGTTGTCGGCCTTGGCCTCGACAACAGCCAGTTGGGTGTTCCTGTAGACCAGCAGGTAGTCAGCGATCAGGGCCTTGGGTTTCTGACCGACGCCGGTGATTCGGCCTGGGGCAATGACGTACTCCTCACGGACCCGGCTACCGTCAACGGCTCCCCAGCCTGAGGCCTTCAGTTTCGGATCGATCAGTTGCGTGCGGGTCTCAGCCTCGTTGAGTGTCATCTCACCCCCTCTCCGCAACGCGGGTCACCCCGGTTCAGTGTGCTGCCTGCCAGTTTGTGATTGCATCCTGAGGGTCAGAGTCCGCCAGTAAAGGCCTCATGCAGCAAGGACGCACGGAGTTCGTTGAGGCAAGAATCCTGTGCTGAGTTGATTGCTTGGGCCGCTCCCACCTGCGCTTCCACGCGCTGCACACTAGCGACGAGTCTGGCCTGCTCTTCGGGAGGAGGCAATGGAATCAAGATGCGCCCCAGGTTCGACCGGCTGATTCTCTTCCGAGTAGTGCCGGTGCAGGCTCTCTCCACCTGATTCAGGTAGGACGCCGATTGGGAGATGAGTCGGAAGAACCCTGAAACCACGACTTCGGGCTTGAAGCGAATGATGGTGCAGTCCACCGCTGTGATCAATGGTCCCCCTAACGGCGGAACGACACATGACCGTCCAACAGGTTCAGGGAGCCGGGCTACTAGGCAGTCGCCCGGCAGTACCTCAGTGCACTTCAGCCTCTCGAAGGTCTGCCGTGACACGAAGCGGGCCTTGTCGGAGCGATCCTTGCCGAACCCGATGTTGCCCGTTTGGATCAGTCGGACTCCCGACGCTGCTTGGTCCTTGGTCTCAATCCAGTCACCGTCGGTGAAAAGGGACGCCGTGGACGCCAAAGCAACCATCGGCCATGGGTCGCCCACTGCAAGGGCTTTCTCAAGGAAGGAAGTGGCGAATTCGCCCAGTGAGTCAGAGACGCTCCGGCGTCGCCGCTGTAACAGACGGATGCGATCCATCGCCTCGTCCAGAATGGTCACGATGCGCTCTTGCTCGGCCAACGGCGGGACCGATAAGGGGATCCTCTCAATCTGTGCCTTGCTAATCGATGGAAAGACAGCCCCTTCACTCCCAGAAATCAGATGCTCAAGCGCCTGTAGTTGTAGGTAGAGGAATTGATTGTCTATAGCCGGTCCTGCCTTAATGGCAGCAAGGCCACGTCCAATACAGACGCGTTCGCGGGTGAAATTCACCGGCCCCACCGGTGCCCGAACGGACATGAGAATATCGCCTGGGTCTGCCACCTTCGTGATCTGGGTCGTCCATTTGCTGGGCGCTCCCAGGTGCCGGGATCCGAAGTCCTTCTTCCCTTGGTAGAAGGGGAGACCATGACCATCCACGTTGTAGAAGCGTCCGTCTGGTGACTGGCCTGCAACCACACTGCAGACCTCGCCCAGGTTGCGTACCTCCCAGTCGTCTCTCACGCCAGCAACTCCCGCATCCTCGCCAGGATCTTGGCTGACTCGGCGTCGAGGGCCTCAATCTCGTCGAGGATCTCAATCGGTGACCGGTGGTTGACCTCGTCGTTGCGGTTGGGGTTCTTGACTGAGAGATCCCAGGTGGCGGTGTTGATTTCCGCGATGTTGACGGTCCAGGACTTGTCAGAGTGGGCGTTGGTCTTCTGCAGTTCAACGAACTCCGCCAGGTCCTCATCGTTGAGGGGGTTTGTCTTGCCGAGGTTGCGTCCCGGGTCGAGTTGGTAATACCAGATGTCGCGGGTGGGTTCACCCTTGGTGAAGAACAGCACGACGGTCTTCACACCAGCGCCCTGAAAAGTACCAGCGGGGCAATCCAGGATCGCGGATAGGTTGCACGATTCCAACAACTGCTTGCGAAGGCTGACGGATGCGTTGTCGGTGTTGGACAGGAAGGTGTTCTTAATGACGACACCGGCTCTGCCTCCGGCGCGCAGGATGCGGATGAAGTGCTGAAGGAACAGGAACGCCGTCTCCCCGGTGCGGATGGGGAAGTTCTGCTGAACCTCCTTGCGTTCCTTACCGCCGAACGGCGGGTTGGCCAGGACAATGTCGTAACGGTCCTTCTCCTGAATGTCAGAGAGATTCTCGGCCAGTGTGTTGGTATGCACGATGTTGGGTGTGTCGATTCCGTGCAGGATCATGTTCATGATCGCGATCACGTAGGCCAGCGACTTCTTCTCCTTGCCGTAGAACGTGCCTTTCTGCAAAGTCGCCATCTGGGCTGTTGTCAGGTCAGGTTTGTCCTTCATGTAGGTGTAGGCCTCGCAGAGGAAACCTGCTGAACCAACGGCCCCGTCGTACACGGTCTGCCCGATCTGAGGGTTGACGACCTGGATCATTGCCCGAATCAGCGGGCGTGGGGTGTAGTACTCGCCGCCATTACGTCCGGCGTTTCCCATGTTGCGGATCTTGGCTTCATACAGGTGGGACAACTCGTGCTTCTCCGCCTGTGATCCGAAGCGGAGGCTGTCGATTATGTCGAGCACCTCACGCAGGTTGTAGCCTGATTGGATCTTGTTCTTGATCTCGCCGAAGATTTCCCCGATCTTGTACTCGATGGTGTCGGGGCCGCTTGCCTTCTGCTTGAATCCGTGCAGATACGGGAACAGGCGCTGATTCACGAAGTCGTGCAGGTCGTCACCGGTCATCGCCTTGTTGTGGTCGATGATCCCTGATGATGTCTTGGGGGCGGCCCAAGAGGACCAGCGGTACTCGGGGTCGAGGATGAACGTGTACTCGCGTCCTTCAAGCATGGCTTCGGTGGCGCGATCCTGCTCAAGCGCGTCCAGGTACTTCAGGAAAAGCAACCAGGACGACTGCTCTGTGTAGTCCAGTTCTGACGTGCATCCTGCGTCTTTGTGCAGGATGTCATCGATGTTCTTGAAGGCTTGCTCGAACACGGAACCCCCCTTCCTCTAGCCGCCTTGAGTGTAGAGAGTCCCCTCTTCTGGCTCAGTGTGGATGTTCTCTGGAGTAAGGTTAGCGGCTCCAAACTCGTAGGATCACAGCATGCGAATCGGGGTGTATGTAGACGGCTACAACCTCTACTACGGTGGGAGGGCGATCTGCGGACGCGGGACGACTGGCTGGCGCTGGCTGGACTTGAGATCACTCGCGTCCAGGGTCGTCCAGCAAGAAGCCCCTTGGAGTCCAGCAACACAATTCCGGATTGTCTACTGCACGGCCCGGATCAGTGGAAAGGACAATCCAAGCGGCGTTCAAGACCAGGACGTGTATCTGCGAGCGCTCAAGGCCGCGAACGCTGTGGATGTCATCGAGTATGGGAACTACGTGGCAAGGGTGACGAAGGCGCCCCTGGCAACACCCGGCAAGAAGGGCAAGCCAGTTCTCACGAAACCAGCATGGCCAGTCATGGTCAAAGACGGCGCATCAGGCCTAGATGTACCTGACGGCATCTTCATGGCATCAATCTCTCGACGGGAGGAAAAAGGCTCCGATGTCAACGTCGCTACGCACATGATCTGGGACATCCTGCATAAGGATGTTGACGCGGCGGTCGTCATCAGCAACGACAGTGACCTGAGGTTGCCCGTTCAGCAGGCTAGGACAATCGTGCCGCTAGGTCTCATTAATCCCAGCAGGAGTTACCCAGCAGGTGCTCTGAACGGGCAGCCAAGCGATGGAGTGGGCGGGCACTGGTGGTACCAACTGACCCAAGGTGACTTCGCCCACTGTCAACTCGCGAATACAGTGGGAAGTCTACGAAAACCCGCAGGCTGGTGAGTTGACTTAGTTTGGGACCTTCTGTCATTCTTAGGCCATACCGCCCGGTCTCTCTGAGGCCGGGTTTTCCTTTGCTGCCTCCGGCGTGTCACCCACGAATTGTTGCCCAGTCCGCTTAGGCTCACGGTGGGCAAGCCCACGCATCGCGCCTGAAGGGCCGTGAGCCTAAGCGGACTGGCTGCTCATCTGTTCTCGTCGCCTGCTTCCGGTGCGCAACCGTCTCGTGCTGCTGTGCAGAAGACGGTCGATTGCTGCTCGCGAACTCAGATCGAATCGGCTGCGATTGATCACTGCTCCGTGTTCACAAACGATCCTTTGTTGAAGCACCTCCCAGACGTCGCTGGTGCCTGGGTCTGAGTGTACGTAACCCATCTCAAATTCTATGTCTCATAAGGCACGTGATTATGCGACACTTGTGCCAGGAGGTGGGCGAATGGCTTTGGTGGGGTACGCACGTGTGTCAACGCAGGACCAGAACGCTGACTTGCAGGAGGACGCCCTCCGTGAGGCGGGATGCGAGAAAGTCTTCACAGACAAAGCGTCTGGTGCCCAGGCGGACCGTCCTCAGCTGGAGGCGGCCCTGCGCTACCTGCGCGAGGGTGACGTTCTGGTCGTCTGGCGGCTGGACCGACTGGGGCGTTCCCTCAAACATCTGATCACTGTCGTCTCCGACATGGAGGACCGAGGCGTCGGATTCCGCTCGCTGACGGAGTCCATCGACACCACCACATCCCCCGGGAAACTGATCTTCCACGTGTTCGCGGCACTGGCTGAGTTCGAGCGGGACTTGATCAGGGAACGTACGAAGTCGGGCTTGGAGGCAGCCCGGGCGAGGGGCAGGAAGGGTGGACGCAAGCCGAGTCTCACCCCGAAGAAGGCTCAGGTTGCCCGAAGAATGTACTCAGAGGGCGACTCCACGGTCGCCGAGATCGCGAAGGTCCTTGGTGTGTCGCGGGCGACCATTTACCGGCACCTGGCCGACCCCCCGAAGGCGGACGACCTTCCGGTCTGAGACACAGCAGAGCAAGAGGCTCATTGGCTGCGCGTTGCTGGGGATGCTGGGCCTGGCCGTTCGGTGGTTCGCGTGCACACGCGCGTATCGAGAAGTGAGCCTGGCCGCCGCGTAGTCGGCTCAGTGAAGATCGCCTCTGGGACCCCCACTTCGAGCCTTGTGCAGCCTACGATTGAGTTGCACCGCTCTAGAACGGGGAACGGCTATGCGTAGGCTCGGGCAGTCAACGACGGTAGTGCTGGTGGCAACCCTGGCGGCGATTGCCCCTACCTCCGCTGCTAACGCCGGATCAAGCAGTCCGCCCTCGGGAACCACGTATTGGGTCAACTCGGGTGGGGACCTGTTGGTGATGAAGCGGGACGGCAGACGACTACGGATTGGGAATCCCCTCACGCCCTGTTACACCGGAATCCATCGGTCAGATGGCTCATACGAAGGGGGCGGGATGGGGCAGAACGGCTTCTACGTGCGACAGCGACTAAGGCTCAAGTTCCAGCCGGGATTTCAAGCCGTGAAGGTGCCAGCCTTCTCTAACTACTGGTACACGCAGTTCACGCGGAGGGCGGCCCTGCGGCAGGCAGTCCCCAGGCCGAGATCCGTGCCCGCTCTCTTCCAGGACTGCGAGCTGCGGTAAGGGGGATCCCTCCAGACAACGGCGCCAGCAGGCGAACTAGATAGGCTGCGCGACTGGCCCGAGGTAGAAGGATGCGCGCCGACACTGCAACGCCCACCCACTGCGGGAGGCACTCATCCTTCAGACCGGGCCTACCACCTGTCCCTGAGCTCGATGCCTCGCACATGGCCATGGCGAGGAGCGGAGAAGTCCGCGATTCTGACGGAATCCATCCGACGTCGGACGGTGGCAGACAGCCGAAACCTGAATGCGACCTGGTAGGTACGTGGGGCGTCCCAAAGGCAACTACCGACCCGGCCCCCGTGAGTAGATTGTCCGTGTGGATGCGGATACCTACTCGCCCAAGGCCCTCTTCAAGAAAGACATCCGGTACGAGATCCCTACGTTTCAGCGGCCCTACGTCTGGAATCAAGAGGACCAGTGGGAACCACTTTGGGACGATGTCCGCAATGTGGCGGAACGCTACTTAGAGAACCTCGGATACCACGGCGGAGACCGCACAGCCGCCCAGATGACGACCCCCCACCACTTCCTAGGAGCCGTCGTTCTTCAGCAGCAGCCCAATGCAATCGCTGACTTGGAGACGTGGCAGGTCATCGACGGACAACAGCGTATGACCACCCTGCAGATCATGCTTGATGCCACTCAGGAAGTGTTCGCCGCTGCGGGCGCAGAGTCGGAGTCGAAACGTCTCCTCACACTAGTTGAGAACCAGTTAGTAGATGCCCAAGACGACAAATGGAAGTTGTGGCCAACGGCACTTGACCGCGAAGCCTTCGTAGCGGCGATGACCAACGACATGGATACGGTGGGTCACGAAGGGTCCCCCATCGTGCAGGCTCACGCATTCTTCCGCTTGCAGGTCGAAGAGTGGCTCAAGTCAGGGCCGGAGCAAGAGGAGGAGGAACGCGCTCACGCGTTGGAGACGGCCTTAATGGGTCTTCTCACAGTTGTCGCAATCGACCTGGCACCCGGCGATGACTCCTTCGTGATCTTTGAGACGCTGAATGCACGCGGAACGCCGCTGAACCAATCTGATTTGGTGAAGAACTTCCTCCTGCAACGTGCGACTGGGCAGGGAATCGACGCCGAGCAACTGCACAAGCAGACGTGGCAGGCTCTGGAGACCCCGCATTGGCGAGAGGAAGTCGTCCAAGGACGGATTCGGCGACCGCGCCTCGACCAGTTTCTCAACTACTGGTTGTCGATGCGGACAACCGGTGATGTAACCGCAAACGATGTGTTCCCGGCTTTCAAGCGCTTGGTGGATTCCGGTCAACTCAAAGTCGATGAGGCTGCCACAGATGTACGCCGCACAGCCGAACGTCAGACGGCGTTCGAGGGCCGCCCCGAATACTCGAGGATCGGTACGTTCAACTATCGAATGCGGATCATGCAAAGCGGCTCGGTGACTCCGCTCTTGTTGTGGCTGACGTCGCGGCTGGACCTGGAGGATCCGTCATTGGCCGATTCTGTGGCCGTAATCGAGGACTTCCTGGTGCGGCGCATGATCCGCCGATCGACGACCAAGGACTACAACAAGTTGTTCCTTGAGGCGGTTGCCCGGCTGGACAAGGAGCGGGGGTCGGAGGTTTCTGTGGTTGTTCTACTGCGAACCTTCTTGGCGGAGCAGAACTCCGAATCTCGAAGTTGGCCGGGGGATCTTGAAGTCGAACAAGCACTGCTGGAAATGCCGCTGTATCGATTGCTGACCCGTGGGCGGCTCCGATTCGTCCTCGAAGCGCTGGAGGAGGAGCGGCGCAAGGGGAAGTCGGAGGATCTGCACGTTCCCAGGGGCACTCTCACCATCGAACACCTGATGCCGCAAGCTTGGTCAGCCCACTGGCAACCACCAGTCGGAGACGACCCGGAAGAGGCACTAGCAAGGAGGAATCGTCTCGTCCACGCTGTCGGCAATCTGACGCTCTTGACCCAGAAGCTCAACTCCGATGTCTCCAACGGCGACTGGCCCACAAAGACCGCTGCCCTCATGAAGCACGCCACTATGAAGACGACGCTCGACCTCTTGGAGGAATGGGGTTCCAAGCAATGGGACGAGAACGCCATTTTGGACCGTGGCAAGACCCTGGCAGCCTTGTTCAAGCGCGTTTGGCCTGGCCCTACCGGGTACTCGACAAGTACATAAGCAAGCCTCGGGATCGCTGGTCGGGAAGGTGGAGCACAGGGCAGCGTTCTTCCCGCCGCGATAACGCGCAGACTGACCTCAGTGCGGTGCCCTTCCCGGGTGGCCCCTACCGCCAACTGGATCGTCAACCGTTCGCGTGCTCTGCGCCTAGTTCTGGCTTCCTTAGGCGTCGGGACGTTGCAGCCCAGACTCAGCGCGAGGTGGCTACGCGTTCACCCCGAAGGAACCGCATCTGTAGTCCGCGCGTAGTCCGCAGCGCCAGTCAACGGGCACGGGGTGGCACCGTCACCAACCATCCGAATCGTGGGGGAGTGGCTGCCGAAACCGTCGCCAACAATCCCAATCGTCGTGAGGGCAAGGAATCCGGCTTACAGACCGGCTCGCCACCTTCGTTGCTCAGGGTGTCAGCCCTGAGTCCTCGCCCCCGATCCGCTCATGCTCGGCGTCCAGCGACGGACTCAGCGGACGATCTGCACCGGCTCGGTGCCCACGATCGGCGCTGGCGCTTGCGCAAGTTGCACGCCGTAACCGTTGGCGTTGACGCCCGAGGGAGAACAGACACCGTTGACCGTGCTCTTCGAGTAGAGCGTGTTCAGGTTGTCCGGGAGCTCGGCGAGCACGTCGTGGGGCGGCTGGCCGACTTGGGCGTCAACGGGCCGGGATCTCCTGAAGGACGACCAGCGAGCGGGCCTCGACCGTGCGTGTGACACCAGCGTCCATCTCCACTGGTTGGCCAGCGGGCGGCCACGCGGCAGTGTCGAAGACCAGGCGCCACCTCATGTGGGAGGTCCGGCCGGGCACCAGGCACGTGGCAGGCAGCTCCGAGGCGTTGAAGAACAGGGAGAACGACGAGTCCCGCAGAGGCTGCCCGAAGCGGTCCCGCTCGTTGAGTTCTGCGCCGTTGAGCACCACGGTCAGGGTCTTCGCGTAGCCCACATGCCAGTCCTCGTCCGTCATCGGCTCTCCGGTGGGCCGCAGCCATGAGATGTCGGGCACCTCGTGCCAAGACTCGATGCGCCGGCCCTGGAAGAACCGCTGTCGGCGGAAGATGGGATGCCGGCGTCGCAGGTCGGTGAGCATGCGGGTGAATTCGAGCAGATCCGGGTCCGGGTGCTGCCAATCGACCCAGGTCAGGTCGTTGTCCTGGCAGTACGCGTTGTTGTTGCCGCGTTGTGTCCGGCCGATCTCGTCGCCGTGCAGGATCATCGGCACGCCTTGGCTCAGCAGCAACGTCGCCAGGAGGTTGCGCTGCTGCCGCGCACGCAGTGCCAGGATGTCCGGGTCTTCGGTCGGTCCCTCGATCCCGCAGTTCCAGGAACGGTTGTGGGACTCACCGTCGCGGTTGTTCTCCCCGTTGGCCTCGTTGTGCTTCTGGTTGTAGGAGACGAGGTCGCGCAGGGGGAAGCCGTCATGCGCGGTGATGAAGTTGATGGAGGCGTGCGGGCTGCGACCGTCATCGAGGTACAGGTCCGACGACCCAGTGAAGCGGCTCGCGATCTCGGGGAGCGACGCCGGTTCCCCGCGCCAGTAGTCGCGGGCTGTGTCCCGGTACTTGCCGTTCCACTCGGTCCACAACGCCGGGAAGTTGCCGACCTGGTACCCGCCCTCACCCAGGTCCCAGGGTTCGGCGATGAGTTTCACCTGCGACACGACCGGGTCCTGCTGAACGAGGTCGAAGAACGTGGACAGGCGGTCGACGCTGCCGAACTCACGGGCGAGGCTGGAGGCGAGGTCGAAGCGGAAGCCGTCCACGTGCATCTCGGTCACCCAATAGCGCAGCGAGTCCATGATCAATTGCAGCGAGTGTGGATCGCGCACGTTGAACGAGTTACCCGTCCCCGTGGTGTCGAAGTAGTGCCGCGGGTCGCCGTCGACCAGTCGGTAGTAAGCGGAGTTCGCGATCCCACGGAAGGAGAGTGTGGGTCCGTTCTCGTTGCCTTCGGCGGTGTGGTTGTAGACGACATCGAGGATCACCTCGATGCCGGCGCGGTGCAGTTCCCGAACCATGCCTTTGAACTCGTTGACCTGCTCACCGAACATGCCGCTGGCACTGTACTCGTTGTGCGGTGCGAAGAAACCGATCGTGTTGTAGCCCCAGTAGTTGCGCAGACCACCCTCGGTCAGGTGTGGGTCCTGGACGAATTGGTGGACCGGCATGAGTTCCACCGCAGTCACCCCGAGACGCTGCAAGTAGTCGATCATCACGGGGTGTGCCAGTCCGGCGAAGGTCCCGCGCAGCAGGCGGGGGATTTCGGGATGGCTGATGGTCAGGCCCTTGACGTGGGCCTCGTAGATGATCGTCTCGCTGTAGGGCCGCGCGAGGCGCACATCCCCGCTCCAGTCGAAGTAGGTGCTACAGACCACGGAAAGCATCGTGTGCCCGAGGCTGTCGGCCGTGTCCATCTCATCGGGGTGGCCGAACCGGTGTCCGAACACCGCCTGGCTGTTGTCCGCCATGCCGATGATGGCCCTGGCGTACGGATCGAGCAGCAGCTTGTGGGGGTTGTAGCGCAGGCCGCGCCCAGGGTCCCAGGGGCCGTGGACCCGGAAGCCGTAACGCTGGCCGGGCCCGACCGTAGGCAGGAAGATGTGCCACACTCCTGCCGTCTTGTCCACCACCTCGACCTGCTGCTCCACGCCGTTCTCGTCGATGAGGCACAGGTGAACGGCCTCGGCCTCGTCGGCGAACAGCGCGAAGTTCGTGCCGAATCCGTTGTAGGTGGCGCCGAACGGGTAACTGCTGCCGGGCCACCGCAGCCTCGCAGTGAGAGGGGTGCTTCCGAAACCGTCGGGCGCCACAACCTCAGTCAATCAGCGCATCGGGCGGTGACGCCACCCGCGCCGCCGCCGGCATACGGCCGCCGAATCCGTCAGGGATGGACGGCCTGGCTGCTGGGTTGCGCACTGCGACTGCCGAGCCAGGTCAGAAGCGCCTCGGCTGCCCGGTCGGCTCCGTCGACCGCCTCGTAGTGGCGGGCGGCCCTGCGTGCCGACTCGGCGTACGCGGGGTCGGTCAGCAGCCCCCGAAGCGCAGTAGCGAGTTCCGGGGTATGGGCATCGTCCGGCTTCATACGGATCGCCATCCCCAGCCGCTCTGCGACAGCGACGTTCAACTCCTGCTCACCGTGGTAGGGCAGGCCCACGAATGGCGTGCCCGAGGCTACAGCTGTCTGCACGCTGCCCTGCCCGCCCATGATCACGGCAGCGGCTACGCGCGGCATGATGTGGTGGTTGGGCAGTATGCCGCTGATGTGTGTGGTCTCGTCGGCGAGGTCGCGGACATCATGCGGTCCGGCCGCAACAAGGAGCTTGGCTCCGGCCGCCCGCGCGCTCAGCGTGAGGGAGCGGAGGAACGGCTCGTTGACGCTGGTGGGCGCGAGGTACACCACGGGTTCGGGTCCCTCGAGGAACGCCGTCACGTCATCGGGGATGGGCAGGTCGAGTTCGGCGAAAAGGGGACCGGTGAAGCGGAACGTCGTGTGCCGCCGCCTCCTGAGGGAACGACGAGGCGTCCACCCTTCGAGTGTGCGGGTCGGCATGCCGAGCACCTCCGGGACCTCGGTGACCATCGTGAGGTCCCCGCACATCAGTCCCATGAAACCGGACAGCGGCTCGACCCCCCGTTCCCGCGCGTGCCGGTTGAGCTGCTTCACCGGACCGCGCAGCAACGGTGGGAGTCGGTTGGCCATCCACTGCTGCAACGGCGCGGGCGCTTTCGCCAGGTCCTCCGGCGGATTCACCGGAACGGGGCAGAGTCCGTGCGCGAGGACCGGCGGGACGTACGACCCCGCGTGATCTGTGGCCAGCGGTACTCCGGCCAGTCGGGTCGACAGGTATGCGGAGAGCGTGAATCCGGTGACGACAACATCCGCCTGGACCTCCTGCAGCAGGGCAACCTCGGAGTCGATGGCGGTACGCAGATCGTCGTCGGTGAAGAAGTCCCGACTGGTGAAGGGGCCGATGGACAGGATCGCGTCCAGGAATCGTCGCTCACTATCAGCGCTGGCGTCCGGGTCCAGGCGATGCAGGTCGTGGCCCGCGTCCGTGACCAGATGGGCGTAGGTGCCACCGCGTGACCCGAACACCACGTTCGCGCCCCGCTGCTTGAGGGCATCTGCGATCTGAAGTGCTCGCGAGACCTCTGACAGGAAGGAGCACTGGGGCAACATGACGACGTTCACCGGGCCGGACTGCAACATATTGGGTAACATATTGTATATGTCGGAGGATTACAACCCCGTGTTGGGTTCCACGCCATCGATCCAGTTGTTCCGGTCGGTCATCGCGCTGGCCTCTCATCTGCGCGCCCGCATGGACCAGCGACTCGCAGCGATCGGTCTGACGACGCAGCAGGCGGCTGTGTTGTCCGTGGTCGAATCGGCCGCAGAACCTCCGACCCTGAGCACGGTCGCGTCGTTGCTCGGTTCGAGCCACCAGAACGCACGACAGATCGTGGCCGCACTGGAGCGCAAGGGGATGCTTGAGGTCACGGTCGATCCCGTCGACCGCAGGGCGCGGCGACTGCGCCTGTCTCCTGCGGTCGACTCCTTGTTCGCCGGACGTGACCTCGCCGATCATCAGGAGGTGGGGCAGTGGCTGGGGGCCCTCAGTGAGAAGGAGCAGGCGCAGGCTGTTGCACTGCTGCACCGTGTCCTGGTGGATCTGACGCCGGCCTGATCGCACGTCGCGGTCGAGTGCCTACTGTCGAAGCGCGCCTCTGGGGATGTCTCAGGGTCAGACCAGAGGGTTGAACCACCGGCATGCGGGGAAGCGCGCGAAGTCACTGTCATGGCTCGCCACCGGGATCCCGTGCTCGATCGCGAGGGCTGCCAGCTGGGCGTCAGGGATCAGGTTGCCCGTGACACCTCCGGCGAGCAACTCGCCCAGGATCTCCGCTGTGCGCGACCCTGCAGAGGGAATCCATACCTGTGGTTGGTCGAGCCAGTCCTGCACGAAGTCCCACGCCGTCGGGGAATCCAGCGGATAGTTGGTCACTCGGGGATGGGTCACGATCCGGAGGAAGGCCCCGATGGTCTGCCACGGCAGCCCCACACGCTGCGGGCCGGTCATGACGTCCTCAAGCCAGACAGATGCGGCACTGTGATGTGGACTGGTGCTGTCCACTGCGTAGAGGAGCAGATTCGCGTCAACGATCATCGCTGTCCAAGATGTCGAGGACTTCGGCGACGTTGCTCACGTCGATGCGCAGCCCGATGGCCGCGGACCGCTGATGGAACGGCGTGGACCGGGGACGGTGGGTCATGCCCGCTCGCGCGAGTTCGTTGATGGCCGCGCTCACCCCGATGCCGCGCTGACGCCGCAGGCGTTCAACCTCCGCGGCGACGTCGTCGCTGAGGGTGACCGTGGTGCGCATGCAACCAGGCTAGCATCATGATGCCCAAGGAACTACATGTTGATGCCGAGGGTGCCGATCCCACCCCTGCGGCACCCCTTGGCCCTGGCGATAGCCTTGGGGCAGGGAGAGGGGAGGGGCCGATGACTGTCGAACACCCCTACGGGACGACGGAGCGCATCCTGTCGTTCATCCCCAATGTGACGGTGAAGGCCGGCTTACTGGGGCTGGCGAGCCGTCAGCATTCTCTGGTCATCACCACCAACCGGATCCTGTTCGCCCGCATGACCGTGGCGCGGATGAAGGAGTTGTCCCAGCAGGCGCGCAACGAGGCTGAGGAGCAGGGCAGAGGACGCGTGGGTCAGATGCTGACCGATCCGCATGTGTACGACCGCCTGGGGCAGTTCTACAGGGAGCTGGGACCGGACGCAGTGCTGGCCGACAACCCGGCGAACTTCGCGGTCGACCGTTCCACTGTTACCAAGGTGAAGGTGAAGACCACCGCCGGACCTGAGGGTGGGGTCGGGTCCGACGTTCTGATCCTGAAGACCACAGGCAAGGCCTACAAGCTCACACTCGGAGGGTCCAAAGCAGCAGCGCGGGACGCTCTCATGTCCGCGGGGCTCATGTAGGGGTCACACCGCTGACCTTGCCGTGGCCATGCTCCAGGGCGTCACTGGTCGGGAAGGTGCGGTGCAACAGTGGCGTGATCTGCGCGGCGGGCAGTGCTTTGGCGTAGAGCCAGCCTTGCGCGGATGGGCACCCGACGTCTCGTAGGTAGGAGGCCTGTTCGGCGGTTTCCACTCCCTCCGCGGTGACGGCGATGCCCAACGTCGCGGCGAGAGCGATGATGCCGGGAACGAGGCGGTTGTCCTCGCGGGGTGTGCCGGACACGAAGCTGCGGTCGATCTTGAGGACGTCGATGGGGTAGGTGTTCAAGTAGCTCAACGACGCGTAGCCGGTGCCGAAGTCGTCGATGGCGATCCCGATACCCCGCTCGTGCAGTCCCTCGAGGTTCGCGCGGGCGGTCGCGGTCTCGTGCAGCAGTGTGGTCTCGGTGATCTCCACGCAGAGCCCGGCCGGGTCGATGCCGCTGAAACGAAGCGCACTGTCGATCGCGGGAAGCAAGCCGTCCTCCGCCAGTTGCACGGCGGAGACGTTCACGCGCACGATCAGGGCCCGGCCGGTCCGGTGTCCGGCCCAGGCGGCAGCCTGCCGGCAGGCCTGGTGAAGAACCCAGTCACCGATGTCCAGGATGAGCCCGGTGTCCTCCGCGACGTCGATGAAGCGCTGCGCGCTCCACACCGTCCCGTCGGGGTGGTTCCATCGCAGGAGGGCCTCCAGCGCGACGACTTCTCCGCTGGCGAGGTCCACCTCGGGTTGGTACCAGACGTGCAGTTGGCCGCGCTCGAGTGCGCGGCGAAGGTCTGTTTCGATCGCCAGGCGTGCGGTCGCCGCTGCGCCCATGTTCTCGTTGAACACCACCACCCGGTCGCGCCCGTGCGCCTTGGCCTCATGCATGGCGGTGTCCGCTTCCCGGATCAGGTCGCCCGCCGCACTGGCCCCCGTCGAGATCGCCACCCCGATGCTCGCCGTGGCGAACAACTCACCGCTCGCGATCCCGAAGGGTCGGCGGAACGCCTCGAGCAGATGGCGCGCCTGGGTCACGGCCTCGTCCGCGTCCTCGAGCGAGGGGAGCACAAGTGCGAACTCGTCACCACCGAAGCGTGCGACGTACGTCCCGGGACGGGAGCCGTTGGAGATGCGTGCGCCTGCAGCGATCAGCAACTCGTCGCCGGACTCGTGCCCGAGGGTGTCGTTGATGTCCTTGAAATGGTCGAGGTCCAGCATCAGCACTGCTGTGGGCCGTCCTGTCTGCTGGCCCATGCCCGTCGCACGCGAGATCTCGTCGAACAGCGAACTGCGATTCGGAAGCCCCGTCAGCGGATCGTAGGTCGTGAGTCTCGTCAACTCGGCGGCCGCGCGACGGGATTCCGTGACGTCGGCCGCCACCCCATGGACTCCGATGATGGCGCCGTGCGGATCGCGGACGGCGCCTCCGCGGGTCAGGACCCACCCACGTGACCCGTCGGGCCGGCGCGTCTCCAGTTCCAGTTCGTACGGCACACCTGCGGACTGTGCGAGGCTGATCGCTTCACTGAGTCGCTGCCAACTCTCCCGGGTGTACAGACGCTCGTGGTCGGCCAGGTCCGGCACGGGTCGAGACGGGTCGAGTCCGAGTATCCGGAAGAGCTCGTCGGACCATGTCACGCGCTGTGTCGCCAGATCCAGCGACCAACTGCCGAAGCTTGCGATGAGCTGCGCAGCTTCGTACTGCGCCTGGCGCGCACGCGACGACGCCTCGGCCTCCTTGCGGTCAGTGACGTCACGGTCCGTGACGATGATGTGGGTCACGGTGCTGTCGGTGGCGACCTGCGGCAGCAGCGTGAGTTCGTGCCAGCGGTCGCCCCGCTCGCTGTGCTCGCAGCATTCGAAGGTGTGTGGGACGCCTGTGGCCAGAACCGTGTGGCAGTGCGTCGACCAGTCGATCAGCCCTGCTGCCGGGTAGCCGAGGTCTACGAGGTGCTGGCCGATGAGGGATTCTGCCGGGGCACCCAGCATGTCGGCCACGCCCTCGTTGACATAGTCCACCCGCAGGTCCTCGTCGATCCGCAGGATGTTCTGCCCCACGTTGTCCAGGACCAGGTGCAGCAGTTCCTCACTGGCTGCGAGCGCGCGCTCCGCCTCGGCCCAGGCAGTGACGTCGATGAAACTCACGACGATCTGTTCGATCTGCCCGCCCTCGTCGGTGACAGGAAGGGCACTGACCTCGATCGTCACCTCTGGGCCCGCGGGTGGATGGATGATCATCGTCAACGCCTTGACCGGGAGGCCGGTCTCCAGCACCTGCATCACAGGAAAGCGCTCCAGCGACATCGGCGAGCAGTCAGCCTCCAGGAACACCCATCCCGGGTCGGAGGCGAGTCGTCCTTCCAGATCCCGGATGCCCAGCAGTTCCCGGGCACGTTCGTTGGCCTCAAGGATCTCTGTGTCGGCCGCGTGGATCACGACCCCGGCCTTCAGTGCAGCGAGGACGGCTTCGTAGCGGGACACCACAGGCCATCCTCCTCGCTGCACCGCCCCCGATGCTCACAGTATGGCGAGCCGCAGGTGGTGACACAGAACGGCGGGACGGCGGCGCGGGCCGCAGTTCGTCACTCAAGAAATGATGCTCCTATTGGTTGTAAAGCCCTAGGCGGCGTTTTCTTGTTGTTGGAGCCAGTCGCGGTATCGGGCCGCGAGGTCGGCGTCGTGGTTAGTTCCTCGTTCCAGGCAGGAGATGGCCATGGTGCGGGTGGCGAGTGCGTCGGCGACCTCGCGTAGTGGTCGTTTGATCGCTTGGCGGCGGGCGCGTAGGTCGTCGGTTTGGATGGCTGGCTGGGGGTTGACCAGGTGCCGGTAGATCTGGCGGGCGATGGCGCGTTTGAGGCACCGCAGGATGGCCTTCTTGGACATGCCTTCGGCAGTGCGACGGGCGATGTAGTCCATGGTGGCCGGGTCTTTGTGTGACATCCGGACCAACGCGACGCGGAACAAAGCGCTGTTGGCCTGCCGGTTGCCGCCGCGGTTGAGTCGCATGGCGGTGGTCTTGCCACTGGACGCTGAGACCGGTGAGACGCCGCAGAGGGCCACGAACGCCGCCTCGGAGGTCATGCGTTGCGGGTTGTCTCCGGCGGTGGTCATCAGGGTTGCGGCCACGACGGGACCTACGCCGGGGACCTGCCGAAGCCCCGGGTTGGCCTGGATGGTTAGCTGTTCCAGTTCTGCCTCGAGGTCCTTGAGGTCAGCGGCTAGCAGGTGGCGTTGCCGGCCCAGAGTCCGCAGCGCCAGTTTGGTGGCCGCGCTCACCTCGCCGTGGTCGGTGCCTGGGCGCAGACCAGCCGCCTGGTTAGCGCGCTCCCAGGGGCTCAGACCGGTGAACTGCACCCGCAGCGCCTGCGGGGCGGTGATCGTCAGGCTGCGGATTCGTCCGTCGACCTTTTGCAGCGCCTGTTTGGTGGAGGTGTGGGCGATCAGCACCACCCGGATCGACTCGACGATCCCGTCGTGGCGCTTCGGCACGGACGTGGCATGGCCGGCGAGCACCGCCCGGGCGGCGGACTCGGCGTCGACGGTGTCGGACTTTCCTTTGGCCCGGCGCAGTTGCCGGTTGGGGCGGTTGACCTCGACCACCTCCAGAACCGCGTCTTGCAGTACGCGTTGCAAGCCCAGCCCGTAGGTGCCGGTGCCCTCCACGCCAACCTTGACCAACCGTCCATGACTGGTCAGCCACCGATGCAGGTTTCTCAGCCCCAGCGGGCTGGTCGGGAACGACTTGGTTGCCAATAGGGTTCCAACCTCGTCGATGACCGCTGCGACATGGATGTCCTGGTGGGTATCCACGCCGCCGTAGACGACGCGGTGTTCATGCTTCATGCTGATGGTGCCTCTCATTGCGAACCGATGGGTGGGCGCCAACCGGCTCGGGCACCGGACAGGACAGACATGGTGCTTGGCAAGGCTCCTATGAGGTCACGGACCCGCGCCGAGTTGGTTGTGGTGCGGAGGTGGCACTCCTCAAAGCCGACAGATCAAGCTCAAGACATCCGCTCGGAGTCAGTCGTACCCAGAGTCAGACCCTGGAAGCACCACCCCCGCACACATTCTCATCGTGTCTGTCATACCCCCCACGTAGCGTCGGGTTATCAGACGGGAGGGGGTGCGGTGGGATTCTTCGAGGTATCACACGGCGCTACCCGGCGGGCCCGGATCCGGGCGAAGCTCCCCACGGACCACCCGAACGAGTTGGACGTCGTCAGCGCTGCGATCGACGACCTCCCCGATCCCGAACTGCTCTGTGCCGAGGAGCGGGCCGGGTCCATGGCTGTCCTGGCAACGATGACGAACAAGATCCAGGCCTACCTGGCGAAGATGGCGGCGGTCAGTGATGCGCATGCCGATTCCCGTGTGCTGGGGGCCGGTACGACGGGCACGATGGTGGCCGTCGCGACCGGATCCACGGTGCAGGCGGGGTCGGCGATCGTGCAGACGGGCAGGCAACTGGAAGCGTTCCCTGCATTGTCCGAGGCCTTCGCCAGTGGGCGGGTATCCAGTCAGCACGTGGCGGTGATCCTGCAGACCACCGACGGACTCGAGCGGCGGGCCGAGATCGTTTCCGCAGCGACCGAACTGGCCTGCGCCACCGACCCGCGCGAGACCAGGCACGTGCTGCAGGTGGTGGCTGATGCGCAGGACGGCAAGCACGGACACCTCACCCATGCTGAGCAGCGTGCCCGCCGGGGGGTGCGCCTGAGCGCGAGGCCGTCGGGGATGTGGCGGTTGTCCGGAATGCTGGACGACGTCGAGGGGGCTCGTCTGGCTGAGGTGCTGGAGCAGTTCAGTGCCTCCCGTGATGCCGGAGTCGATGCGGGGGAGACGCTGACGCAACGCCGCGCGGATGCGCTCGCAGCGATGGCGGCGGCGGCAGACGCGAACCGGACCCCGCTGGGCACGAGCGGGCTGTCGGTCCTCATCGACGCCGAGGACCTGCCGGAGGCTCAGCGCGCGGTCCTCACGGACGGCACCCCGATCACCGCGGACACGTTCGACCAGTTGACCTGCACGATGGCCTGTCTGGTCGTTTTCGGTACCAAGGTCAAGGGCGGGTTCACGCCGCTGGCCATGGGCCGGACGCGGCGTCGCGCGACCGGGACGCAGTGGGGTGCATTGATCGCCCGCGACCGCGGGTGCGTGCGGTGCGGGCGCAGCCCGCGGTTCTGCGAGGCCCACCACGTCGTGCACTGGCGCCATGGTGGGTTGACCGATGTGGACAACATGGTGCTCTTGTGCTCGAGATGTCATCACGACCTGCACCATGGGCGGTTCACCGTCACCATGTGCGCGGACGGGGTGCCGGCGATCCATGTGGGCCGGAGTCCCCCGGTCGAGGTCGGGGTCTGAGCGGGGGAGCCCACCGCCGGTGATGCGCCGGGCGGTGCGACCTTGTCTTGCAGATGTGCGTCCCCAGGCCGGTGGGTGTCGCCCTGACACCGTGAATCGGCTTAGCTGGGCACGGCGGTGGTGATCGCCGCGATGTTGCCGACCGCCGGAACTGCCAACACCTTCCTCCTGGACGGGACCGCGCCGCCCCAAGCCGTGTGCCCACGGGCCTGAGGGCGGGCACGCCAGCGACCGTGGATTCCCGCCTTCCGGCACCGGGTCGGCGACGCGCTCGGTGAGCGGCGCCAACTGGCCCCGGCTTTGTGCCACTATGGCGAGCATTCCCGGTCGACTAGGAGGAGAGCCCATGGCGCACATGAGCCGACGATCGTTCATCGCGTTCAGTGGTGCGCTGGCAGCCTCGGTGGGGCTGCCGCGGGGCATGGTCGGCAGCGCCCTCGCGGCGCCGGTTGCTCCTGCGGACGTACCCACGACCCTGCGCGAGACGATTCGGCAGTCGACGACCGGCAACCGGGCCTACCGGACGCTGCTCACCGCGCCGGGGGAACCGTTCATCGTCCGTGAGGACCTGGTCGCGTCCCGTCCCGCAGTGGGGCGGGCGGCCAGGCGTCGTTCCCTGGCGTATCTGGGCCACACCTCGGACATCCACATCCAGGACACCCAGTCCCCGGCACGCCTCGAGCCTGTGATGGCCTTCAGCCCCACCCTTATGCCCGGCATCTGCAGGCCGCAGGAGTCGATGTCGCTGTTCGTCCAGGCGCAGATGGTGCAGGCGTTCAACGATGCGGCGACCAGTCCGGTCACCGGCGCCCCGATGGCCGCCGTGGTGAACACCGGTGACTCCTCAGACCAGATCTCCAATCTCGAGACCCGCTGGTACATCAAGGTGATGGATGGGGTGCCGGTGGTGGCCGACTCGGGCACGCCGGGCGTCTACGAAGGAGTCGAGGTGTGGTCTGAGGCCACCTACGCCTACCACCCCGACGATCCCTCCGGTGACATGTGGGGCGAGTACGGCTTCCCGCAGATCCCGGGACTCATGGACGCGATCGTGAACACGGAGGTCACCAGCCCCGGGATGCCTGCCCCCTGGTACACCGTTTTCGGCAATCATGATGTGTTGCTCAACGGTTTCGTGGGGCAGGACGACTCGCTGCGCTCCCTGGCGACCGGGCACACCAAGTACTGGTCCTTCCCGTCGTGGGTGACCGACCAGTTCACGGGCATGGCGACCGACCCGAGTCCGCTGCAGCGAGGCTTGGACTACCTGCGCCAGCAGTTCGGTCTCGTCGGCGGCTTCAAGCGGGTCGGTTCGGATCCCGACCGCAGACTGCTGCAGGGCCAGGACTTCATGGCCGCCCACTTCGAGAACACGGGTGGCGGACCTGGGCCCGTGGGGCACGGCTTCACACAGACGAACCTCGATCAGAACAACACGTTCTGGAGCACCGACATCGGCCCGAACCTGCGCCTGTTCGGTCTGGACACGTGCAACCGGCTCACCGGTGCCGACGGCGCGGTGCCGAAGAACCAGTTCGACTGGCTCGAAGCCGGTCTGCAGGAGTGCGTCGCGCAGGACAAACTGGCGATCGTCCTGAGCCATCACAACAGCCTGACCCTGGAGAACACCGCGGAGTCGCCGTTCCACCCCGGTGAGCCGCTGATCCACGCCGATGAGTTCATCGCCATGCTGGTGAAGTACCCGAACATGATCGCCTGGCTCAACGGCCACACGCACACGAACACGATCAAGGCCCATCCCAATGCGGACAACACCGGCGGCTTCTGGGAGATCACCACTGCTTCGTGCATCGACTACCCGCAGCAACAACAGGTGGTCGACATCTGCGACAACCGGGACGGCACGATGTCGATTTTCGCGATCGTGCTCGACCACGCCTCACCCGCGCAGTGGACCAACGGCGATTTCTCCCAGGTGGGGATCGCGTCGCTGAGTCGGGAACTCGCGTCGAACGACTGGACCGCCACCCCGTTCGCGCTGATGGGCTCGGACCTCGACCGGAATGTGGAGTTGATCCTGCCGGCGCCGTTCGATCTCGAGAAGATCAGCGACGCGGATCTCGACAAGGAGATCCTGAAACGAAAAGCGGTCGTCCTCAAGAACACCAAGGGGGCAGGCGCATGAAACGTCTGATGCTTGTCGTCGCCCTGCTGCCACTGGCTGCGTGCAGTCAGATCGCGCAGTTGCAGCCCGTCGCGGGGGCGGAGGTGACTGCGGTGAGAATCGCCACGAACGACGTCCTCGTGCAGGAACGGGTTCCGATCGGGGTCGCGCCGGTGTGCGGGCTCGAAGGGGAGCTGTACGTCTGCAAGGGCACCACTCGTACGGGCCAGGAGATCAGGTCGGAGGCCAAGAGCCTGGAGGCCTTCGGTGCGACGACCACCGAGTACGGGGCCTACTCGCCCGCAGTCGTCTCCCTGAAGGTGACGGTCGGCGCCAGGGAGATCTTCAACGGGCAGGTCGAGCCTGTGCTCGCCGAGAACGCGCAGGAGGCGAAGTGAGTACCGACGTCGCTCGGCCGGCACCGGCGGGATACCGGTTCTCGGTGTTGTTCAAGTCCCTCGCCGTCATGTGGCGGACCACAGGGCCCGCTCTGCTGTTCATCGTCATCAACACCGTGGTGCAAGGATTCTTGACCTGGCTCAACACCCAGTCCGGCTTCAGTTTCGGATTCCTGGTGGCCTTCCTTGTGTCTGCGATCAGCGCCTTGATCCTCTACGCGGTGCTCACATCGTGCGCGTTGTCCGCAGTGGACAGGGACGGTGTGTCCGTGCTCGAGAGGGTGAAGGCGCACGTGGGTGCCTTCACGGGCTGGGCGCTGTTGCAGTGGCTGTTGGTACTGGTCGTGACCCTGATCCACCCGGCCCTGGTCCTGATCGTCGCTGCCCTCACCCCGTTCCTGCCCATCGCCGCCATGGACGGGCAGCGCAACGCGCTGGGGGTCAACTTCCGCACCCTCGGAGGCAAGTTCTGGCGATGGCTGCTCACCTCGGTGATCCTGCTAATCGCGGGAGTCATCTTCTTCCTGCTGGCGGCGGTGGACGTCTTCTTCATCAAAGGGACACCGGCCGCGGTCTTCTTCTGGCTGGCCATCGGACTCATCGCATGGTGGCTACTCACCGCTTGGACGCTGGTCTACCGCGCGGCGCGGCACGAGGACCAGCAGTCGGCATAGGCTCTCCTGAAGTGCGGAACTCCAGGGGGTTCTTGGCCGCAGATGCGTATGTAGAATCGCATTCATGCCTCACTTGCGGATCAGGGATGCGGCGGTCTTCCTAGGAGTCAGCGACGACACCGTGCGTCGGCTCATCGATTCAGATGTATTGGCCGCGTCGGTCGACGAATCGGGTCGCAAAGTCATCGACGGGCTGTCCCTGGCGCGGTACGCACGGGACAACGCCGCAGCAACACCGGAGCCGCTCGGAGTCGGCAGTTCGGCGCGCAACAGGTTTGTGGGTCTCGTGACCGAGATCAAGTCCGACGACGTCATGTCGCAGGTGGAACTGCAGTGCGGGCCCTATCGGGTTGTCTCGTTGCTGAGCACGGAGGCCGTCCGGGAGCTTGATCTGCAGCCCGGCTCGGTCGCGGTCGCCGTGATCAAGTCGACCAACGTCATCCTTGAAACGGGCAGGGGCGAATGACGCCGCCTCGGCGTTACCCGGCGGTCATCGCCGCGCTGGTCGCGATGGCTGCGTCCGGTTGCGCGAACAGCGCCAACTCGCCCACGGCAGAGATCACCGTGTTCGCAGCGGCGTCCCTGCAGAAGACCTTCACACAGTTGGGGCAGCAGTTCGAAGCGGCCAATCCGGGAACCTCCGTAGTGTTCAACTTCGGGGGGTCGTCGGATCTAGTTGCACAACTGCAGCAGGGTGCCCCCGGCGATCTGTTCGCGTCGGCCGACACCGTCACCATGGACAAGGCCGTGACCGACGCCCTGATCGCAGGCGAACCGTCGGTCTTTGCGACGAATTCGATGGAGATCGCCGTCCCACCAGGGAATCCCGCGGACGTCGACTCGTTCGCCGCACTCGCCGATCCTGACGTCACCGTGGTCGTGTGCGCACCCCAGGTGCCCTGCGGCGCCGCGACCGTGGCGATCGAGGAGAACACGGGGGTCACGCTGTCGCCGGTGAGCGAGGAGAGTTCGGTGACCGACGTGCTGGGGAAGGTCACCTCCGGTGAGGCGGATGCCGGCATCGTCTATGTCACCGACGTGAAGGCGGCTGGCGACACGGTCGAGACGATCGAGATCCCCGTGGCGGTGAACGCGACCAACCGCTACCCGATCGGGGTCCTGGCAGGAAGTGGCAGTCCGGAGCTCGCCGAGCACTTCCAGGATTTCGTGCTCGGCCCGCAGGGTCAGCAGGTACTGGCTGATGCCGGGTTCGGGGGGCCGTGACCCATGGCCACACGCGCTGCGCGACTCGACGTTCCGGGATGGCTGTTCGTGCCGGCCGTCGCCGGATCCCTGTTCATCATCCTGCCGCTGGCCGCCATGCTGACCCGCGTGGACTGGGCTGACTTCCCGGAACTGATCACCTCGCCGGGTGCCCGCACCGCCTTGCTGCTGAGCCTCAAGACGTCATCCGTCGCCACCGGGTTGTGCCTTCTGTTCGGGGTGCCGATGGCGATCGTCCTGGCCCGTACCACCTTCCGCGGTCAGGACGTGGTCCGCTCTCTTGTGCTGCTGCCGCTGGTACTCCCGCCCGTGGTGGCGGGCATCGCGCTGTTGTACACCTTCGGCCGGCGCGGCCTGTTCGGCCAGACGTTCGAAGCGTTCGGGGTTCAGATCGCCTTCTCCACGACAGCGGTGATCATGGCACAGACCTTCGTTGCCATGCCTTTCCTCGTAGTGAGCCTGGAGGGGGCACTGCGGTCCATGGGGCCGCGCTACGAGGCCGTTGCCGCCACCCTGGGGGCTCGGCCCACGACAGTCCTTCGGAGGGTCACTCTTCCGATGGTGCTACCCGCAGTGGCCTCCGGCGCCGTCCTCTCGTTCGCGCGGGCGCTCGGGGAGTTCGGCGCCACGATCACCTTCGCCGGAAGTCTGCAGGGCACCACGCGCACTCTGCCGCTCGAGATCTACCTGCAACGCGAGGTGGATGCCGACTCTGCGATCGCGCTGTCCCTGCTGCTGGTCGTCGTGGCCGCGTTGGTCATCGGTCTGGCCCGGCGTTCGGCGACGGCGACATGAGCCTGTCACTGCACGCGGTCCTGGCGGATCGCGATCTGGACGTCTCGTTGGAGGTGCCCACGGGACAGACCCTTGGCCTACTGGGGGCCAACGGCTCGGGCAAGAGCAGCGTGCTGGCCGTGCTCGCAGGTCTGGTCCAAGCGGACGCCGGGCACTGTGTACTCGACGGCGAGGTGCTTTTCGGGCCTGGTGTTCGGGTCCCACCACATCAGCGCCGAATCGGTCTGCTGATGCAGGACTCGTTGCTGTTCCCGCGGATGAGCGTGATCGACAACGTGGCATTCGGCCCGCGCAGTGCGGGTTGTCCGCGCGGGGAGGCGCTCGCTGTGGCCCAACGCTGGCTCACCGAGGTGGACGCGTCAGATCTGGCAGGGCGCAAGCCGTCGGAGTTGTCCGGAGGGCAGCAGCAGCGGGTCGGGCTCGCCCGCGCCCTCGCGACGGATCCTCGACTGCTCCTTCTGGACGAGCCTCTTTCCGCCACGGATGTGGAGATCGCCGCAATGATGCGCCAGACCCTGCGCAGAGTCCTGGCCGACCGCACGGCGATCATCGTCACCCATCAGGTCCTTGACGCCGTTCTGCTGTGCGATCGGGTGGCGGTGCTTGAATCCGGGCGGGTGGTCGAGCAAGGCACCACCGAGGAGGTCCTCCGGCGTCCCCGCAGTGAGTTCGCCGCCAGCATCAGCGGCGTGAACATGGTGCGCGGCGTGGCGATCGGACCCGACAGTCTGGCCGGCCCGGATGGCACTGTGATCCACGGCGAGCCGGATCTGCCGTTGACCTCCGGCGAGCCGGCCCTGGCGATCTTCCGTCCTGAAGCCGTGGCACTGCATCGCAGCGAGCCGGGGGGAAGCCCCCGTAACCACTTCACGGGCACGGTGTCCTCGATCGAACCGCAGGCACACCTGATCCGGATACGCGTGGGGGATCTGAGCGCGGACATCACTGCGGACTCGGTGGCCCGTCTCAACGTGAGCGTCGGCGAACCCGTCGTTCTGGTGGTCAAGGCGGCAGAGGTCAGCCTCTACCACGGGTGAGGGCGACCGTGCGATCAGCGCTGGGGCCTACGGCACGTCGGTCAGGGCGCTCAGCGGTGGTCCCTGGAACGTCACGTTGAGGTTCTTGACCGAGCTCTGCCACTTGTAGTTGAACGGCGCCTTGTTGTTGCCGTAGGTGCCAACCGGCCACCCCTTGCCCGACTGGGTGGGCATGGGCCACTGGTTGCCGTAGGCGTTCGCGATCTGGCTGCCGTCCGCAGCAGTGATGCTGAGCCCGGGCAGACTCACCGTCGGCGAGGCTGTGCAGCCGAACTGCGTCGGGACCGCCGCTTCGCCGTCGAGGGTGACCATGTCGTCGAGGTCGGCCTGTGTGATCGTGCCGAGCGCTACGGCTTGGCTGCCGCCGGCAGACGCGGCCTGGATCGACACCTGCTGGTTCGCCGCGTTCGGCGAGAGGTACGGGGTCGTGATGCCGTTGGTGGTCTGGGTAAGGGACTCGCTGATGTAGGTGCTCTCGCCTCCGGCCGTGACCCCGAAGAAGTTCACTAGCCATTGCGCGTTCTGCGGCAGCGTGCCGGAGGAGTTGGTGGGTGTGGTCGCGAGGGTGCTCTGCTCGACGGTGGTCGGTGCGGAGGACCCGAACGGCGTCGTCAACGTGGCGGTCATTTGCGACAGATCGCAGCTCAACGTGTAGTTGCCCTCGGAGTCCACAGAGGCAGTCATGACCGGGGCGCTGCCCTCGTTGAGCATTCCCGCGCTGTACTCGGGGTTCGTGAGGTAACTGAGTTGGATGTACATCTCGCCCGAGGTCGTGTAATTGCAGTACTGATCGTCGGGCGGGAGGTTCGGACCATCCGAACACGTGTAGGCCCCCGACGGAAACCCGGGGCTGGGTCCGACGTACTGCATGAGTCCGCCCTGGAACGTCGCCGAACCGCCGGTGAAGGCGCCCTTGGAGGCATTGGGGGAGACCATGGGCGCCGGCGCTCCGCCGTTCCAGTAGTAGACGGCATCGGTCTGAGTGCCCAGGGCCTGCAGCAACGTACCCGTGATGAACGCGCTGTTCGGAGTGACTGTCACGGCGCCTTGGTTGCCGGCAGCAGGTGTGCCCGCCCAGGTGTTGGTCGCCGGAAGGGCCGCTTGTGTCGGGTCGGTCACGCCGTTCGTCCCGAAGCCGGTCACCGCAGTACTCACGCCGAACAGTTGCGGGTAGTCCGAGGTGTTGGTGCACTTACTGGCGTCCAGGCCCTTGAGGAACGACAGGACGAACTTGACGCTGGCTGCTGCGACGGCGCCGACCGCCCCGGCCTGGGAGTAGCTGCGCCCCCGCGTCGCCGACTTCAAGGCCGTCTGTCCGGCAGCATTCGCTGCGTTGACCAGGTCGGTGGTCAGAGTCTTCTGATTGCCCGGCGCTTTCAGGCCCTTCTCCCAGCCGTAGAGACCGGGGGTGGACTTCGAGGGTTCGAGCCATCCGCCCACGAGCGCGTACTGGAACATCACAGTGTCCGCGGCGTTGATGGTGGCTTGTGCCGCAGGCGGTGGTGCCTGCCCCGCGCTGTTCGCCGCGTACATGCACTGGATCGCCGGCTGGAGCGTGATCTGCTGCTGGAACGGCGAGTTGTTCTGCACATAGACGTTGTTGAAGAAGGGCGTGTCGGGGGTGGAGGCGAGTGTGGCATCGGCCAGGTCGGCGCCCAGCGCGGACGAGCGGCGCAGATCGTTGCGCTGCTGAATCGCGGCAGCCGTCGCCCGTCGTACCTTCGCCGTCGACCATTTGCCCTTCACCAGGGTGCCCACACTCACCTGGGTCAGTTCATGGGCCGACCCGCCCTTCTTCGTGTCCTTGCGGTGGCTCACCGACGCCGCGAGGGCGGCGCGTCGCCCATCGAAGCCGCGGTTGCGCAGCTTGTTCGACACCTTGGTGCTGAGCGGGACCTTGATGGTCATCACCCCGGGAGTGCTGACCTTCCGGGTCTTCTGTGTGCGGGTGAGCAGTGCCGTGCTGGTCAGCACCTCGACGGAGCGCGGCCGGTTCACCTTGCTGAACTTCTTCTTGGCCACGGCGACTCGCAGTGACACCTTGTCCTGGTTGTACCCACCCCGGCTACCGGTGCGCTTGGGGTCGAGGAAGACCTGTGCGACAACGGTCAGTTTTCCCTTGTCGCCGCCGGAGAGGTACGGGTACTGCACCCACTGCGGTGCGTTGCCGGCCCGCGAGGTGTGGTTCGCGGCGGGTACCGGCTTCGTGCCGGCTGACACCGCGGATGGCTCCTGCGCCTGTGCTGCACCGGCGGGCGCGACGGCCAAGCCGGTTGCAACGGCGGCGAGCACGGCAACTGTGCGGACCATTGTCCCTCCCGATTCCCCGAGTGGACGCAGACTACCGGTCGGCGAGCCCGAGGTCGATGGTGTGGCGTGGATCACTCTGACGCCCGGATGTCACCTGGGGTTCCCGCTAGTCGGGGCGTTGTTTGTTCAGAGCGCGACGGGCCCGAGCGATCGACTTCCACTTCTGGCGCTCGGCCCGCGCAGCCGCCGGATTGACCCGCCGAGCGAGGTACGTGAGTTCGCGGTGAAGTCGACGCCAGTTCTCAAGCCGTTCCTCCTGCAGGCTCCCGTCGGCCACCGCGGAAAGCACCGCGCAGCCGGGTTCCGAGCCATGGGTGCAATCACGGAAGCGGCAGTCGTCGGCCAGTTCCGCGATGTCGGGGAAGCTGCTCGCAAGGGCCTCCTCGTCCGCCCACAATTGAAGCTCGCGCAGTCCGGGAGTGTCCACGATGTAGGCGCCCCACGGCAGCGGCACGAGCTGCCTGGAGGTGGTGGTGTGCCGGCCCTTGCCGTCGAAATCGCGCACATCAGTGACGGCCTGCCGGTCGGTGCCCGCCAATGCGTTGACCAAGCTGGACTTCCCGACACCCGAGGAGCCGAGGAGGACAGCGACCATTCCCGGCTCCAGCGCCCGGCGCAACTCATCGAGGCCGACCCCGGTGCTCGTGCTGGTCGCGATGCAGCGGACCCCGAAAGCGACCGTGTCCACCGATGTCATGAGATCGCTGAGGTGGGCGGACGGCGCGAGGTCGGACTTGGTCAGGATCACGATGGGTGTCGCGCCGGAGTCCCAGGCCAGGGTCAGGTAACGCTCCAGCCGGCGAAGGCTGAAGTCGTCGTCGACGGCCATGGTGAGCAGTGCCAGATCCACATTGGCCGCGATCGGCTGTTCCACCACCGCATCGTGGGCAACGTCGCCGGGGCGCTTTCGGGTCAGTAGCCCGCGTCGGGGTTCGAGCCCGATGATCCGGCACAGCGAGCCGTGCACTTCCGCAGTCACCCAGTCGCCGACCACGGGGATTTCGCTCGGCGCACCGTCCATCCGGGCACCGAGTACCGCAGAGCCGCCGGGGTCGATCTCCCAGC
>WBZP01000659.1_pt1 | contig 38215 bp, 36 predicted proteins | sample 5204301 | NCBI WGS metagenome assembly WBZP01 (sample SAMN12412401, study PRJNA552823) | activated sludge metagenome | isolation source: activated sludge from nitrification reactor of wastewater treatment plant... | place: USA: Pennsylvania | collected 2017
GCACTGGGTGGGCTCGGCCCGGTCCCTGGCTTAGGCGGGTCAGAGCTGCGCAAGGCCATTCATACCCCCGATACCTAGTGGCTGCGGATAGGCAACCGCACCTCACTTTAACACGGTAGACAGCAGATATCCGACGAGAAATTTTCAAATGTCGAAAAAATCTGACCTTACGTTATGTTTTTCTGTCACAGCGCCGGGCAACCACCTGTTCCCAGCAGGCTTGGGCGGGCCGGACCGCTTTGGAAGCTTGGCACCCGGGGCCGATGTGGCACGATGTCGGCCATGCCGCGCAAACGTCATGTCGATGCCGCGCCCGCCGAGTCTGCGGTCCAGCATGCGATTCCGCGCTCGGGCTCGGTTGGAGTCGGTCCAGCCGATCACAGCAGACCTGCGGGCCGCACCGCTGAACTTCACCCGGGCCGCGCTGCTCACGAGGATGCCTTCGATGCCGCGCTGCGCCCCCGCAGCTTCGATGAGTACATCGGTCAGCGCCGAGTCGTGGACAACCTGAAGGTCTTTGTCGAAGCCGCTCGTCGTCGCGGAGAAGCGCTCGACCACGTCCTTTTCTGCGGTCCGCCGGGCCTTGGCAAGACCACCCTGGCGCACTTGATCTCGTCCGCGCTCGGGGTGACGCTGCGACCGGTGGGTGCGCCCGCCATCGATCACAAAGGCACGCTCGCCAGCTACCTGACCAGCTTGGGCGAGCGAGACGTGCTCTTTATCGACGAGATCCATCGCCTGCAGCCCGTGGTCGAGGAATACCTGTATCCGGCGATGGAAGACTATCGAATCGAAATCCCTGTCGGAGAAGGCCCCGCCGCGCAGCTCATCCACATGGCGCTGCCGCGCTTTACCCTCGTCGGTGCCACCACTCGCACTGGGCTTTTGACCTCGCCGCTCCGCGATCGCTTTGGGATCGTGCTGCGCCTCGACTATTACTCTCCCGTCGAGCTGGCCGAGATCGTGCGACGCTCCGCGCTGCGCTTGCAAGTCGAAGTCAGTGCCTCCGCCTGTCACACCATTGGTCAACGCGCCCGTGGTACCCCGCGAATTGCCAACCGTCTGCTGCGCCGAGTGCGTGACTTTGCCGAGGTCGAGCAGAACGGCACGGTTGACGAGCCGTACTGCGGACGCTGGCTCGATCGCCTGGGCGTCGACAAGCAGGGACTGGATGACATGGATCGCGCCCTGCTCCGCGCAGTGATCGAGCGATTCGATGGCGGGCCGGTCGGGGTCGAGTCGCTGGCGGCGGCGGTTTCCGAAGAGTCCGATACCATCGAAGACGTCTACGAGCCCTACCTCATCCAAGAGGGGTTTTTGTCGCGAACTCCTCGTGGACGAGTGGCGACCCGGCGCGCCTATGAGCACCTCGGACTACCGGAGCCGGTCGCACCCCCAGCAGGTCAGCAGCGGCTATGGTGACGACGTCGATTGGCTTTTAGACGGATGGGAGGCTCGTGATAGAGTGAGGATTCCATGGGCTTTATAGACGATTTGAAACAAGGTCTCCCCGGTGTTCGCTTCGCCATTCCCGACGGCTGGAAGGTCCAAGAGCAGCAGGACCGCCGCATCGTCCTCCTCGATGAGGAGCACAAGGTCGGTTGGCACATCATTCACGCTCCCTGGCGCGCCGACTTCCGTAAGGAATTTGCCGCTGAGCAGCGCCGCGACATCGAGCGTCACGCACGCTACGGCTTTGAGCAGCACTATCACCAGATCCAAGTGCAGCAGGGAACCCAGCGGCCGCCGGTGCGAACCACCGACCCGGAGTTCTCTCCGCTCATTTCCGTGGAGTACGTCACCCTCGATGGGGTGGAGTGTCTGTACATCCTGCGGCGCGTCGCCTACGAGCCGATCCTTGAAGCGGTCGTTGGCAACATCTTGGTGCCACTCGGCAACGGCCTGCTCGACATCACGGTGTTTCAGCACAGCCAGCAGACCGGCTATCGCGAAAACCAGCTCCTGACGCTGGCGCTTCAGCAAAATCCGGGTGAGGGTCTACCGAAGGTCCGCCGCAAGCTTGGGCAGACGCACTTTGATGATCCGGCGCATGACGACAAGTTCCCGACCCATCCGCTGACCTGCGTTCGCAAGGCAGTCAAGTGGCTGCTCGGGCTCAGCAAGGAAGCGCTGGCCGTGACCAACCCAGCACCGGCACTGCCGGCAGTCGGTGCCGAGATTGAGCTTCCGCAGATCGGCTGCGCGATCAAGGTTCCGCCGCGCTATCTGCCGATTCCCGATGGCGTGCTGCCGGTTCCGGCGGGCGTCCAGCTTCTGTCGCGGGTGATCTTGGAAGGTGCCGATGATCCGCAGATGCTCGATGTTCGCTTGGTCGCCGGAGTCAATCTGTCGCCCGAGACGCGTCAGGCGAAGCTCGCCGAAATGGTGCAGCAGCAGATCGCCGAGTGGCAGCAAAACGGTGCCACCAACATCGAGATCAGCTCGGAGCCGATCGATCCGCCGGGTGGCAATGAGGGTGGGCGAATCGCGATTGCGGTTTCCGTCAGCATGCTGCTCGGTGGTGTGCCGACCCATACCGTGGCGCGCTGGCTCTGTGACAAAGACGGCAAGGTGTTCCGCGTTGGCGTGGCGACCCCGCCCTACGTACCCACCGCCGATGCCGCCGCCGACGTCGACTTCGTACTCAACTCGTTCCGCCGTCTGCCGATGAAGTCGGGCGGAGCGTGGCTGACCTCTGACCTTCAGCTCGCCCCGGCCAAGCGAGCCCAGCTCGCCGCCCAAAAACAAGCGTAGAGAAATCCTTACCGCTATCCGCTACAGGTGACATGCAGGATGTCGCTTGGTAGACCCTGCTCCTGGTCTTTGCAGACACCGATCAGTCGATATTCTCTCGTCTCGGGGACGCCGGGCTGAGCGAGCGGGGTACAGTCGTCGTAAGGCGTGTGGGTATCACGCGCCAGGAAGGTCCACTCGACCTGGCCAGGGCGACGGGCGTAGACGTTGACGCTGTCGAACGGTCCCTTCCGAAACTGAATCCGGACCCGACCGCGCTGCACTTCTGCGGAGCCGGTCACCTGGTGCTGCGCTGTGGTGAGCTGGCTCGTCGCGGCAACGATGCCAAGGTCTGGACCGATGGCAGGTTTTTGGGCGAAGCCGGGCTGCGCTTTGATCAGTCGAATGCCGGCACGTAGGCCGGGGAGAGCGCTTTCGCGCACTGCATTGGTGGCCGCGATCTGCGATTGGTATTCGGCCTGCTTTTTCTGGTTGGCGGTAATCGCACTGGAAAGCTGATCGCAGCTTCCCTGCATCGACTTCACCTGGGCATCGGTCAACCCGAGATCCTTTTGGTGCCCGGGTAGCTTGTCGCTGAAGTTCTTCAGCCAGATCAACGTATCGCCATCACGCTTGGGAAAGATGTCGGCCATGGTGCGGTCCTTTCGGAGGTTGCCAGATATCCGCCCTTAAGGACGGACAGGTGGACCTTCCAGCAACCGGCGGGCCAGCCCATGCGACACTACGATTTGGCAGCGGATGTGGCCAGATCTCGTCTGAGAAGGCTCAAACGAAGCCCAGCCGCGACCCGATTTGATCCGGACTTTCCCGGATTTCGTCCGGGCTTTACCGGATTTCGTCCGGGCTACCGGATTGCCAAATCGCCATTGGGGAACTCCCCAGCGTCATCCGGGAACTCCCCAGCGCCATTCGGGAACTCCCCACTGCCATTGGGGAACTCCCCAGCGCCATTCGGGAACTCCCCACTGCCATTGGGGAACTCCCGAACGCCATCCGGGAACTCCCGAACGCCATTTGGGAACTCCCGAACGCCATTTGGGAACTCCCCAGCGCCATTCGGGAACTCCCCAGCGTCATCTGGGAACTCCCTGGCGTCATTTGGGAACTCCCTGGCGTCATTTGGGAACTCCCTGGCGTCATTTGGGGATTGCTAGCAGTCATGGGGAAACTAGTGATGGCGGAGCTGCGAGACCTTCTGGGCCTCGGGATCGACGCGCATTTTTTCTGGGAGGTGCAGCAGGAACTCGTCCTTGGGAACCATGATGGTCGCGTCTTTGCGTGGCTTGCTGCCGCCCCCTTCGCTGCCGAGTGATGCCAGCGCGGCGTGATCGAAGAAGCCCGACAGCTCCTCGGACACCGGCAGGTTCGGCTTGTCGTTCGAGGGCTGACGACCAATCAGGCGCTCGACCAGCATGTCTGTCGGAGGGCGCGTGAAGTTGTGAGGCTTGGCGACGTAGCCGATGCCCATGTCCTCAAGCCACTTGATCGGCGGATCACCACCGATCAGCACGAATGCACCCTGGATCGGCACGCTGCGCTCGCGACCTTCGGCCAGCTTGAGCGTGACGTTGCCGCTTCCGAAGTTTTTCACGTTGGAGCCAAACAGCACCAAGATCCGCTTGTCATTGATCGCTTGATCGACGGCCTGCCGGTTCTTGGCTTTGACTCGGTTAAACGCTTTGCCTCGGTAGGAGATGATGACCTTGTTGCGCAGCGAGGGCGTAGCCAGCGACAGCGCGGCCTCGACCGCACTATCACCACCGCCGATGACGATCACGGTCTTGCCCTGGTACAGATCGGGATCATCGAGCAGCGGTTGCACCATCGCTTGATCCTCACCGGGTACATTCAGGCGACGCGGCTTGCCACGGGTACCGATGCACAGCATGACCTTTTGGGCCAGATACTTGCCCTTGTCGGTCCCGACTGCAAACATCCCGGTGGGCTGGCGCTCGATCTTCTCGACGACCTCGCGCAGGCGGATGTCGAGACCAACCTGGGTCAGCACGCGGTTCCAGTCGAGGATCAGCTTGTCCTTGGGCGAGTCGTAGACCGGCAGAAGCCCAACGCAGCGGACGTCGTACGGCTCGGCCATGACGTACTTGCCCTTGGGATAGCGAGCGATCGTCGAGGCCACAAAGGCATCCTTTTCGAGCACCACGTACGACAGCTTGCGCTGCTGACAGGCCATCGCCGCCGACAGACCCGCCGGGCCGCTGCCCACGATCACGACATCGACGCAGGTGAGATCGGGTCGTTGCTGGGTCTTGAGGGCCCCCGGTTTCATGCCGCTGCGCAGACTGTGCTCGACGGCAGCTCGGCCCAGGTTGACCGCGTTTTTGACGAGTGGCTTGCCCGCCGCCTCACCGAGCAGGTACAGCCCCGGCACCTTCGACTGATAGTAGTCGTCGAGGTCCGGTACCATCACCGGCGGTGGCTGGCTGCCCTCGCGGAACATCACCAGGGCAGTGGTGGGACAGACCACCGCGCACTGCTCGCACTGAATGCAGTCGTCGAAGCGAATGACCTTCGACTTGTTGCTCTTGAGCTCCAACACCGCCGTGGGACAAACCAGCACGCAGGCCTCGCAGCCGGTGCAGCGCTCATCGTTGATGGCGTGAACCATCAGCTTGGCTTTGTTCTCGACGGTAGGCTTTTTGCTCGTGACCACTCGGTATGCCACCAGCAAACCGATGAAACCAAGCGCTATCAGGGGGCCGATGATGACCGGATCCATAGCCCCCTAGTGTACCAAGTCCAAAATCCGCGCAGAACCCACGAACGTGCGTGAGTCAGCGAAGAAACGAACCGATCCCCAGACCGATCAAGAGCTGCGGCCCGCTCAGCGACGAGATCTCCTGTCCAGCAGACCTACTCCGCACCGGAACAACGACATATCCCCCTTCTAGCACCAAGTCGAGCCGCAGCCGCGCAATCGCCACGCTCAGGCTGCCGACCAGGACCGGTGTGACCCATGGACCCCACTGCACACTACCTGTGATCGAACTGGGATCGCTCGGCTCGCCACTGTGCCGGACCATACCCAGCCGCAGGCCGCCGCCGCCGCGAATGACGAGCTTGGGCAGGCGGACCTGACCGTGCAGCGCCAAGCGCCCGCCGATCCGATCGCTGCGCACGCTACCCAGCGGCCCATCGGTGCGAGCAAACAGGTACTGCAAGTCGACGTCCCAACCAAGGTGGTAGTGCGTATCACCGAGCAGTCGCAGCCCACCGCCCGCCAGCAAAGACGGCGTGTCACGCTGCACCAAAATGCTGCCCAAGACTCCCAGCTCGATGCCGAGCGGCGGCAACGGCTGCTTGAGCTTTTCCTCGACGCGACCGCTCCAGGCCTGCACCACCGTTGTTGGCGGCGGCGGTTTGGGCAAAGACGGATCGGTGTGCTGTTCGAGTAGTAGCTCAGCGAAGCTGGCAAATAGCAGCTCCGAGATCGCCACCGCCAGCAGCCGCGCCCGCACCACCTCGTTTTGGTTCGATAGATCAATGCTGCGCCAGATCGCCTTGCCGGTCAGCGGATCATCGATTCGTAGGTTGAGACGACCCGACTCGTCACAAGACACACTGGCCCGGCTGCTCGATGGCGAAGCCTCACCCGAGGTCATCACCTGCTCGCCCAGCTCCAGCGCGAGCCGGCGCCGCACCTCGTCTCGCGACACCGCAGCGCAGTCATCGATCTGAAGCGCGACCTGTGGCGGAGAGGCAGCCGCAGCCCAGCCCACCGAGGACAACAGAATCGTCAGGATCACAACGGCCAGCCGGCCCAAGGTCAATCCAGCGCTCCGTAGCGGCGGACCGATCGCAGCCGTCGCCCCGTGGGGTAGCGACGAACGTATTCTTCGGCCCGGGTTCGCGCCAGGCTCTGTTCGCCAGCACGGGACCACGCCTCCACCTCGCGACCGAGCGCGTCTTGGGACAGCGGCCCATCGGGATCCAGCTCTTCGACATGCCGGAAGCTCTGCGCGGCCTCACGGGGCTGTCCCAGGTCGTCGAGCAGAATGCGCCCAAGCGTGAAGCTTGCCAGCGGTGAGCGCGGATCACTTGGATGTTCGCGCAACAGACGCTGGATCGGTGGCACGGCATCGCTCGGATGACCGGAAAAGCGCGCCACATCGGCAAGCAGCAGCAGCTCTGCCGGGTCCAGTTCACCGCCATGCGGAAACACGCCGTGGCTACCCCGACCAAAGGCCTGCTGATACGCCTGCTCGAACTTGCCCTGCTCGGCCAGTGCCTGCCAGTCTTCAGTCGGGCGACTTGCGACGGTTGGAGCCAGCGACCCGGGCACCGAGCTGCTCACGGCCGCCTGCGTTCGTGACGACAACCGCGCCGTCTGGGTGGTGGCGGACACCAGTCGCCGGAGCGGCTCTGGAAGCACAGTGACCGAGTCACTGGACGGCCCATTGGGAACGGTACTCTCGGTGGACGGTGGTAGCACGGCGGTGACCACGCCCACCTCCGACCGGACACTCTCGGACGGAAAATCGCCGCTGCTGCCGGCATTGAGCTCGCGCTGCTGGTTGCCCCACAGAACGCGCACCCGCCCTTCACTCACTGCAACGTGGACTTTCAGATCGGCAAGCTCCCGGACGACAAACCGAGTGCCGAGCACCTCGACTGCGACTCGGGCTGTCTCGACGCGATACAGCCGCTTGGGGTTCTTCGCGACCTGAAACGATGCCGCGCCATGCAGCCGAATCAGCACCCGGTCGGGCTGGGTGGTTAGCAGCTCAAGCTGGCTCTGTTCATCGAGCGCACGGGCCAGCGAGCCATCACTTAGTTGTAGCAGGCCTCGCTCGGTGCGGACTGCGGCTTGGGACAGCACGGGAGCTGTAACCATCCGCCGCGACCCGAGCAGCGCCCCGGTGAGCAGGATCACCGTGGCCAGCATCACACCGGCAACTCGCCGCCGCCGCCGCTTCAACTTGGTCACATGTATCTGGGAAAAGACCTCCCTGGCTCGCGCCGGAGTCCACGCCGCCGTGACATGGCTTCCCGCCGATCGCACGCGATCTCGAAGTTCAGCCATGACGCAGTTTCCTTTCCAGCACAGCCTGCGCGGCCGAAATCCGCCGCTTGACCGTGGCCAAGGAGCAGCCACACAGCGTCGCGATCGTTTCCAGCGGCTCGCCATCGACGTGGCGCAGCGTCCAAGCGACGCGATCGCCGACGGGAAGCGTATCGAGTTGCCGATACACCCGCCCGAGCAACGCCCGATCTTCGGGCCCACAGCCCGAATCGGCGATGTGCTCGTAACAGCAGTCACGCTCTAGACCCAGGAACGCCCGCACACGCCGCTTCTGCAGATGCCGGCACGCCTTGCGTACCGCGATGGTCTTGAGCCATCCACGCACCGCCGCCGGATTGTGCACGGCGTGTAGGCCACTCATGGCATCAAGGAATACCTCTTGAACCACGTCATCTACCTCGTGATCACGCCCGAGTACCCGTAACACCACCGTCGCAACATAGCCCGCGTATTCGGAAAACAAGCGCTCAATGGTGAGCGGGGCCGGCAACACCGGCACCTCATGCACGGTGATGGCCGGATCGCTGCCAGGTGGCGGACAGAGCCGAAGGTGAGGGGTGCCGGAAGACATCTCTACCGACTAAGTGGCAACGGCGTGTGGTTTTGGCTCAAGGGAAGGACGACGAGCGCTGCCGAGCGGAAGCGGTTCCCCCGCTCTGGCAGGCTGGTGAGACTTCTTAGCGGCAGAGACCCGGACCGGTGGCTGGCGTGCCGAACGCATCGGCGCACATTCCCATCGTGCAGGCTGGGGTGCCACCCTTGACGCAAAGCTGACGGCAGGTGCTGCTGGCACCATCGCACTCGTAGCCATCGGTGCAGTCGTTGAGGTAGCTGCACGCGCCGCCCGGCATGACCGCAGTGGCAGGGCTTTCGAGGCAGATCAGGCCCTTCCAGGCATCGCTATTCGGTGGGCGAGTGGCATCCAGATAGACGCACTGACGCTTGGTCGAGCCGATCGATGCGCAGGTACCAACGCCAGCGGTGCAGCTCGCCGCGCAGGTGCCCTTGTCCTCGTAGGCTTGACGAACGCAGCCGCCCATCTTGCCGGTGCCCGCTTCGTTGCAGGTCGCGACCTTGGTGTTGCAATCAAAGACCGTGTCCGGGAAGCAAACACCGGCGGTGTCGTAGTACGAGCAGGCGTAGCCCGGCTTGCGGCACGTCGTGGCGTTGTTGCAACTGGCGAGGCAGTAGCTCTTGGCACCAAGGCTCACGCAGCGAGCACCAGCACCACAAGCCGCGTCACTCGTACACTCAGACGAGCAGTAGCCGCCCGGAGTCGCCGGGTTCATTGGGTTGTTGAGGACGTTCGACTTCCAGCAGGTCGGCGTCGGACCCTTCTTACAGACCGAGTCGGCCGTGCAAGGATCGCCAATCGCTCCCGCCCCACCGGTCATGTCCGACGGAACCGTCATATCTGGCGTAGTCGCCATATCGGGACGGGGCATATCCGGGTTAATGGCCATGTCGCCCGTGGTCGCCATGTCGCCCGTGGTCGCCATGTCGCCCGTGGTCGCCATGTCGCCCGTGGTCGCCATGTCACCCGTGGTCGCCATGTCACCCGGTGGCTTGGCCATGTCGCCCGGTGGCATCGACATGTCACAGGATCCAGTCGCGGGATCGCAGCTCGACATGGTCATGTCCGCAGGCGGCATGGTCATGTCGTCGCCACCCATCATTAAATCGACAGCGGCCATGTCTGGGGTAGGCGGCGGATTTGGACAGCCAGCCATGAAAAATACGCCGCTGAGCGACGCAACTGCTGCCAGTAACTTGGCTCCGCGTAGGCTCATAACCATGTTGCTAAAGACCTCCTGAGCCGGGCACCCTACCCCACCCGCACCTGCATGTGCGAGCAAAACTTTCATCGTCGCCGAACACGCGTGTGGAAGCCCACAATTCCGGCCGATCGGTGACCAGCCTGCCAAACGGCTTGAGCTAGCCAGCCAAGATCAATCGACGATCGGCAGGTGGCCGTTCACCAAGCGGGCATGACGGTCGGGACGCAGCTCGCTGCGGCGCTCCGACCAGGCGGTAGCCACGCTGACATCGAGCAAGTGGCTCGGACGGACGTTCTTGATCGCGTGCAGCATCACCTGCCGCACATCGGGAATGGTCGACTCAAGCTGCGCGAGCAGCGACTCGACCTGCTGACGCCGAAGCCCGTCTTGCGAGCCGCACAGGTTGCACGGCAGGATCGGATAGCCCGCCGCGAGGGCATGGGCGGCGATGTCGCGCTCGGCGCAGTCCATGAGCGGCCGAATCACCTCAAAGCGGCCATCGTCGGTCCGATACTTCGCGGGCATGGCTTGCAGTTTGCCCGCGTACAGCAAGTTGAGCAGCAGCGTCTGGAGCGTGTCCTCACGATGGTGGCCGAGCGCAATCTTGTTGCAGCCGAGTCGTTCCGCCGCGCTGTAGAGCACTCCACGTCGCAGCCGTGAACACGGCGCACAGTAGGTATCCCCTTCGGAGACGAGCTGCTTGACGATGCTGTAGGTGTCCTCGTGCAGGATTTCGTACGGTGCGCCAAAGGCCGCCAACCAGTCGGCGAGCGGTTTGCCGTCATATCCGGGCTGCCCTTGATCCAGGTGGACCGCGATCAGCTCGAACTGAAATGGGGCCCGCTTCTGCGCGGCACAGAGCAGATCGAGCATGGTGTAGCTGTCTTTGCCACCGGACACCGCCACCATCAGTCGATCGCCCGGGGCAATCAGCCCGTAGCTTACGATGGTGCGCTGCATGGTCCGCAGCAGCTTGGTCTTGCCTTCGGTCGAGGGATTCATTGGAGAAGCCGCCGCATGATACATTGATGAGACAAGCTGCCCATAACTGGGCTGCTTTTTGCGCTTAGCGCTTAGCTACTACCGTGAGTAAGGGCAAGGACCAGGAAAAAATCTGCGTCTCGTGTGGGAGCAGCTATCCGGCGGCTTACTCGTCGTGTCCGCGCTGCCAGTTGCCATTGGTGTTTCCGGTCATTGGCAAGGTCTGGCACGTCGACAAGCTCATCGGTCGCGGTGGCATGGGCGCGGTCTTTTTGGCCCACCACATCGAAGATCCGAACAAGCTGTCAGCGGTCAAAGTGCTCCAGCTTGTCGTGGGCGAGCAGCGCGCCGACCGCCAAGAAAAGGTCGGTCGGTTCCAGCGCGAGGCCGAGGCACTTGGGCGACTGAAACACCCGGCCATCGTTGAGCTGTTCGACTTTGCCCGCGAGCGCGACGGTACGCTGTACATGGCGATGGAGTACCTGCAAGGGGTGCCACTGTCGCGAGTCCTTACGGAACGCGGACCGCTTCCACCCCAAGACGCAGTTTCGATCATCCTGCAGGTGCTGGCTGCCGTCTCCGGTGCCCATCGCGTCGGGATCATCCACCGTGACCTCAAGCCCGACAACATCGTCGTCATCAGCGGAGCGGACGACGGCACCGGGCACGATGAGCGGGTCAAGGTCGTCGACTTTGGGGTGGCTCGCTTAAAGGACGATCCTGCGACGGAAGCGGGGCAAGCGCTTGGCACACCGGTCTATATGGCCCCGGAGCAGGCACAGGGTGGTGAAATCGACGAGCGGGTCGATGTCTATGGCGCAGCGGCGGTGCTGTTCGAGCTGCTCGCAGGACGTCCGCCGTTTCTGCCCCCGGATGGACCGAACTCGAACCTGCTGCTGCTCGCCAAGATCATGACGCAAGATCCGGCACCGCTGCGCGAGCTGCGGCCCGAAGTGTCGGTGGCGTTGGAGTCGGTGATCGAGCGGGCACTTTGTCGTGATCGCACGCTGCGCTTTCCGAAAGTCGACGACTTTGCCGAAGCACTCCGCACCGCGCTCGCGCATCCGACCGGGCGACTGTGGGTTCGTCCACAGGTTGTGCCACCGCTGAGTCTGCCGCCGCTGGTCGCGCAAGCTGTGTCGCCGTCTCGGCCTGCCTCCGTCAGTCGAACCTTACCACCGCCTGTGCGATCGAGTGCATCGCTGCCACCGGTGATGCGCAGCGGCGGGGCAAACCTGTCCCGCTCGGCACTGGGTACCTCGGCCGCAGCGGGAAGGTCGGCTGCGGCGCTCGTCGGTCTGTCGCAGTCCACCTCGGCGCTCAGTTCGTTGCAGTCGCTTCGGAACGATGGTGTACCGATCTCCGCGCTGTCATCTGGACCGAGTGGATCGTTTCCCGGCGGTAACTCGGGGGCGCATGCGGTGCCAAGCTCGGCGATGTCCGCAGGTCGATCTGGTGCCGTCAGCTTGCCCCGCTCTGGACTGACGCCAACGCCACCGACAGAGCCTTCTCGTACGTCTTCGCTGCGTCCGGCGGAACAGCGCTCGCTGACCTATCGCATCCTGATCGCCCTTTTGTATCTGGGTGCAGTGTCGATCCTGACCTTCAGCCTGCTCTTTGATCGCAGCAGTTGCCGTGCGAACCGCGATCGCAGCCCGAGCCTTCCATCTGGGATTGGTGGCCAGTAGTCTTGCGCTGAGTCAACCCGATGGCCTTGCTCCCGACTGCTTCGGCTCGCCGCCGTGCCTCGCTCGCTGTCGCCGCACTCCTTGGGCTTGGGACGGCGATGTTTCTGCTGCGACCCGATGGACCGCTCGGACATCAGGTCTGGGCAGCCGAAGCCATCGAGCCGCACGTCGCCGCGACCGGGTCACAGCTCGCGCTGGCCTGGATGGAGGTCGCCGGTGCCGGTGAGGTGGCCTCCGCGATCGCAGTGCGTCGCTCGCAAGATGGCGGCACAAGCTTTGGTCCCGTCGAACACCTGGCCGCTCCCGGTGGTCGACTGTCTGCCGATCCGACGCTTGCCTATGGCCAAGACGGCTCGCTATACCTTTCGTGGCTGGCGTTTCGATCGCACAGCTCGATCGAGTCAGAACCATACGACATGGCAGTCCTGGTCGCCCGGGCTCGTCCCGGTGCCGCAGCCTTTGATCCGCCGGTACTGGTCGCCGACGATCGCCAGACCACCTACGACAAGCCGTGGAGCACGGTCTCTAGCGACGGCACCTTGCACGTGGTCTATCGCTTTGCGTGGGCCAACCGCGCTGGTTTCCACGACGCCCAGGTGATGGCCGACGGCAGCCGCAAGACGGTAGTCCTGGTCGATGGAGCGGGCTTTTCTGGGGCTCTGCCGGTGGTCTGTAGCGATCCCGCAAGGCCGCGCATCTTTGTCGCCAACCTACGCCCCGAGTTAGGCATTGAGCTGCGCCGGGTAGAGCGTTCCGGCAGCCCCCCCAGCGATGCCCAGCTTGTCTCGCTGCCCGGCGAGCGGATTGCCCACCAGAGCCCTTCGTGCGTGGTCGAGGGCGGCGCGGTCTACCTAAGCTACGGGCTCAGCGATGGGATGTGGGACAGTGCGCGATCGCCGCTGCTCCAGCGTGTCGTGGTGGTCAAGCGCAGCGAGCCGAGCGGGGAGCTAAGCCGTCAGGCTCTGGAGCGGCCGGGACACCTACTGATGCATCCCCAGCTCGTTGCGCCGCAGCCGGGATCGGGAGTGGTGCAGCTTGCGTATCTGATGGGGCGACGCGAAAACGACCCGGACGCGGTGCTGCGGCTGTGGACCCTTCACCAAAGCCCGGACTCGGCGCAGACGCTCCGTCGTGGGCTTCAGCTTGTGGCGCACCGTGAAGACCGACGCTGGCCCGGCGACTATCTGGGCACCGCCGTGAGCGCCAGCCGCACCGTGGTTGCCTTCATCGACAACCGCCGCCGCCGCCACGCCGAGATCGTCTTCGCCGGTCCGTAGCGTTACAGGGTCGGCAGTCCCGACAGAGCCATCGCCAGCTCTGCCTCGTCGTACGACTGATCTTTGAGCCGACCCGCGAAGTAGTCGGTGTACGCCTGCATGTCAAAGTGGCCGTGCCCACAGAGGTTGACCAGGATCGACCGCGACACGCCCTCTTCTTTGCAGCGCAGCGCTTCGTCGATCGCCCCTCGCACCGCGTGATTGGCTTCTGGCGCAGGCAGGATTCCTTCGGCTCGCGCAAACTGCACGCCCGCCTCGAAGCACTTGACCTGGTGATAGGCCCGCGCCTCGATGAGGTTCAGCTCGCGAAGGTGACTCACGAGCGGTGCCATCCCGTGATAGCGCAGCCCACCGGCGTGAAACCCCGGCGGCGTAAACGTCGATCCGAGCGTGTGCATCTTGACGAGCGGCGTCAGATGCCCGGTGTCCCCAAAGTCATAGGCGTACTTGCCCCGCGTCAGTGAGGGACACGCGGCTGGTTCGACGGCGATGACCCGTACTTTACGTCCCCCACGAAGCTGCACACCGAGAAACGGAAACACCAGCCCCGCGAAGTTCGAGCCGCCGCCGGTACAGCCCACCAAGATGTCGGGATAGTCATCGGCTAGCTCCATCTGGGCGAGCGCCTCTTGACCAACCACCGTCTGATGGAGCAAGACATGGTTTAGCACCGAGCCGAGCGCGTACTTGGTATCGGGCCGCTGCGCCGCCACTTCCACGGCTTCGGAGATGGCGATCCCCAGGCTGCCGGGATGGCTGGGATTGCTCGCAAAGATGGCGCGACCGGCGTTGGTCTCCATCGACGGCGAGGCAATGCAGCGAGCCCCGTAGGTTTCCATCAGCGCCCGGCGGTACGGCTTCTGATCGTACGAGACGCGGACCATGAAGACCTGCACCTCGATCCCAAACAGCGAGCCCGCAAACGCGAGCGATGAACCCCACTGCCCGGCCCCGGTCTCGGTGGTGAGCTTGCGAATCCCGGCCTCGCGGTTGTAAAAAGCCTGCGGCACTGCGGTGTTCGGCTTGTGGCTCCCCGACGGTGAAACGCCTTCGTATTTGTAGTAGATGCGGGCAGGCGTATCGAGCAGCTTTTCCAGCCGCCGCGCCCGATACAGCGGGGACGGTCGCCACTGCCGATAGACCTCACGGACGGGCTCAGGGATCTCGATCTCGCGGACAGTGGAGACCTCCTGCTCGATGAGCGACATCGGAAACAGCGGCTCTAGGTCGGCTGGCCCTATCGGCTGCTTGGTTCCCGGATGGAGCACCGGTGGCGGCGGCGTGGGCAAATCAGCGGCGAGGTTATACCAAGCCTTGGGTAGGCGCGTCTCGTCGAGCAAGTACTTGATCTGAGAGGACATGGCGTTTCTCCTTGGCAACAAAGATCGATACGCTGCACGCTCACCGTAGACGTCGTTTCCGTCGGCAGTCTAGTTTTTCTCGTTCCGCACTAGAACCAGACCACGGCCCCAGCGGTCAAGGTGTCTTGCAGGTTTCGGCCCACGTCGCGACCCGAAAACAGCGCACTGGAACCAGGGGCCGTGAAGAAGGCGTCGCCATCCGAGTGGTCGTGTCGATACTCGAGGCGAAGGATCAGGCCGGGCACCCAATTACACTCCAGCGTCGCGGTTCCCGAAGCCAGCCAGCTCATCGTGTCAGCAAAGAAGATCGCCTGGTCGGCATTGCGCTCCCACAGCACATCGCCACGCGCCGCAAGGAGCAGCCAGCTCAGCAGCCGCACCCGCACATAGGTCGCTCCCCCAAGCCACAGGGCCGTCGCGGTCTGCTGCGGCTCGAAGCCGAGGCTCCCGTGCAGGCTGAAGGCGAAGCGATTGCCAAAGTAGAAGGTCATCCAGCCATCAAAGAGGTGTCGCCACGAGCGCGAATCGTCGAGGGGATTGCGCTCGACCCCGGTGAAGTACAGCACCGACGCCTGAAACCGATCGGGCCGGTTGTAATAGAGCTGACCGTAGAGCGACTTTTCGCCGTTGTTATCAACCACCGAGTTCCAGCCGTTGACGACACCAATCGTCGCCGACCACGCCTCGCTGAGCTGCTGGGTGAGCCGCACGCCGGTGTGATAAAAGGGCAGGTTAAAAAACAGGTTCGAGCGCGAGTAGGTCCAGTTGTCGCGCACCGCCATCGATTCAGGACCAATCGGCGACAAGAAGATCCCACCCTGCACGAGGAGTCCCAGGCCGAGCGGAATCTTGTAACCGATGAGCGCTTGCTGGATGAAACGCCAGGTGGCGGCATCACTGGCTCCAATCACGCTGGTCGTCAGGTCCGCTTTCGAGGTCGGCTCGGCCAGGTAATAGGTGTTCGGGGTGTGACCGACCTGAAGCGCAATCCGCGCCATCACTCCTGATTTTTCGTACTGGGCATCAACGACGGCGTTGGCGATGGTGAAGGCGTTGTGACGGTTGTCGAATCCCCGGAAGTTGGTGATGCCGCTCGGCGGACGGTTGAAGTTCCACTGGTAGTAGCCCTCGCCGTAGCCACCAAGGGTCAGCTTGCCAAACTGGCCATCGAGCACGACCTGGCTCGATGCCGGAGGTGCCAGCGACTGTTCTTCCGCAGAGGCCGGGGCCAGCCGAGTGAGTGCTGCCAACCAAAAAGCCAGCAGGGAAGCACCCCGCACCGTGGAAAGCACTGCGTGAACAGGGTGTGACGTTCGCTTCATAGAGTCTCCAGCCGCAGAAGCAGTCGCCGGGCACCCTCTGCCAGGTCGTGCGGTGCGGCGAGCAAGCTGACGATGACGTACGCCTCGTCAGGAAAATCGAAGAAATAACCGGGATGCAGCAGCAGGTGGTCTTCGCCGAGCAGCCGCAGCACCCACTGTTCTTCGGTCAGGATTCGCGGCAAGCGCAGCACCGCGTACCAACCTCCCTCTACAGGAAGCACCGACACCGCCGTGCCGTCAAAGTGCTCGCGGAGTACCTCCAAGCTGGCTGTGATGCGACGCCTGATTCCAGCGACCAGCGTGGGCCTGTGTTGCAACAGCTTGGGCGCGGCGAGCTGAATCGGTGTGCCCACCGATAGGAATGTATCGGCGACAAGCTCCAGCCGGTTCTGTGCTTCGGTGCGTAGCGGCTCCGGTCCACAGACGGCGATCCAGCCCAGCTTGAGCTGCGGCAAGCCGAGCACCTTGGAAAAGCCTGACAGCACAAAGCGCAGTGCCGGGATGTCCCGCAAGGAATCGGGGAGGCTCGCGAGCGACAGAAGCCGTGGCCCTTCCTGGGGACTCGGATCGACAAAGGCGTAGTCGGAAAAGACTTCGTCGATGAGCAGGGCCATGCCGTGCTGGGCACACAACTGCAAGAGCGCAGTGGCCTCGGTCTCGCGCAGGTACGTGCCGGTGGGGTTATTGGGATGGACCGCCACGATCGCTCGGCTGCGCGACGAAATCGCCGCTTTCAGCTCGGCAACACTCACGTGGAAGCGACCGTCATAGCGCAGCGGATAAGGCACGATGTCGACGCTGGCCAGGTTGCCCAAGAACGGCAGCAGCGGATAGCTCGGCTCGGGAAACAGCACCTCGTCACCCGGATTGCACAGGAGCTGAAACAGCCACAAGTACGCCTCGCTGGTACTGGCACAGAGCACCAGGTGGTCGGGATCGACGGCGAAACCACGGCTTTGGTAGTAATCAGCAATCGCCTGGCGGGTCGAGTACGCACCTTGCGGCGAGGGCTCGTAGCGCAGCGCGTCCGACGAAGCAAGCGGTGCGAGCAGCGACTCGGGATACAGCTCTGGCAAGGCGCGGGTTGGGTTCGACACCACCAAATCGAGCAAAGGAACGCCCGCTGCCCGCAGCTCGGCTTGCATCTGGGTGAAGCGGTTCGTCTGCCTCTGCCATGGCAGACGAGACGAAAATAGGACGGACACCGGCGCCTTTTACCACGCGCTCGCAACCTCTCGCGCTGGCTTTTTCTTGGAAGGGCGCAGCGCTACGTGATACGGCAGTTCCTTATGGGCGCTCCACCACTTCTGCCACCGGGACTTCGGCACGTTGCGATCATCATGGATGGCAACGGGCGCTGGGCGCAGCAGCAAGGTCTGCCTCGGCTGGAAGGTCACCGTCGGGGCGCTCGCTCGGTGCGAGAGGTGGTGCGGGCCGCTCGCCGACTCGGCCTGCAAGCGCTGACGCTGTACGCCTTTTCGGAACAGAACTGGGAACGACCGCTCGAGGAGGTGCAGGGCCTGATGCAGCTTTTGCATGACTATGTCATCGACGAGCGAACCGAGATCCTCGAAAACGGCATTCGGCTGCAAGCCATCGGCAATATCTCGCGCCTTCCCGAGTACGTCTTGCGTCCGCTAAGTAGCCTGATTGCCGAATCGGCGCACAACCAAGACATGGTGCTTTCGCTGGCTCTGTCGTACGGCGGGCAAGAGTCGCTGGCCGACGCCATGCAGAAGCTGGCACGAGATGCGGCCCAAGGCACCCTCGATCCGGAACAGATCCGCGATGAGGATCTGACGGCACGGCTGAAGACGGCGGGTCTGCCGCAGGTCGATCTGATGATTCGCACCTCCGGCGAGCAGCGCACCAGTAACTTTTTGCTGTGGGAATCGACCCACGCCCGGTTCTACGCTACCTCCGTGCTGTGGCCCGACTTTGGCAAAGCCGATCTGCTAGCTGCGCTGTCGGTGTACCGATCGCAAGACGTGCCCGAAGACTTGCCCGAGCCTCCGCAGACCGATCGCGGTGAAGACAAGCCTGGGAGTGGTTCTGATGTCTAACTTGGTCCTACGTTTTCTAACGGCGGTCGTGGCTGTACCGCTGCTCATCCTGGCGATTCAGTGGCAACAGCCGTACGGCGTGTGGGCGTGGATTCTGATCGCGCAGGTCGCAGGTCTGCGCGAATGGATGAAGATGACGCTGCCTGCGGAACCGGCGGTGACGCGCTGGCTCGGGGTACTGGCCGGGGTTGCCTACGGCAATCTGCTGTGCTGGGTTCCCGATGCGCATGTCCAGATGTTCGGGCTGTTTGGGGTGACCGCTCTCGGCCTGCTCTACTTCCTGTTTGCGCACGGCAACATCGAAACCGTGGCGTCGCGGATGTCGATGTGGACGCTCGGCATCTTCTACGCCGGGGTGCTGATCGTGCCGCTGGTGATGTTTAAGACCACCCCCAAGCTCGGCGGTGGCTTCATTTATCTGTGTCTTACCTCGGCCTGGGTGTCGGACACTGGGGCCTATTTTGCGGGGCGCTTCCTGGGTCCGTTTATCCCGGCCAAGCTGTGGCCCGCAGTCAGTCCTAAAAAGACCTGGATTGGCTCGATCGGAGGTCTGCTCGGCAGCGTGCTGGCGCTCGTCGTCGCCAAGCTGTGGTATCTGCCGATGCTGAGCTGGGTCGACGTCTTCGCGATTGCGATTCCCGCCAACATCCTCGGTCAGCTCGGCGATCTGGTGGAGTCGCTCATCAAGCGTTCCGTCGGCGTCAAAGACTCGGGAGTGCTCCTACCCGGCCACGGCGGCATGCTCGACCGCATTGACGCGCTGCTGCTGGTCGTCCCGTATGTCTACGCCTACGCCTACCTCCGCTTCTAATCCGCTTCGGCGCTGGCTGGGACCGGCGGCTTTGGCGATTGGGTTTCGCTATGGCTGCTTTGTGGCGATGATTGCGCTGTCGCTGCTGGCTGAGTCGAGGCCGGCGCCGCACCTGCCCGACCTGCTGATCGACCGCATTCCGTATCTGGCCGCCGTCGATCGCTACAACTACTGGCTGCTTGCGCTCGGCTACCTGCCGCTGGCGATTGGGCTGCTCATCAAAGACCCGGCGCGCTTTTGTCGGTATTGCGTGAGCGCAGGTCTTTTGTCGCTGGTCCGGGGCCTGTGCATCGTGGTCACCGGACTCGGCCCGGTGCGCGGACCCGATCTGCATGCGGGCCTGTTCGACCGCGATCCGAGCCTGTTTGGTCGGGCGCTGCTCGATATGGCGAGCCCACTCGGCTGGCTGCTGCGCGACTCGCCGCACGTCTACCTGACCAAAGACCTGTTCTTTTCGGGACACACCGCCGCGACCTGCCTTCTGCTCTTGTATGTCTGGCCGCACCGAGTGCTGCGCGGGCCGATGCTGCTGGCCCATGTCGCCGTCGTCGTTAGCGTGTTTTTGGCTCACCTGCACTACACCATCGACGTCTTCGGGGCATACGCGATGGCGCTGGCGCTGTTTGCGATACGAGAAGGCTGGCCGCAGGGGCTGCGGGGATCTGCCACGCCAGAGCTGACTACGCCGACAGCGAGCCGCTGAGCACCCGGATTTCGCGCTGCGGGACGGCGATCTCGATGCGGTGGGCGCGAAAGGCTTCGACGATGGCCAGGTTTAGCTCGCGCACGCCGGGATGGTAATCGGGCACCGGCACCCAGGGCCGAATCGCGATGCAGATCGAGGAGTCTCCCAGCTTGGTGATCCCCAGCACCGGCTCCAGCTCGTGCGCAACCCGACGGCTGGCCAACAGCACCTCGCGCACCACGGCGAGCGCCTTCGGTAGATCGGTCGAGTACGCCACCCCCACGGTCAAGTCGAGCTGACGATGCGCACCGTAGTTGTGCAGCACCTCACCCACAATCTTGCGGTTCGGCACCACCACCAGCGAACGATCGGGATGGCTGAGCGTCGTGGAAAAGAGGTCGATCGACTCAACCCGACCTTCAACCCCGACCATCGACACCCACTCGCCGATGCCAAACGGCCTGGTGAAGATGATGGTCAGCCCCGCCACCAAGTTACCGAGCACGCCCTGCGCCGCCAGGCTGACACCGACTCCGGCCACGCCAAGACTGGCAAACAGCGGCAGCAGCTCGATCCCCAGGTTCTGGAGCGCCATCGTCAGGAACACCAAGAACACCAGCACCGCCAGGATGCGCCCAAGAAGCTGTCGCAGCGGCTGCTCCAGCTCAAGCTTGGTGAACCAGCGACTGGCAAAGCTGCTCACGCGACGGGCAACCAGGCCTCCGACCAGAAGAATGATCGTGGCCACGATGACCCGAGGTCCATAGCGAAGCCCGATGTCGATCATCGTCCGCCGGACATGTTCCACTGTCTCAAGACTGGGAGGATTCATCTTGCTCTCCGACGGAAGATAGGTCCGTCGCTGATTTGCCTCAGCTTATCGCAATCGCCCAGCCATTGACGAGCGTGGCGGTCTTGCCACACCCTGACTTCGGCCAAGGAGAACCCATGCGCACCGCCCGCGAGCTTCTGTCTCAATACGCCGAATACCACCGCGACCGCCGCAACATTGCGACCCACTTTGTGGGCATTCCGCTGATCGTGTTTTCCGTAGCCGAGCTGCTCGGCCGCATTCGCCTCGGTGGCACCGATTCGATGTGGTCGGTCGCTTGCGTGGTCTGGGCACTCACCACCGCGTTTTACCTGAGCCGTCATCTCGTCATCGGCGTGGCCACCAGCCTGGCGGTGGGTCTCGCCGTTTGGCTCGGTGACTCCTTTTCGCACTCGCCGTTTGGCACCTGGCTCACAGTCGGCGTCGGCAGCTTCGTCATCGGCTGGATCATCCAGTTCATCGGTCACTACTACGAGGGCAAAAAGCCCGCCTTCGTCGATGACATCACCGGCCTGCTGATCGGTCCGATGTTCGTGGTCGCCGAGGTCGTCTTCGCTCTCGGGCTGTGCGGTGATCTCCACCAGCACATCGAGTCCAAAGCCGGCCCCACGTACCTTCGCGACCTCAGCCGGGCGTAAGCGATGTCCCAGCCCCACGGCCCACCGAGTGACCCCAAGGCCACCACCGTCGAGCTGTTCTTCGACCTGGTCTTCGTCTACGCCATCACCCAGGTCACCACCCTGCTTTTGTCCGACCTGTCCCCGCTCGGCTTTGCCAAAAGCGGCCTGGTCCTGTTCCTGGTCTGGTGGGCGTGGTCGCAGTACACCTGGATGGCCAATGCGGTCGGTCCCGCTTGTCGCAGCATCCGCTTTGGCATGCTCGTCGCCAGCGTTCCCACGTTCTTTGTCGCCTTCGCGCTCCCCGGTGCGTACGCCGCCTCGGCGCTGTGGTTCTGTCTTGCCTACTTCCTGGTCCGCGAGATCGGCCTCTTGCTGTACTGGTTTGCGCTCGCCCACGATCGCCACCAACAAAACGCGCTGCGGACGTTCATTCCCTTTGCCTCGGTTGCGCCCACGCTGGTGCTGGTCGGCGGCTTCGTCCCGGAGGGGCCACGGACGATCCTCTACGCCATCAGCATGGTCATCGACATCCTCGGGGCGCTCAACGCGGGCAAGGGCAACTTCCGGATCTCCGCCTCCCACTTTGCCGAGCGCTACGGACTGCTCGTGATCATCGCCATCGGAGAGTCCGTTATCGCCATCGGCATCGGTGCCGCCCAGGCCGAGCGCACCCTCGGCCTCGTCTTCGCCATCACCGTCATGCTCGCCGGAGTCGCCATCCTGTTCTGGTCCTACTTCGACTGGATCGCCGATGCTGCCGAGCACCGCCTCGCCCACATCGACTCCCACCTGCGCAGCCGCCTCGCCCGCGATCTGTACACCTTCCTGCACTTCCCGATTGTCGCCGGGGTCATCCTCTACGCCGTGGCCGCGAAGAAAGTCCTCGCCCACGCCAGCGACGTCCTGTCCGTCTCCGGTCGCTGCTGCCTAGCGGGAGGCATCGGCCTGTTCCTCCTCGGCTTCATCCTCGGCAGCCACCGAGTCGGCGGCCACGACATGCGAGAACGCACCACCGCCGTCCTCCTCATCGCCCTGCTGTGCGCCCTCCCCTTGCCGATTCCGGGCGTCGCCTTGGCTTGCGCCTGTCTGCTTACCCTGTGCGCCGCCCTTGCGGTGGAATCGAGCCGGCGTCGCCAGCTCCCGTTGCATCCCTCCGCAGTGGATCCCGCTTTGCCGAGCAGCCCAACCGACGTACGATGACAAGTTCCCGCTACGTTGCCCGTCCATGAAGCTCGAAGTCCTCCACCGCACCGAGAAACAGACCATCGGTCTCTATGAAAATGTCTGTCTGGTGGTGCGCTGGTCGGCGGTCTCCATGGATGACATCGAGCCCTATCGGCGAGCGCTGGCCCTCGTGCATGAGCGCTTCCCGGGCGGCATCGCCTTTCTCCAGGTGAACCGATTCGATCCCGCCCAGACCATTCGAGTGGACGAGGCGATCACGATGGCCCTGTTCAAGCTCCTCGTTTCGCATCTGCCCACACTGCGAATCGTGGCGCTGACGATGCGAAATGCCCCCATGGTGCTCACAGGACTGCGCAATCAGTGGTCCCGAATGGCGCTCCTTTCCAAAACCCGGCCCAACTACCAGGGCTTCGACAATCTGGGACAGGCGACCGTGGCGATCAGCGAAGCGCTACAGGCCCCCGGACTCCCCACGCTGTCCCCCACCGAGCTGGAAGTCGCCATCGAAGAACTCGCCAAAGAGCGCCAGACCCCGCGCTAGTCCTGCGATGGCGAGACGGGTTGCCGCGTCTCAATCGTCTCCCTCAGCCAGCCGAAGTGTTTCGCGTGGTGCTTCCTTTTTGTTATGCATCGACCATGGCTGCTGCCACCTGTGCCGAAAGGCGATCCGTCGCAGCAACCAGCTCCCCCAGTAAGGCTTCATCTACATCCATATAGCCTTGGTACTCCGCCCGATTTCGGCGGTCATGGCACAGCGAAAACAAACGAACAGACTCCTTGCTCAGATCCAACGTATGCACCAGGCACTGAAACACTGGATAGCGCTTGTCCGAGCGATAACCACATAGGCGCAACGCCGTCAGCGCCAGAGCATGAGCGGCATTGTAGGCTAGATCGAAGCGGCTGGCGAAAGACAGCTCCCGATTGTGAGCATCCTTTAGGCGGTCCTTGGCGGATCGAACCAGCCCCTCGCACTCATTTCGATCCGGCAGTTCCGACTTGAGGATACCGCTGCGCACCAGGTTTTCCAGGTTCTCGTTACTGCCCACTTGCAGGCTCCTCCGGCGGGCTGCCGATCAGGTTGATCTTGTCTTGCTGCCCTACTCGCACGACAAAGCTGTTACCTGCGGCCTTCTTGGCCAGCCAGTCGGTTAGGGTGTAGAGCGTCGGATTGATGGTTCGTCCCAGGCGTTCTTCTACCGGCAGCAGGCGTTCCATCACATCGCTGTAGCTAAGGCTCTCGCCGATCAGCATCAGGTCGATATCGCTACCGGTATGCTCGTTGCCTTTGGCAATAGAGCCGAAGACAAAGGCCCACACCAGCTTATCCGCCAGGGGTACCAGGGCGGCCCGCAGCTGCTCACCAATACCGAACGTCTTACGGACGATACCCAGCAGTTCCCCATAGATCGGACAATCCGGGTTGGCCTGGTAGTGGGTCTGGTTGCCCTGGTGCCTTAGGGTGAGCACCCCGGATCGATGCAGTCGGTCCAGCTCGCGCATGAGGCTGCCCTTGCCGACCTGTGCCCAGCGAGCAATCTCATTGGCGAAGAAGCTCTGATCGGGCTTGCCGTAGAGCAGGCCCAGCACCTTCTGCTGGGTCACCGTAAACAGGGCGTCGCTGATCGGAATGGTTTGCATAAAGACCCCAACAAGTCCCAAAAAAGGAACCATAAGTCCCTTTTCGGGAATCGTCAGGTTATTGGTCGATCGATGTAACGGTCGGCTGTGATGGGACCGTTGCGCGCTCAGCCACACCGAGACAGTGGAGAGAGCCTTGCCGATCACAACATTCGTCCCGACTACGGCGAGACCGGCTGCGGAGGGCTGGGCTCTGGACTTGGCTTTGTGCGCGTTAGCCGGGTGGCCAGCGTGGGAACGTGCTCGCCTACGGCCTCGCCGAACAGGTAGTGACCGGCTTTGCGCAGCTCGCCGTGACTGCGAACCAGCAGGGTGTAGAAGCGGTCGCGCACGTCGGTCGCCTCGCTCGGAGCTTCACTGCGCTTGATGCCTCCGTCGGGAACGATGACGCGGACCAGATGATTCCCCAGGTCTGCGACCTCCTTTAGCTCGGCTTCGGTAAACGGGTGCTTGTTGCGAATGGCGACAGCGTGCTCGCGATACAGCGCCTCCAGCGCGATGCCATCCCGAGCGGCATCGATCGCGCCTTTGCCCGCCCGAATCGCCCGCACGCGCTCCACCGGAAGCAGCCCGTGCTCGGCCAGCCCTTCGGCAACCAGCAGCATCGGCTCACGAAGCTTGCGCAGACGGCTGAGCTTGTCGCTGACCTCCGCGTTGGTAGCGGGCACCGCAACCCGGTCGGCGGCATACAAAAGCCCAGCGGCCATGTTCGGCAAGCTCGCGAGCGCCTTCACATCCAGCGCCGGCAGCTCCGCCTTGATTCGGTCGGAGTGAGGCAGCACATGCTCGACCCCAAGCTGAACGTTGTGCAGCGCCAGCGGCAGATCCCCGCGACACGGCAGCACCTCGGCATCCGCGAGCTTCTTGGCATCTGACAAGAAGTGGTCATACGCAGCCCGAGGCGACAGCACCGCGCTCACCGAGTGAACCGCAGGACCAGAGACAGGCGCTTTCCGAGAACGAGTGGACATGGAGCGTTTCCCTTTCGTGTTCCAAATGAAGAACCGAAAAGCATGCCGACCCGCCAACCCCCCGCAACCCAGCAAGGCCCGAAAACCCCCCATCCCACCGACGAGAAGAAAAAATCTCAACTTTCTTACAAAAGCGAATACGCCCCCACCGCACTGCGCACAACCCAGCCGTTCTTGCTTGGCGCTTCCCACCAACACACAAAAACTCGCCCGATTTGCTTGGCGCTTCCCCTCGCGCACGACAAAACCCGTCCGATTTGCTTGGCGCTTCCCCTCGCGCACGACAAAACCCGTCCGATTTGCTTGGCGCTTCCCCTCGCGCACAACAAAACCCGTCCGATTTGCTTGGCGCTTCCCCGGAACGCAGGAGCCGTCGACTTTTTTACAAAAAACTTATGAGTTTTTTGTGGTTTGGGCCGCTCTGAGGCTTGCCACTACTAGAAACCCACCCCGACCCCGTAGCTATGGGGCCGACCGAAGAGCTTTTTTTCGCTCCGCCTGCGGAACGGAAAAAAGTCTCGCAGGGAAGGGGGGCCCCGCTGCGTCGCATCACAGAGATTCGTCGAAGGAAGGGCCCCGCTACAGCGGTTACCCCGAAGGGTTCGAGACTTTGGAGAGGAGCTCGGCGAGCTGCTGGGCGGAGAGGTTTTTGAGCATGCCGAGGAGCTGCTCGGGGTCGGCGCCGCTTGGAGACGCTTCGCTGTGGCTCGGAGCGTGGGTGCTGTTGCCGAGCAGATCGGAGACCTTGCTGGCCTTGGCGTTGTCGACGCTGCTTTCCGAAGCATAGTGACGCGCCGTCATCGCAAACGAGCCGTGTCCGAGCGCCCTGGCCACGGCATCCGAGGTCGCGCCACCTTCCAGCGCCAGCGTGGCATGAAGTCCGCGCAGCGAGTGCGGACAGACGGCAGGTACATCGGCAAGCTGACACAAGCGCCGGACCTGCGACCAGAAGTAGTTCGTCGGCGGCACCTTTTCGCCCTTGTAAAACAGCAGTCCGCCCGGTGGCGTCGACTGAATCTGTTTCATCAAAAGGGGCCGCAACACCTCGGGCACTTTGAGACGACGGCGCGCATTCTTGGTCTTGCCCGATGGCACCCACAGCACCCGGCCCTCATCATCGACATCACGGGCCACGCGAGCTGCGACCTCGCCCTGCCGCAGTCCCAGGTGCAGCATCAACAGTGCGCCGAGCGCCGCCCCGTCTCCGGCCTGCGCCAGCTCGATTGCTTTGGTTTCAAAGCGGCGGGCTTCATCAATGCGGAGCTGCGGCTTGCCGACGCGCTTGCGACCAATCGGCGTGACCGCCGCAAAGGGGTTCGTGCGACACATGTCGTGCTTGATCGCAAACTCGTACAGCCGCCGCGCCAGACCCAGCCGCCCGTGGTGGGTTGCCGTGGCCAGCATCTTGCCGGTACGCGGATTCGGCGTCGTCGTCAACTCGCGATAGAGCTTCTCGGCGCGCTCTTGGTTGATGCTCGACAGCGCCGAGTCAGCGGGCAGCCACTCAAGCTGAGCCGCCGTCCAGGCCACACTTTCGGCCTTGATGCCACGGGTCTCGGTCAGGTGAGCACAGAACTGGGAGATGGCTTCGCCGATGCTGTAGACGTGCTGCGAGGCAATGTCATCGCGCAGTCGGGACTTGGCGAGATCGGCTTCCTCGTAGGTGCGGAAGCAGATGCTGCGGGTCTCTCCGTTCTGTGAAATCTTTAGGCGGTACTTGTTGGGCTCGTCCCTGTAGGGCCCCCAGATGTTGAGCGAACCGACTCTCATACCGTCATCGTTACACAGCAGATAAGTCCGTGACAAGCCCCACGATTTCGTCAAATTTCCGGGTAATCTCGACCGCGACCGTTTGAGCATCAGCGACGGCACCAGGCTTGCAAACACGTACCGTAACTGACCTTACCCTTCCATGGTGCTGCTGTAGGATGAGAGCGGCAATCCGCTCGGCCACGGTTTCGATGAGGTTGTGGTGGCGCGCCGCGATGATGGTGCGCGCACACTCCGCCAAGCGATCGTAGTCGAGCGTATCGACGAGTCGTTCGCTGTGGGCGGCGCTCCGGGTATCGGTCTCGGCACACAGGTCGACGACGAGACGCTGCGGCCGATCCAGCTCGTGAGGATAGACCCCGATGAGTCCGTCTACGGTAAGTCCTTCGATGCAGATTCGATCGCTCATGGGTTTGTCGCTGCCGCGCTGGACGAGCAGCATACGACGGCCCGAGCCTGACGGCGCTAGGAAGCGAAAGTGCGACGACGACGAATCAGCGCGACAAAGAGACCAAGCGCTGCGAAAGTCGACAGCACGCTGTGGCCGGTGGTGCCTTGACGCAGATCGCAAGAGCAGCCGCTGACGTTGATTTGGTTGGGATCATCGGCGTGGGGATCGGTGCCCGGCAGCGGCAGACAGGTGCCCTCCATCGCGACGCAGGCGAAGTTCTTCGGGCAGGTCAGGTACGCACAGGGATCGTCCGCGCAACTGCCCGCGACGCAGCCTTGGCCGGGCTTGCAGGTGACCGCAGCGCAGGCAGGGTCGGAGCGGCAGCTATTGCCGTCGCAGATCTCGGCCTTGGCGCACGGATCGGCACAGGTCGAGGCTTGGCAGGTGCCTCGGACGCAGCGCTGACCGCTCGGGCAGGCATCGCGACACGGGCTTACGCACTGGCCCGCCGAGGTGCCGTTGGTATAGCAGTAGGTTCCCGCAGGGCACGACACACCGCTGCACGGGTTCTTCTGGCACTGAGCGCTCACGCAGATCTGGCCGCTCGGACAGGGCACTGAGTAGCAGCTATCGTCGCAGATGGTGGTGCCAGAGCCAACGTCGCCGCCGCCGGAGGTAACGGTCTTGATGATGCCGTCGAGCGCAGCGTTGAGCGCCGTCGCGTCCTCGGCGCGGTAGTAGTGATACATGCCGGTGGTGGCAGCGGGCTGACCTCCGGCGTCCGCCATGTCGTTCATGACCTGCAGCTCGTCGGGAGCGAGTCGTCCGAAGCCGATCACGAAGGTCTGGATTTCGACCTTGCGACCACGGGCCAGCTTGACGGCATTGACGGCGTCAAAGGCCAGGATCGAGGCGTCGGTACAGCCCGGCATGCAGCACGGCTTGCCATCGGTGATGAGGATCAAATACTGCTTGCGGACGGCGTCTTGGAACGCTTGGTCGTTGATGGCGTAGTTGATGGCATCGCCGGTTGGGGTGTTGCCATTGGGCATGACGGTGGTGAGCGAGGACATGATCGCGCTCTTTTGGCCGTACCCGATCGGGATGTCGAAACTGGCACTGGCGGCGCACACACCCGCCGAGCTCGTCGAAGGAAAGAACACCAGGCCCATCGGAAACTTGCCGTCGTTGCGGGTCACCATGTCGCTGACCGCTTTGGTCGCAATCTGCCACTTGGTGGGGTTGGTCGGACTCGGAGCCGTTCCATCGGGCGTCTGCGTCATCGATCCCGAGCGATCGAGGATGATGCCGACATTCGGACATCGTCCAGCCCTCGCCGAGGGCAAAAGCAACAAGGAAACGGCCCATAGCACCGCCAGTCGCAGACCCGTCATGTGATCCCCCTAAAACGTGCAGAGCGCCTACGTCTCAGCCAAGCGAAGCCTTCTCCGAGAGCGTACGCCGCTCCCGGTCCCAGGTTCAATCGAGTCGGACTTTATGGAGTCTTGACGGTGGATTCGGCGACTTCCGCAGCGGTCGACGCAAGGGCCGGCGAGGACTCGTCCACAAGGGGCGTCGGAGCAATATCCACGGGAAGGATCGGCTCGGCGGAATCGAGCAGCGTGGGGATCACGGGCTGAGACGGCTGAGCCAAGACACCCTGGGCTTGTAGCACCTGCACAGCGGTCTGCCTCTGCAAGCGCGCCGTCTGACGCTCTTTGTAGCGAGAAATCGAGCGCTGCACCATGTCGAACGCGGCATCGGGACCGACCCAGCCGCGCACGACCGGATCTTTGCTGGTAAAGGCCGAAGACATGACAAAGAAGCGCTCTAGCTCCTGCTGCATGCGGCGACCCAGGTCCGAAAAATTGCGCAGCTCATCTTTGCGCGCCGCTTTTGCGGGCACCGCCACCAGTCGATGGTTTGGCCGACCACGCAGGCCGCGTTCCTCGACTTGCAGCGCCCCGAGCAAGCGGCACGAGATAACGACGCCGGGATAGGTCAGCGCGTCAATCAACACCATGACATCAATCGGGTCGCCGTCCTGCGCCAAGGTCTGCGGTACGAAACCGAAGTCGTAAGGATAGGTGACGCCGAGGGGGAGGATGCGACTCAGCGAAAAGCAGCCGAGGTCTTCGTCGTACTTGATCTTGATATTGGCCCCCCGAGGCGTCTCAACGACCACGCGCAAGTGGTGCTGAGCGTCAAAGGGCGGCAGATCATGAACCAAGTGGCACGAAGGCATGGTGTAGGTCGATTCGGGTGGAGTGCGGGAAGTCTACCACGCAGGATCCAAGTACCCGCCGCATCTTTGCACGGACTTACGATCCTTTTGCACGTTGCGCATGCTGTGCGTTGCTGTGCGAAAGCATGCCAGGCATACTGCTCGGCCCATGCCTCGGCCCGTTGAACCGTCGTCTCCCGCCGCTGCCATCATCCAAGAGGAACAGAGCCTCTGGGAGAGGGTGGCGACTTTTCTTAGCAACGCCTCGTTTGCGGCTGATCGCAAAAACGACAGCCACGAAGCGGAGCTTATCGAGCTTCGAGACGCGATTGCCGAGGCCAAGCCTGAGGATTTGCCGCCGCTCGTCGAACAGATGACCCGGGTAAGCGCACTGGCCGCCGGTCGTCGAGGCAAAGCCGCCGCGCCGATCGATCAGCAGACGCCGTACTTTGGCCACCTGCGCTTGCAGGCGACGGTTCCGGCCAAAGCGCCGAGCCGCGACGTCCTCATCGGGCGCCGAGGCGTCATTGACCGCGCTGCGGGCATCCAGATCGTCGACTGGCGAGATGCGCCGGTGTCGCAACTGTATTACCGCTATGAAGAGGGCGACGACTATGACGAGCACATCGGTCAGACGGTGTTGCAAGGAATCGTCGAGGTTCGGCGCAGCATCACCATCACCAGTGGCAAGCTCCGTCGCATTAGCTGCCCGCAGGGCGTCTTTTACTGCGACGCCGACGATGTCTGGTGGGAAGCCGAGAGCCAGGCACTGCCCACGCTGCAAGGTGGTCAAGGACTGTCCGCCAGAGCGCCAAAGCCGCAGCCGATTTTGAAGGACAAGGCCCACGCGCCAAAACCCGACATCCGGCCCGAGCGCGAGGCAGGTTTCGTCGGACGCTCGGACAAGCACCTGCCCGAAATTGCGGCTCTCATCGATCGCCACCAGTTCGAGCTGATCAGCCAGCCCGACAGCGGAGTGGTGGTCATTCAAGGTGGCGCGGGCAGCGGCAAGACCACGGTTGCCCTGCATCGGGTGGCGTACCTGCACTTCCAGCAGCCCTCGCGGTTCCGGGGTGCCAAGGTGATGGTGATCGTGCCAAGTGAAGCGCTGGTTCGCTATGTCAGCGGCGTGCTCCCGGCACTTGGAGTCAGCGGGGTACCGGTTCAAACGAGCGCCGGATGGATGCGACACCATCGCAAGCGCCTGCTCAAGCACCTGCCCGATCAGCAGAACCACGAGACGCCCGCAGCCGTGTCGCGGCTCAAGAAACATCCGGGGATGCTGCACGTGATGGAACGCTTCGTCAGCGAGCAGGCCGCCGGAATGCGGACGCAGCTCGAAGCCGCTCTGGTCGGGTATCCCGAAGCACAGCGCCGGGTGCTCAGCGAGTGGGATGCCCGCAAAGAGCGACCTCTGCGGCTACGCTGTCGTGGGGTACGGTCGACGATCGAGGGACGGCTGGACCCAGGCATTGGGCTTAGGACCGATGAGCTGCTGCGGCGCTTGTCGCGACGGGCGGGCGACGTCTGGCGTGACCTCGGTGAGCTGCTGACCGATAGCGAGCGGCTCTTTGAGATTCTGACGCAGCATACCCCGTCGGGAAGCGGTCAGACTCCAGTGACCCGCAACGATATCCGTGAGCTCATCGAGCACGTCAAAGCGCAGCTCGAAGAAGTCGAGGATCTGCCCGATGACGTCGATCCCGAGCGATTTCAGGCGGTCGATGGCCGTCCGCTCGATGAAGGCAGCCCGGCGGGAATCCTCGATGTCGAAGACGATCCGCTGCTGCTCTATCTGTATCGGCTCAAGTTTGGCGGGCTCGATCACTCATCCGGCAAGGGCTATGTCCGCTACGAACACATGGTCATCGATGAGGTTCAAGACCTCTCGGTGATTGAAGTGAAGCTGCTCATCGGCTGCATCGGCAGTGAAGACAAGCACGCGAGCGCCGAACCATCGCTAACGATGGCTGGCGACGTCGCACAGCGATTGATTTTCGACAACGGTTTTTCGCGCTGGGAGGAGCTACTGCCGGCGGTGGGACTGCGCAACGTCCACATCCAGCGGCTCAACATCATGTACCGCTCGACGGCGGAAGTGATGCAGCTTGCACACGAGGTGCTGGGGCCGCTTTTGACCGATGAAAGTCGCCAGGTTGCGACCCGGCATGGTGCGCCGATTGCTGCCTTTGCGTTTGCCGAGGTCGGGGAAGCCGTCGCGTTCCTGGGCGAATCGCTGCGCAACTTGCTCCAGCGCGAACCGACCGCTTCGGTCGCGCTGGTGTCGCGTCACTCGGGGACTGCCACGCTGTTTTACCACGGGCTGCAAAAGTCCGAGGTGCCGTCGCTGCGCCGAGTTGCCCGCCACGAGTTTACCTTTGCTCCGGGTGTCGACGTCACCGACGTGCTGCAAGTCAAGGGCCTAGAGTTTGACTACGTGGTGATCTTGGATGCGACGCAGAACGCGTATCCCGACACCACGGAGGCGCGGCACCTGTTACACATCGCGATCACCCGCTGCGCCCATCAACTGTGGCTGCTGGCTGCCGGAACCGCATCGCCGCTCGTGCCCAGACATCACTTCATCAAAGAGTTCTCGCCCGCCGATGAACCCAAGCCGGTCTAGCAGCATCGTATGGTAAGGAACTAAACATGTACGATTCTTCCCGCCGTCAGGCGTTTGAGGAGCTGGACCAGCAGCACTTCGATCTGCTCGTCATCGGCGGTGGCATCACCGGGGCAGGGATTGCTCGCGACGCAGCCCTGCGCGGACTCAAGGTCGCGCTGCTCGAAAAGAGCGATTTTGGCTCGGGCACCAGCAGCAAGTCGTCGAAGCTGATTCACGGCGGGTTGCGCTATCTCCAGCATGCCGAGTTTGGCCTGGTGTTCGAGGCGGTCAGCGAGCGAACGCTGCTGCTCAAGCTGGCCCCGCATCTGGTCAAACCGCAGCTATTCCTGGTTCCCACGTTTAGGGGCCAGTATCCCGGTCGGTTCGTGCTCGGCTGCGGCATGTGGATGTACGACGCGCTTTCGAAATTTGCCGCGCCGGATCGCCATCGTGCGTATCGCAAAAAGGGCGTGCAAAAGATCGAGCCGGGCCTCAAAGCGGACGGTCTGACCGGCGGTGTCACCTATTACGACGGCATGACCGACGACGCACGGCTCACGCTAGAGACCATCCTCGACGCGGTCCGTGCGGGTGCCAAGGTGCTGTCGTACGCTCGCGTGCGCGGCTTTGTCGAAGACTCGACTGGGATTGTGCAGGGCGTGACGGTCGCCGATGTACTCGACGAAACACGGACGACCACGCTGTTTGCCAAGGTGACGGTCAACTCGACCGGGCCGTGGTCGGACTTGGTGCTGCGGCTGCTCCGACACAACCAGCCCGCACCGATGGTTCGGCCCACCAAGGGTGTTCATATCCTGGTCGATGCGGCGCGCCTGCCCGTCCAGCACGCGGTGGTGATGACGGTGCCCAAAGATGGACGCATCATCTTTGCGATCCCTTGGGCCGATCCCGAGTCGCCTACGGCCAGCCGCACCGTGATTGGCACCACCGATACCGACTATCACGGCGATCCCGATCGAGTGGCAGCCGACGCGGCGGACATCGACTATTTGCTGGAAGTGGCAAACTTCTTTTTCCCGGAGTCCAAGCTGGTTCCAGACGATGTGCTGGCAACCTGGGCCGGACTGCGACCACTGGTGATGCCTTCGAGCGATGGCCTGGATGCCTCGAGCGTTTCGCGGGAACACCGCATCCTGTCGCGACCGGGCCTGGTGACGATCATTGGCGGCAAGCTGACCACCTATCGGCGCATGGCGGCGCAGCTCCTGTCCGAGGCATACAAGCAGCTTGGGGTCACTGAACCGCCGTGCGCGACCCTCGACCGACCGCTACCCGGTGCAACCGACTGGAAGCCGCCCACCGACGATTTTGATCCGGTTGCAGAGCTTACCGAAGAGCTGGTCGCACTCAACCTGCCGGGGATTGATCGCCAAGTGGCCCGGCACCTGGCCACCACCTACGGCGTGCGAGCGCGGACCATCGTCGAAAAGATCCAGCAGGGTGGCGATCCATCGGCCAGCGACAGGCTCGATCCCGAGCTGCCCTTCCTGTACGCCGAGGTCGACTTGGCGGTGACGGTGGACTTGGCGGTGCGGCTCGATGACGTGCTATCACGACGGATGCCGCTGCTACTGCTCGCTCGGGATCAGGGTTTAGGCTGCGCCGACAAAGTGGCCGAGCGCATCGCCAAGCTGCGCAACTGGTCCAAAGAACGCACGGAACTGGAGCTACGTCACTACCGAGACGTGGTCGCGCTGTCTCGTCAGTTCCGCAGCGTTCCGTCGGGGAAATAGACCATCTGTAGGCTGTGATCGGGGCGAAGCTGGACGATCACGTCGGCGCGATCACGCAGTGGCAGGACGAAGCGCTCGACCTGCGGCCACAGTGAATCGTGCCAGAACTGCATCACCTCGGCGTCGGTCATGCCACCTCGACCGGCAGCTACCTGCTCCGCTTCACGCTGGCGTCGCGATGCCAGCGCCGCTTCGACATCGATATCGACATAAACCAGTCTATCGAGCGCCGCACGCAGCGGCTCATAACCCGGCGCGTCGACTCCGACCAAAAAGCCCTCCAGTACACACAGATCGAGCGGTCCCTTACACCGGCGCGGCGTCCGACGCGACTCTGTGCCGCGATCGAACACCGGCAGCTCGACCTGACACGAGCGGGTTCGTAGCTGGGACAAAAAGCCATTGAGCAGCTCGAGATCATGGGTTCCGGGCGGACCTCGCCACGCAAAGCCACGCTGCAATCGCTCGGCCCTCGGCAGATAGAAGTCATCGAGCGAAAGCGTGGCGGCACGCAGCTCGGGCAGCGCCTCGACGAGCTGGCCAGCGAGCGTCGATTTTCCAGCCCCCGGCAGCCCGCACATCCCAAGCAGCAGCGTCTGACCAGGACGAATCCAGCGCCGCACCTCTTGGACCAGCGACACGAACGCGGCGTCGGACCGCATGGGCTAGGCGCGCTCGGCCAGGGTTCGCAGCCCCGCCGCAATCCGCCGTACGCCCTCTTCGATAAGCGGCACCGACGTGGCATAGGACAGCCGAATGTGACCAGGTGCATAAAAGCCAGTGCCCGGAACCACGGCCACCGACGCCTCATCGAGCAGAAAGCGACTCAGCGCGACATCATCCGGTACCGCTTCGCTCAGATACGAGGAGACATCGGGAAAGCAGTAAAACGCGCCGTGCGGCTCGACGCAACGCAAGTGGGGAATGGCGGTCAGGGACTTGTACATGATCCGTCGCCGGGCATCGAACTCGGCGACCATTTTTTGTGTGGGCGCCTGATCGCCCGTCAACGCCGCTAGTGCCGCATGCTGGGACACCGCCGCCGCATTGGTCGTCACCTGCCCTTGCAGCTTGTCCATCGCCACAATCAGCGGTCGCGGCGCGGCGCAAAAACCAATGCGCCAGCCGGTCATCGCGTAGCTCTTCGAGACACCGTCGATCAACACCACCCGACCCCACAGCGAGGGATCGAGCGCCAAAATCGATACAAACCGACCGGGTGCGTAGACCAGCCGCCGATAGAGATCATCGGTCAGCACCAGAATCTCGGGATGCTCGTGGAGCAGCTTCACAATCTCCGCAAGCGTCGCTTCGTCGATGACCGCGCCGGTCGGATTGCTCGGACTACAGAGCATGAGCATCCGAGTTCGCGGAGTGATCTTGCGACGCAGCGAGTCGACATCAATCCGAAAACCATCCGCCGCAGCGGACGGACAGAGCACCGCCACTCCTCCGGCCAAACGAACCAGCTCGGCATGGCTCGGCCAAGTCGGGGTCGGAATCAGGACTTCATCGCCCTCATCGATCAGCGATTGCAGGGCATTGAACAGACACTGCTTGGCCCCGGTCGAAACCATCACTTCTTCGGGACGAATCGACACGCCGTGTACCGAAGAAAGCTCGGCGGCCGCAGCCGCACGTAGCTCCATGATGCCACTTACCGCCGTATAACGGTTGGCACCACGCTCGATCGAGGCCGCAGCAGCCGCCCGAATGTGCGGAGGAGTATCGAAGTCGGGCTCTCCAAGCGTCAGGCTCAGGATGTCCCGGCCCGCCGTGACCAGCTCCTTGGCACGCGCCGTCACTTCGAGCGTAATCGACGGTACCAGAGCTTCGATTCGGCGAGCTACCCGCATCAGCCCACATCCTTCGGCTTTGCAATCACCCCGAGTCGCTCGCGCAGCACGGCAGACAGTCCATTTGGAACCATCCAGTCGACATCACCGCCAAACTGCGCGACTTCCTTGACCAGCGAGGAGCTGACGTAAAAGTAATGCGCGGCGGTCATCAGGAAGATGGTGTCGACATCGGGCGCGAGCCGATGATTCATGTGCGCAAACTGAAACTCGTACTCGAAATCGGCGAGCGCTCGCAGGCCGCGAACCACAAAGCGTGCCCCGCGATCCTTGACGTAGTTCACGAGCAGGCCGGAAAACGCATCGACATCGACGCGTGGGTCGTGGTTCACCGCTTGTAGGATTTGCTCGCGACGCTCTTCGACAGAAAACAGCGGCTTTTTGCGCACGTTGTCAGCAATCGCAACGACGACCCGGTCAAACATCCTGAGTGAGCGTAGCAAGATGTCGATGTGTCCGTTGGTGATCGGATCAAATGAGCCTGGATAAATGGCGATTCTCTCAGTAGACACGTCGGCAGCTCCGTAACCGCTGGTGCATTGGGATGCCGGAAGCCTTGCAAGCGCAGGCCGCAAGAGTCAAGGGCCATGCCAAAAGCGGCGCTGGTCGCGTTACAACTAAAGCATGCCGAAGACACCGCGCTCTGGCCTCCGATCTGCGCTCGATTCTCCACTTTTGACGCTGGCGTTGTCCGTCGTAGCGACGAGCTGCGAGGTTGATCTGGGCAGCCGGACGGCCTTGCCGGAAAAGACGCTCGGCGAGGTCGTCTACCGCGAGTCGTGCCAGCGGGTTGCCTACACCTCGCAGATGTCCGAACAAGCGGCGGGCTTGCGAACCAGCGTGGATGCCTCTGGCACAAGCTATCGCCCGATGTGCAGCGATGGTCAAGCCGCGCCAGCTTCTGCCCCAACGATCATGCAGGCGGTCGGGTCCGAGCGGATGAACGTCGTGTCGGGCATCGATACGGCGGTGCCGAAGTCGCTCTATGACGACCTCGATCGGGCCCTACGCGGAACCATGCCGGCGCTCGAAGGCCCTGAGGCCCAGCAAGCGGCGGCGAGCGGTGGTGCCACGATTCGCCTGCTGTCGGCAAGCGATGCGGCGATGGCGGCGATGGCGAGGCTCGGCTATCGGGAAGGTTTTCTGCCGCGCTCAACGTCGGGAGGACTGACTCGAGGACTGCTCGCGACCCCGGACCTTCACGCCTCGCTGACTGCGGTGCTGCCGGTCCTGGTCGATTCAAGCCTGGGTGCCCAAGACGCCGCCGGGGCATCGGCGCTGCGGGCCTTTCTGGATGCCGCGAGCCGCGAGGTGTCGACCATCACGGCGGTCGCGACGCCGCAAGCTCCCGATCGCACGCTCAATCTGCTCAACCGATTCCTGTTCACCGAGTCCGCCGAGCTGTTGACGTTGCCCGCCGGTCAAGCCTATTACGCGGCGCGACGCGATCACCGAGGACTGCCCCTCGTTGCCCTGCAAGGGACCGCGCTACCTGCTCCCTATGTCGATAAAGACAAAGACGGTTATGCCGATATAGACCCCAATGGTCGATTTATCGACACAGCAGGCAAAATCATCCCGTTTGTCACACCGTTTGCGAGCATCAGCCTGTACCAAAAAGACCTGGCGGTGGCGCGAGACAGCGCGGGCAGAGCCCTTGTTGCGGCAGCAGGTCAGCCGCTCTATGGCTACCAAAACCTCGATGACACGGTGCTGGCGGGTCTTCTGCGCGAGGCTCCGGCGCTGCTCGATGGTCAGCGTGACATTGCGCTGCGACTCGCAGAGGGAGCGGGCTTTCTGCTCGGACCCCGGGCGCTGGCCAAAAAAGACTACACGGGATCAGTTCTCGACTATCAAGGATTCGATAAAACGCAGTCCCCACTGCTCGATATGGTCTATGGATTTTTGCAAATCCTGACCTATGCAGATACCGGCGTATCGAGCGGCGTCGAGCTCAACCGGCTTCTGCGTTCGATCCAACTATTGCTCAATACCCAAGAGTCGATCCTGGCGCGTACGCTCGACGCGACCGCCAAAGCGTTCGACGAGTCGAAGAAGCCGGCGTATGCGGCGGCGGTGCTAGACGAAAAATCGACGCTGTATGACGACCTGGCCCCGATCCTCGTCCGGCTGCTGCGCGATCCCGACCTGCTCCGTGACGTGCTGCTATCACTGTCGGACCCGGCGACGGCGGACCTGGGCCAGCTCCTCGGCATCCTAGCGAACGATTCTAGTCAGATGTTTATGAACCAAAACCAGCTCGACACCCGAGGCCAGCCTTCGGATTTGTCGTCTGTGGTGGGCGTGTTCGGCAAGCCGGTGAACCGCAACTTGCCCGACTCGGATGTCGACAAAAATCCCGGCAATGCGCAAAACAACCGCTCGGTATTGCAGCGCGTACTGCACCTGGTTCACGACGCCAACCAAGCGACGTTTTGCAACAAAGACGGCGCGTTTGTGAACATCAAGATCGTCATCGACATCAAGGTCGCGGGACCGGCCAAGCCCTGCGCCCTGTTTCAGCTCGATGACCTGGCGCTGTACTACCTGCTGTCGATTGCGGACGACTCGGTGAAGGCACGCGATCCGTATACCAATTTCG
>WBZP01000427.1_pt1 | contig 38167 bp, 33 predicted proteins | sample 5204301 | NCBI WGS metagenome assembly WBZP01 (sample SAMN12412401, study PRJNA552823) | activated sludge metagenome | isolation source: activated sludge from nitrification reactor of wastewater treatment plant... | place: USA: Pennsylvania | collected 2017
GTACAGGCCGGTCCGTTTACCATAAGCCATCATTCCGTTATGTGCGCCCACGATACCTGCAAAAAAACCGAAGCCGATGATCCTTTTCCCGTCTTCGTGTTCAAGGCATTCGTAGTCAATGAGTGTGATCCTGTTTGCCATAGCCGCTTTTAACAAAGGCTGGTTCCAGGGTTGTAATTTTTTTGTGTGGGAGAAAAACAGGTATGTCTTGCCGGGGATGAACATGGTAACCGGAACTTCCTTGATGCCCATCAGTATAGTACATTCTTCCAGGTTTTCTTTCACTTCCACACCTGCCTTTTCATATTCATTATCGGAAAAACACCTGTTACTGCTTTTCTGAACGATCACTTTCAACTCCGGGTGGTTCATATGTATCCATTTGCACTGGGCAGGCGTTAAAGCAACACGGGTATCAGCGGGTATCTTTCCTTCCCTGATCAAACCTATTTTTAGCATGCAATCGTAATTTGGCGGCAATTTAATGAATTAGTGGATACATAACTGTTACCGGTGTTTAACCGGTAGCAAAATGAAGATGCATACAGGCTGGCAATTGCATTTTACATGTTGTAACTTTGGGCGATGAATTATTTTGAACTTTTCGGGCTTCCTGTTTCCCCGGTAGTTGACAGGGCGCACCTGGCAAAAAAGTATTTTGAACTGCAGAAGCAGCATCACCCTGATTATTTTACAAAAGCGGGTGATAATGAGCAGGAGCAGTCATTGGAATTGTCTGCAGCCATTAATAAGGCTTTTAGCATATTTCAGAACGAAGAAAAAACGCTTGAATATTTCCTGCAGGTGTCAGGGGTTCTTGTGTCAGATGAAAAGTATCATTTGCCGCCCGCTTTCCTGATGGAAATGATGGAATTGAATGAGATGCTGCCGGAACTACCGGAAGCGGAAACCAGGATGAAGATACAATCGGTTACAGCTAACCTGGATGAAGGTATAAAATCATACCTGCACCATTTTCAGCAAGATGGCGATGCCGGCCATTCATTGGAAAAACTGAAGGAATACTATTACAAGAAAAAATATGTAAAACGTATTTTGGACAGGTTGGGCGATTGATGTAATATTGCAACCCAACTTTGTTACCTGGATCGGCCTGTTTATTGCCTTTTTCCTTTATAAGAAGAAATAAGGCGAACAGGTAAATACGGGAAACAGCTAGAGCAGCCCAGATGGCGGAATTGGTAGACGCAGCAGACTCAAAATCTGCCGTTCGCAAGGATGTGCAGGTTCGATTCCTGTTCTGGGCACCGGGAAATAAAAACCCCTTGACAGTGTAAAAGCTGCAAGGGGTTTTTGATTTATGTAGTGTTTATGATGGCTTCAGTAATAAATTGTTGATCGAAGGTATCAGGTTAACCGGCCTATTCGGTTATTACAAAACCATTTAAAAAATCTTCCAGGTCGGCTGCATAATCTTTAAACAGGTTGGAAGCTGTGTATGTTATCAACTGTACGGTACCATTTGGAGAAGAATAATAATATCCCAGGTAAGTGAAGCGTATCCCGCTCAAAGTGCCCGACATCTGCAGCGTAAGTACGTATTTATCGTTCACTTTCCGGTATTCTTCCTTTACAATGCTTACATCCGGCGCCACTTCTCTTGCATTGCTCAGCGCTGCCATCTTAAGGGTTTCAAACGGGATTTCAATTTTTTCGGTGATCAGCATCGCATAACCATCCTTTTCTTTTAACGTAAAACTCAATTCAGACGCATCGTCTCCTTTGTTTTTTGAAAAACTCCATTTTTTAGGATCAATATAAACACCGCAGGGAACCTTATTGCTTTTTACCAGGAACCCGGCTTTTTCATTTTTTTTATAAGTGATTTTGCTGGTATCGATGTTACTCGTTTTTTCAGCTTTGTTGTCGGTATACGACCAGGTTCCATCTTGCTTCAGTATCACTTCATCGCCGTTTTCTGTAATTGCTTTTATTTGTGCGGTGCCAATAAAAGATGAAAAGACAAAGAGCAGGGAAATCACCGGGCGTTTTATAAAAAGGGGAGTTGGCATTTGTTAATTTGCGTTTAAGAATAAATAAGTATAAAAACAGGAAAGGCTGTTACGATAGTGTAAACAGCCTTTCCTGCATGAAGTTATTGTATAAGTACTTTTCCGGAGGCAAGCCGCTTACCGTTCCTGTCCAGCAGCATTACCATATACACGCCACTGCCATGTTGCCTCATATCAACCTTCATCAGTTGATACGGGCTTGTTATGCTATAACCGGCCGAATAGACCCGGGCGCCTTTTGCATCAAATATCACCAGTGTATTGCTGGCATTGCTGCCTGTTGTGTAATAGGCAACATTAAACTGCCCGTTATTGGGGCTTGGGAATATAAACAGGTTGTTTGTAGCAGAATCTGTTATAGCCATTACATCTGATACATTGCTGCAGGGTAGCCCGGTAACATTGGTAACTGATACGGTGTAATTGCCAAGTTCACTGATGTTGATACCGGCGAGTGTTGGTCCGTTTGCTGCCGCAATGGCAACCCCGTTCTTAAACCAGCCATAGGTATAATTTCCGGGAGGTGTTACATTAGCTGTTAATGTTGTTGTTAACCCGGGATATAAGCTCCTGTAAGGGGATGCTGTGATACTTACCTGCGGGTTTGGACTAACGGTAACGGCTGTTTGCGGCGAAAGGGCCGAGCAGCCACTGGCATTGGTAACCGTTACAGAATAATTATTGCCGGCATTTACTGTAATGGATTGGGTGGTGGCTCCATTGCTCCATAACCAGCTATTACCCGGAGAAGCGGTTAAAATAACATTGCTGCCCTGGCAGAAACTGGTTGGCCCGTTGGCAGAAATATCAGCAACCGGATTTGGGTTGGCCGTTACATTTGTTGTTGCTGATTGGCTGATGCAACCTCCGTTTTGAGTTACTGCCACTGTAAGGCTCGCTGTGGAACTAACTGTAATGGACTGGGTGGTGGCCCCGTTGCTCCATAACCAGCTATTACCGGCATTTGCAGTAAGGGTAACGCTGCCGCCTTCGCAGAACGTAGTGGCACCGGATGCGCTGATGATGGCAGGCGGGTTAACATTTACCGTTACTGGGGTTGCTGCAGATGTAGCTGTACATCCGCCGGCACCTGTTACCGTAACCGAATAATTGCCGGTAGCCGTTACCGTTATCGACTGGGTGGTGGCTCCGTTGTTCCATAACCAGCTATTACCTGCTGAAGCAGTAAGTATCACCTGGTTGCCTTCACAGAACGTGGTGGCGCCATTGGCGGTAATGTCTGCCTGCGGGTTAGGATTCATGGTTACTATCGTAGCCGGTGACAAATCGGTACAGCCGCCAGCCTGTGTAACGGTAACCGTAAAATTGCCCGAACTGTTAACCGTTATAGACTGTGTAGTGGCCCCATTGCTCCACAAATAGGAGGATCCGCTGTTGGCTGTAAGCGTTACAGAGCTGCCTTCGCAGAAACTGAGCGGGCCGCCTGCCGTGATACTGGCTGGTTCTGATGCATTGATCGTTAAGGTAACCGCTGTACGGGTGGCGCTTTCGCAACCTGCCGCCGTGTTGAATGCAGCGGCATAATAGGTTACCGTTCCTACGGCGTTTAATGAAGGGGTACTTGTAGTTGTGCTGCCTGTGGCCGTAGTATACCATATAATCGTATTACCGGAAGGCACAGACGCCGTTGCCAGCAGGGTAGGTACCGGGTCAGACGGGCAAAGTGTTACCACCTGGTTTCCGCCGGTAAGAGGTGCTGCCACCGAACCGCTGCCGAACGTGATTGCCAAAACGGAAGCAGGAGTCTGGCAGGCTCCATTGCCTGCAACAACGGTTACATTTCCATTGCTGCTTCCCACCGGGTAATTGATGTTTACAGAATTTGTTCCCTGGCCGCCGGCGATAACAGCCCCCGGGGGAGCCGTCCAGGTATATGTAGTGGCACCTGTTACAGGTGTAATGCTATAAGTGATGTTGCTGGCAGCGCCGCAGATGTTCGTCTGCCCGTTAATGTTACCAATAAGCCCTAATCCGCCGCCGCCGCTTGAAACGGTAGCATTGATGGCATTGCTCCTTGCGCTGATGGCCCCGGTGCTGTTGTTTTTGGCAACAATATAGAACCATAGGCTTGCGCCCGGGGTAAGCCCGGATACCGTATGTGAAGTACCGGTTATATTGGCTGATAGAATTTTAAAATACCCGCTTGCCGGATCTAATTTATATATATCATAATTAGTGGCATTGGTTACGGCATTCCAGGTAAAGCTAACACTGCCCGATCCGCAACCGGAAGCGCCTGTGGTGAAGCCAGTTGTGGTTCCCAGGATATTGAAATTGGCATCGCTCACATCTGTGATAGCACCGCTGCTTACCCTGATCAGGGCTGTAGACGTATTACCTGCCGGTACAGTCCATGAGAGACGGGTGGTTGCTGCTGCTACCGTACTGGAAATGGTTGTCCAGCTTGTACCATTGTTCAGCGAATACTCAACCGTCTGGTTGCCGGTTACACCCACATTATCCCAGGTGATTATTTCTGTAGTGCTTGGGTTGAATGATTCGCCGCCATTGGGGTAAATCACTTCTATATAAGGCTGGTCAACCGACCAGGTTAATGAATATTCCTGAGGCCCGCTGGGGATGGCAGTTCCGGTTACGCGTAACTGGTAGTCGCCGGCATCCGGGTTGTTGATGGTAACCTGTTCAATATTGCTTACGTTGTCAATACCCCTGGTAGCCACATTTCCGGGATTGTTGGGGTCGAGCACCCAGGGTAATGTGTTATTGGCGCCGTTTGTGACCACCAGGTCAAGGTTATTCACCAGGGCCGGGTTGGCATTGGCCGTACCGGCAGGATCGTTCCAGGTGAGCATCACTTTCAGCCTGGCTGCCCCGGCAGGAACGTTAATGGTTTGTGTATTGCTGTTTCCTGTTGTGATTGTACTTACTACATACCTGTTCTGTTCCAGGAACCGCACTGCCTGTAATGCGTTTATGCGGCCATAACCGAATTTATAATCCGGGCCTGCATTTCCAAGGTCGTTGGCGCCATTCAATACTATATTCTTGATGAGGGATGATATGGGCAGGTTATCGGCATTCAGCTGCTTGTAACGTTGCACCAGCAGGGTAACGGTACCGGCTACCCCCGGAGTGGCCATGGAAGTGCCTGATAAGGTTGCATAAGTGTTCAGCGGGGTAGACGTGGAAAATACGCTGTTGCCAAAGGCAGCAATTTCCGGTTTCACCCTGCCGTCGGCAACAGGCCCAAAGCTGCTGAAACTGGTCATGGCATCTGTAGATGTTACAGCAGCCACGAGGATATTATTCTTAGCCGTTTTTCCGCTGGAAGTAATTGTTGACCAGCCACCGGTGCAGGAAGATTGTGAGTTTCCGGCAGAATGGCAGTGAAGGTGAAACGGGAAATTGTTCAGGTTAATATCGGTAGCCCTGCTGGTGGCTGAATAAGCTACCCCGGAACCTGTTAAACCGCATGTTTGTGTGCTGCCGTAAGAATGGCTGCTTACTATGAGGTTATTGGCCGGGATGCCATTGGCCATTTCATTTTGAATGTTACCGTTATAGTTATACGAAAAAAGTTTCGCATTGGGAGCCATGCCACGGGCAGTAGGGTTTATCAACCCGCGGCCAAGGATGGTTCCTGCACAGTGAGTAGAATGCTGGGATGCCCCGATTGTTTCAACTTGTGTTACACGGCCAGCAGGTGAAAAATCAAGGTGCTGGCTTATATCGCCACCGTCCCAGATACCCACATTTACGCCATCACCTTTAAGGTTACGCGGACCGTCGTTTAATATGCTTGCGCGGTGCAGGGTACGGCCGGGTGTATTTTCCAGTTGATTGGGAGCGTCAATAAATTCTACCCATTGTACAAAAGCCAGATTAACGAGTTGCTGCAGCCTGTTGCCGGGAATGCGGATCACAAAGCTCCTGAACACAGGCATGTCTTCCAGGATGCGCCCGCCCAATATTTTTATAGAGCTGCTGATAAGCCCGGCATCCATTTTGTCATATGTTATAACGGTTACGTCTACCTGCCCGGGTTCCCTCACGGCATGAGCAGGGAAATCACTGCCAAGCAGGGCAGGAACTGTTTTTTGCTTTTCGGTTAACCGGAAAACAGACCTGATTGCGAACTGGCTGAAAACGGATGATGAAACGGAAGCGTCTGCAGTTGCCGTATAGCAAAATGCCGGTATATAGTCAATAAGCCTGATACCTGCCTGCTGCAACTTTTCTTTGGCAGCCTGGTCAGGCAATGCCCAAAACTGGATGGCAATATATGATTTGGCAGAGAAACGGGTTTCAGCCAGGATGGCATCAACTGCTCCCGGAATCTTGATGTTCTCTTCCGGCAAGTAATTCCCTGCGTTGAATTTAACTTCATATGCACGCTTATCCTGGGCAATAGTTGTTGCCGGGATGATGAATATGGAAAAGATGACAATGATTCGGGTAAAAAATTTGTTCATAATGTTATTTTATATAAAAAGGCCCGGCTTATGCCGGACCGGAAAATTAATCAAAGTTTTGCTAATATGGCCTTTCTGTATAGCTTTTAATACCTTATTCCAGGGGTATAACGCATATGCGTTTGAGAGAAAATAAGCAGGAGGCAGATTGTTTGTATTAATTTAATACAATGGCGGTTTGTGTTTGATGGTTTTTAAAGAATAAAGCCATCTGGTGAATAGCTTAAAAAGCCTAAAGGACGATGGTTAACCGGATAAAACCGGCTTTGTAGATAAACCAGTGCTTTATGAGCTTAAGGAAAGGGTTGTTTATCATTTATGCTAAAAGGCCTGGTTGGATAAATTATTGAATATTCAATCAAGGGGTGGGGCAGGCAGGATGCGGAAAGCGCTAAAAAAATATACAAGAGCCGGATTGTACAATTACCACTTTTTGTGAAGTATAAAACTGCCGTTAGAAAGGATTGCTGCAGAAACTATGTTTTCAATACAGTTTTACCATAGAAAAATATGTGACTGATGCACTCGGCCACGTTACCATATCCAGTGTTTGGCCTGAATTTTGGCGAACGGCCATCGTTATCCGGTCACTGGCCGTTAATCTTACAATTTGAGTATATTTTAAGCAGGTAACAATATTCGGGTTGGTAGAAAATATACCGGAAGTTGAATTACCGGCTGGTAAACCATTTACATACATTCGCATAGAGTAAATCATATCCGTTACAATAATATTGTTGGGAAAAGCTAACTGGGCATCAATTAAATATACTCCTGTAGATGGCACAACAAATTGGCCTGATACTATATTGAAATTGTTGCCATCATCAAAGACCTCCGTAAAATTGCTCAATTCTACCGTTGTATTGGAAGCTAAAGTTGCAGGGCCGACCAATAAGGCCCTGAACCCGGTTTGCGGATTGGAGTTGATGGGTTGCCACCCGGTTGCGGTATTATATACCCAGTAAGTAAGCGTTGTGTTGTTATAGACCATCAATCCATTGGCCGGTGTTGCTATTGCATTCATCTGGGCCGTGGTCATCCGGGGAACCAGTATGCCTTTAGCAGTGGATTTAACATCGAGCAATGCACTGGCATCTGAAACAGAACCATCTGTATTGATAGCCAGCCCCTGTGCCCTGGTAACAGTTTCCATCAGTACAGTCAGCAGTAAAAAGAATGCGAATGGTTTCATATTAAGTAAACCCAAAACTAATACCATATAACCTCTCGTACAATCACCTGAAACAGGGAAAAAAAGCTGAACGTTTGTTTGTTTGGAAAAGAAAAGCAACATTTACATAAGCTTTATTTTTTCAAATATGGTTCGGCTTTTCATATTCATGTTACTGCTTTTTTGTTCTAATAATTCATACAGTCAGCAATACACAAAAGACGGTATGTTTTATGTTGACAGTTTCACCCAACTGGTAAGCAGATACCCTTCGGAAGATACAGCAAGGCTAGGCGCAATTAGCCGGTTTGCTGAATTTCAGTCCAATTATTTTTCATTAAATGATTACAGTTTCATAAACCAGGAAAAATGGATCCGGGAATTATATACACTGGCCAGGGAGTTAAATAACAAGAAAGGCATTATAACTGCCTATTTATGTTTTGGCCAGCTTTATAAAAAGATATCAGTATATGATACAGCCATCGCCTATTTTGACACAGCCGTCGTACTGCTAAAAGCCGATACTGCAAAAAGCATGCAGGCGAAACTGCTGGTGGCGTATCAGAATCTCGGGTCTATTTACCGCACACTGGAAGATTATACAGCGGCTATTGACTATTATATCCTTGCCCTAAAGGTTGCTGAGAAATTACCCGGTTCGGATATGGAGCGTATCTACCTGAACATTTCAAATACATATGCAGAAACTAAGGAGAATAAAGATAAGGCCCTTGAATACAGCGCTTTGGCAGTATCTTATATAGAAAAGAATGGATACCCGAAAGGAAAACTGAGTACGCTCATTGACCATATTGAAAAACTTATTGATGCAGGCAGGCAGGATGAAGCTGAAGGGTTGCTGGAGAAAGCGAAACACCTGGTAAGCGAATCAAGCGGTTTTTATATTAACCTGGCTTTGCATCAGGTAAACGGCAGACTGCTGGGTTTGAAGGGGAAATTTGCGGAAGCTGAAAATGAACTCCTCACTGCCCTTCAGTATGCAAAAACATCCAAGCACGGGATACTGGAAACAGCCATCCTGAATGATTTGTGCCTGCTCATGCAGCAGCAAAACAAATTAGTGCTCTTTCAAAAATATGCATTGGAGCATTACCGGGTGGCCGGTAATATCAGATCTGCTAAGGAAACCGAAAAGGCCTTGCGGCATCTTGCAAATTACCATGCCGCAAACGGTGATTTTGCCAATGCATACAAATTCCAGGCAAGGGCAATATCCCTGAAAGACAGCATAGCGGCAGCAGGCCATGCAAAATCGATGAACCTGCTGGAAATAAGATACCGTTCTGAAAAGCGTAAAAAGGAAATTTTGCAACTTAAGCATGAAACCGGCTTACAGCAAATCAAACTGGAAAAGAATGCAACACTTGTTTACTTTTTAGCAGCCCTGTTGGCCGGGTTAACGGTGATTGTTTTCCTGGCTTCCAGGATTTACCGCAATAAACAGAAATTGGCTGTACAACAGCATCAATTGCAGCAGCAGCAGATTGAGCAGTTGGAAAAACAAAAGCGGCTGCTGGTGGCCAATGCCATGATAGAAACACAGGAAGTGGAGCGAAGCCGTTTTGCCAGGGATTTGCACGATGGTGTGGGCGGTTTGCTCAGCGGGCTCAAATATGCAATTTCCAATATGAAAGAGCATTTTATTATAGCCGGTGATAATATTTCATTACTGGAAAGGTCGCAGCAGTTGATTGACAGTTCTATTAAGGAATTGCGTCGGGTGTCGCATAACATGATGCCTGAAACGCTCCTCAGGTTTGGTTTGATACAGGCCTTGAAAGATTTTTGCAACTCGGTGAGCAGCGAATCGGTACAGGTGAAGTTCAGCCGGTTCGGCAATGAACGTGTACCTGAACAGCAGGCTGCGATTATGATTTACCGTATTATCCAGGAACTGGTGAACAATGCCCTGAAACATGCCGGTGCAAAGAATATTGCTGTTCAGGTTGTAACGGGTGAAACCTGGATGAGCATCAATGTGGAAGATGATGGCGCCGGTTTTGATACAGGTATTTTACGGCAACATAAAGGCGCAGGCTGGGCCAATATAGAATCACGGGTGAAATACCTGGGGGGCAGGGTGGATGTGCAATCTATTGCGGGTAAAGGTACATTTATCACTATTGAACTGGAAGCATGATGTATAAAGTATTTATTGTTGACGACCATCCGGCTGTTGTGGAAGGCATCCGTACCCTGCTGCATCACGAAAAAAATATTGAATGGACAGGCCATGCGTTAACGGCAAAAAACTGTTTTGATTTTATTGCAAAAAATGAGATTGACCTGCTTTTTCTTGATATTAACCTGCCGGATGGCAACGGTACTGACCTGTGTAAAAAGATAAAGGAAAGCTACCCGGCAGTTACCATCCTGGCTTTAAGTAATTTGAACGAAGCGGCATATATCAATAAGATGCTTGAAAACGGGGCTTCCGGATTTGTGTTAAAGAATGCAGATAAGGCAGAGCTGCTTGAAGCGATAGAAGCCGTAATGAACGGGCAAACCTATTTAAGTTTTGATGCATCCGTTACCCTTAAAAAATCTAAAACGGTTGCTGCCGCCAGCCCGGAACTGAGCAGCCGGGAAAAAGAAGTGCTTCAGCTTATTGCCGAAGGGTATACCAATCCTGAAATTGCAGAAAGGCTATTTCTCAGCCCATGGACCATTGACAGCCACCGGAAGAGCATGATGGCGAAACTGAAAACAAAAAACACGGCTATGCTTATCCGTTATGCTATTGAAAACGGGTTGCTGTAAGTTCAGGATAAAAGAATAACAGCAGTTATTGAAGCGTAGGAATGATAGTAACCGGCCGGTTTGAAATAAAGCCTGTAATTTATTTCAGTTCAGACAGGATTAGTTTTTTCTGTTTAAGTGTATTCCGCATGGCCTTTTCCCTTACGGCAGGGTTATCGCTGTTTATCAGGTCAAAATATTCAACCGGAACAACCTGCCAGGACAGGCCATATTTGTCTTTGCACCAGCCGCAGGAACTTTCCTGTCCGCCGTTTGCGGTAAGGGCGTCCCAGTAATAATCCACTTCTGCCTGGTCTTTGCAGTTGATGACAAAGGAAACAGATTCATTAAACTTGAAGTAGGGGCCGGCAGCCAGGATATTGAATTCCATACCGGCTATTTCCATAACAGCGGTTTCAAAAAGCTCCTGGCCACCCTGTTCTATCGCTTCGGGTGGGTTCTTATACTGGCGGTATTCTTTCAGTTTGCCGTCTTTGAAAATGGACAGGTAATAATTTACCACCGCTTTGGCATCCTTATCAACCCAGAGAGAGGGCGTTATTTTTTGTGTAATCATTTCTGTTTTATTTACTGCAGTTTGTTTGGAAATGCTATCCTTGCCATTGTTTTTGTGAGCTTGCTGATCCGTATCTCCGCAACCCGTCAGGCAGGTTAATGCCCATGCAATCAAAAAAATGAGCTTGTTTTCTTTCATAAACTTATTTTAGTTAATGAAGATAATATAAATACCAACGCTTAACATGGTAATGAAAATGCTTCTTTCCGGCCCATTTGTATGAATACTACAATAGCTGCCGGGGAAACGGTTTGAATGTAAATATTTGCTATTATTCCCCGGATTCTTTTTTAGCAGTGAAAATGGTTCAATTATTCTTATGTGGGTTTATTAATCCCAGAAACTGAACATCCTTTTATATACAATCCTGTCAAAGAAAGCCCCCAGGCCTACACCGATGGCATACATACAATAATCCCATGGGTCAAATACCCTTGCCAGGGCATACATATTAAAGTATTGCAGGGTTTCAGATAAAGAGCAAAGTGCAAAAACCGCTCCTGCCTTTATATACCATTTGCTGATAAACCTGTATTTGTCTTCCGGTAATTTTAGCAGTAAGTAATAGCCAAAGGGAATGGCTATGTCGGCAAAGTAGCTGTGGAAAAGCCGGTTGGCCGATTCACCCGCCCAATCGGCGCCAATGATAAAGATGCCGGCAATAAGAAGCATGGTTATTACCACAACTGATTTTTTGTTTTTCATATGCTTCCGGGAAAGATGTATACGTAATTTAACGTTTTGTGCTATTAAAATACCTGTTTTAATTATAAGAATGTTGCATTAAGCGTTTAAAAATTCAGCATTAAGAGTAGAATTACTTAAGTTGATGCTACCGAAGAACTGAAGCTGATTAAAGCTCCTTCCCGCAATCGGGCTGTATATCGATTGCGGGTGCCTTTTTTGGGTACCTTTTTGGGCAAGCAAAAAGGTACAATTTAAAATTAAAAAAGAAATTGCATGAAATATTGGAATATCCAATAGCACAACACATTCTGTAATTTATTATTTTTATCCGGCCCCGGGTAATTGTAGCAGGCTTACTGTAGAACTTGTTTCCAGGGAATTCGTATTTAAAACGGGCCTTCTTACGGTAACCCATTGTTGGGCATTCCTGTTTCACCTTACCTGTTGAACCAGTTCATCATTTCTTGTCTTACTAAATTTTCACTAGTTGTATCTGCAAGAATTTGTTTGTAATTCATTTTTTTGACGTCTATGCAAAATTGAATTAATGTCCAGTAATCATAATATTCCCTTGGAACCATGGTACTGTCATCAAATGTTATTTCCCAATTCGTGTTATCTGATGCTAAAAGCCGTTCTATATTTTTTTTGAGGTTTTTCTGGTCGGGGTTTTGCCTGGAAACATATTCTGCATAGCCTTCCCATTTCCAATCTGGAATATTGGCAATGGGTTTTGACTTCCACAGCCCCAATTTGTCAAATTGAAAACAATGTGTCATTTCATGAACCAGCAGTTGGGTCAAATCCCACTTATAACCACGTAATTCTACATAATTGCCGGTAATGTTTGCATTGCCCTGCAAGATTACTTTGTTATAGAAGCCCCACGCAAATGCATGTCCCCTTAAAGCCTGTATGATTGCAGGGTATTTTGAGCCGTCGTTTAGGCAGATGTCAAGTGACAGCGTAGGATTGTACATTTCACTCGCTTTCAACAGTTCGGTAGCCTGATCAAGCTTTGTCAATAATGCGGGGTCAAGTGTTTTGTCATGAAAAACAGTGTAATTACCATGTTTCGTTTTGTTGGCATAAGTTAAAATGGGATTCAGGATAATGATAAGTAAAAGGCCTGCTATAAATAGTATGGTTGCTGTCAAATGAAGCATCCATCTCTTAATTTGTCTTTTCATACAGAATTATATTTGAAAACTGATGCCGGGTTGAGGCTGGTATTTTAGTCTGTCCGGCAGGCACCGTTTGCTATGAAGTTACTGCTTTTTTTTACGATACAGGATCCGTTCAGTTGCCAAGCCTGAGAAATGAAGGAGCTTAGCGGGGTATTGTAATGCCGGTAAATCTCCTCCTTAAATGGGAACGATTTTTTTGTGTAATGGCTTATTCCAAAAAAAATTAATGTACACTTATTATTCTATCAATTGATGGTGAACTACTGCCATTTATAAAATAGGTCAACTTATAAGAATATCCATTTGCCAGGTCAATATGGTATAGGGTGCTTAGCGGCGGAAAATTAAAAAGTTTTGAGTGTGTAGCAGTAGCATCCACCCAACTTCCCAAACCTGCTATGTTATATACATTTGAAATCAATCCGGTGGGATGTGATAAAGAATCCAGTTCTTCAATTTTTACAGAAAGACTGGTATGTAAAGGAACATAAACATTCATTAAAAGCGTACTGGTATTTGGCTGGGAAGAACTGCTGTGAAAATCGGAATCACTGGTGCGTAAAATGTTATAGTGAGCATCATATACCTTATCAGGAAAATATATTGAATGTCCATCTAAATGAAGTGATGTCCTGGTTATAAAAGAGTCAATATATTTACGAACATCCAGGTTAGCAATTGTTTGACCGAATTGACTATACCTGTTGCTTAAATTATTGTGAACAGCAGATTCATTAATTAAAAAGGAATTATTCATCAGCCAGTATAGCAATTCATCGTTATTTAATATTCCATCGGTTTTAATGTCGTTGGCAATATTGGTCAGTCTTTCTGAAAAGCTTCCATCAAAATTTCCCCAGGGCACTGAATAATTGGTGCCTTGTAATATCAGGGAAATTGCAAGGAGTAATGCGTTATCGTTACCCGGTTTTGTGATGTCAAGATTTTCAAACGATATTATATCCGGTTTAGTCAGTCCAAAAACCTGCAACAATTCTGCCTGGGCTTGTTTTTTTGCAATGGGAAAGCTGCTGCCATTCTGAACCAGGTGCTCTATGCGGGGTTTTATAAGATGAGTAAGAACATTTACATTTATGTTTACTGCCGTGTCTCCAATATCACATAATGCATATAAGGTAAGCGGTGAGTTGGAAATAAAAGCCTGGTCTTCATTAAAATAATAACCATCTGCTTTTAATATGCAATATCTTGAATTAAGGCTTGTAGTATTAAATTCAAAACGGCCCTTGTTATCACTTACCTGGGTATTAAATACCCTGCCGGTAGCTGTAAATTGATTGTCTAATTCAAAAAGGGTTAAACTGCTTCCCGCGACAAAAGGCCCTTTTTGAATATATCCTGAAATTTTATCCGGAATAGGCTGATCGTTATTTGTAGTACTTGCTTTTTTGCATCCGACAGCGATAAGTGCAATGAAAATATATTTTTTCATTATGCGTTTTTGAGTTACGAATAAAGAACACTGTAAAGCTAATTAATAATCTGTATCCAAGTTGAAATATTTAGCTAAAATCCTGTATTAACGCAATATGGGTATTTGAAGCCCGTATGCCGGTAATGAAAATACAATAAAAGTTGAATAAAACAGGGCCGGCATTCCGGGATCTCATCCGCCTGTCAAATACATACATCAACTTAAAAAAGAATATAATCCAAATGGAGTATTTGTAAAAGGCGTACTGCTTGATATTTTTACCAGGTTTCCGATTCCCATTTACCTGAAAAAAAATGTTGTTATGCAACTAAAAAATCTATTGTTATTATCCGTATTAGTTATTACTATCGGCGCTTGTAAAAAAAAGAAGGATGATGCCATATCTTCTGATAGAAATCAATGGGATGGCCGGTATCGTATGGAAGGAACTATGACAGATCATTCAAATACAGCTTTTGTATGGAAGGATAACAGCTATGAATATACGTTACAAACCAGCGGCGCTGCTACTGACAGCCTGGTTTCAAATGACCTCAGTTTCCCCGGTATCGTTATAGGAAATACCGGTGGCGGTATCACCAATGCAACTTTTTACAGTAAGTTTGGTTTGATCATGGCATTCGATCCGGCTACCAATAAAGTAATATCAGTTACTAACTATTATGGCCAGCCTTCTTCCTCCGGGCGTTCCGCAGTGCTTGACCCATCAGGTATCAATGCGGTTGATCCGGCAACGAAGAATATACGGGTAAAATTCTTTATGGATGAGACAGGGATAACCGGGCACCGGGCTAGCTTTGATGTAACGTTGGTTTATTTGGGTACCAGGCCGTAAAATACAAGAAAACTAAAATTCCCCCCTGCATATAGAATGGGTGAAGGGCTCGTACAGCCGACAATCGTAGCGTATAACCGCTAAAATCCTGCATGTACTTACTTCTGCCGGAACTGTTGTACAAAAACGGAAAGCGTATACCCTTAGCTGTTTCCCGCTGAAAAATATCGATTAAAAAAACACCGTCAGGCTTAGCCTGGCAAAAAACGGTGTGCCTGGTGTAAAATGTATTTCTGAAACAGGTGTTGTCTCCGTTTGTAATTGGCTTTCGGTATCAAATTGTGTTTCTTTCCACCGGCTGTTCAGCAGATTTTGAATGGATAAACCGGCTTCCCATTTTTTCTTTGTATAGTTGATGGCAGCGTCTACAACAAAGTATCCTTTTGCTATTACAGAATTGTCTTCATTGGCGGGCCTGTTATCCATGAAACGGTAACGCAGGCTGCCATTCAAGCCTTGTTCTTTTCTATAGGTAAGCCCACCGGTACTCGTAAAGCGTGGGGCCAATGCCAGGTAGCTGTTTGCTTTTTCAACACCAAGGGCTCTTGGGTTGGCAAGACTTAAATCTATGTCTGCATACAGGTTTTTTGCAGCTTCATACCGGGCCGAAAAGTCAAACCCAATTCTTCTTGTTTGCCCGCCTGCTTCAACAACCCCTTCATCGCCAACATAAACAAATTCCTGGTCAAGCCACAAATACCATAAGGCAGATTGCAATACTATTTTTTTGCCAACTTTAAAAACTCCGCCTATATCCGTTCCGTATGCCGGTGGCAGCACTTTCTTTCCGTTTTGCTGTACGGAAACCCTGGTATCGTTGCTGTGAAAACCCCTTCCATTATAGAGGTACAATTGAATCTTATCGTTTATACGATAGGTGAAGTTAAGTTTTGGGCTTATGATGGTTGAGTTTGCTGTAAGCGCCTGGGCGGCTAGTTGATCGTTATAGCGGTTGCTGAAATAATCAGCCCTCAGTGCGCCTGTAATTTCAAGTTTTTTTGAAATCGAAAATTGCTGGGAATAATAGGCTGCCAGGTTCAGTTCTTTCACATCTCCCAGCATGATGGCGGCGGTATTTACTGTCCTGCCTTTTGTTCTTGTCAGTTCAATGTTATTCACGGCATCATACCTTGCCTGCACGCCTGTTTTTGTTTCCGTGCGAATTTTCCCGATGTAAAATTCTTTTTGGTAAGAGCCATCATACCCGGCTATGTTCCTGTTTTCTTTTTGCCGTATCTGGTCGCCGTTGATGGGGTCTTCTTTATAAAAAGTGAAGTTTGAGTATAGTTCAAATGTATAGTTGCTGTAATAAAACTGATTTTTCAATGAGCCGCCATTAGTAAGTTTTATTTGCCATGTGATGCTGGCGTTTTGCCGGGATGTTTTACCACCTTCTGTATTATCAATGGCGCCATAGAATCCAACTAAGCCGCTTTCTAACGCCCTGTCCGGTATTTGTCCCGATGCATTCCATTTGCTTGTAAACCCCGTGAGGATGGCGGTTAACGTATGATGGCTGTTAAGGCTTCCATGATATTTGAGCATTCCGTTGAAACGGCTGAAATTTTGCGGGCTATCAAAATAGCCTTTGGTAAATGAACCCTCGCCGGCAACATATAAACTTTGGTTTCTCCTGTTGCCAGTTTGTTTTAATAAATTGATGCCGGTAATGGCACGAAAAGTGCTGAACTGACCGCCTTCGGCTTTTACAAAATTATTTTCCAGGTAATCCTTTGTCTTAAATGCTACAAAACCAGCCGTGGTGAAGTTTCCTTTGTCGGCATAATAAGGCCCTTTATTGAAATGTACATTGCCTATTAATTCAGGTATCACAAAATGTAAATCAGCATAACCCTGTCCATGTGCATGGCTTACCATATTTACGGGCATACCGTCAACGGATATATTTATGTCTGTGCCATGGTCTATGTCGAAGCCCCGTAAAAATATTTGTTCTGCTTTACCGCCTCCGGCATGTTGACCGATAAACAGCCCCGGCACCATGCGCAGTACCTCCTGAGAATTATTGATGGGCCGTAAATGAATATCCAGGTCGCTGATTGTTTTAAATATCCCTTTGCCGGCAGCGGCCATCAGTTTTATCTCCTGTAAACTGGAAACTTTGGGTGTTAAGGCTATGATAGCAATATTATCCGAAAAAGGGAGTGTTGATAGTTCAACGGTTACTGATTGATAACCGATACATGATATGACCAGTTTAGTTGCCGTGGCAGGCATTTTCTGCAGATCTGCAAACCCATTGTCATCTGTTATTGTATTGAAATTTGCATCGTCGCTACTTACAGACACATCTTGCAGGGGTACTTTAGCATTGGCGTTTACAATGTAAATGCCTTTTGAATTCTTTTGGGCTTTTACGGAAAATGGCACTGCCAGTATCAGCAGAAAAGCAAATAGGATTGTTTTGCCCGGTAAAAAAGAACGCATGGTATATCGTTATTTAAGTCTTGAATATTATGTAGACCTGCAAAATTAATGCTTATTCGTTTTTTTATCTTAACGGGTAACCGGATTATGATAAATGGTATTCAACAAAAGGGCAGATGAAGCAGCGGGTGCTGAAAATAAGCTTGCTTCTGCCTTGCTGTAACTTAAAAGCAGGGGATTAAGGGCTCGGCTACCCATTGAAGATGGCTAAAAGTTCAGAAATATTTGATGTGAATGATGCCATATGCCATCGGCCCGCAGGTGCTTGCCGAATTTGAAGAAAGAACACAGCAGCCGATGCGGCTTATTTATGTAGGATGAGCGGTTACATTATAATATTAGAAAATGCCGGGCAGCAATTGCCCTGCTCATTTGGTGATAATGAACTAAATTAATGTTACTTGCGGTATTTGTAAGAAATTTCTGTTTCCCTTACTGGATCATATTGGTCTGTTGCCGCGTTCCATTCAGAAAACTGAATCCACACTGCATTAAAATGGTCATCGTACTTATACTTACGGCCAGTGCTTTTTTTTGTGCCGTCACTCATTTTGTAAACAGACAATGCCAGGTGCCCGTGTTCGTTATATTTTTCCCAGAGGTAAGGTTCTTTATTAACATCCACAGGTTTGCCTGTAAAAAGCTGCCAGCGGAATTTTTCCAGCCCGTCTGCTTTTTTAATAAACTTATCAAATGTAGTTATGGCGCCTTCTGCATTTAGATAAATCCGGTAATAGGTATCAGGATTATTAAGCAGTGTGATAAACCGGCGGTATTCATTTATTTTGCCGTTACGGTACCGGGTTATCAGCATTTCCTGGCTACTGTCGGTATTGTTGTAGCTGGTATCATCTTTAACATCGGGGTTGGGTTTGTTAAAGGCAACCATGTCTCTCGACTCTCTTATTTTCTTTTTGTCTTCATAGAAATTACGGAGCAGCAGCACATTATTATCGTTGTAAATAAACTCCTGGTGGTGAGAAAAATAGTCCGGTACGGCTTCAAATTTGCCTTTGGCATCTTTTTTAATATTATAAAAATACACGGTCATGCTTTTTACATTGCCATTAAGGCTGTCGTAAATGCCCTCGGCTTTTGGCTGGGCCATGCAAACAGATACATTAAAAAAGATGATCAGGACAAATAGCTTACGCATAAAAATTATTTTTGCGAAAGGTATCATTTTTTTAAGAATTGCTAACTACCCTGTATTGGGTATTTATGCCAATACAGGCTGTTGCTGTAAGTTTAAGAAAGTAGATCATGCAGGGTAGGGCAGGCCGGTAACCGGGCTTGAATTGGGTAGGCATGCTAATATTTTAGCATAATCCGGCCAAATTGAGTGAGTGCTTTTGTTTGTAGTTTTTTGTTATAGTTGCAATATTCAGGTAAGCCTTAGAACCATTAAATCCTCCGACCAGTATTTACCTTCCCATTTTATTGAATTCAGTTCGGTGCCATATTTCTGAAACCCAAATTTCTCATAAAGTTGTTTGGCTGTTAGATTGTCGGAAATTACAATCAGATTAATTTGCTCAATACCCGGAATAGCTTTTACCTTTTTAATAAGTTCCTCAAGCAATTGTTTCGCAATCCCATGACCACGAAATTGTTTTGTTACATACATGGTAGATATAAACCCTTTGTGCCGTAATTTTTCCCTGTCATCGCCATCCCGGGTAAAACTAACCACTCCGGCTAATATATTACCGGAATAAACCCCAAGGGTAAAGCTGTCATTTCTGTCTTTTGTTGGAAATGCTGCAAATTTAATATCATTGTATGTAATGAGTAGATTTTCCTTATCATTTTCAAGGGCAGCATGTAAAAACATTTTGTACAACTCGATATCCGGGGATAAAATTTCTTTTATTTCTATTGGGGTCATATTATTTTCAAGATCTATATCTAACAATAATTACAAACGAAATGTATATTAAAAGCGATGGATTTAGGACTCGTCTGCCTGTTGCTAATGACTAAAAGTACTAAATTATTTGATGTGAACTAGAGCATTACCAGCTGGGTGCAGATCATAGTCCAAATTGCTTGGATTTAGAATCGTCTAGCCGGTAGCTGAAGTTTAGTAGCGATAAAATGCTGAATTTACTTCCTTCAACACGAAGTTTTGCAAATATACTGTTGTAAGGATGTTTTTTAGGAATTGAATGGGAGAACGATATTCACTACATTTTCTTCATTATTGATCTTTATATGTTCATCAAGTAATGGACTGTCAATACCGAACTCCTGTACTATATAATCCATTTGAAATTTGTTTGGAAGTTCTCCTGATAAATCAGGTTTAATATGAAAATAATGGCAACGACCCTTATTTGGATGATCAACTAGATAATAACATATCCATTGTCCAACCCCAACAAGTACGGAATGCAGGGGGTTTTCGCCAGGTGTAGCCAGTTCCTCATTCATCATATCAAGTATGTCGTCAGTCTGATAAATGTAATTTTGAGCATATTCAACAACCTTTCTTATTTGCTGTCTTTCGTCTTCAAAAAAAGCTACTACCATATTGTTTAGTTTTTTATAGTTTAATTTTTTATCTGTAAGAATTTAATAAATTTATAAGTGTGAATACACATTTAATGCCAAGAATACATACCGGAAAATTTGTCAGATAGCAGTTAAAATTACAGCCAACTAACACGGCTTGCTGCAGTGCTTAGTCTCCTTCCAGGTACTATAGCCTATAAGAATTACAGATTATGAAGTTAACAATTTAAAACCAAAAAGAATTCGGTCAAGCCCGAAATTAGCTGATATTAGTACAATCGCCGATTGTTATTCCGTCCGCCAGCCTTGCGGCAAACCTTTTGTGCGTACGTGCTTTTTATTTGATATTTGAAAAATTTGGAATAATTTGCTTCCAGCCCTGTACCAGCTAATGAAAAAAAGGTCAGAACAATATAAGAAGCATCTTTTAAGTAGAAGTAAAAGTGTTCTTGCCAATAAAAGGGCGAGAATCTTCAAGAGGTATAGTGAAGAAGTCTATTCAAGATTTCCTTCTTTGCCTGAATTTCGGCAGGTTGAATTTGTAGATGTAAAAGCGCCTACTATTTTCAAGTTACAATATGAATACGCGGAAAATGTACTAAAGTATATTACGGATATAAAAGTGATAGCGAAAAACGGGAAAGGAATAAACATTTTAATGAATGACATTACCGAAATCGGTGAAGGAGCTATAGCAATGCTTCTTTCGGTTCTGGAAGAGCTGACAGCGAAAAAAGTTTTGATTAAGGGAGAAAAACCTACTGATAGTGAAACAAACGATATTCTAGAAAAATCTGGTTTTTTTAACTTTGTAAGAGGACGAATTTCTGATAAAAATAGAATAACCAAAAATACAATTCTTAGAACCGGACGTAAAAATACTCATCAAAAGGTGCTTGGAAAGGCTATAAGGAGTGCAATGGAAACAATTTGGGGTGTTTCAGGTAGAAATCCCTTAGTATACAGTTCAGTATTAGAAATGATGAGAAATAGCTGCGACCATGCATTTAAGCAATCATCTTTAATTAAATGGCATCTGGCATTAACTCATGATGATTCTCTGAACCAAGTTAAATTTTCATTTGTCGATAATGGAAAAGGAATAATTAAAACTTTTACAGAACAGAGTTTATTAGTTACTGTGCTGCATTTTTTCAAAGATAACTGCGATTTGTTGGAAACTGCTTATAAAAACGGAATTGAGTCACGAACAGGTTTAAGCTGGCGTGGAAAAGGACTGCCTACAATTTATGAAAATTATGAAGACTCTTATATCAAGAATTTAATCGTAATTTCAAACGACGTTTATATTGATTTTGACAGAAAGATAAAGGAGAAATTGGCCAATCCATTTAAAGGCACATATTACTTTTGGATAGTCGATAAAACGTGTGAAAAAGCTTGTTTCACAGATTAAAAGTACAGCACTATGATAAAAATAAAAATAGCGAAAGATTTTACTGTTACTCCTGGCGCTCGAAATTATAAAGACGGGCCATTTTCAGGAGAGGAGTTTTATGATACTTTATTGAAAAATCGTTACCTTGAAGCGGTTGGGCAAGGTGTAAAATTAGAAATTGATCTTGATGGTACAGACGGTTATGCTAGCTCTTTTTTAAATGAGGCATTTAGTCTTTTGGGAAATGAATTCAATCCTGATGATGTTTATAAAAATTTGATAATTATATCTAAGGAGGTTCCCAAATATATAATAAAGATTAAAGAGTCGATTTATGAAAGGAGAAAAAAGTAATTATTGGACATACGCAATTGTATTTTTACTCGGGGCTTTAATTTCCTATATTTTATGTCAATTTAAACTTTTAGAAATTGACCCCAAAGTAAATATAACTGAAACTATCTTGTCTGTGATCACTGCATTGGTAGGGTTGTACATTGCTGTTTCATTGCAAAGAAGACAAAATCAAAGCCAAAACTTATATTCTAATATTGAAAAAAAATTTGATTCTCTTTGGGGACTATTTTCTCAATTTGCCAGCCAATTGGAGCTTTCGGTTAATATGCCATTAAATGAGGTTAACAAATCAACAAAAGAATTTAACCAAAAAATTGCCACGTTAAAAATTATGCTTTCAGCTTTTAATTTAAATACTGATTGTATAAAAGATATAGAATCAAAAATAGACAAATTGGAAAATGAGTTGACTTCTAATTCACAAATTTCAACCAATATATTAGATTATACTTCCAATAAGGCAGCAGTACATTCAGCTATTGAACAAACTCATCAAGCATTTGCAAACTATTTTAAAGAATTAAATAAAATGGTTTAAATGGTTATCCTTAAAAAAGGAAGATAACGTTTGAGTATTTGCGAAGGAAGAGAATTTAGTTATTGTCTAGCTCAGTAATAATGCCCATTTGAAAATATGTTGTTGAAGTTATGAACTAAAGCTGAATATTGAACGTCGAGCCCGAACTGCTACTGATGCCTGCATATAGCTGATGTTACATTGTCTTACCCTGCTTTTGCAAATACTTTTGTTGCCTTCTGGCCTTCAATTAGGAAGCTTTAATTTCCAATAGTTCGTAGTCAACTTTTTCGTTGCCAGTTTTGAATTTTGTCTTATGTACTCGCAAATGAATTATACAATTCGTATTGAGAAATGATTTGTCATACTCAATTAGTTGCTCTTCGTCTAAATCTTCACTTATAAATCCTGATATTCGTTTACCTTCTTCATCCTGTATCTCAAACTTGCCAGAGTCCAATAAAAGACCTCTGAATATTCCGTTAATTACAAGTTCATTTTCTTCGTCAACAGTTGCCGAAACTCTTTGGTAAGCTTCGATAACTTTTTCCTTTGGCAACTCTAATCCTAATTCGCCACTTTCCATCTTAAGGACAGAATTTTCATCAACAATTTCCTGTAAAAACTTTTTCAAATTATTGAGATTCCGCTTAGGCATTTTCTCAATTGCCGCTTCAAAAGTAGGGTCATCTGCCGCTGAATTTGCGACTAATCCCATTACTTCTTTCATTGCTTTTGAAACGTCCAAACTATCAAACAAATCAGTAGATTGAAGCTGGCTCAATTCAACTCCAAAAGAACCGACCGGTAATGCCGTTAAATACAAATCAGTATTAGCACCTTTTTTTGCTTGTCCTCGTTTGCCAACCTTCCCAAATCTAACAAGTGCAACCTGTGTCTTCACCATTTCTTGAAAAGGGGTAATTGTTTTACTGACGAAGCTTGATTTTATACCTTGTGAACCAACAACAGCATTACCGCTAAACAATAATTGGACTCTTGGTTCAAAAGATTCTTTTGGCAATTTTTCTAATTCTTGATTTAGCCAATTAAGACGTTCAGCTAGACCTTCAGACATTAGAGGATGGTCAATAATCATTTCCAAAAGTCGTTGTGTGTCGACTATTTGAGCTTTTAAACTTTGTATGTGTCTGTAGAGGCTCAATGTCAGATTGAATTTAAATAGTTTAAAGCGTGTTGGTCGTCAATTGGAGTGTTCAAAGATAGTCTTAATATTCCTTTCCATACCCCGAGTCGATTATGAGTAAACAACTGAAGCCAGTATCTTGTTAATTCAACTGTTACATCGGGACTATGGCTATAATCCACAGGATAATGGTCAAGAAGAAAGTTATTTTTAGCAAGTATTGGGTTGGCAAATTCAGGAAATGTTGCTCGAATATTTGCTTGGTCAGCAAGTGAAAGACCACCAAAGAAAGTAACAACATCTAAATCCTTAGGTGGTCGACCTTCTGATGTTTCAATATTTTCCATAAAACTGCCATTTAGCCATTGGAATCCAAAGTTTATATTCAAGGCCGTCATTCTTTGTCTAAAAGAAACAAAGTTTTTCAAAATCTGAATACGGTTTGGCGATGTTGAAAATGTATGACAAAGCTCAAGTATCGTACAAGGATAGGGAGATAGGTGTGTCCTATCCGTCGGGTCACCTAAATGAGGTGGCAGAACATTGTTATAGTTAAAACTTGGTATTGGCATTATAGTAGTTTGTCACATTAGGCTTGCAGGCAACTTGTAGATTTACGCAATTAAACAAACATTTATTGCGTAAATCCAAATACCCTAAGGCAGTTTGCCGCAACCAACAATCCCCTAAGCTACCAATTACTTCAATCCGTTTCATAGGTATTAATACGGTATTTTTAAAATGTTCGTAGGTATTAATACTTACATTATGAAAAAGTGTAACTATTTGCACATGGAACTTACCAGGCTGCCCAGTGTTCGCAGGCCCTCATCTACCTCTTTACTCCAGGGTTTTCCAAAACTGAGGCGGATGCAGTGGCCGTAATCGGTGCCGGATGAGAAGATACGGCCCGGAACAATGGAAATCTTATTTTCCATGGCAACCGTCCGCAGTCTAAAGGCATTCACTTTTTTGTTCAGTTCCAGCCATAAGATGAAACCGCCCTGCGGCCGCGATACCTTGGTGTCGGCCGGAAAATATTTGATGATGGCCTGCACATACCTCAGGCTCTGTGTATGCAGGGCTTTACGCAATGTTTTCAGGTGGTATTCGTAGCGGCCATGCTTTAAAAAATGCGCCATGGCAGCCTGCGGCAGGGTAGGGCAACTGATGTTCTGTATCCGTTTCATCTGTTTTACCTGCTCGGTAAATTTACCCGGTATGGCCCAGCCAATGCGGTATCCCGGCGCCAGCGATTTGGAGATGGATGAACAATACAGTACCCATCCCTTGCTGTCGTAATACTTGCAGGTTTTGGGCCTGCTTTTTCCAAAATAAAGCTCGCCGTAAATATCATCCTCAATCAGCGGTACCTGGTATTTCGTTACCAGTTCTACCAGCTTCCGCTTGTTTTCATCGGGCATACAACTCCCAAAGGGGTTGTTGTAGGTTGGCACAAACACACAGGCACGTATACGCGACTGGCGGATGGCTTTTTCAAAATGCGCCAGGTCGATGCCCGTTACCGGGTTGGACGCTATTTCTGCCACCTTCAGCCCCAGGCTTTCAATGGCCTGGTTGATGCCGAAATAGGTAGGGCATTCCACCGCTACCGTATCGCCAAATTTGGTAACGGCTTTCAGGCACATCATCACCGCTTCCAGGCATCCCGACGTGATGATCACTTCACCGGGGTTTACCTTGCCGCCCCAGTTAAAAGCCAGTTTGGCAATTTGCTGCCGCAACTCAGTATTCCCCTGTATGTTTTCATAATTAACCCCATGGTCTTTCGTATTGCGCATGGCATATACCACCGATTTGCTCAGTTTGGCGGCCGGCAATAAGGAAGCATCGGGCACGGCCAATGCAAAATTAACCACGTTGTCGGCCACGATATCAGTGTAAATGCTTTCAATCATTTCCTTCACACTTACTTCATGCGATTGCACATCGGGTTTGGTGCTCGCCGGCAATGCCGGGAAACGCCGGTGGTTAAAACGCACATAATAACCCGATTTGGGCCTCGATTCTATCAGCCCCTTCGCCTCCAGCTGGTAATAGGCCTGGAACGCCGTGCCCATGCTGATGCCGTATTCCTCACTCAGCATCCGCACCGATGGCAGCTTGTCGCCAATACGGAGTATCTCATCCGTGATCATTTTTTCAAGCCCGTCTGCAACCTGCCGGTACAGGTGGTCATCCCCATTAAAATTTGACTTACGCATAACAGTTATATTTAGATCTAAGTAGTTGGTTAAAAAACGAAATCCCAAATCTCAAAATCTCAGATCTTAAAATCTCAGATGTGAGATGTGAGATCTGAGATTTAATCTGATCTACTCAAAATTACTAAATCTGAATCTGTTTATTCTAAAAAAAATGTGCAAATTTTGCGTTGTTAATGTCATTTTTTAAAAATGATTGCTGCTCATCTAAAAAAGATATTATGGAACTCATGATGGAAATTCCTGTACGTAAAACAACCAGGCCCGGCATACACGAAGTTGATTTCAGCCACCTGGAATTCGGAAAATATGTTTCCGACCATATGCTGGAATGTGATTTTAAGAACGGAGCCTGGCATAACCCGCATATCCTGCCTTTTTCAAACCTGTCGCTAAGCCCAACCACGCTGGCGCTGCATTACGGGCAAACCGTGTTTGAAGGGATGAAGGCCTTCCGCATGCACGACGGGCGCGTGAACATATTCAGGATAGACAGGCATTACCAGCGCTTTGTAAAATCGCTGGAGCGTATGTGCATGGCCGTTATACCCGAAGATATTTTCCGCGAAGGGCTGATGAAGCTGGTGGAAACCGATGCGGCCTGGGTGCCCTCAAAAAGCGGCGATGCCCTGTACCTGCGCCCGTTCATGATTGCCAGCGAAGCCCGTTTCGGCGTTAAGATTTCAGACGAATACAAGTTCATCATATTTACCGGCCCGGTTCCGGCATTGTATGTTGACCCGATAAAGGTGAAGGTGGAAACCCAATATGCCCGGGCAGTGAAAGGGGGAACCGGTGCAGCCAAATGCGGCGGCAATTACGGCGGGGCTTATTATCCCACCAAACTGGCCAGGGAAGAAGGGTATGAACAGGTGTTATGGACAGACGCCCGGGACCATGCATTCATAGAAGAATCGGGTATGATGAATGTGATGTTTGTTATTAACGGCGAACTGGTTACCGCTCCGTTATCCGATTCCATACTGGATGGCGTTACCAGGGATTCTTTGCTGAGGCTGGCTGTGGATATGGGTTTCCCGGCAACCGAACGGCCCATTAAAGTAGATGAACTGGAAAAAGCATTTATAAACGGTACCATTACAGAAGCATTCGGTGCCGGTACTGCGGCCGTGGTGGCGCCCATCAAAACCATCAGCATCAACGGAACCGATCATAACCTGCCGGCATATAACGGAAATGAAATGATGTTCAGGCTGAAAAACCAGTTGGAACAGATACGCACGGGCCTTATCAGTGATCCGTACGGATGGAATTTTATTGTGTAAACAGGGCACCCGGAACATACTATATGGGCCGTTGCTACGCTTCGGCCCTTTATTTTTAAGTTTCGTGATTACACTGAGATAAGGTCAATTGTCAAACAGATTCAACATAAATTGCTGTTATAATAGCTTAAATTAGTATGGTAGTTGTTTAATTTGTTTAAAATTTCTACTCTGAGAGCAGAATTACTAAAGTTGATGTTACCGAAGAACTGAAGTTGATTAAAGCTCCTTCCCGCAATGGAAGAGAAAGTTGCCAGGCCTGCTCCGATGTATATCGTAAGTGCCCTTTTTTGGGCAAGCAATAAAGTAAAAAGCATAACGCGTTGTGCTATTAAAATAAATAAGAACAGCAGTGAAATTTAGAAATAATTCTAATAATAGTTATTTTTCTTTTTTGCTTCTCCAAAAAAGAAACAAAAAAGAGCCCCGAAATCGATAACCCCTCCCGAAATCACTTCGTTCATCGGGACAAGCCGATTTCGGGAAGGAGCCCTGATTAAACTTTTGCACTACTGTAAACTCAAATTCAGTTCCTTGATCTTTGAAGCTCATTGGTTGTTACCTGTTTTTAATAGCACAACACGTAAAAAACATAGTATTATAAAAAAAATCATGAATTATCGGATATCCCGTTGCACAACATATATACATTCAGTTTTCATTTGCTGATAATAACTTAAAATTGCAAAGGGATTCACAAACATCATTATAACCAAAATTGTATGACAGATTTAGCTTTCAATAAGAATGAAGATGCCATGAAAATGGCCTGGAGCCGTGTGAAAAGGGAGAAAGAAAAAATTTATGAAGGAGGCGGTAAAAAAGCCATCGAGAAACAAAAGGAGAAAAATAAATTAACAGCCCGCGAGCGCATCCGTTTTTTGTGCGATGCCGATAAACCATTCATAGAAATAGGCACATTTGCCGGCTATGAAATGTATCCCGAATATGGCGGTTGCCCTTCCGGCGGCACGGTGAGCGGCATCGGTTATGTAAGCGGCAGGCAATGTGTGATTGTAGCCAACGACCAGACGGTGAAAGCAGGCGCCTGGTTCCCCATCACCGGTAAAAAGAACCTGCGTATGCAGGAAATTGCCATGGAGAACAGGCTGCCGGTCATTTACATTGTAGACAGCGCCGGTGTGTTCCTGCCCATGCAGGATGAGATTTTTCCGGATAAAGAAAATTTCGGGCGCATATTCCGGAATAATGCAAAGATGAGCGCCATGGGCATTACCCAGATTGCGGTGGTTACGGGTGCCTGTGTGGCAGGTGGCGCTTACCTGCCCATCATGAGCGATGAAACCCTGATGGTGGAAGGGCAGGGCTCCATTTACCTGGCCGGTCCGTACCTGGTAAAAGCCGCCATTGGTGAAGATATAGATAATGAAACCTTAGGCGGTGCCGTTACCCATACCGAAATTTCGGGCATTGCCGATTATAAGTTCAATACCGAAGAAGAATGCCTCAACCAGGTGAAAAAGATTGTTGGCAAGCTGGGGCCCGCTAAACTGGCCGGTTTTAACAGGATAGCACCCAAAATGCCCGCCAAAAATAACGGGGAAATATATGGTATCATGAGCGAGGGCAACAGCAAACCCTATGATATGGAAGAACTGTTGCAATGCATCGTAGATGATGGCAGCTTTGATGAATTCAAGAAGGATTATGGTAAATCCATCGTTTGCGGCTATGCGAGGGTTGATGGATGGGCGGTTGGCATAGTGGCTAACCAGCGCCTGATTGTAAAGAACAAGAAGGGTGAAATGCAGCTGGGTGGTGTTATTTATAATGACAGCGCCGATAAGGCGGCCCGTTTCATACTCAACTGCAATCAAAAGAAAATCCCGTTGGTTTTTTTACAGGATGTTACGGGGTTCATGGTTGGCAGCAGGAGCGAGCATGCCGGTATCATTAAAGACGGGGCAAAACTGGTGAACGCGGTGGCCAATTCGGTGGTGCCAAAAATCACCATCATTGTTGGCAATTCCTATGGAGCCGGAAATTATGCCATGTGCGGCAAGGCTTACGACCCGCGGTTCATCTATGCATGGCCTACGGCCAAGATTGCCGTTATGGGCGGGGAACAGGCGGCTAAAACCATGCTGCAGATACAGGTGGCTTCGCTGAAGGCAAAGGGTCAGGTGGTTACGGCAGCCGAGGAAAAGGAACTGCTCGACAGGATAACCAAGAACTATACGCACCAGACTGTACCTTATTATGCGGCAGCACGGTTATGGATAGACGATATTATTGATCCGGGCGAAACCCGCAAAGTGATATCTGAAGGCATTGCAGCCGCCAACAATAATGCAGAAATAGCTGAACTGAAGACTGGTGTTTTCCAGGTATAGTTTTCGAGGGGCAGCGTTTGTTGCTTTCTTAAATGTAACGGGTTATGCTATTTATATAGCTAACATTAGTTTAGATGTTGCATAATCAGCTTAATATTTCTGCTGTAAGAGTAGAATTACTGCTGTTGATGCTACCGAAGAACTAATGTTGAACAAAGCTCCTTCCCGCAATCGGGCTGTATATCGATTGCGGGTGCCTTTTTTGGTCTACCTTTTTGGGCAAGCAAAAAGGTAGGATATTTTTTTTAAGAAATAGCCAGTATAATTTGAAAATCTCAATACAAACTGATAACGTGTTTCATTCTAAAATTGAAACAGGCCACAATATCTATGAGTGAAATCAGGATCTATACAGATGGTTCATCAAGGGGAAACCCCGGCCCGGGCGGGTACGGCGTCATATTGCTGTATAACCATCACCGGAAGGAATTATCGGCCGGTTACCGGCTCACCACAAACAACCGCATGGAACTGCTGGCCGTTATCGCAGGCTTACAGGAGATAAAGAAAAAAGATTTACCGGTTACGGTGTATTCCGACAGCCAGTATGTGGTGAATGCCGTTAACAAGGGCTGGCTGGTTAACTGGATAAAAACAGGATTTAAAGGGGGAAAGAAGAACAAAGACCTCTGGACACAATATTATAATCTCTCACATTCTTTCAACATCAGGTTTGTATGGGTGAAAGGCCATGCAGATAACCCGTACAACAACCACTGCGACTTGCTGGCAACTACGGCTGCGGATGGTAAACAGTTGCTGGTTGATACCGGTTATGAGGAAAGCTTATAACTGATGATTTACTTTATTTCACCGAAAATTTATATACCGTAGATTGCCGGTACACATCGCCCGGCCTTAAGATGGTATCCGGAAAAACAGGTATGTTGGGGCTGTTGGGGAAATGCTGCGCTTCCAGGCAAATGGCGGTATATTTCACCTGTCCTGCATTTGTTTCAAACCCGGCATGCGAACCTTCCCTGTTGCCAGCCGAATAGATTTGCAGCCCCGGTTCTGTCGTGAACATTTCCATCACACGCCCGCTGCCGGCATGATATAAAATAGCGGCTATGCCTGCCTGTTTGTTCAGTACATAATTGATATCGTACCCTCCGGGCAATTGATCAATGTCTTTACCGATTGCTTTAGGATTCCGGAAATCATAGGCCGTGTTTTCCACGCTGGCAAAGTTGCCTGTTGGAATATTATCCTGATCCAGTTCCGTGTATTCATCAGCAAACAACAAAAGTTCATGGCCGGTAACGGAAGGGTCGTTCCCTGCCGATAAGTTGAAATAGCAATGGCTGGTCAGGTTAACAGGGGAGGGCTTGTCGCAAACGGCTGCATAGCTGATGGTAAGTGCATTGTCATCGGAGAGGCTGTAAATAACTTCCACGTACATATTACCCGGAAACCCTTCTTCCCCGTCTTTGCTCAGGTAGGTTAATTTAAGGCTGCAGTCATCTTCCATCCCTTCTATATTCCACCAAACCTTGTCAAATCCTTTAATACCGCCATGCAGGGAATTATTGTTTTCATTTTTTGCCAGCAGGTATTCTATACCGTCAATGAAAAACCGGGCTTTGCCGATGCGGTTGCAGTACCGGCCAACCACGCTGCCGATATATTTATCGGCATTTTCCAGGTATCCTTCCAGGGTATGAAATCCGAATATCACATTCCCTTTGTTGTTATTCCTGTCTGCGGTAATGATACGGGTTACCGTTGCACCGTAATTGATTACGGACACCTGCATCCCGTTGTTATTGGTGAGCGTATATTGGGTAACCGGCTTATTATCAAAAACGCCAAACGGCTTTTCTGAAATGCTGCATTTCATCTATCAAATATAATATGAAATTATAATTAAGTTACGAGTTGTGCTAGTAAAATAATTAAGAACATCAGTGAATTTTAGAAATAATTCTAATAATAGTTATTTTTCTTTTTTGCTTCTCCAAAAAAGAAACAAAAAAAGAGCCCCGAAATCGATAACCCCCCGATTTCGGGAAGGAGCCCTGATTAAACTTTTGCACTACTGTAAACTCAAATTCAGTTCCTTGATCTTTGCAGCTCATTGTTTGTTTACTGTTTTTAATAGCACAACACGTTATTAAGTATTCAATTACCAGAAAATTGTATACAAAGCGGCCAAAATGCCACATGCAATCAATGACCAAACGGCAAACGACGTACTTACTTTGAACATGGAAGCATCTACTTCCAGCCCGTGTGGTTTTAATCCTTTCCTGTTTTCATACAGGCTGATGGCAGCCATACCCAAGATGCAGATGATAAATACGATGGCCATCCTGTCCATGAACGGAATTTCAAAAACGCCCAGGGCATTTGCTTTGGAAAAACCAACCTGGTAAAGAAATGACAGGTCGGTCATTACCGGCAGGAACTTAAAGAAGACGGACAGCAGGAACCCGCCGATGATAGCAAACAGGGCGGCATTGGATGTTGTCTTTCTCCAGAAAAAGCCAAGGATGAACATGGCGAAAATACCCGGTGAAACAAAACCGGTATATTCCTGTATATATTGAAAGCCCTGTTTTCCTTCGCCCATCAGTTTTTCGCCAAGCAATACCGATAGCAGGATGGCGAGTAACATGGAAATGACAACAGCCATTTTACCAACACTCACCAGTTTCCGGTCATCTGCGTTTTTATTAATTGCTTTCTTGTAAACATCCAGTGAAAAGATGGTGGCGATGCTGTTGGCTTTTCCTGCTAATGATGCCACGATGGCTGCTGTTAATGCTGCAAACGCAAGCCCCTTCAAGCCGGTTGGCAGCAGGTTAAGCAGTGAAGGGTAGGCTTTATTTACATCCACGATCCCTTTGCTGTCCAGCATCTCGGTTTGAAACATGCCTTTCTGGTATAGCACAAACGCAGCTATGCCCGGGAGCACAACAATCACCGGCATCAGCAGTTTTAGGAAAGCGGCAAACAGTAACCCTTTTCTTGCCGTAGGCAGGTCGGCGCCCAGGGCCCGTTGCGTGATATACTGGTTACAGCCCCAGTAATTGAGGTTGGCGATCCACAAGCCCCCAAGCAGTACCGATAGTCCCGGCAGGTCCATGTAATTTTCATTTTCCTTTTCAAAAATCATATGAAAATGATCATTCGCTTCTGTGGTAAGTATGTTGAATCCATTGAGCAGCCCTTGCTGCCCCGATTTTTCCGCAACCAGGTTTAAGGCAATGTATGTGGCAACTAGTCCGCCCAGCACCAGGAAAAAAACCTGTATCACATCGGTGTAGCCGATCACTTTCATGCCGCCTAAAGTGATGATGATGGCAAATACCGACAGTAAGCCGATACATAAATGTATATTCAGGCCAGATATGCCGTGAATGGCCAGTGCGCCCAGGTACAGGATCGACATCAGGTTAACCACCACATACAGCATCAGCCAGAACACAGCCATGATCATGGCAACCGTGCCGTTGTAGCGCTGGTTGAGGAACTGCGGCATGGTATAGATCTTATTCTTAAGGTACACCGGTATAAAGAAAATGGCCACAATGATCAACGTGGCAGCTGCCATCCATTCATAGGCTGAAATGGCCAGCCCCATTTTGAATCCGCTGCCGCTCATGCCGATGAACTGTTCGGCAGATATGTTGGAAGCAATGAGTGAAGCACCGATCGCCCACCAGGTGAGTGACCCTTCAGCCAGAAAATAATCATGCGATGCTGAAGTGGATTGTTTATTTTTCTTCCGGTACACCCAATAACCGTACCCGGCCACTATGATGAAATAAAATAGAAACACCAGGTAGTCATTGGTTTTTAGTGTGTTCATGTTTGCTTCGTTTTGGTCTGTTGTTGATTGAAAATGCGTTTTTATTCCAGGTTATATAACTGCTTGATATTATATAACGCGTTATGCTATTAAAATAATTAAGAACATCAGTGAATTTTAGAAATAATTCTAATAATAAGTTATTTTTCTTTTTTGCTTCTCCAAAAAAGAAACAAAAAAAGAGCCCCGAAATCGAATACCTCCCGATTTCGGGAAGGAGCCCTGATTAAACTTTTGCACTACTGTAAACTCAAATTCAGTTCCTTGATCTTTGCAGCTCATTGTTTGTTACCTGTTTTTAATAGCACAACACGCTAATATTATATAGTTCAATTTTTTGAATATCTAAAAGAGTAAAAGCCATAAACTAACATAAAGGGTTACCTGCAAATACCTGTTCCGTTTTCAATTGATGCGATATAAGCCGTCAGTGGCAGGTTCATCGCTTTTTCATAAGCAAGGCTTATATCCTTCACCAAGGAATCAATGGCATCTTCCTTCACGAGGTTGATGCTGCATCCACCAAAGCCGCCGCCCATCATCCTGGCGCCCGCAACGCCCGGCCTGTCTTTTACAAAACCAACCAGGAAATCCAGTTCTTTACAACTTACTTCATATAAATCTTTCAGCCCGGCATGTGTCTGGTACATCTTTGCGCCCAGAGAAATGATATCCCCTTTTTTCAGGTCTTCGCAGGCGCCGAGTAAGCGTTCGTTTTCCTGCACAACATAACGGGCACGGTTAAACACCAGCATATCAACCGGTTTCACATATTGTTCAAGCATTTGCATGCCGGCATCCCGTAAACTTGTTACTTCGGGGTGGTTCTGTTGAATAAGCGATACCGCTTTTTCGCATTGTTTACGCCTGGTATTGTATTCAGATGATGCCAGGTTGTGTTTTACATTCGTATTAAGCAGTACAATTTTATACCCCTGCAGCCGGAAGGGGACATATTCATATTCCAGCGTCCGGCAGTCGAGTTTTATCACATGATCCTGTTTGCCGAACATGCTGGCAAACTGGTCCATGATGCCACAATGCACCCCGGCATATTCATGCTCCGCTTTTTGCGCCATCGGTACCATGTCGGATTTGGTTAACCCCAACTCAAATATTTCATTTAAAGCAAAAATGCCGGCGCATTCCAGGGCAGCAGAAGAGGAGAGGCCTGCCCCAATGGGGACATCACCATCTATTACGGCATTGAAACCGGAAAGTATATGGCCTTTTTTCTGCAACTGGTTAACCACGCCCAGTATATAATTAGCCCATTGTGTACCAGATTTCTGAACAGCATTGATATCACTTGTAAAATATTCATTGAAATCTGCTGCATATAGTTTTATTACATGGTCATCCCTTTTTGTTATTGCCAGGTAAATATTTTTGTCTATTGATGCGGGCAAAACAAATCCTTCGTTATAATCGGTATGTTCGCCCAATATGTTCACCCTTCCCGGAGAATGGTAGATTACAGGTTGTTCGTTGAACTTCTCTATGAAACTTGACTTGGTTTTTTGGATGAGTTGGGGGTTCATTTTTTTGGGGGGTGGTTTAGATGGTTTGGGTGGTTTAGGAGGTTTAGATTGTTTGTTTTGTTTAGTTGGTTTAGGAGGTTTAGATTGTTTGTTTAGTTTAGTTTAGTTGGTTTAGGAGGTTTAGATTGTTTGTTTAGTTTAGTTGGTTTAGAAGGTTTAGATTGTTTGTTTAGTTTAGTTGGTTTAGAAGGTTTAGATTGTTTGTTTAGTTTAGTTGGTTTAGAAGGGTTAGAAGTTTCTTTAAAATTGATTTTCTATAAATTTATTTTCATCATCTCATCTCCAAATCTCCCATTTTCAAATCTCACATCTCCACATCTCCACATCTCCACATCTCCAAATCTCCCCATCTACAAATCATCTCATCTCCAAATCTCCAAATCATCTCATCTCCAAATCAATCTTCATTCCAAATATTTCCTCCTTATCTCATCATACAACAACAACAGTTCATTCGCCTTTCCATCTTTATCAAAAAACTGTTCCCAGGTATTAAGGGGTTCCCAAATGCAGCTACCTTTGCCCCGGCCTCCGGCCACCGTAAATGCCAGGTCGTTCACTTCTTTTTTTACATGGGAGTATTCCACCACTATTACATCCTTATTGTACCTGCGTGACAGATCATCAAGATTGTATTCAAGATCAGCGAGTGTATTATGCCATTTTGGATAATACGACAACCCGATCACATCATAAGGAATCCCGCGTATAGCCATTTGGTCGAAGAAGAATTTGCTTTCGTCATTTTGTCCGCCCAGTGCAATATGCAGCATGATGCTTGTTGAGGCAGAAACCGTTTTCACCGCATTGATGCCTGCATAGATCAATTGTGCCAGGCTATCAAGGTTATTGATTCTGCCGTGCGGCCATACCATACCGTGATTGATCTCGTTTCCTATTTGTACCATGTCCGGTGCAGTGCCCTGGCTTTGTAAAGCCTGCATCACCTGTTTTGTATAATTGTACAGGGCCAGTTTCAGTTCAGTAAACGTTTTATTGCGCCAGGCTGCCGGCATATGTGCGTGCTGCGGGTCTGCCCAGTAATCGCTGTAATGAAAATCGAGTAATAATTTCATGCCTGCCGCCTTAACCCGTTTCGCCATTTGAAGGGTGTGCTGCAGGTCGCAGAACCCTTTACCGGGCGCATAGTCGCTATCTCTTGCCGGATCATTGAAAATGCGCAGGCGTACATAATTCATGCCATGGTCTTTTAATATCCGGATGGCATCTTTTTCCCTGCCGTCCGTATCATAAAATTTCATTCCCTTGTTTTCCAGTTCAGGCAGAAAAGAGATATCTGCACCCAGCATCTTATCAACCTTTGTTTCTTTGAAAGGGATAACCGGGTAGGGTTGTGTTGTTTTGGAAACATGGGTAGGTTTACCGGGTTTTATGGTAAAGATATCAGTGGCTGCTTTCCAAATGCTGTCGGTTGTTGCTTCAAAGTGAATCACTGATTCTGATAAACCTGCCTGTAATATAACCTGGCATTTTCCATTGAATAAACGCCTTTGGGCAACTGTGTCATTGAATTTATCCTGTTCATGGCTGCTGGGGTCACCATTGCCGGTACCGATGATTTTTGCATCGCCCTGCACGGAAAACTGAATGAGGTTTCCTGCATCGGGGACTTCACGGCCCTGGCGGTCAATCACACTGATGTTTATTACAGTAGCGTCTTTACCATCAGCCAGCATGGTTGTTTTGTAGGGGCTTACCACTAATTCAAACGGTTTCCCGGTAGTTTCAACTTTGGATGTAAGTTTTCTTCCTTTTTTATAGGCAACAGCTTCCAGTGTACCGGGTTGGTAATTTACCATCCACTGCAGGTGCCCGTTGCGGGGCATGTCTTTTTTACCAAGGCTTTTCCCGTTCAGGAATAATTCCACATGATCGGCATTGCTGTTTACCCATACATCAATGGGTTCGCCTTCTTTTCCTGTCCAGTTCCAGTGCGGGGAAATGTGCAGTACGTCTTTGTCTGTCCACCACGACTGGTAATAATAGTAGATGTTTTTCGGGAAGCCGCAAACATCCATGATACCGAAATGTGAATTTACATTGGGCCATTTGAAAGGGGTAGGTTCGCCGCGGTAGTCGAGGCCGGTCCATACAAAACCGCCCAGCCAGTAATCGTTAGGTGCGGCCAGTTTCCACCATGTTTCCGCCGTGCTTGCCCACCAGGGAGCGGTGATATCCTGGTCTGGCAGGTATGCCTTAACGGTATCTTTCGTGTATTGGCCACGGGTAGTAACGGTGCTGCCCATTTCAGTGCCAATGATGGGTTGCAGGGGATGGTCGCGGTGATAATCTGCCACGGCATACTGCCTGTAATTAAAACTACGTACCGGTATCACTTCATTGATGCCTGTAAATTCATTGGCCATATCTGCTGCGTATGTGCTTACCCGTGTGGGATCCAGTTCCTGTTGTTTTGCGAGTAATGTTTGGGTTATCAGTTTACCGGTACTGTTCCCCTGTACCCATCCTTCTTCATTGCCAACAGACCACATGAAAACGGAAGCCCGGCTGCGGTCGCGTTTTATCAGCCATTCAAAATCTTTCAAATATTGGGGGCTGCTGTTTAGGAGGCGGTTTTCATCCATCACCAGCATGCCCAGGCTGTCGCAGGCATCAAGGAGTTCGGGAGTGGGCGGGTTGTGGCTGCTGCGGTATGCATTGGAGCCCATTTGTTTAAGCAGGAAGATGCGGTAATACTGCAGGTAATCCGGCAGCGCACTGCCAACCCCCGCATGGTCCTGGTGGTTATTGGTTCCTTTTATCTTTATGTGTTTTCCGTTGAGAAAAAGGCCATTGGGTTTAATATCAATGGTACGAATGCCAAAACGGAACTGATCGCTGTCTGTAACAGTTCCACCGGATTTTACCACTGGAATCACCCGGTATAAATATGGATCTTCCAGTGCCCATAGCCTTGGATTTTGCACGGTGATTTTCTGTTTGATTGTTTTCTTTTCGTTTACACGAAGCGTAACCGGCTCATCCCGTGTATAGCCGATCGTTTGTCCGTTTCTGTTAGTTATACGGGCAGAAACAGTAATATCAGCCTGTTTCAGCGATTCATTCACCACCGTGGTTTCAACGGTGAGTTCTGCAATATCTTTTTTTACATTGCTGTATATAAAAACCGGGTGTTCGTCCAGGTGAACCGGCTGGTATTGGTTTAGCCATACATGCCGGTAAATGCCGGCGCCTTCATAAAACCAGCCTTCATACTGGGTGGCATCCACGCGTACCACCAGTATATTCTCTTTGCCATAGCGCAGGTAATCGGTTATATCATAGGAAGCGCCTGTGTACCCGCTTTTATTATTGCCCAGGTAAAAGCCATTTATCCAGCAACTGGCATCCCTGAAAACGCCGTCGAACTGAACCTGG
>WBZP01000926.1_pt1 | contig 38141 bp, 32 predicted proteins | sample 5204301 | NCBI WGS metagenome assembly WBZP01 (sample SAMN12412401, study PRJNA552823) | activated sludge metagenome | isolation source: activated sludge from nitrification reactor of wastewater treatment plant... | place: USA: Pennsylvania | collected 2017
CATGGTTGTACCAGGCCTGTAGCCATGGTTGTGTTCTTTCCGTGGGTTCAGGATGCTGAACCCCTACGGAAAGCGTATCACACGGACTACCCACCCAAGCCCCCAGCTCATAATCCGGGTTGTTGGGCAGGCCGAAATAGGTTCTTCCGGTGCCCAGGTTAAAACTGAACGGTTGAAAATCGCAGGCAGCACCTAAGCTATCCGGGTAATTGATAACACTGAGGTTGTTGTTGATGGTGGTGTAAGCGGTATCCGGATATAATAAGGTCATCAGTGGTTTATCTGCCGCACTAACATATATTTTACCATCCGGTGCAAGTTTTATATCAGCCGGGCTCATGTCTGATGTTGGAAATGTATAAATAATTGTCTTGCTGTTTAAGATATTAGTGGCAGTCAAATCATACTGATGCAATTCACTTAGGGTATTGTTAGGACCGTATTCCAATACATAGAGTCTGGAATTATCAGGTGAGAATGCGCAGCTGAAAGAATAAGTTACAAAAGAAGAGGTGTTTTCAGGATGTATAGTGTTCCATAATGTAATATTTCCCGTACACCGGTCAAAATTGTATACCTGAATCAAATTCGCCCAGGTGACCACTGCGAATTTTGTTCCGTCATTATTAACACAAAGGTGGCCACCACCTGTTTTATGATTCGCGCCAACATTTACTTGAGAATGATAGGTGATACCCGATGAATCCACACGGTAAACAAAAAAATCATTGTAGGCTACTGACCCTGCACCATCCCATCTTTGAAACAAAATCCACCAGTCGCGGCCGTTGCCATGTTGCACGGCCATGAGGCCATCAAATGCGGGATAGGAATTCAGCGGCACATTTTTCTGTATCACCGCACCGGAATCATTATTCGCACTTAAATCGATTAATGTATAATACAGGCCGTAGGGACAGGATGAAGTAACACAGCAACTGATGAGATATAACAAACTATCGGAACAGGGAACAGGTAGAAATAATCTATCATGATACCACCCATTTCCATTTACAAATTCCCCGTTTTGCATTTCTTTATGGTAACTATTCCATACTTTCCCATTCATTGGAAAAGTAAAATCGTGTTTAATTGCATAGGCAACTAAGCCATTTGCATTGCCAATAGAAGCAGAACCTCGCCAATATTTTGCACTCGTTGTAAAATTCTGTGAAAGAGAGTTCGACCAATCTATACCCGCACTATCACCGAATACCCAATAATTATTATTGTATTGACCCGGACAATTAAGTGACAAGATCAACAAAACAATACAATTGATTGTTGTGAATACTTTTAAGGGGTTAGTTGGCATTATTTGAGAATAACAAGCTTTCCTTGTCTTGATTTTACATCGGTATTGACCTGCACTTGATAGATACTATTTAACAGGGCAGTTATATCTATAACATTAACTTCTGTTTCTTGGCCCACCAATCTTCCTGTACTATCAAAAACTAGAACCTGTTCAATTTTTTCATCAGCAGGAACTACCAGATGTACGTTTTGCTTAGCAGGGTTAGGAATGAGTACCAGCGGCCCGGTATCTCGTTTAAGTTTTACCGGTTGTGCTATTCTTGATTCTCCTTCAGGTATATCATATATCTCCAGGTCAAGAATGTTTCTGGCTAGTTGTACGGGGAGTCCGAAGGCATACAGGTTTAAGTGAGCTATAGAATCAAGCAGTAAAGAATCACTTCCCGTAAATGTTGCTTCACCTGTAATATACTGCAGGTACCGCGTCATCACACTCTTGAAATTGGTTTCCCAATAACAGGTATCGGAAAGAGAAGAAACAATATCCAGTGCTTCCGAATACCGGGCCTCCTGCACAAAATCCATCACTTCGCCCACTTTTTCTATGTTGGTATTTGCATATCCTTCGTAAAAATATTGAAAGCTGGTATCTGTATCATCATCAAAATCCATCATTGACGGGTATTTTTTCAATAACCTGAATAACTCCAGTGATGCTTCGTAACGGGAATGGTTATAATACTCTTCATACCTGGCCGTATCTGCCGCTACCGCTCCGAAATTCGCATTGCGTGCAGTGAGATCAAAAGGCGGCTCATCTACATTTTCGACAGGACATAAACTGCCTTGAAATATCGTTGAATTACTTGGAATAGGGATTTTGTTAACCAACGACGCATCGCCTCCCGGGAAATCCGAATCCGTATTGCCGGACGCGCTATGCCACCAGTCGATGGGAAATGGAAATATTTTTGTTCCTGCAATCCTTCTGTTAACATCCGCTCCGCCGGGCTGAATCCATGTATTCACCCAGTCTACATAGGTGCTTCCACCTGCGGTATTTACTCCCGGGATGATTTGTCCGATCTCTGCACGGTCAAGAAATACACCGTTGCTGAAGTGATCCATAGAATTGTTGTACAATGATTGTACGTTTGAGTTGCCAAAGAAACGCATGGGCTGGCCTAAATACGTCAGCTGCTGATCATCAATACAGGTGAGCATACTGTTTTGAATGTTCAGGCCTACCAGCTGTTGGTTAAAATCTTCAATATTACCCGGCGAAGAAATGTTTTCAATACTATTACCGGCGATTTTCGCTTTAGGGCAGTTCATTAACCAAATGCCGGTATTGACATCATCCGGTACACCTGTAAAATCAAAGGAAAAATTATTGTCTTCAACCGAAACGGTGTTGAAGATATTTGCCAAACGAATACCGATACGAGGAAATAATAAAGTGGGTGTAGGATCTGTACTCATGAGACCGAAGGTGTTGTCATGTATCGATACAGACAATGGCTGTACACCACCCCAGTCGTTAATAAATATTCCCGTTCCGGTAAATTGGTTATTTACACTGAATCCATTAAAAAAGTCGTTTTCTGAAACATTGATCGATGTACCCGCTAAGGGTGTCCAGATTCGCACGCCAAAACGATAACTACTGAACGTGTTTTCACGGGAAACATCAACGGATTTGTTTCCGGGATAATTGATCCGAATGCAATTCATGCCAACGATCTCATCTAGATCTCCACCTCCAAAATCAGAATAATGGACTTCCACATTTGATTCTTTATCGGACCAAATTCCAAAATCAGCATTTTTAAAAGTGTTATGGGTGATGTTTGTTTCCTCTTCTCTTTCACCTACCCGTAAATGGCGATCATTAAAGTCAAAATCGGAAAGATTGTAAATGCACACAGAGCTCCTTCTCAGTTCTGGCAATGGATTTGGAAAAATAGGAGACCAGCTTTCGTCGTATGATGTAAAATCATTAAAAGTTGTATTGAACACTTCTACACCTGACTTTTTAGCCACAATTCCATACCGCGAACCACTTAAAACATTCGGCAATACAGTTGCACTATCCCCAACAACCACCCTCTCCACATCATCCAACACGATAGCCGCAAATTTGTGCACGGTATTGTAGGGTGCTAGCAAATAGCCGCCTGAAGAGGTGAAGGTGTTGGAGCGGAGGAACATCAATCAAATTTAAGAAAATTTCTGATTTAAACCGAGGTTACCGTCGGGGGAAGGTTATAAGTATTATAAATGTTAATCCCGTAAGGCGGGAGTTAATCCCGCAAGCGAAGCTTGGCGGGAGTTAAAGTGTTATATTGTTAAAGTGTTCTAAATGTTGTAAGAGTTATAAATGTTACTCCCCGCGCCCCTTGCGTAACCGCCGCGCCCACCGCGCCTGCCTGCCGGCAGGCAGGGTTAAATTGATAATGCCCAGTGACTAAAATTTCCCGGTCTTGAACGATAATGTTTCCTTGTCAGTAATGAGATTGACAACATAAACCCCACTCACCAACTCATTCATATAAATCTCCGACGTATAATACCCTCCCGCAATTACCTCCGCCGGTTTTTCGAAAACGATTCTTCCTTCGATATCAAGAAACCGCAGCATCCCTTTCTTTCCTTTCAACTCCGCGGCGTTCACGTGAATCATTCTTCATTCTTGGGCATACCAAGGGGGCTTTGCCCCCAAACCCCCAGTCACTTTTTCTCTTGATAGAAAAAGTAACCAAAAAGATCAAGGCCTGCAACACGCCCTTTCCGCTAACGCGGAATTTTTTTCGCTCGTTTCCGGCAGGACGTCGGGTGATCATCGCAAAACCTTGCGATGCTTCCCTCCGTCTTATCTGCCTTCAACTACGCTTCAAAAACCGGGGGTGTTGAGGGCCGGGATTTCATTTCTCTGCTCCCGACAGCTATCGGGACACCGCGTGATCGCCGCGCTCACTGCGTTTAAATCGACAAATGCTCCTGTGAGTCATATGTTTACATAATTGAAAAGCTCCTGGTCGTTATTTCTGTTCGCAAATCGCTATCAGTTGTATTCGTTCACCAGAAAACGGGTCGATTTTCATTGATTTTCGATCAAAGTGCCTGAATATCAGTTTTTAATGTAAAATAATGCAATTCTCCACAGGTACTTGTTAATTCCAAAAGGGTATTGTATCTTTGCCCTCCCCAAAAAGGGGAAATACGTTTAAGATCATGTACGCTATCGTAACAATTGCCGGTCAACAGTTTAAAGTACAGGAAAACATGCCTGTATTTGTTCACCGTCTGGAAGCTAATGAAGGTGACTCTGTTACCTTTAACGAGGTGCTCCTCGTGGACAACAATGGTGCTGTTAAAGTAGGTGCTCCTACCGTTTCAGGTGCTTCTGTTTCTGCCAAGGTGCTCTCTCACCTCAAAGGTGACAAGGTGCTTGTCTTCAAGAAAAAGCGCCGTAAGGGATATCAGAAAATGAATGGCCACCGCCAGTCCTTTACCAAAATCCAAATCGAAAAAATCTCCGCTTAATCCTAAAGCAACAAAGTTTTAAAAAATGGCTCACAAGAAAGGCGTCGGTAGTTCCAAGAACGGACGCGAATCCCATAGCAAACGCCTCGGTATTAAAGTATTCGGAGGCCAGAAAGTAATCGCTGGAAACATCATCGTTCGTCAGCGTGGTACTAAACACCGCCCGGGCGAAAATGTTGGCCTTGGCAAAGACCATACCCTCTTCGCACTCGTTGATGGTACGGTTGTGTTCCGTAAAAAGTCTGACGATAAGTCGTACGTTTACGTGAAACCCTTCGACGCATCTGCCGAAGCTTAATTCGTTTACTGACATCAACCTAATAAAGAGGCCCCGCATTTGCGGGGCTTTCTTGTTTTGTAGCAATGCGGGGAGTTAGAGACACAGAGTTACAGCGTTGCAGAGATGCAAAGGAAGGAGTGGCAATCCCTCCATTGCTGAGCAATGCGGGATGCAGAGTTTCGAAGTTTCGAAGTTTCGAAGTAAAAAAACGCTTGCGCTCTGTCCGACAATTTGCTCTCTGTGTAATTTTCGGGGGAAGACTCAAGGTAGTAAAGTTGCGAAGATGCCTGGTCAGTCAACACCTTCGCAACTCATCAACTCAGCAACTTCGAAACTTAGCAACTCTGCACCTCTGTAACTCTGTAACTCTGTAACTCTGTAACTTCGAAACTTCCCTAATAAAACTTCCAGCTGGAAATCGTAATCGCCCGTTTGTTAAATCCGCTGATGCCGAAAATTTTCTCCTGTTGTTTGTTGGTGCAGTAATCAAAGCGCGCCGGTTCTGATCCTGATCCCAGGGCAGCATTCACTACGACAGCGCCGGAACTGGTGTTTTCGTAAATCAGATTGTAAAACCGGTCATAGTACACCATCGATTTATTGTCATCGTTTACCAGCAGCACTTTTGCTTTCGGAGTGATATTATCACTGAGCCATACGTCTTCTTTTTTCATGTTGGCGTAGGTCTTGTGATTGTTGATCTTCTTCAGAAAATTATAATGCGCCTGGTAGATGTATCCGTTTTTATAGTTGAGGAAAAGGTTGTAGCTGTAGGTGAACCGTGTGAAGTAAAAATCCTGCAGGTAATCGTTGTTGCTGTAATAGGTGGGAATGGAAGGTAGCTCGAAGTTTTTGTAATAATGGTTGAGGAGATTGAACCAGTCTTCGGGTTTGCCGTAAGGAAGGGTTTCCAGTTTTTTATATTGCGGATTGTAACGGTAGATATTCTGCTCGTTGTTGTCCATGATGAGCAGATTGTCGTATTCGTCGTATTCCAGTGCACGTACACATTTTTCATTTGGCAATTTAATGCTGTCAATCTGTACACCGGTATTGTTGAAGATGTAAACGAAGGGACGTGAGCAGGCGTTGAAGGCGATATTTTCCTTGCTGTCGGCAGCAATCTTGAAGGTATAGCCAGAAGCTCCGTCAACTTTTTCGGTAGGGATGGTGAAGAGTTCGGTTCGGATTAAGCGTCCTTCCTGTGCGGTGAGGATGAAAGGCAGGAGGAGGAGTATAGTGCAGAGGATATTTTTCGTTTTCACGGGTGCAAAGAAAGGGAATTTGCACGTATGCTCATGAAAAAAGGCTGCCCTTGCGGACAGCCTTATCTGTAAGGGAACTCTATGTATTTACACGTCGATTTCTGCAGCTTGTTTTTCTTCAGCTTTCTGACCCATGATCCTGCCCATCATCCGGTTCCATTTGTCTTTGACACGTTCAGTGAGCAGATACATGACCGGTACAAGAATCAATGTGAGGAACGTAGCGAAACTAAGTCCGAAGATCATGGTCCAGCTCAGCGGCCCCCAGAACGCTACACTGTCTCCTCCGAAGAAGATATGCGGATTACCGGTGGTGAGGAGCTTTTCAAAGTCGATGTTCAGTCCGATGGCGAGTGGAATAAGTCCGAGCATGGTGGCACAGGCAGTGAGCAATACCGGGGTCATCCTCGTTTTACCGGCTTCAATGATGGCGTCCCAGGTGTTTACACCTTGTTCTTTGAGGAGATCCGTAAATTCAACCAGCAGAATTCCATTACGGACCACAATACCGGCCAAGGCAACTATACCAACGCCCATCATAATGGTGGAGATGGTCATACCGGTGATGGCATAGCCGAGGAATACACCAATCATACTGAAAATAATTTCAGTGAGAATGATAATTGGTTTACTGAGAGAGTTGAATTGTGTGACAAGAATAAGGAAGATGAGTCCCAGAGAAACAAGCATCGCTGTGCCGAGGAAGCTCATGGTTTCTGCCTGCTCTTCGGTCTGACCGGTCATCACCACTTCAATGCCGTCCGGTTTCGGAAATGCATCAATTGCTTTTTGCACGGAAGTAACAACACCGTTGGGATCATAACCGGCGAGTACGTTTGAGTTCACCGTGATCACGCGTTTCTGATTGATACGTTTGATACCTCCGTATGTTGTTGAATATTGAATGTCGCAAAAGGAGGAGAGTGGCACTTGTCGCACCAGTCCGCCCATGTTCATATCGCGATACGTGAACTTGGTGTTTTTAATCGCATCTACATTGGTGCGTTGATCGTATTTGTAGCGAAGTTGAATCGGGTACTCGTCGTTGTCGTCGCGGAATTTGCTGACTTCATTTCCAAATACAGCATTGCGGATTTCCATGCCGATCTGTGCTGTGCTAATGCCTTCACGGTTGGCACGTTCACGGTCGATGTTGAAGACGATCTCCGGCTTGCTGGTTTCGAAATCTGTTTTCAGCTGTTCTACTCCGGCAATGTCTTCTTTTTCGAGATACGATTTGAGTTGTTCCGCGGTATGAACGAGGTCTTCGAATTTATCGCCACGGATTTCAACGTTGATCGGTTTTCCAACAGGGGGACCTCCCTGCTCCTGATCCACCGTAATCTCTACTCCCGGAATCCCTTTTACTGCATCACGGATGGTGGTGAGGTATTGTTTGGAAGAGACGCCGTTACGGTCGCTGAATTTTTTGAAGGCTACCGTAATTTTAGCTTTGTGCGGCTGCACCGAAGGATCGAATTCATTGGCATCGTTCGTACCTACGGCAACGTTAGTGATGACAGAGGTAACAATCGGGTTGTCTTTCCCAAGTGCTTTATACACTCTCGCTTCAACAATCTTGGCGATGCTGTCGGTGGTCGATTGGTCCGTTCCGATTGGTGCTTTAATGTAGGCATAGATGAAGTTCGGGTCGCTGGAAGGGAAGAAGACCATTTCAGGTGCGCGGGTAATCATCGCGAAGATGGAAAAGAAGAACAGCAGTATGGTGGAGACAATCATGGTCTTGGGTCGTTTAAGCGCCCATATCAGTTTACGTCCGTACCATTCTTTGAACTTAGGCCATGTAATTTCCTGGAATTTCCAGATCACGCGTTGCAGATAATAATGATTCAGGAAGTTGAAGCCGATAACGATCAGCATCAGATTACCGATGGCATGTGATCCTGCTATGTGGAAGATGAAACTCAAGGCGGCCAGTACCACACTCGATACTTTGAGTCCACGGGTCATCGTTGGATGATTGATGTGTTCCTGATCATGTGGTTTCATGAACTGAACCGCAAATACAGGATTGATGATGTAGGCTACAAACAGCGAAGCAAGAAGTGTTACGATCAGTGTAATCGGCAGATAGAACATGAACTCTCCGATGGTGCCGGTCCAGAAGGCGAGCGGGATAAACGGTGCAAGCGTGGTAAGTGTTCCGCTGAGTACCGGCAGAAACACTTCTCCGGCTGCAATCTTCGCGGCTGATTTGATGTCGCGTTTCCCGTTCTCGTATATCCTGTGCGTATTTTCAATGACCACAATGGCATCATCTACTACAATACCCAGTGCCAGCAGGAAGCTGAAGAGTACGATCATATTCATGGTAAAGCCGATGGCCGGCATCACCAGGAAGGCGAGGAACATCGAGAGCGGTACACTCATCGCTACGAAGAACGAGTTGGTGGTGCCCATAAAGAACATGAGGATAAGCAGTACGAGGATAAAGCCGATGATGATGGTGTTGATCAGATCGTGGAGTGTCGTACGTGTCTGATCGCTCTGGTCGCCGGTCATCACGATGCTGAGATTTTGTGGAAGATCGCTCTTCTGCATCTCTCCAACAGTGGCTTTAATTTTATCAGTCGCTTCAATCAGGTTATAGCCTGTTCGTTTTACAACGTTCAGCGTAATTACGTTTTTATTGTCGAGGCGTGCGAAGCTTTGTTGTTCTTCGTAGGTGTCGGCAACTTCACCAAGGTCTTTCAGATATGCCGTTGCTCCGGAAGCACCTGTTACAATGATGTTACGGATCTGCTCTACGGATTTGAACTCACCTTTTACACCAATGGTACGCTTTACTCCATCCGAGGAAACGGTTCCGCCGGAGATGGTCATGTTTTCGTACGCAACAGCACGTTCAATATCCCCGAGGGAAATCTGCGCAGCCTGCATCTTGTACATGTCCACGTTGATCTGAATCTCTCTTTCAAGTGCTCCTACCATGTCCACGCGACTGATCTCTTTCATGCTCTCAATCTTGTCCTTGATATCATCAGCATATTTTTTGAGCTTATTGAGCTCCATATCGCCGCTGATATTGATGAACAGGATTGGAATTTCGCTGAAGTTGATATCCGTGATAGCCGGCTCCTGCTTGAGGTCGGTTGGGAGATCGGCGCGTGCTTTGTCAACGGCATCTTTTACACGTTGCTTGGCATCGGCTACACTAACGTCTGAGTTGAATTCTACAATCACACTCGTAAAGTCCTGTACCGAGTTGCTGGTGATTTTCTTTACGCCGGATGCACCTTTGACCTGCTTCTCAATTGGCTTGGCGATGAGGTTTTCCATGTCGGAAGGAGAGGTGCCCGGATGTACAACACTTACAAATATCTGCGGAAGGGAGATATCGGGGAAGTTTTCTTTCGGCAGACTGTTATACGCCATGATGCCTGCTAACGTAAGGATCACGGTGAAGATGAAGATCGATGTCTTGTTATCGATCGACCAGCTGCTGGGTTTAAATTCTTTGAAGACGTCTTTCATGACGTTGGGATTTAAAAGTTACAGGTTGGATTGAATTAAAGAGCGATAACTTGGCCGTCAACAAGGTCCTGGTAGCCGGTTGTGATGACTTTATCACCTGCATTCAGTCCTTCTTTGATTTCGAGTTTACCGGCGTAGTTCATGCCGGTCTTCACCATTTGCTTTTTGGCTTTCCCGTTTTCATTGAGGAATACATAGGATCCTTCAGGGGTGGTCTGTACAACGGCGAGAGGAAGTACAATAGCTTTGTCAGACTTATAATCGGTGATACGCAGTACTGCAACCTGATTCGGATGCAATGAAGCTTCCTTGCCGTTCATTGCTACTTCCACACGGAAAGTACGGTTGAGGGCATCAATTACTTTTCCGACATAGCTGAGTTTAGCGGTAGCTGTCGCGCCTTCATCAGGGAAATAAACTTCCACCGGATCACCTTGTTTTACTTTGGTGATGTAGGCTTCTGCCACTTCTGCCTGTACTTTCAGTTTCGCGAAGTTAACCACACGAAGACCGGGCATGCCGGGTGCGAAGGCCTGGCCAATTTTCACATCTACCGCATCTACTGTTCCGGCAATCGGTGATTTTACTTTGGTCATCTCCAGTTGCTGACGAACAGTAGCGATTTTCTTATCAATTCCTTCAAGTGTGTTCTTTGCCTGCAGGAATTGAATTTCGGTACCGATTTTCTGATCCCAGAGTGATTTTTGTTTCTGATAAACGGTGTTCGCGAAGTCACGTGCGCTCTGCAATTCTTCCAGACTCTTGAGATAAACATTGTTCTCAAGTTCGGCAAGAACAGATCCGGCACTTACACGGTCTCCGGGTTTTACCAGAATACGGGAGATGGTTCCCATCATCTCGGGGCTGACCAATACGTTTTCATCGCCTTCCACTTTTGCCTGCACTTCAATCAGGTGACGGAATACTTCCGTCTGAACCGTAGTGACAGCTACATTCTTACCATCAGCTTTCTTTGCTTCTCCAGATGCAGCGATTTCTTTTTCCAACTGCGCAATCTGTTGCTTGAGTTCACTCTGTTGTTTTTTAAGATCTTCGAGTTGCGCTTTTTTATCTTTTTGTCCGCAACCGGCTGCCAGCGCCAGTGCCAGAACGGGAAGTATATAAAATGACTTTTTCATGATTTGTGATTTACAGGGTTATTGTATTAATAGGAGAGCGCACCACTTGCTTTATCGAGTTCTATGCGTGCGATAATGGTTTCGTAGAGTGTACTGAAATAATTGGCTTCGGATTCGCGGAGCGAACTTTCTGCATCAGTGAGTTCGAGACTGGAACCTACACCGTTATCGTATTTGATTTTGGCAGAACGTGCAATGTCTGCGGCGAGTTCGCGGTTTTTCTTTACTACAGCCAGGCTCGAATTGTTGTTCTGGAAATTGGCTTTGGCGTTGCTGAGTTCAAGACGGAAACTGTTTTTTGCAAATTCTATGGAATTATCAACCTGCTGCAGTTTCAGCTTTGCTTGTGAAACGCGCGAGCTCTTTTGTAGTCCGTCCCATAGGGGTACCGTTAGTTTCGCACCGATAACCGTTGTCGGGAACCACTTCAACCCTGTATCGAAGATGTCGAATTCAGAGCGCGCATTGTTGTAACTGAATGATCCGAATGCAACGAGACTGGGGAGATAGGTAGACTTATAACGTTTCAGGTCGAGTTCCTGCAGACGACGGGATACGTTCAGCACCTCCATCTCTGGACGTGCAGCGTAGTTGACGCTGTCGGGCAGACTCACACCGGACAATACCGACTCATCAAGCTTATCGGTAAGAGTGATTTCTTTATCCATCGGGAAATTCATCTGATACTTGAGCAGGGCATAGGTAATTGCTTTAAAGCGCAGCAGCTTATCCTTCTCAACTTTCAGGTTATTGGCGGCTAGTTCGAGACGATCTACATCGATTTTCTCCACGAAACCGGCCTGATTCAATGCACGTGTATCGCTGAGCAGTTTGTTAATGCGGAGGATGTTGGCTTCGATCAGTTCGAGACGTGCATCTGAAACCAACGCACCGTAGTACGCTTTCGTCACATTCACCGCTGCTTCTGTACGCGTCTGTTTCGATTGCTTGTGACTCAGCTCCTGAAATGCCTTCGAAGCCTGGAGTCCGACCAGATACGAGCCATCGAACAACAGCTGCGTTACACTTACACCGGCCGATGCCGAATACTGTTGACCAAATTTTACAGGGAAGAAGGAGCCGGGTTCACCACCAAAGAACTCCCCGGGCACAAAGCTTACAGGGATATCCAGGAAGTCGTTCAGTTCGGCGCTCGCCTGAACCTGAGGGGTTCCCATACCAACGATCTCATTCACTTTCTTTTTCGAAAGTTCTTCTTCGATCAATGCATTCTTCACCTGGGTTTGGTTCGCCAGGGTAAAATCAATCGCCTGCTTGAGGCTGAAAGCATTTTCCTGGGCGCGCCCTGTTTTCAGGAACAGTAACGCGACGAACAAAGTCAGGATTTTTTTCATAGGATTATTTATTGGGGTTGCAAATTTGAGGTTTATATAGTGGATTATTGTGTTGATGATGACTCAAGCGCATTTTTCGATTACCCAGACGAATGAAACAGTGATAAATTGCCCGAGATATGATTTATTCTTCATCTTCTATCAGCTGTTTGTATTTATTTAAGAGTTTATGTCCTTTTACTGTGCAGATTCCGTGGAGGAAGTGATCGAGTATCTGTACCTGCACATCGTGCATATTGTATTTGTCGGCCGGGAAGGCGAAAGGGTTTATGGCCAGTTCGATTTCTTCAAGTCGTAAACGGGCAATTATTTTTAAGCTGAAATCGGTGCGGTAAAGCCCCTGTGCCCGTCCTTTTTCAAGGTTCTTTAATACCATTTCCAGCACTTTTTCTTCCTTGAACTTCCTGAATACCTGCCATACATCCGGGTGATAGCGCTGCATGTCGAAGAACATATTTGGGTTGGTACGTGCAAATACCCCTTTCATGTAGTTCATGGTTAACAGAATCTCTTCGATGGCATTCTTCGCCTGATGTTCGAAACCCGTAAACTGACGTGAATGATCTTCGATGGACCAGGTAATCATGGCCATGACAATCTTGTTTTTATCTTCAAAATGCTGGTAAATGGTTTTCTTCGACATGCCCAGGTGCCGGGCGATGTCGTCCATCGTTACATTTTTTATCCCGAACCGGCAGAATAACTCCTCCGCTCCGGCCATGATGCGCTGTTCGAGTTCCATTATTGGATTGATACTTTTGGTACGTGCAAAACTACGGAAACTATTTTTACAAAAAACGTTTCCAATGGGATTTTGTTTTCCTTGTTAAAGAAAATTTTATAAAATATTATTAATCAATTACATAGACGCAAAAGCGCCAATTCAGCCTGCACATTAGTGCGCTTTAGCTGTTACATCTTTATGTCAATATCGAAGAAATTATCGTAAAATCCTTCAAAACTTCGGCAGTCCAGCCAGAATTGTATCTGTAAATATTCAGGTGTTCCTAAACAAAAGTGTTCTAAACGAAGCGTGTTCGAGTATCTTAAATGAAGGTGTTCGGGTGTCCTCAACGAAGGTGTTCGGGTGTCAAGAATGAAGGTGTTCGGGTGTCCTTAACGAAGGTGATCGGGTGTCCTTAACGAAGGTGATCGGGTGTCCTTTACGAAGGTGATCGGGTGTCCTTTACGAAGGTGATCGGGTGTCCTTTACGAAGGTGATCGGGTGTCCTTTACGAAGGTGATCAAGTATCCTAAATGAAGGTGTTCGAGTGTTTTGCCAAAGCAAACATCGTTTGCTTTGGCAAAACGTATCGAGAACACCGAATCGAGAACACCATCGTTCCCCCCCCCTTATCTCGCCGCCGACCTCTCCTCCGGAGCAATCGTAGGAGTAACAGCCGGAGCAGGGGCCGGTTCATCAGCAGTCTTTTCTTCCGGAACAGATGGAGCCACCTGTGCATCGGAAAGAGCTGGAGCAGGCGTAGCTGGTTTCACCGGTTCATCTTCAATGCGGGCTTGTTTCTCAATTTCATACATGCCCTGCTTGATTTCACTCTGGACACCGTTCATAGCGTCCTTGAATTCGCGGATTCCTTTGCCGAGTCCGCGGGCAAGGCTTGGAATATTCTTCGACCCGAAAAAGAGTAGTACGAATAAAAGGATGACGAGCAGCTCTCCACCGCCCAGACTTTCAAGAAACAGAATTATTCCCGGTAACATGGCGCAAAGGTAGGGGAATCAGTGAAATGAAGGATGAAGGGCGGGTGTAAATGGTTAACGGACGAGAGCGTCAATTTTTTTACCGGTGCAACCGTTAGGCAGTGTGATGTTCAGCATGAAACTTAATGTCGGCGCAATATCCGTAATGTGAACTTCTTCTGCTGAATTTCCTGCGGGAATATTCCATCCAAACCAGTAGAGCGGTACATGGGTATCGTAAGGGTAAGGACTTCCATGCGTGGTTCCTTTAGTCCCGTCGCCTCCGTATAATCTGTCGGTCCAGCCTGGCGAATACACAAACCAGACATTACCGGATCTGCCATGGTAATGACCTTTCTGGATACGATTGCGAAACAGCTCCGTATATTCTTCGGTTTCGAGATCGCAGGAAGTGAGTGTTTCGTAAATGCCGGTAACGTGATCAAGTGCAAAGCGCGCTATCTTCGATTCTACTTCGCAGATATCGCGTTTGTCGTTCAGAATTTTTTCTTCGTTCAGGTAAATCTGATCATTGATGAAACAACGGAAGTATGCATCATTACCATATTCACTGCGGAGGAAGCTTTTTACCGTATCAGCGATCGAAGTTGGGTTTGTAAATCCTGCATAAAGTTTGTGGTCCATCATGTGCTTTGGATTTTCCATGCAGGCATGATCTGCAGTCATAAAGAGCAGATACTTTCCTTTGCCTATGCGGCTGTCGAGAAAATTCAACAGATCCGTGAGGTCTCTGTCGAATCGGATGTATGTATCTTCAATTTCTACCGAGTTAGGACCAAACTGATGTCCTACGTAATCGGTAGAGGAGAAGCTGATACAAAGAAAATCAGTGATAGAGTCCGCTCCCAGTTGTTCACCTTGAATAGCGGCAAGAGCGAAATCCTTGGTGAGTGTGTTTCCGAATGGGGTTCTGCGAACAAGATCAAAGCTGGAGCCTTTTAATGCCGGAAGGTCGTGCGGGAATACCGGTTTCGTTTCGCCAAAGAACGTGGATTCATACGGTGTTTCATCAGGGTCGCTTTCGGTGTAATAGTCGAGCGGTAAGAGTGTTTTCCAGGGTGATGAAAGATATTCTGCCGGCCATTTACGTTCGTTGAACTCTGAAGCCCATTTAGGGAGATCAGTTCTGTACCACGTGCTGGTGATGAAGTTTCCACTCTTGCCATCAAACCAGTAGGCAGCATCCGCACTTCTTCCCGCAGGGAGAATCGAACTGCGGTCCTTTAATGCAATGCCCACTACTTTGGATTTCATTTGCGTGGACAGTTGAAGCTGATCAGTGATGGTGGTAGTGAGTAAACGTGAAGGCGACATCATCCCTTCGATACCGTCTGCGCCAACTCCACGTACACTGGTGTCGGAAGTGCAATATACCGTGTCGCCTGATTTTACATCATACCAGTCGTTGCCGGCAATACCATGATAGGCAGGAGTGGTACCGGTGTAAACGCTGGCATGACCGGGACCCGTATAAGTTGGTGCATAATTGTACTGCGTATTCCTGCAGTTATAACCTTCTTTTAAAATTCTTCTGAATCCGCCGTTACCGAATTTATTCCAGAAACGTATCACATAATCCGGCCGCATCTGATCCACAACAATGCCAACAACCAGTTTCGGGCGTGTGCTCACCGGGGTCTGGCCAAAGCATGTGAGAGAGGTGGCAACAAGAAGTGTAAACAGTATTTTTTTCATGTTGTAAATTTAGGCAATTCGTAAATGCATATTAAAGACCTTTAATTCGGTTTTTCAGGAAAGTGACCGGGGTCATTTTTTGAGTGCCGTTTCCGGTAACAAATATTACAGAGCGCTGAATGTGAATTGTTCAGAGTGAATTTATCCAGCGAAACGCTGATGAACATCATTGAAAAACCCGCGCTGATATGACTACTTTTACCGTATAAGAACCAAAGGAAAAGCACATGAAAAAACTATGGTTACTTGCTGTATTGATCCTGTTGATCAGTGCCTGCAAAAAGGATAACGATGAGGAACCTGCTCCGACATCAAATACACTATCGGTACAATTAACTTTCAATCATGATGGCACACCATTAATGTTTGATACGATCATGTTTCAACAGGCTGCAGGATATCAAATGAGTATAACGCGGCTGCAGTTTTATATTTCAAATATCCGGCTGATTAAAGAAGACAGTACGTTAGTGGATATTTCGGATTACCAGTATGTGGATGCCCGGGATGGGACTACTCATTCTTTTAAACTTACATTGCCTGAAACAGGTCACTACATCGGACTAAAATTAGAAGTTGGACTCGATTCAGCACATAATATCACTGATGCATTGCCGGCACAAACGATTCACCAGAATATGGCCTGGCCGGAGATGATGGGCGGCGGCTACCATTTCATGAAGTTCGAAGGTCAATATGTTGATTCAACCGGTACCTATGGGTATGCGATGCATGTCGGAACCAACCCCTATCTCGTAAATTGTGTGGTGCCAGATCACTTTAATCTAACTGCCGGCACAAATAGCCTTGTACTTGCCATGAATGTAAATGAGTGGTTTAAAAATCCTGCTCTCTACGATTTTAATATCGATGGCAATTACTCTATGGGTGTGATGGCAGCGATGATGAAACTAAAACAAAATGGTACAGATATCTTCACGAAACAATGAAAGCATACATCTATGTAACCGCACTGGTAGTATTACTGGTGACAGCCTGTAAAAAGGATAAAGATATTTCGGCAGATGATTTTTCTACGACATCCTATGTGATGACTATACCAGCCGGATTTCCTCCACTGGTCATTCCCTCTGATAATCCCTTGACCGTTGAAGGTATTGAGCTCGGGCATCATTTGTTCTTCGATCCGATAATGTCATCTAACGGTTTGAGTTGTTCTTCCTGTCATAACGTTGATAAGGCATATTCCACACCCTATCATATTAATCCCATGGGCGATACTGTTAGTGTGATGTCGCTCGTGAACCTTGGATTTCAGAGGAATTTCAGCTGGACTGGCCGGTTGCATACAACTGAAGAAGTATGTATGGGCGACTTTGAACCGGAATTTTTCAATACCAATATGGATACGTTGCGAAACCGATTGTCGAGGGAAGCTAAATATAAAAATATGTTTATGCGGGCCTGGGGAGATAATAATTTTTCTGCCATGTCTGATATGGATCTGAAACAGAAAATTGTAAAATCGATCGGACAGTATTTGCGCACGATGGTCAGTTATAATTCCCGTTTCGATCAGTTTCGTCGCCATGAGATAAATCTCTCACCCACTGAATTAAATGGGATGGCCATCTTCTATACCGAACAAGGCGATTGTTTCCATTGTCATGATGCACCATTGATGACATCAATGCTGGTGACGAATAACGGACTGGATAGTATGCCTGCGGGATACGATCGTGGCTTGTATAATTTTACCGGACGTACTCAGGATGATGGCAAGTTCGTGGTGCCTACTTTGCGAAATGTGGAGCTAACTGCACCCTATATGCATGATGGACGATTTAAAACACTCGAAGAAGTAATTGAGTTTTATAACAGCGGCGTGCATCAGACTTCTCCGAATATCGATCCGGTGATGACCAAAGCAGGTAAGGAGTTTGGGTTGATGTTGTCGGCCTATGAAAAGCAGTGTCTGGTTGATTTCCTCAAAGCCATGACGGATACTAGTTTTATCAATAATCCGGCTTATCAGAATCCGAACTGATTGGTCCTAATTTCATCCAGCCTCGAGCAGAGCTCGTGGTTGGATGAAGCATTCACGACGATTCAACCCCGAAGGGTTGAGCAGATGTCTACAGTTTAGCCTATCGTCATCGGTACATCCATCAGCAGGATTTCCGCATCGGTGGTAGCCTTGATATCAAGTTTGTCGGTGTCCCAGACGCCGACGCCATCCCGTGCTTCGAGTTCTTGTCCGTTGATATTCATCTTACCCTTCAGTACAAACGCATAAACACCGTTTCCTTTTCTGCGGATCGTATAGTCCGTTCCTTTATCCGCATCGAACTTTCCGAGATGAAACCATGCGTCCTGATGTATCCATACGCCGGCGTCGTTGGGATCCGGAGAGAGAATCTGCTGCAGTTTGTTGTGACGGTCTTTTGCATCGAGTGTGATCTGATCATACCGTGGAGTGACGTTCTTCTTGTTCGGGAAGACCCATATCTGCAGAAATTTCACCGTCTGATCTTTGTTTTTGTTGTACTCACTGTGCTGAATCCCGGTGCCTGCACTCATCACCTGAATGTCGCCGTGTTTGATCACCGCAACATTGCCCATGCTGTCTTTGTGTTCGAGGTCGCCTTCGAGGGGAATGGAGATGATCTCCATGTTGTCGTGAGGATGTGTGCCGAAGCCCATGCCCGGAGCAACAGTATCGTCGTTGAGGACGCGCAGTACACCGAAGTGCATACGGTCGGGATTGTAGTAGTTGGCGAAACTGAAGGTGTGTTTTGAGTCGAGCCAGCCGTGATTGGCATGTCCGCGTGATCCGGCTTTGTGTAAGATGGTATTGGCCATAATGGTGGAGTTTTCGTTGGGGAGATGGTTGAAACCGATAATGTCGAGTTCTTTCAGTTCGTCGATGTTGTTTTGTACAACGTGACCCAGCGCAGCGCTGGCAGCAAACATGCCGGTGCCGAAGAGACCTTTCTTGAGGAATGATTTGCGATCCATTTCAATGTCTTTTGTCAGGACAAAGGTACATGTACCCTCGTTCATATTCCAATAACCTGCTTTAAGAAAAAAACTTAATCTGGATTAAGTTTTCAGCTTTTGGAAAGCATTTTTGAGAAAAATTCGGGAGTGACGCCGATGAAAGAGGCGATGTGCTTTTGTGGCAGTTCGTTGATCAGGGAAGGGTAGCGCTCGCAGAATTTTAAGTACCGTTCCTGCGCCGATAGACTGAGATTGTCAATGACCCGTTGCTGGTTGCTCACCAGCGCGTTCTCCGTTAGGATACGGAAGAAGCGTTCGAATTTGGGTATCTCCTGAAATAACTGTTCTTGTTTCTCCCTGCTGAGCAGCTGAACCACAGAATCGGAGGTGGTCTCGATAAAGAGTTGTCCGGGTTTACCGGTAAAGAGCGAGTAGAGGTCGGCGATCCACCAGCCGGCAGGAGCGAACGTGATGTTGTGTTCTGTTCCCTGTTTGTCGATGGTATATCCTCTCAGACACCCTTGTTTTACGAAGATGCTGTGCTTACAGATATCGCCGTCCTGCAGCAGGAGTTGTTTCTTTCGGATCTTCTTCTCTTCAACAAGTGAAAAGAATCGTTCCGTTTCGCCGGGAGTCAGCGTGATGTATCTGGAGATGTTTGCGAGTAAGGCTTCCACAACGATCGTGTGGATCAAAACTACTCAATTTTCAGATGTGAAATCCAGCGTTTTGGAGATCGTCAGTAATGTTTGCGGGCGACGACTCTGCTCGAGTATCTGCCACATCATGGCGAGGTCTATTCGCAGACTTTTGCTGATCATATAGCCGCCTCCAATAGCAATTCGGTTGCGGTCGTAAATAGGAGCTGTGGTATGGAGCATGATTTCGTCCATAAAAGTAGAGTACACGGCTCCTTTGGTGATTTCTTTTTTGTTGAGAGGGACCTGGACCGAAATCTGATAACGGAATCGCAGCAAACTCCGGTTGCTGAAGAACCGTTCTTCAAAACGATAGCGATGGTTGATGAAAAGCGGGCCAGCCTGTTGTTTGAATTGTATTTGTTGATGCAGCCTGCGCTCTTCTGAAATCCGTTTGCTGTCGCTGCCAACACGGTAACTTTCGTTGTGGGCGAAGGCTGCTCCGGCACCGATACTGATCTGATTGGGAACAAGCTGATAATTCAGCGTGGTGCGTGCCAGTCCTTGTTCGAGGTCGTTGAATAGCGTGTAATTGCGGATATTGAGGTCGGTGAGCAGACTCATTCGTGTGGTGAAATTTACCTGAAGGTTCAGGCAATTCCAGTTGCCGATGTCGCTTTTCTGCGCCTGACTAACGGTGAGGCAGAGGAGAAAACCGGAAAGTAATAGCGTACGTTTCATTTTCTGATCAGCCAGGCCGCCCAGACTGCTAACAGGCAGGCGATGATGCTGAACAGTGTATACGCAATGGCCTGCAGATAGTTTCCCGAGCGCAACAGGTCGAAGGTCTCGAGGGTAAAGGTGGAGAAGGTGCTGAGTCCGCCACAAAATCCTACACCGATTAGCAGTCGCTGTTGCTCCCAGGAGCCTTGACGGAACATCATCAGGCTAACCAGAAAACCAAGAACAGCTGAAGCCAGCACGTTCGCTGTAAAAGTATGCCAGGGAATGGTGCTTTTCTCCATACGACGAAAAACTTCGCTGAGGAGATAACGGGCTACGCTGCCGAGTCCGCCGCCGAGAAATACAAGGAGGAGATTATTCATGTCCCGATGCAACCTTTTGTGGTACGGTTACAAGATTACGCATAAAGGTGGAACAGACCAAACCAATAACAAAGCCGAGAAAGGCACCGATGGTAACATCCAGCGGATAGTGTGCGCCAAGATAGATCCGGCTGTAGATATTGATGAGCACGAAGGCTGTCATCTCTGCACGTAAGGCAACATATCCTTTCGGCAGCAGCATCATCACAAATACAGCCAGCGCGGTACTGTTGGCGGCGTGCGAACTTACGAAGCCAAATGATCCGCCACATTCTCCGTTTACAAGATGTACGAGCTGTTGTATCGCAGGTTCATGACAGGGTCTGAAACGTTCTGTCGTGGTTTTTAGGAGCGTCGAAAGCTGATCACTCATCGCGATCATCACAGCAATGACCGGTAGAAATTTCCAGGTTTGTTTTCCGTAGTTGCGGTAGATGACATAAAGTATCCAGATGTAAAACGGTATCCAGGTAAACTTATAGGCGGCCCAATAGAAAATAAAATCGAGTACAGGATCATGCGCTCCGTTGATGGCTAACAGGGCCTGCGTGTCGAGTTCGTTGAGCCAGCCGGGTAGTTGCATGGTTAACGGGAAAGGAAGGAGCGTTCGTTCATCTGATCCCAGAGTGCATCTTTCAGCTCCTGGATGCGTTTGTTGCTGACGGATGAGATGAAAAGAACAGGAACGGCGCTGCCGTCGCTTTGTTTGTCAGCGGGTACTTCTTTCTTCAGTGCAGCTTCAAGTTCGTCGTCGATCATATCGCATTTGGTGATAGCGAGTACGCGACGCTTATCGAGGAGTTCGGGATTGTGGAGACGAAGTTCGTTGATGAGAATATTGTATTCTTCGCGGATGTCTTTGGTGTCAACCGGCACCATGAACAGCAGTACCGAGTTGCGTTCGATGTGTCGGAGAAAACGTGAGCCGAGACCTTTTCCAGCGTGTGCGCCTTCGATGATACCGGGAATATCGGCCATCACGAAGGATTTATTATCGCGATACCGCACCATGCCCAGATTGGGAACGATGGTGGTGAACGGATAATCGGCAATCTCCGGTTTCGCTGCCGAAACAACGGAGAGCAGCGTGCTTTTGCCGGCATTGGGGAAGCCAACGAGACCGACATCGGCGAGCAGTTTCAGCTCGAGAATTTTCCATTCTTCGAGCCCGGGTTCACCGGGTTGTGCAAAGCGCGGCGTCTGCATCGTGGCCGACTTGAAAAACGCATTTCCTTTTCCGCCGCGTCCGCCGGGAAGTAGAACTTCCTCTTGTCCGTCGAATTCTATCTCAAACAGTTTTTCACCGGTTTCATCATCTCTCGCCACCGTACCAATGGGAACTTCCAGGATTTCATCTTTTCCATCCGCTCCGGTTTTCAATGCACTGCTTCCGCTTTGTCCGGCTTCGGCAATAACATGTTTGCGATATTTCAGATGGAGGAGGGTCCAGAGTTGTGCATTGCCACGTACGATGATATTTCCACCGTGTCCGCCATCACCACCGTCGGGTCCGCCTTTCGCAGTGAGTTTGTCGCGGTGCAAATGCACACTACCACCACCACCGGCACCACTGCGACAGCAAATCTTTACGTAATCAACAAAGTTAGAACCCGACATGAATAGATTTAAGCGTTAAGAGAATCGATGGCGTTGCAGAGACGATCAAATATTTCGTCGATGCTGCCGATGCCATCAATACCGGTGTATTTGTTCTGTGCCTGATAAAAATCGCGTACCGGCTCTGTTTCGTTACGGTACACGTCGATGCGCTTCTGAATAACAGCTGGATCCTGATCATCCGCGCGACCTGAATCTTTACCGCGCAGCAGCAAACGTTTGCGGAGTTCTTCTTCTTCCACTTCCAGCGCCAGCATCATGGTGATGCCTGTGTTCTTGGAAGCCAGAAATTTATCGAGAGCATCAGCCTGTGCAGGAGTTCGTGGAAATCCATCGAAGATGTAGCCTTTGGCTTCTGGCGATTTGTTCGCCTCTGATTCCAGCATGCGAATGGTTACTTCGTCGGGAACGAGTTGGCCCTGGTCCATGTAACTCTTGGCGAGTACACCCAGTTCAGTTCCACCCTTGATGTTGGCACGGAAGATATCGCCGGTGCTCAGGTGGACGAGGTTGTATTTTTCAATCAGTTTGGCACTCTGAGTGCCTTTGCCGGCTCCCGGAGGACCGAAGAGAACGATATTCAGCATGGGGATAGGTTAGGATTTCAGTTGATAGATATCTGCGAGGTTGCGGCCCAGTCCGTCGTAATCGAGACCATAACCCACCACGAAGGCAGGAGGAATTTCGAAGCCCACATAATCGGGACGAATCTGCTGACGCAGTGCCGCGGGTTTAAAGAGAATGGTGGCAAAGCGGATACTGGCCGGATTTTTTTTACTCACTTCATTGATGAGATAGACTGCCGTATCACCGGTGTCGATAATGTCTTCCACAATGATCACATCACGGCCGGAGAGATCATCACTTAAACCCATCACACTCTTGACCGAGCCGGTACTTTCTGTACCATGATACGAACTCACCCGGATAAAGCCGATTTCGCAGGCGGTTTTAATGTTACGCAGCAGATCCGCCATGAAGATCACCGAGCCATTCAGCACGCCAATCAGCAATGGTTTTTTGCCCGCATATTCGCGGTCGATTTCCGCGCCCATCTCCGCCACCCGCGCCTGAATCTGCGTCGCCGTGATGAACGGAGTGAATATTTTATCGTGAACCTGTACGTCAGCCATAGAAGGTGCAAAATTAGGTAAAAAAGGGGGAGGAGAGGAGTGGTGTATGATTCTGTAAATTAGTCAATTAGCTAATTGGCTAATTTGAAAATTTGAAAATGGGGTGATTAGCCAATTTGGAAATCCGTGCATTCCGCACATTTCGTGCGGAACCGCTAAATCGATCTCATCTGCGTTTCTTTCTGCAGAATACAATTCCACCAACATAAATAATCATAATCCTCATAATAAATCAGTGGCCAAAAATGCTCCGACGGGAACACGGATCGCGAGCGTCGCGACGGATTTGGCTGATTTACGCGGATCTATTACTTCTTGGATTTTATACAGCCTTCTAATTTGCCAATTTGCCAACTTGCCAATTTCACAACTTACCAATCCACCATCCCGCATTGCGAAGCAATGACGGGACACCAATCCACCAATTCGGCAATTTATTGATTATCAATGTGTCGTATCGTTAAACATTTGTATCCGTTTAGAAACGACTAGGGAAGTGGAATCGACTATTTTTGCGGCAATGAGTTTACAATTCGCAGGACAACATTTCCGTCTGGGTATTCTGGGCGGTGGACAACTCGGCCGGATGCTGATCCAGGAGGCGGTGAATCTGAACGTGAGCGTATCGGTGATGGATCCGGATGCAAATGCGCCGTGCAGATATCTCTGCGAACGCTTTACACATGCCGATTTCCGCAGTGAGGAAGATGTGTATCGCTTCGGCAAAGAGTGTAGTTTGTTAACTGTTGAGATTGAGCATGTGAACACACATGCCTTGCTTCGTCTGGAAGCCGAGGGTGTTCCCGTGTATCCACAACCTCAGTTGTTGATGATGGTGCAGGATAAAGGTTTGCAGAAGGAGTTCTATGTTTCGCATGGCATTCCTACCGCGCCCTTCGTGCTTGTGAAGGATAAAACAGAACTGGCGGCGATGAGTGGCCATTTGCCTGGCATGTTGAAACTGCGCAAAGGTGGCTACGATGGAAAAGGCGTGATGAAACTGAAGTCGGCGGAAGATATCGCGAATGCATTTGATGGTGCCTGTGTGCTGGAGGAGATGATCGATTTCGCGATGGAGATCTCCGTGATCGTTTCGCGGAACCGCTTAGGAGAGATCAGTCATTTTCCGGTAGTGGAGATGGAGTTTAATCCGCAAGCGAATCTGGTGGAGTTTCTCTGTAGTCCGGCGCGTGTGTCGAAGGAGATTGAAGAAAAAGCCATTTCCATTGCTCGCAAGGTGATTGACAAAATGGGACTCGTGGGACTCCTCGCTGTGGAGATGTTTGTGACGAAGCAGGGCGATGTGCTGGTGAATGAAGTGGCTCCGCGTCCGCATAACAGCGGGCATCAAACCATCGAAGGAAATATCACCTCACAATATGCGCAACACCTGCGGGCGATCATGGGTCTGCCGCCCGGAGATACTGCTACGGTAAGGCCGGCCGTTATGATCAACCTCCTGGGCGAAGAAGGACATCAGGGTGAAGCACATTACCACGGCATCGAAGAAGTGATGAAATGGCCGGGCGTATATGTGCATCTCTACGGGAAGAAAATCACCAAGCCCTTCCGCAAAATGGGACACGTCACCATCACGGCTGATCACCTCGATGAAGCGATTCACCTCGCACGAAAAGTACAACGGACACTGAAAGTAGTATCGTGAAAGGTGGTCTCGATATCACTCGACCACCCAAAGGCAGCGTTGCTGAAGCAGATGGATCCCTCAACCACCCATTAACAACCCAACTCGTTAATCTCCGCTCGGTTGATAACCCTCAAAACACTTTAACAATTCAACAAATAAACAATTCAACACTTTAACAATTAAACACTTTAACATTTAAAACACTTAAAACATTTAAAACCCTTATAACCCTATCATATGGCCTTAGTAGGAATCATCATGGGTAGCGACAGCGACCTTCCGGTAATGAAAGATGCAGCAGAAGTACTTGATCTGCTAGGTGTCTCTTATGAAATGACGATTGTGTCTGCCCACCGTACACCTGAGCGTATGTTTACTTATGCAAAAGATGCTGCGGGTCGCGGTATTAAAGTGATCATAGCGGGCGCGGGTGGCGCAGCGCATCTTCCCGGCATGACTGCTTCCGTGACTCCCTTGCCGGTGATTGGTGTTCCGGTGAAGTCGTCGAATAGTATCGATGGCTGGGATTCAATTCTCTCTATTCTGCAAATGCCGAATGGTGTTCCGGTGGCTACCGTGGCGTTGAATGCTGCGAAGAATGCGGGTATCCTTGCCGCTCAGATGCTGGCTACGGGCGATTCTCAGCTGCTGAAACGCATCATCGCCTACAAGGATGATCTGAAAGCAAAGGTGATGGAGGCTGCTGCGAAAACTGAAAAATCAACCGGCAAAAAGATGGCCGTTGGTGCGAAGAAGAAATCTGTGAAGAAGAAATAAAAAAACAAGAAATCACTCACCTCTCCTTTTTCAAGGGAGGATAAACCCCTTTCATATGAATAAACGAAATTGCCTGACGGCAGTTATCCTGCTGTATTCATTATCGGCGGTGGCCCAGTTTCCGCTGCCGCCTGAACGTGCCGGTCTTGCCGGACAATCTTTGTTCGTTCAGTCGCCAGGAGCCCAGACGTTCGGTAATGCCTGTACGTTAGATTCCATTTCTTCGTTTCGGGCCGGCATTCACGCTACACGCTCGTTTTTGCTGGAAGAGTTGAATGAATATGGTGCCGGTATGCAGTTGCGTTTACCATCCGCCGCCTTTCTAAGCGCAGGAATTGCTGTAAAGGGATTTTCCCTGTTTCGTTATCAGGAATTGTCATTTGCATTCAGCAAACGTTTCGGGCGGAATTTTTGTGCTGCATTGGGTGCCGCACAAGCTTCTATCAGGCAAGGTGAAGGGTATGGTGCGATCACTGCCTGGAGTCTGCGTTCCGGGTTGCAGGTGCGGCTGAGTAATGCAGTGGAAGTGGCCAGCAACTGCAGGATTCCGCTCAGGTCCGGGTCCGTGGTGTCTTCTAAAGATTTTTCCATCGGTCTGCGCTATCGTTTTAGTCAGCTGTTTGCTTTGCAAACCGAAGCAGAATTGAACAGTTCCACGACTTCTTTCTTATTGGCTGTCCGTTATCGGCCGCATCATCGCCTGAACATCGATCTGGGTTGCGGTGGATATCCGTTCCGGCTGGCATTTGGCTGTATGATGGAAGTAAACCGGATGCGGATACGGTTATCGGCGATGTACAATGCGTTGCCGGGCTGGAGTCCTGCGATAGGAGTGGAGACCAGCGATCATCACGACTAACGGCAGGGCTATGAGAAGAATGATATTTGTGTTGCTGATGATACCGGTACTTGCTTCCGGCCAGCAGAGTGAAGTGAGTGAGCAGGGCATCGAGACCTTGCAGGAAGTGGTGGAAGTGACCGGAAACAGCGAGTTGCCCTTGCCGGATGACGAAGAAGCGTTGATGCTGGATTTGAATACAGCTGATCCCGGAGAAATTCTTCAGTCGCCCTTATTGACCCCGTTACAGGCGCAGGCGATTCTCCGGCACCGCGCACGGTTTGGCCGTTTCCTGAAGGTAGAAGAACTACAGGTCATTGATGAGATGGATACCACCGCCATCCGGCGCATCCGCCGGTATCTGCGGTGCGGTATGCCGGTAGTGGACAGCAGGTTTCGTCCTTCGGAAGTACTGGCAGCTGCTCGGCATGAGCTAACGGTGAGGGGTAGGAGAAATCTGGGCGATAAGTCCGGTTATAGCAGTGACGGAAATTATCCGTTCTATACTGGCGACCCCAATCAGTTGTACCTGCGCTATAAGATGACGGCCGGATCGCATTTCAGTGCCGGTGTGGTGATGGAAAAAGACGCCGGCGAACGGTTCCTCGACCGCAGCAACGGCGGACGCATCGACTACTTCGGCTGGCATGTTTTCTTTCGCCCTTCTACAAAAGTAAAAATGATGGCCGTAGGGGATTATCAGGTGCAGTTTGGTCAGGGGTTGGTGGCATGGAACGGCATCTCCCTCGGAAAAAGTACAGAAGTTCACCAGGTGTACCGGCGGGGTGCCGGTTTCAGGCCGTATAGCTCTGCCGGCGAATCCGGTTTTTACAGAGGACTCGCACTCGCTGTCGGTAACCGAAAGACCACACTGCATACCTGGTTTTCCTACCGCCGTCTTGATGCTTCGCTGTTTCCCGTGGATACTACATTTACGCTCTTTGAAGTCAGCAGTATACAGCAAAGCGGATTGCACCGTACCTGGGAAGAGATCAGCCGAAAAGCCAATCTTGGTCAGACCGTAGCGGGTGTTCACTGGCAGCGCGAAGAGAAAAGATGGCGGCATGAAATAACGGCACAATATACCGGGTACGAGTATCCGCTTTGGCCGGGCGATGATCCATATGAACGGTTCGACTTCGGTGGTAAAGCTTATATCAGCGTTGGCTATTCCGGTCGCCTGCTGCTTCCTAACGGCAGTGCCTATACGGAAATCGCGTCCGACCGAAAAGGCGATATTGCTTATCTGGGGGGTATCGTATTGATGACTGACAAGCAATTTACCATCAGTCTGCAGGGTCGTCACTATCCGCGCGATTTTCAGTCGCCCGGAGCAGATGCCTTACGTGAAGGTTCTAAAGTGCAGAATGAAGACGGCCTGTTTATCGGCGCCCTCTGGCAATTGCATCAACAATTCCGAGTGCAAGGGTATCTGGACCTGTTCAGGTTTCCCTGGCTCAGGTACACCACCTCGGCTCCTGTAAGCGGCAAAGAATGGCTGGTGCAGGCTACTTATCTTCCGGCCCGTACAACAGAAGTATATCTCCGTTTCCGGCAGGAAGAAAAACCTTCCGATGTGGCCGGTGATCGGATAAAGCATCCTGAGAATATGCTGCACAGGAATCTGCGATTTAATGCGCAATGGATGCAGGGAAGAAATGTGGAGATGAATGTCCGCTGTGAATGGGTACAACAAAAAGGTAGCGGGAGCCGGTCGGACGGGATTTTATTCTATCAGGAATGCAGATACAAGCCGATGGGCAAACCATGGAGTATTGCCGGGCGATGGTCGGTTTTCCGGACCGGTGGATACGATAGCCGCATCTACAGCTACGAACAGGACATGGCCGGATCGTTCAGTTTGCCAGCATATTATTCGAGCGGAATGAGATACTACCTCTTGTTGCGTTACAGACTGATGAAAGGGTTGGATGTATGGCTGCGGTATGGGGTCACGAGCTATGAAAAACCAGCAGGCGATGTTCCGTCGCCGGAGCCATCACGGGAGATCAAAACCCAGATACGCTGGCAATTTTAGGAATTTCTGCTATTTTACCATGAATTTACACCGGTCACCGCTATCGGCTTCGGGAATTCTTTGGTAAGCCTTATATTCGTTGCCACACAATACCTGACAAACGTATGAACAAACATTTAATCGTGATGGCTGGCCTGCTGATGCTGCCATTCGTCACGCTGGCCGGAGGAAATGCAAAAAATGTTTCCGCTTACCGTCTTCCTGCCGGAGTTACGAGTAAGGATTATATGGCGAAAACCATCATCCTTCGTGTACAGCCACAATACCGTTCGCTGTGCGCAGAACAGCAGATTCAGTCTGCTACATTCTCAAAAGCGATTGCAACGCTCGGAACGGTGCATCTGCAGAAGATGTTTCCGAATCATCTTCCACCAGCAACAGAAAAGAACGAGCGTGGAGAAACACTCGTTGATTTGTCACTGATTTATGAACTGCATTATTCAGCAGATGCTGTCCTTGAGAAAACAATCAATTCCTTACTTGCTACCGGATTATTCCTGTACGCAGAGCCGAAATTCATTCCTACACCACAGTATAATCCTAACGATCCAGGTACGTCCCTGCAATACTTTCTTACAAGGATCAATGCTTACGCTGCCTGGGATATTCATAAAGGAGATACAGCAACTGTAATTGGCATCACGGATACCGGAACCGATATGGATCACCCTGATCTGGAACCGAACATCAAGCGCAACTGGGCCGATCCGGTGGATGGTATTGACAATGACGGCAATGGATTTACAGATGATTTTATGGGTTGGGATCTGGGTGAAAATGATAATACTCCGGCTGTGAATGTGAACGGGCATGGTTCACATGTTTCCGGTTGTGCTGCCGCAGTAACAGATAATGGAACAGGAGTTGCTTCTCCAGGGTTTCGCTGTAAGTTTCTACCTGTAAAGATTGCTGATGCAACAGGTGCGCTTACAAAGGCATATGAAGGTATCGTGTATGCTGCAGATAGAGGTTGCCAGGTAATCAACTGTTCATGGGGCGGTGGTGGTGCCGGAAGTTTCGGACAGAATGTTATTGACTATGCGACCATCAATAGAAACAGCCTTGTAATCGCCGGAGCAGGAAATAATTCCTCAATGGATGAATTTTATCCTGCCGCGTATGATAAGGTAATTTCTGTTGCGGCCACCGGTGTTAATGATGTCAAATCAAACTTCTCCAATTTTGGATATTATATAGATGTTTGTGCTCCGGGTTCCAATATTTATTCAGCACAATGGGATGATACATATGCACAACAAAGTGGTACATCCATGGCTTCTCCGGTTGCAGCTGGTTGTGCTGCCATCATCAAATCTTATCACCCAACCTGGACCGCTTTACAGGTAGGTGAGCAATTACGAATTACCTGTGATAATATTTATAGTCTCGGAGGCAATGGGTTTTATCCGGATATGCTGGGAAATGGCCGTGTAAATCTTCTGGAAGCCTTGAGTTATTCGGGTCCGGCAGTACGAATGGAACATATTGCAATTACGGATAATAATGACGATATCCTGCTCACCAATGATACCATGCGTATCACTGCTGACTTTACCAATTACCTGCAACCAACAACAAACCTGATAGTTACTGTGAGCACTACTTCCGGCAGTGTTTCGATCATCGATGGAACAACTACCATCGGAGTGTTGGGTACGATGGCTACCGTCAATAATACTGCTGATCCTTTTGTTATAAAGATTAACCCTACTGCCCCTCAGAATGAAACGATCCTGCTTAAGTTCACTTTGTCAGATGGAAGTTATAACGATTTTCAGGTGCTTGAGGTAACCATCAATGTTGACTATCTGAATATCACCATTAATGATGTGCATACGACCAACACCAGTAAGGGGCGTATTTGCTATAATGGCGTCAGCCAGGCTGATGGCCTCGGTTTCAACTTCCTGAATGACGGAACGCTGGCTTATGAAACCGGTTTCATGGTTGGCGTAAATGGAAATGTATCAGATAATGTCAGAGGTGCGGTAGTTGGAGCCACGGATGAAGATTTCAGCCCGGTTGTTACTGTTCAGAAACATGAACCGGGAATCTGGTCTGATTTTGATACATACGGAAAATTCAATGATGCCGCCAATGCAACTGCACCGCTCGGTTTATTAATGGAGTATCGCTCATTTTCGTTTGCCAATGCCCCGGATGCGCGGTATCATATTTTCGAGTATAAAATCAAAAACACAAGCGGTGTTACCCGTAATAATGTGTATGCCGGGATCTTTTCTGATTGGGATATTCAAACGTATGCCAATAACAAGGCAGCAGAAGATGCGGGATTGAAAATGGGTTATGCGTGGTGTACTGATGCCGCCGGTTACTATGCCGGTACCAAGTTGCTGACCAGTTCCGGAGGTTTCCGTCATTATGCTGTTGATAATATCACCGGTGGTGGCGGGGGAGCTGATCTCTCAAATGGATATGATGATAGTGAGAAGTATCAGACGCTTTCTACCAACCGACCAACAGCAGGCGGAACAGGTACAGGTAATGATGTTATTGATGTGGTTTCAACAGGACCATTTACCATCGCACCGGGTGATTCGGTAACGGTTGCGTTTGCCTTACTTGCCGGTGTTGAATTGGGTGACCTGCAGGGCAGTGCTGCAGCTGCGCAGATCAAGTATGATTTGTTGACAGGACTTGAAGAACAAAATACATCCGGAATTATTAATGCCGGTGCCTGGCCGAATCCTGCGGCTGGTACTGTAACATTGCCGTTCCTTCTGAAGGAATCATCAGCGGTTACGTTGTCCCTTTTTGACCTGACCGGTCGGTTGATGGATGAAAAAACAATGGGACAGCTTCCGGCAGGTGAACACTCCTTTAAGATCGATCTGCAAGAGTATGCCGGTGGCCTTTACATCTACCGATTGTCGAATGATAAGGGATTCGTTACCGGAAACATCGTTAAAGAATAATACGTTTAATAAAAGGAAACAGCGGCCGACATAGCGGGCCGCTGTTTCCTTTTATGCCGCAATTGTTGGTTTTTTTCTGCGTGAAAAGAGGATGGAGACGACGATAGCTGGTATCAGCAGCAGTGGCCATAGTGAAATGAGGAGTAGCAGTGCTTCCTGCAACAGATGAAAGCTTTGTGTGAAGTTTTCTGCAGCTCTTTCCAGAAAGCCACGTTGGGGTGGTAAGGATGAAGGTAAAAGTTCGTACATGCTTACCGTTAGTGTTGCCATCGCCACTTTATTATTGAGATAATTCAACCGTCCCTGCATCACTTCGATTTCTGATCGCACCACATTCATCTGCTGCTCCACCTCCAGCATCTCACTGATTTTACCCGTGCGCTGCAGTAATTGCAGATACCGTTTCTCCAGCTCCTGCTTGGCCTGAAGGCGTGCTTGTACATCCGTATATTCCATACTCACATCATCCACGTTCAGCTCCTTCTGCTCCACATATTTTGCCTTCGAACAGATCTCTTCCGACAAAACCGTTAAAGCCTGTTGCGGAACCCGGATCTCCAGTTGGTTTTCGAGCCGGCCATCAGAGCGTGTTTCGTGTTCATGTGCGATATAACCCTGATACTTCCTGACAAGTACAGAGAGCGATTGACGTGCCTTCGGCAATGCATCAAACTGAAGACGCAATTCGGCGGTTCGGATAACAGCAGCAGAACCGACAGAGTCGGCAACAGAGACAGCAGCAGCCGGTTCAGAGGCGACTGATTCAGAAGAAGCAATTGCTCTTTCAGCAGTTTGTTTACTCCCGCAGGAGGTGATCAGCAAGGCCGCGCCCAGACAGATCCATAAGATGTTACGCATAGTGTGAGAATTAAATAGCGTAACGGTTTTAAAATAGGCGGGTGTTTTATCTTTATACACGGAGGTGAAAAAGGTAACCCAATATCCCATTTTCCGCACTTCGTGTGGAAAATGGGTGTTAAAATGTTAAAGGGTTATAAATGTTACAAGGGTTTTAAATAATTCAAGTGTTATAAATGTTAAAGGGTTATAATGTTGTATGGGTTAAAACAAGAAAAGTCCCGGCCCCGTAGGGGCGACAGCTGACTAGCACCGAAGGTGCGTTCATGAAATCATCAAGCCCCGTAGGGGCGGCAGCAATGGCTGGGTACGGGTCGACGAACAAACCCTTCGGTGGCTTCGTCCGATAGCTATCGGACTCCGCTCAGCCACCGGAGTACATGCAGATTTAATAACGGTGGCTGAGCGGAGTCGAAGCCAGCGGGAAACGAGCTTGCCGAAGCCACCTTACTACCAAAATTCCCTACCTTTGATTCATGCGCCCCTTGTTCCTCATTCTTTTTTTGCTGATCAACGCAACGGCCTCTGCCCAGTACACCGATCGTTACTGGGCTTTCGGGGATAGTGCAGGTATTGATTTTAAAAACATCTCAAATCCCCAAGCTGCAAGCAGTATATTGCGTGCTAGAGGTACATGTGCAAGTATATGTGACAGCTTAGGTGATTTGTTATTTTATTGTGGAAGCCCTAACTGGCAACTTTGGGAAGCTGGTTCTATTCCTGGACCAGATGCATTTCGATATGGAACCGTAATTAATAACAGCCATCATGTTATGTTTTCAGGTGATTCACTTGCAACAACAGGGTGGTATCAAGAAATGGTAATCGTCCCCATGCCGGAAAATGATAGTTTGTTTTATATTTTTTGTGGCGGAAATCCTTTCCCTGTTAATGGGTTATTTTATTCAATTGTTGATGTAAATTATAATAACGGTCAAGGTCGTGTCCTTCAAAGAAATGTGCAATTAAATACAGATTCAATTTGCGATGGACTCACGGCTACCCGACATGGCAATGGGCGAGACTGGTGGGTAGTTGTGAGACCATGGAGAGGAACACCGACAAAAGAAATTTATACATACCAAATTAGTCCTTTAGGTGTAACAGCTAATCCCGTTCAGTTAATTGGGCCAAATGTATCCCAAGGTTTTTACAGACTAAAATTTAATAATGATGGCACACATCTTTATAATGTGAATTTTACCGGGTCAATTGAGAGATACAACTTTAATAGATGCACGGGCGTTTTTTCAAATCGGATAATTTATTCAACACAAAGTGGTCCCTACAACGGATTTTGGGGATTTGAAGTATCTCCTGATGAAAGTAAGCTGTATGCATCATTAATTTATCAAACATCTGTAGGTGATACTGGGTATGTATTACAGTTTGATTTAAATTCTGCAAATTTTTTGGCAAGCGTTGATACCTTGGGGACTTTCAACGCTCCTGATACGCCGGGCTTATTGGAATTAGGGCCTGATGGAAAAATATATATAAGCATTACCTGGGCTGGAGGCGATACTTGTTTTGATTATTTGTATTGTTATGGAACTGTGAATACTACAAATTCTAATTTGTCAGTGATTAATTACCCCGACAGTTCAGGAAGTGCATGCATTTTTCAACCATTTTCATTCAATTTAGGTGGGCACAAAACCTACTGGGGACTCCCTAACAACCATAACTATGAATTGGGGGCGTGGGTAGGATCACCTTGTGATACACTTTCAGTTGGCATTCCAGAATTGTTTCAAAGAACCTTTGAGCTGAAATTGTACTATGATAAACCCTGGCAAACGATATTTATCAATGCGGAACAATTGAAGGGAAAAGATGCGGTATTACAGTTTTACAACCTGAATGGTCAACTAATCGATGAAGTCAAGAGTCCTGTGCAAGGCGGTTATTTTACTTACAGCTCCTCATTTTCTTCCCAACCAGATGGATTATATATTGTCCGACTACAGACAGAAAAGGAAGTATTGACTGGAAAATTTGTGAAGTGGTGAGAACTAATTAAGCTATTATCGAATTTATCACGTTCAATTCTATTTTCCTATCACTGATTCCAGAGCCTCATCAGCATCCTTATGAATAAATTTTGATTGATAAGCAATTGTCGTTCTGGGGTTACTATGGCGATATAGCATCTGCAATAACTTAATTGGAATCTTGTCACCCGCCTCTCCTGCAAAGGTATGTCTTGACAGATGCATGGTCAGCTTCGCCGGAATAAGCAAGCGCAGAAGTTCTTTTTCCAGTGTAAAACTGAAGCCCTTACATAGATTATTCTTGAACAATTTTAACAACAGGCTAAGACTTAATATTTGTCGGTTTCACAAACAGATATTTGTGTGCAAATCGTGTGCAAACGAAAAAGGGTTATTTCCAATCCCGGACTTTGTAAGCAAGCTTACGGGCCTGCATTCATGAAGACAGGAGTATGCTGCGCATGATCCTGTTTTCCCCATCTTGAAAATGAAAAAGCTCGCCTGCTGCGCCGGCAGGCTTTTGTTGTTTTAGATTCGCTTACAAGCAAGCTTGCAGGGCCGTCCGCAAATGAAAAAAGCCACTCTGCGAGTGGCCGGCATCGGGGAAACAGGAGTATGCTGCGCATGATCCTGTTTTCCCCATCCTGAAAATGAAAAAGCCCGCCTGCTGCGCCGGCAGGCTTTTGTTGTTTTAGATTCGCTTACAAGCAAGCTTGCAGGGCCGTCCGAAATGAAAAAAGCCACTCTGCGAGTGGCCTGCATCGGGAAAACAGGAGTATGCTGCGCATGATCCTGTTTTCCCCATCTTGAAAATGAAAAAGCCCGCCTGCTACGCTGGCTGGCTTTTGTTGTTTTAGATTCGCTTACAAGCAAGCTCGTGCGAATCTAAAACAACAAAAGCCCGGTACAACGTACCGGGCTTTTTCGCTTATCTGTGGGAGCAACAGGATTCGTCGCGAGGCTTCGCGACTGTGACCCTATGCGTTAAATTTCATAAACAACCAATCATGATCCAGAATGAGTTTCTCGATAAAAACCCTTGAGTTCATCCTTTTAATAAATGCTTCAGCTTTTCTCGCATCTGAAATGTTCTTAAATTGAAGCGATACTTTTAACTCCCAATCATTAGCCTGCGAAGTATAACTACCTTTAAATGTAGCTTCCCTGTGTTCTTGGAGCCTTCGATTTATTTCGTTGGTTTCACCGACATAGTATTTATCGATGGCCTTTGAATAAATGATGTATAAATAATGCATGAGGAAAAGGTGTTTTCTAATCGAGTATAAATTTAAGCAGATTGCCTGAATAGAGAATCATTCAAAGCATCCTTATTTAGTCTAATCCGACATTCAGGAGTATGCTGCGCATGATCTTGTGTTCCACGTCCTGAAAACAAAAAGGTCCAACCCTGTTCGGGTTGTTTTTTCATTTCCGTCCCGGCCTTTGTAAGCAAGCTTACAAGCCTGCCGCAAATGAAAAAAGCCACTCTGCGAGTGGCCGGCATCGGGAAAACAGGAGTATGCTGCGCATGATCCTGTGTTCCCCATCTTGAAAATGAAAAGCCCGCCTGCTACGCCGGCCGGCTTTTGTTGTTTTAGATTCGCTTACAAGCAAGCTCGTGCGAATCTAAAACAACAAAAGCCCGGTACGTTGTACCGGGCTTTTTCGCTTATCTGTGGGAGCAACAGGATTCGAACCTGTGACCCTCTGCTTGTAAGGCAGATGCTCTGAACCAGCTGAGCTATGCTCCCAATAATTTTTACTATAATTTAGTTAGCAGTTGCTCTGAACCTCCCGATAGCTATCGGGATGAGCTATGCTCCCTTTTTGTAATTGGGATTGCAAAAATATACGTTAATGGGATATTTACAAAGAAAACGGAATATTTTAGTGTTAGTCATTGAAATTCAGTTGAAAAGGCTTGGTGTTTAGGTGGTTTTTCCTCTATTAATGGGATGATATCATTCGTTTGGAAACAAAAAAAGGCTCCGGAAGGAACCTTTTTTGTTTGTTGGAGTTCGGTTTATACAACTTCGGCAACGGTAAATGTACTACCGCCAACAAAAACCAGATCGTCGTGACCAGCTGCTTCTTGTGCCGCCTGCAATGCTTCACGAACAGATGGATGAATTTCTCCTTTCAGTCCGACCCGGATCGCTTTTTCACTTAGGCTTCCTGCGTCAAGTCCACGGGGAATATTTGCTTTGCAGTAATAATAATTGGCATTCTTAGGTAGTTGCCCTAACATGGTATCAATATCTTTATCTTCAACCATTCCCAATACAAAATGAAGTTTCTTGTGCGGTGTGCGTTGCAGTAAGGGCATTACCTGCGCAAAACCTTCTTTATTGTGTCCGGTATCACATATCGTTATCGGCTCTCGACTGAGGATTTGCCAGCGCCCGGCAAGTCCGGTGGCTTTGGTAACGGTGCGGATACCCTTGCGGATAGTGGCTTCTGAAATTTCTTCGAATTCATCTTTCAGGTAATCTATCACTGCAAGTGTTGTACAAAGGTTTTTTAACTGATATAAACCGGTTAAATCCATGCGCACTGTTTTGTAAAAGACCGTCCCTTCAAAGAAAACAGTGGCCATCATGTGATCCGCAAGGGGGTCATATTCCATCACTTCTGCTTTGTAGATTTCATCGGCGAAGGTAATGTCGGCATTGTGCTCATTGGCAGCTTCTACAAAGATATCCATCAATGCTGCGTTCGATTCTCCGATCACAACGGGTACTTCTTCTTTGATGATACCAGCTTTCTCCACTGCTATTTTTTGCAGCGAATCGCCGAGCAACGACATATGATCCCAGCCAATATTGGTAATCACAGATACAAGAGGAGTGATGACGTTGGTGGAGTCCAGACGACCGCCAAGTCCTGCTTCTATGATGGCAACATCTACTTCGTTCTCGCGGAAATAATCCAGCGCCATAACGGTGCTCATTTCGAAGAATGAAGGCTTGATGTTGTCGAGCGTGCCCTTGTTATTAGTTACCCACTCTGCAACCCACTCCTGATCCACCATTTCTCCGTCGATGCGGATGCGCTCACGAAAATCTTTGAGGTGAGGAGAGGTGTAGAGTCCGGTTTTATAACCTGCAGCCTGAAGAACAGAAGCCAGCATGTGCGAAACACTGCCTTTTCCATTGGTGCCCGCTACATGGATGCAACGTAACCCTTCCTGAGGATTGTCGAGTGCTGCACAAAGAGCATTCGTGTTATCGAGGTTTGCTTTGTAAGCCGCAGGTCCATCACGGTGGAACATCGGTAATGCGGCGTAGAGATAATCTAGAGTTTCCTGGTAATTCACGGTGCAAAAATAGACAAATGGCTCCGGTTCTTTGGCGGACTTTTAACAGCTGTTAATATCGTTAAGGGCTGATTCTGAAAAGAATGGGATTCTGAGGGAGAGGACCAGCCGGACGAATGGCATCAAGCCCGCTATGCGTGGTCTTGTATGTTATTTCCGGAATGCTACGTAATTCAGGAGTTTTAAATGTTATGAATGTTAAAAATATTATAAGTAATGAATAGCTCATGCTGTTTCCCGAGCCAGGTAAGGGATGAAAACATCATGACTGTTGTTGTAGATAAGACTGATCGGAATGTTCCGGAATTATTTGCTCAATACCCTAAATCCCGCACTTTAGAACTTATATAACCGGACTCTAATTCTTTAACTCTCTATCAAACCAACTCACAAACAGTTTAGCACAATAACAATTTAACAAAGTAACAATTTAACAAAGTAACAATTTAACAAAGTAACAATTTAACAAAGTAACAATTTAACAAAGTAACAATTTAACAAAGTAACAATTTAACAAAGTAACAATT
>WBZP01000927.1_pt1 | contig 38120 bp, 32 predicted proteins | sample 5204301 | NCBI WGS metagenome assembly WBZP01 (sample SAMN12412401, study PRJNA552823) | activated sludge metagenome | isolation source: activated sludge from nitrification reactor of wastewater treatment plant... | place: USA: Pennsylvania | collected 2017
ATTAACGATAAAAAGTCGTGACTGTCAGTTATACATGCGGCTGATTAGAATACCTCTCCAAGCTGTCCCGGAACGTTACTTCACCGCGCCGAGAATGAGGAGAACCGAATGGATCAATCAAACCGCTATGCCGCCCTTGACCTGAAGGAAGAAGACCTGATCAGGGGTGGCAAGCACATCCTGGTGGCCTACAGGATGAAGCCGAAGGCCGGCTATGGTTATCTGGAGGCCGCCGCGCATTTCGCCGCCGAGTCCTCGACCGGCACCAACGTCGAGGTTTCCACCACCGACGACTTTACCAAGGGTGTCGACGCGCTGGTGTATTACATCGACGAAGCCACCGAAGACATGCGGATCGCCTATCCGCTCGATCTGTTCGACCGCAACATGACCGACGGACGAATGATGATCGTGTCCTTTCTGACGCTGGCGATCGGCAACAATCAGGGCATGGGCGACATCGAGCACGGCAAGATCCACGACATCTATTTTCCCGAGCGGGCGATCCAGTTGTTCGACGGCCCGGCCAAGGACATCTCCGATTTGTGGCGCATCCTCGGCCGCCCGATCAGGGACGGCGGCTATATTGCCGGCACCATCATCAAACCGAAACTAGGCCTGCGCCCCGAGCCCTTCGCGGCCGCCGCCTACCAGTTCTGGCTGGGCGGCGACTTCATCAAGAATGACGAGCCGCAAGGCAACCAGGTGTTCTGCCCGGCACGCAAGGTCTATCCCCTGGTGTATGACGCGATGAAGCGCGCGATGGATGAGACCGGCCAGGCCAAGATCTTCTCCGCCAACATCACCGCCGACGACCACTATGAAATGCTGCATCGCGCGGACTTCATCCTGGAGACCTTCGGACCGGATGCCGACAAGGTGGCCTTCCTGGTCGACGGCTTTGTCGGTGGTCCCGGCATGATTACCACGGCGCGCCGCCAGTATCCCAACCAGTACCTGCACTATCACCGCGCCGGTCACGGCATGATCACGTCGCCGTCCTCCAAACGCGGGTACACGGCATTGGTGCTTGGCAAGATCGCCCGCTTGCAGGGCGCGTCGGGGATTCACGTCGGCACCATGGGATTCGGCAAGATGGAAAGCGACCGCTCGGACAAGATTATCTGCTACATGCTCGAGCGCGATGAGTGTCAGGGTCCGGTCTACTACCAGAAGTGGTACGGCATGAAGCCGACGACCTCGATTATTTCCGGAGGCATGAACGCCTTGCGCCTGCCAGGCTTTTTCGAGAATCTCGGCCACGGCAACGTCATCAATACCGCGGGTGGCGGCTCCTACGGCCATATCGACAGCCCCGCCGCCGGCGCGATCTCGCTGCGGCAGTCCTATGAGTGTTGGAAGTCCGGCGCCGACCCGATCCAGTTCGCCAGGGAGCACAAGGAATTTGCCCGCGCCTTCGAGTCCTTCCCCAACGATGCAGACAAGCTTTATCCCGGCTGGCGCGACAAGCTCGGCGCCCACCGCTGACCTGGCCGACAATTCGTGGCGCCTGAAGACATGAGCGTGACGGAGCAGTACAGGGTTCGCACGGAACCGTTCTACCGGGCCCAGGGCAAGGAAGTTGAACTGTACCGGGCCGCCTACGCCGCGCGGTTGCCGGTGATGCTGAAAGGCCCGACCGGCTGCGGCAAGTCGCGCTTCGTCGAATACATGGCGTGGAAGCTGGGCAAGCCCCTGATCACCGTGGCCTGCAACGAGGACATGACGGCCTCCGACCTGGTCGGGCGCTACCTGCTCGACGCCAATGGCACGCGCTGGCTGGACGGTCCGCTGACCACCGCCGCGCGGATCGGCGCCATCTGCTATCTCGACGAGATCGTCGAGGCACGCCAGGACACCACGGTGGTGATCCACCCGCTGACCGATCACCGCCGCGCGCTGCCGCTCGACAAGAAGGGCGAACTGCTCGCCGCGCATCCGGATTTCCAGCTGGTGATCTCCTACAACCCCGGCTACCAGAGCCTGATGAAGGATCTCAAGCAGTCGACCAAGCAGCGCTTTGCGGCATTCGATTTCGACTACCCGGCGGCCGCGCTGGAGGCCCAAATCGTCGCCAAGGAAACCGGACTGGACGAAATGGTCGCCGCCAACTTGGTCAAGGTCGCCCAAACGGCGCGCAACCTCAAGGGCCATGGGCTCGACGAAGGCATTTCGACCCGCCTGGTGGTCTACGCGGCGCTGCTGATCAAGGGCGGAGTGGCAGCGCCGGACGCCTGCCGCATGGCGATGGTGCGGCCGATCACCGACGACCGCGATATCCGCGAAACGCTCGATCACGCCATCGACGCGACTTTCGCCTGAACTCAGCCAAGAGTCGGAGCTGGCGGGACGGCGTAGCAGAGCGTGGTCACAGGAATCCAAACCATTGAGGATGCGCGTCGGCGGCAGATGCACAACCCGCAGGCGCAGGCCTGCTGGCAGACGCTGGATTGCGGCTTTGCGGCGGTGGCCGATGTCTTCGAGGAATGCTTCGACGATGCCCGGAACGCCTTGGACACGCCGCAGTTGGCCGCCTACATCGAGGCCGCGCGCTTCATCGGCAAGCTGGGCCGCGGGTCGGAGCCGCTGCTGGCTTTCCTCGAGGAATGGCCATCGGTAGTGCGCGCCGTCGGCGGCGACCAGCAAGGCGTCCTGCCCCTGGTGATGGGCGCCGTGCGCGCGATGCAGGCATCGCCCAACAGCGGCGCCATCACGCCCTTCCTGCAAACCCTGGCGGCCGTCGGGCGGCGCCTGCCGTCCGCGGATCAACTGGGCGCCTATCTGGACATCGCGCTGGATCTGATGCGTCGTACCTCGGGTTCCATTCATGGCCATCACACCACTTTTGCCAGCCCCGGCCTGCCCGGGTTCTTCCGCCAGGCGCCGCAAGTGCTCGGCCTGCTGTCGGTCGCGGGCCTGAAGAACTGGGCCGATTACGGTATCCGCAACTGCGGCACGCACCCCGAACGCCAAACCGAATTCTTCATGCTGCAATCGGCCGACAGTCGCGCGGCGCTGCAGCGCGAACGCCACGGCACGCTGTTCGCCGATGTCGAGCGCAGGCTGGATCTCTACCTGCGCGCGCTGTGGCGCGACAGCGACATGCTGGTGCCCTACTCGACCGCCTTCGACGAGATCCGCCGGCCGCTGCCTTACTACGACAAGCTGGGCATCCGTGTTCCCGATGTGTTCGACGACATCCATGGCCCCGCGGGCACCGTGAGCGGGCTGGACCGCTACCGCGCCGTGCTTGCCCATATGGCCGGCCATCGCCGCTGGAGCCGGCCGCTGATCGCCGACAACTGGAGTCCCTTCCAGCGCATGGCCGTGGAATTCTTCGAGGATTGCCGTATCGACAATCTGCTGATGCGTGAGTATCCGGGACTGCGCCGCGTGTTTTGCGCGCTGCATCCGACACCTGTCGAGAACGGCTGCGATCCGCAGACGACATCCTGTCTGCGCCACCGCTTGGCGATGCTGTCGCGTGCCCTGATCGATCCAGCGCACGGCTACACCGACAAGGATGTGCTGGAGTTTGCCGGACGTTTTTGCGAGGTGCTCGCCGACGACGGGTCCAGCACGCGGGAGATTGCCGGCTTGGCGCTGTCCTACGTGGCGCAAACGCGCCGTCAAAGCGACCAGTACGCGAACGTGCATTTTGTCGATACGGTCGTCGACTATCGCGACGACAATCGCCAACTGTGGCTGTTCATCGAGGGCGGAGACGAAGAGGAAAGTTTCGACGAGCGACGCAAGCCGGAGCCCGACGAGTCACCCCGGGGCCTGCCGCCACGACATTATCCCGAGTGGGATCGGCAAAGCCAGAACTATCGGCCGGACTGGGTAAGCGTCTATGAAGCACTGCATCCCAGCGGCGACCATGGCGTTATCGACAGGCTGCTGCAAAAGCACGCGACGCTCGCAAAACGGCTGAAGCGGCTGCTCGACCTGCTCAAGCCGCAGGACCGTGTGCGCATTCGCTACCAGGAGGAAGGCAGCGATCTCGATCTGGACATTGCCCTGCGGTCGCTGATCGACCTCAAGGGCGGCGCCCGGCCTGAAACACGGATCAATTTGAGTCACCGCACGGACCGGCGAGACATCAGCGTGCTGCTGCTGCTCGATCTTTCGGAATCGCTCAACCAGCAGGTGGCGAATGGCGATTGGGCCACGCCGCAGACCGTTCTCGAACTCAGCCAGGAGGCCGTGTCGCTGTTGGCCTGGGCCATCGATTGCCTCGGCGATCCTTGCGCCATCGCCGGGTTTCATTCCAACACCCGTCACGAGGTTCGTTACCACCACATCAAGGGTTTTGCCGAGCGCTGGGACGACACCGTCAAGGCGCGCCTGGCGGCCGTGCAAGCTGGATGGTCGACCCGCATGGGCGCCGCGCTGCGTCATGCCGGGCACTACCTGGCGGCGCGCCGTGCCGACAAGAAGATTCTGCTGCTGCTGACCGATGGCGAGCCGGCCGACGTCGATGTCGCCGAGCCGGACCACCTGCGCGCCGACGCGCGCAAGGCGGTCGAGGACTTGTCGGGCGTCGGCGTCACCACATTCTGTCTGAGTCTCGACCCCAAGGCCGACGAGTATGTGCGGGACATCTTCGGCAAGCACTGGCGTGTGCTTGATCGCATCGAGCGCCTGCCGGAGTCGCTGCCGGGCCTTTACATGGAACTGACCCGCTAGCGGCGAGCGAACTTGCTCCGCCCGACGAGTTTGGCCAAACGCGGGTCGAGGGCAAGACGCGTTCGCCGGCGAGGGGATTCTCCGCGCCCAACGAGCAACAGAGGGCTTATTTGAAAGATAAGAAAAAGTGAATGGTGCTTATACATCGATGCGATTACATTGTCTCCCCACAAGCGGGGTTTCCCCGGCCGGCATCGCGTCGCGGGGGATCCGGCAATACATTCAAGGAGCATGAGCGATGCACCACGGCCGCACCACGCTGACGCGTTACACCATTGAGCAGGAGCACAAACATCCGGGCGCCTCGGGGGAGTTTTCCGCGCTGCTCAACTCCCTGGCCACGGCAATCAAGATCATCTCCAACCAGGTCAACAAGGGCGCGCTGGCTGCGGTGCCGGAGAATGGCGACACGGCCGGCGTGTCGGTCGAGGCCATCGTCCAGAGCGAGATGCGCAAGCGGCTCACCGCGATCAGCAACGATGTCATGCTTCAGGAAAACGAGTCCTCCGGCGACTTGAGCGGCATGGCTTCGGAAGAAATGGACGCGGTGTACGCGATTCCCGATCATTGCCGCCTCGGCAAGTACCTGCTGGTCTTCGATCCGCTGGACGGCAGTTCCAATATCGACGTCAACCTGACTCTGGGGACCATCTTCTCGATCCTGCGCGCCCCGAATCCGGGCTGCAACGCCGGCCTCGCGGATTTCCTGCAGCCCGGCACGGCGCAGGTTTGCGCCGGCCTCGCGCTCTACGGGCCGGCGACCATGCTGGTGTTGACCACCGGCGACGGCGTCGACGGCTTCACTCTGGATCGCGACATCGGCGCCTTCGTCCTGACCCATCCGCGGATGCGCATTCCGGCCGATACGCACTCGTTCGCCATCAACGCGTCCAACGAACGTTTCTGGGAAGCTCCGGTGAAGCGTTACGTGGGCGAGTGCCTGGCCGGCAAGACCGGCCCCCGCGACAAGGATTTCAACATGCGCTGGATCGCGTCCGTCGTCGCCGATACGTTTCGCATACTGACGCGCGGCGGAATCTTCATGTATCCGAAGGACAGCCGGGATTCATCGCGGCCGGCCCGCCTGCAACTGCTCTACAAAGCCAATCCGATTTCCTTCCTCGTCGAGCAGGCCGGGGGGCTATCGACCACCGGTCGCGAGCGCGTAATGGACATTCAGCCGGTCGAACTGCACCAGCGCGTGCCGCTGATCTTCGGCTCCAGGAACGAAGTCGAACGCCTCTCCGGCTATTACCAGGAATATGTCGCCGGCAAGGACCCGGACACCTTCAGCTCGCCGCTGTTTTCGACGCGCTCGCTGTTCAGGACTCAATGAGCGTCCCCCTTGATCGAGATGACGCTTCCTACAGTTTCCGTTTGAACAGATTCCAGCCAGGAGACCCGCATGTCAGTCAAGCATCCCATCGTGGCCATTACCGGATCTTCCGGCGCCGGCACGTCGACGGTGACCAAGTCTTTCGATCAGGTCTTTCGCCGCGAAAAGATCAAGGCCATCATCGTCGAGGGCGATTCCTTTCATCGCTATGACCGCCAGGCCATGAAGCTCGCGATGGAGGATGCGCGCCTGCGAGGCAACAACCATTTCAGCCATTTCGGCCCGGAAGCGAATCTGCTCGAAGAACTGGCGGCACTGTTCAAGACCTACGGCGATACGGGTCGCGGCAAGGTGCGGAAATACCTGCACAACGCCGAGGAGGCCGCGCCCTATGGCCAGCAGTCCGGGGAATTCACCCCTTGGGAGGACATTCCCGAAGGTACCGATCTGATGTTCTACGAGGGTTTGCATGGTGCCGCGGTCACCGACCAAGTAAATGTCGCGCAACAGGCGGACTTATTGGTGGGCGTTGTGCCGACCATCAACCTGGAATGGATCCAGAAGCTTCTGCGCGACAAGATCGCGCGGGGCTATTCGACAGAAGCGGTGGTCGATACCGTCCTGCGGCGGATGCCGGACTACGTCAATTACATTACGCCACAATTCTCCCGCACTCATGTGAACTTCCAGCGGGTGCCCACCGTCGACACGTCGAACCCCTTCATCGCCCAGGACATTCCCACACCTGACGAAAGTTTTGTCGTCATCCGCTTCGCCAATCCGAAGGGCATCGACTTTCCCTATCTGCTGTCCATGGTGCAGGGTTCCTTCATGTCGCGACCGAACATCATCGTGGTGCCCGGCGGCAAGATGGAACTGTCGATGCAGCTGATATTCACGCCGTTGATCCTGCGCATGATGGAAAACCGCAGGAGGCTCTGACCGGCCCTGCTCCGGCACCTGAAAATTAGGGCGATGCACCCGGTTTCGCCGATTACAATACTGGGTTCCTGTGACGGGACTTGTCCCGTCTTTCAAACTTTCCATGCCGCCATGACAACATCGCTGTCTTCCTTGCCTTCCGCGCCCGTCGCCCCAATCGCGTCCGCGCTCGCAACCCCGGTTCCGCACGTCGGCTCCAACCTGTCCAACGCCATTCGCGCCCTCGCCATGGACGCAGTACAAAAGGCGAATTCCGGCCACCCCGGTGCGCCCATGGGCATGGCGGAAATCGCCGAGGTGCTGTGGAATCGCCACCTGCGCCACAATCCGGCGAATCCGCACTGGGCGGATCGCGACCGCTTCGTCCTTTCCAACGGGCATGGTTCGATGCTGCTCTACTCGGTCCTGCATTTGACGGGCTACGATGTGTCGATCGACGACCTGAAGCAGTTCCGCCAGTGGCACAGCAAGACGCCTGGCCACCCCGAGGTCGGTTATACGCCGGGGGTCGAGACCACCACCGGCCCGCTCGGCCAGGGCCTCAGCAATGCGGTGGGCATGGCGCTGGCGGAAAAGATGCTGGCCAACTATTTCAACCGCCTCGGCCAGAACATCGTCAACCACTACACCTACGCCTTTGTGGGCGACGGTTGCCTGATGGAGGGCATCTCGCATGAAGCCTGTTCGCTGGCGGGCACCTGGGGCCTGTCCAAGCTGATCGCCATCTATGACGACAACGGGATTTCGATCGATGGCGAGGTCCATGGCTGGTTTACCGACGACACGCCGGGGCGCTTCGAGGCCTATGGCTGGCAGGTGATCCGCAGGGTCGACGGGCACGATCCGGCGGCCGTGGACGCGGCGATTCGCGCGGCGAAGGCGGACATTCATCGGCCGACGCTGATCTGTTGCAAGACGGTGATCGGCTTGGGCGCGCCGAACAAGCAGGGCCAGCACGAGGCGCATGGCGCGCCTTTGGGCGAAGCCGAGGTTGCCGCCGCCCGCGCGCACATCGGCTGGCCGTACGCCCCCTTCGAGATTCCGGGCGAAGTCTATGCCGGATGGGACGCCAGGAAGAAAGGCGCCGCCCTGGAAGCCGCATGGCAGGGCCGCTTCGATGCCTACGCCAAGGCCAATCCCGACCTGGCGGCGGAATTCAAGCGCCGCATGGCCGGCGACTTGCCGTCGGACTGGAAAGCGCATGTGGATGCGGTGCTCTCCAGGGTCAACGAAAGGGCGGAGAACATAGCGACCCGGAAGGCCTCGCAGGACAGCCTTGAAGCCTTTGCACCGAGACTGCCGGAACTGCTGGGTGGATCGGCGGACCTTACCTGGTCCAATCTCACCAACTGGTCGGGGTCCAAGGCCTTGAACCGCGGCGGCGGCGGCAACCACATTCATTTCGGTGTGCGTGAATTCGGCATGTCGGCGATCATGAATGGCATTGCGCTGCACGGCGGATTCATCCCCTACGGCGGCACTTTCCTGATGTTCTCGGATTACGCGCGCAATGCCTTGCGCATGGCGGCGCTGATGAAGCAGCGATCCGTCTTTGTGTTTACCCATGAATCGATCGGCCTCGGCGAAGACGGTCCGACCCACCAGCCCGTTGAGCAGCTGGCCAGCCTGCGGCTGATTCCCAACATGGACGTCTGGCGTCCTTGCGACAGCGTCGAATCCGTCGTGGCATGGGCCTCGGCGATCGAATGCCGGACCGGTCCGGCCTGCCTGGCTTTCTCGCGGCAGAATCTGCCGTTCGTCACGCGCAGCGCCGCGGCGCTGGCCAACGTCAGGCGCGGCGGCTACGTGCTGGCGGATAGCGTCGGAGCGCCACGGGCCGTGATCATAGCCACCGGCTCCGAAGTGCACCTGGCGATCAAGGCGCAGGCGGCACTGGCCGCGGAAGGCATACAGGTGCGTGTGGTATCCTTGCCCTGCACCAGCGTTTTCGACCGGCAGGACGGCGCGTATCGTGCTGAGGTGCTGCCCAAGGGGGTGGCGCGAATCGCCGTCGAGGCCGGGGTCAGCGATACTTGGTACAAGTATGTCGGACTGGAAGGCGCTGTTGTCGGCATTGACCGCTTCGGCGAGTCGGCTCCGGCTGGCGTGTTGTTCAAGGAGTTCGGCTTTACCGTCGAAAATGTGGTGTCGACGGTAAAAAGACTAATCTAATATCTACATTCGGGAGTTTCGGTATGACGATCAAAGTTGGCATCAACGGGTTTGGGCGCATCGGGCGCATGGTGTTGCGCGCCGCAGTGAGGGATTTCTCCGACATCGAGGTCGTGGGCATCAATGACCTGCTCGAACCGGACTACCTGGCGTATATGCTGAAGTACGATTCGGTGCATGGCAACTTCAAGGGCGAGGTCTCGGTCGAGGGCTCGACGATGGTGGTCAACGGCAAGAAGATTCGTCTGACCGCGGTCAAGGATCCGGCGGAGTTGAAGTGGAATGAAGTCGGCGCCGACATCGTCGTCGAATCGACCGGACTGTTCCTGACCAAGGAGACCTGCGAGAAGCACCTCGCCGCCGGCGCGAAGAAGGTGATCCAGAGCGCGCCGAGCAAGGACGACACGCCGATGTTCGTCTTTGGCGTCAATGACAAGAGCTACAAGGGCGAGGCGATCATCTCCAACGCGTCATGCACCACCAACTGCCTGGCTCCGGTCGCCAAGGTGCTCAATGACACCTTTGGCATCAAGCGCGGCCTGATGACCACCGTGCATGCCGCGACGGCGACGCAGAAGACCGTCGACGGCCCGTCGAACAAGGACTGGCGCGGCGGGCGCGGCATTCTCGAGAACATCATTCCCTCCTCGACCGGCGCCGCGAAGGCCGTCGGCAAGGTGATCCCCGAGCTCAACAAGAAGCTCACCGGCATGGCCTTCCGCGTGCCGACCTCTGACGTCTCGGTGGTCGATCTGACGGTGGAACTCAACAAGCCCGGCACCTATGACGAGATCTGCGCCGCGATGAAGGCCGCCTCGGAAGGCCCGATGAAGGGCGTGCTGCGTTACACCAAGGACAAGGTCGTCGCCACCGATTTCCGCGGCGAGACCTGCACCTCGGTGTTCGACGCCGACGCCGGCATTGCGCTGGATCCCACCTTCGTCAAGGTCGTCGCCTGGTACGACAACGAATGGGGCTATTCCTGCAAGGTGCTGGAGATGGTTCGCGTAATGGCGAAGTAGGCGCCACTCGGGATATTCACCGCCGGGTCGCCGGAAACGTCGGCTTCCTCAGGCAGCGCGGCGGCAGCTTGCCGCGCATGGCGATGCCCGTGACCGGGCGGTGAATGGCCTTTGATGAGCACCGAGAACTTCGCGGATGCCGGTGCGATACGGCCGACCAGTGCCGGCCTCGGCATCGCATCATGACCATGAGACGCGCGACCAAGATTGTCGCCACGCTGGGACCCGCTTCCAGCAGTCCACAGCGGCTCGCCGAACTGGTGGCGGCCGGCATCGACGTGGTGCGCCTGAATTTTTCCCATGGCACCGCCGAAGACCACCGGCAACGCATTGCCGTGCTGCGCGATGTCACCCAGCGGACCGGTCGCACCGTGGGGGTGATGGCCGACCTGCAAGGACCGAAGATCCGTATCGGCAAGTTCGCCGGCGGTGTGGTTCCGATCAAGGCCGGACAGAGTTTCATACTCGATGCGGCGTGCACCCTGGGCAACGAAGAACGGGTCGGTCTCGACTATCCCGAACTGGTCGGCGACGTCGTCGTCGGCGATGTCCTGCTGCTCGACGACGGACGCACGGTGTTCGACATCGAGCGCATCGAAGGCCGTGAAATCCATTGCCGCAACCGGCACGACGGCGAGCTGTCCAACAACAAGGGCATCAACAAACAGGGCGGCGGCCTGTCCGCCCCGGCCCTGACGGCCAAGGACATGGCGGACATCAAGACCGCCGCTGCGCTCAACGTCGATTTCGTTGCCGTATCCTTTCCCAAGTCAGGTGCCGACATGCACCAGGCGCGTCAGCTGCTGCGCGAGGCCGGATCCGACGCGCTGGTGATCGCCAAGATCGAGCGCGTCGAGGCGGTGGCGAATCTTGAAGACATCCTGCTTGCCACCGATGGCATCATGGTGGCGCGTGGCGACCTGGCGGTAGAGGTTGGCGATGCCGCCGTGCCGGCTCTGCAAAAGAGCATGATACGCATGGCCCGCGAGCACAACCGCTTCGCGATCACGGCCACACAGATGATGGAATCGATGATCGCCAGCCCGGTGCCGACCCGCGCCGAGGTATCGGATGTCGCCAACGCGGTACTCGATGGCACCGATGCCGTGATGCTGTCCGCCGAGACGGCTTCGGGCGCTTATCCGGTGCAGGCGGTCGAGGCCATGGTGCGGGTTTGTTCCGCCGCCGAGAATTCCCAGATGCTCGCGCTGCACACCGCGACCCTTGACAAGCGCTTCCTTGAACAGGAGTTTACGCGCGTCGATCAATCGATCTCGATGGCGGCGATATTCACCGCGTTTCATCTCAAGGTCAAAGCCATGGCGACGCTGACCGAATCAGGGTCGACCACGCTGTGGATGAGCCGGATCAATTCCGGCGTGCCCATCTACGCGTTGACGCCGCGCATCCGCACCCGTTACCGGGTCAGCATTTACCGCGGCGTTTACCCGCTGTTGACCGAGTACATCGCCAGCGATCGCGATCAACTGCTGGCGCAGGCCGAGAAAATCCTGATAGAGGCGGGCGCGGTGGACAACGGTGACCTGATCATACTGACGATCGGCGAACCCATCGGCAAGGCGGCTCGCACCAATACCCTGAAGCTGATCAAGGTCGGCGAGTTCGCCCGGCCGGACGAACTCGACGCGGTGCCAAAATGATCGGACTGTTACGCTAGACCCTTCGGCCGTCCGATTCCGGCGGCCCCACTGTTTCCCGCATGGACATCCAATCCCACACTCTTGATCGGCTGCGCAAGTTCTTCAGCGGCGGCCTCGACATTGTCGAGTATGCCGGCCTGCTCTTGATCGCCTTCGCCACCAGCGTCGCCATGTATCAGGAGGCGCTGGTGATGATCGACTCGCACCGGGTGACGCTGGCCGACCTGCTGTTGATGTTCCTGTTCCTTGAAGTGCTGGCGATGATCGGACAGTATTTCAAGTCGGGGCAACTGCCGGTGCGTTTCCCGCTTTATATCGCGATGGTGGCGCTGGCGCGCTACCTGATACTCGATCTCAAGGACATCAGCGAATGGCGCGTGCTGGCGGTTGCCGGCGCGATATTCCTGCTGACCGTTTCGGTGTTGGTGATCCGCTATGGCCATGTCCGCTACCCCTACCGCGAGGATGCCGACGGGACGCTGGGCAAAAAACCCTACGTCGGCGAATAGGCCTCGCTTCGGAGCACCCGCATGCCACTGTTCATGACCCCGTTGTTCGAAACCAGCATCACCAGCCTGCCGCTGCTTGGCCGCGGCAAGGTACGTGATATCTACGGCGTCGGCGAGGACAAGCTGCTGATCGTTACCACCGACCGCCTGTCGGCCTTTGATGTGGTCCTGCCCGATGCGATTCCGGGCAAGGGTGCGGTGATCACCGCGGTGGCCAATTTCTGGTTCGGCAAGCTGGCCCACGTGGTGCCCAATCAGCTCACCGGCATCGATCCCGAGGCCATCGTGGAGGGGGAGCGAGAACAAGCCCAGGTGCGTGACCGGGCGCTGGTGGTCAAGCGTCTTAAGCCGCTACCGGTCGAGGCGGTGGTGCGCGGCTATCTGATCGGGACGGGCTGGAAGGACTATCAGGCGACGGGCAGCCTGTGCGGCATCGCGCTGCCGCCCGGCCTGAAACTGGCCCAGCAACTGCCGGAACCGTTGTTTACCCCGGCGACCAAGGCCGCCATCGGCGACCATGACGAAAACATAGACTATGGCACGGTCGAAAGCCTGGTCGGCGCCGCGCTGGCGAAGAGGGTAAGGGAAATCAGCCTGCGTCTGTATCGCGAGGCGGCCGCCTTTGCCCGCCTGCGCGGCATCATCATCGCCGACACCAAGTTCGAGTTCGGTCAGGATGAGGACGGTCGCCTGTATCTGATCGACGAAATCCTGACGCCCGATTCCTCGCGTTTCTGGCCGGCCGACCAGTACAAGGTGGGTATCAGCCCGCCGAGTTTCGACAAGCAGTTCATTCGCGATTACCTGGAAACCCTGGACTGGAACAAGACCGCGCCCGGACCGGCATTGCCGCCGGAGGTTATCGCCAAGACCGCCGCCAACTATCGTGAAGCGCTGTCCCGCTTGACCGGCATCCAGGCCATCTGAGCTTCCTCCGGAATCCACCGGATCGACGGCCACCGCGCCGGTGCCGTCGGCAACCGATTCCGTCGTAGGCCCGTCGCCCGCCAGAAATTGAATTCCGCTTCCCCGGCCCCAACTTGAACTCATGAACCCATTACTCGATTTCAGCGGCCTGCCCCGCTTCGACGCTGTTCAGCCCGAACACGTGACTCCCGCCATCCGCCAACTGCTCGATGAAAATCGCGCCCTGATCGAGCGCCTGGTCGCACCGGCGACCGCCGCGACGTGGGACGGATTTGTCCAGCCAATGCTCGATGGCGGGGAGCGTTTGGCGCGCGCTTGGGGCATCGTCGGTCATCTGCATGCGGTCAATGACGTGCCGCCCTGGCGCGAGGCCTACAACGCGATGCTGCCGGAGGTGTCGAGCTTCTACGCCGACCTCGGGCAAAACCTCGCGTTGTTCGCCAAGATCAAGCTGTTGGCTGCCGGACCCGAGTTCAGTGCCCTATCGGCGGCACGCCGCCGGGTCATCGAAAACGACTTGCGCGATTTCCGGCTTTCGGGCGCCGATCTGCCTGAGGAGCGCAAGCCGCGCTTCAAGGAAATCCAGGAAGAACTGTCGGCGCTGGGCGCGAAGTTTTCCGAGAACGTGCTGGACGCCACCAACGCCCATGCCGAATGGATCGAGGACGAAGCCGGCCTCGCCGGACTGCCGGAAGACGTCAAGGCGGCGGCCCGGGAGGCGGCGGCGAAGGATGGCGGGGTTGCCAAACGTGCCGGCTGGAAATTCACCCTGCATGCGCCGTCCTATGTCCCGGTGCTGCAGTTTTGCGACAACCGCGAACTGCGCGCCCGCCTGTACCGCGCGTATGCCACGCGGGCCTCGGAATTCGGCCCGGCGGAGCGCAACAACGGCCCGCTGATCGACCGCCTGCTGGCCCTGCGCCATGAAGAAGCGCAATTGCTGGGCTACGCGAGCTATGCCGAAGTCTCGCTGGCGACCAAGATGGCCGATACGCCGGCCCAGGTGGCTGCCTTTCAACGCGATATGGCGGCCAAGGCGCGACCCTTTGCCGAACGGGACATCGGCGAACTGCGCGGGTTCGCCCGCGACGAACTCGGCATGCCGAATCTGGAAAGCTGGGATCTGGCCTGGGCCTCGGAAAAGCTCAAGCAGGCGCGCTACAGCTTCTCCGACGACGAAGTGAAGCAGTACTTCCCCGAACCCCAGGTGCTGGCCGGACTGTTCCGCGTCATCGAGGCCTTGTTCGCCGTGCGCCTGGCGCCCGATACGGCGCCGGCGTGGCATCCGGCCGTGCGTTTCTTTCGCATCGAGCGCGAGGGACGGCTCATCGGCCAGTTCTACCTCGATCTGTATGCGCGCGAAACCAAGCGCGGCGGCGCCTGGATGGACGAAGCGATCACCCGCCGCCGCGTCGCGGCTGGCGTGCAGACGCCGGTGGCCTACCTCAACTGCAACTTCCCGGCGCCAGTCGGCGAAGGTGAGGCGCGCAAGCCGGCCACCTTCAGCCACGATGACGTCATCACCTTGTTCCACGAATGCGGCCACGGCCTGCACCATCTGCTGACCCAGGTGGACGAGCTGCCGGTGTCCGGCATACACGGCGTCGAATGGGATGCCGTTGAACTGCCCAGCCAGTTCATGGAGAACTTCTGCTGGGAATGGGACGTGCTGTCCGGCATGACCGCCCATGCCGAAAGCGGGGCGCCACTGCCGCGCGCGCTGTACGACAAGATGATCGCCGCGAAGAATTTCCAGAGCGGTTTGCAGACCCTGCGCCAGATCGAGTTCGGCCTGTTCGACCTGCTGCTGCACAGCGAGTTCGTGCCCGGCGCCGGCAAGGGTTTCATTGACCTGCTGGCCGAGGTGCGCCGCGAAGTGGCGGTGTTGGTGCCTCCGGAGTGGAACCGTTTCCCGCACAGCTTCTCGCACATCTTCGGCGGCGGCTATGCGGCGGGCTATTACAGCTACAAGTGGGCGGAGGTTCTTTCCGCCGATGCCTACGAGGCCTTCGAGGAAGCCGCGAAGATCGGCGGCAGCACGCTGGATGCGGCCACCGGCGAGCGCTTCTGGCGCGAAATCCTGTCGGTCGGCGGCTCGCGCCCGGCGCTGGAATCCTTCAAGGCCTTCCGCGGACGCGCGCCGCAACCGGACGCCTTGCTGCGGCATAACGGGATGGCGGTAACGACGTAGTCGGCGTCCCGCCGGCGCCGACTCTTGGCGGCGTCGGGCCGCAAGCGCTGCTCAGCGGCCCTTGTCGCGCAGCTTATCCTTGGGCTGTGCGACGCTGAAATCCAGCCCGGTGAAATACTTTTGCAGCGGGCACGGCGTATCGCTGGCGCAACTGTGCTCGCGCGCGCACTCGATCTTGGTCTGGTCCAGCGTCACCATCTGGCCGCACACGGGACAGTGGTCAAAAGGCGAGTCGAACATGATGTGCTTCCTTGTTTCTGGGCTGCGCGGGGGTTGCCTGCATTATAGACAGGCGCCCTGCTCGGGTATCATCGACGCATGAAGATCGCAACCTGGAACGTGAATTCCCTGAAGGTGCGCCTGCCGCATGTGCTCGACTGGCTGGCGGCGAATCCGGTCGACGTACTGTGCCTGCAGGAGACCAAGATGGAGGACAAGGTCTTCCCCTACTCCGAACTGGAGGTTGCCGGCTATCGCGCAGCGCACAATGGGCAGAAGACCTACAACGGCGTCGCGATCCTGGCGCGCGGCGAAATGGAAGACGTGCGTCGTGACATTGCGGGCTTCGCCGACGAGCAAAAGCGCGTGCTCGCCGCCACCGTGGATGGCCTGCGCATCGTCTGCGCCTACATGCCCAATGGCCAGGCCGTGGGTTCCGACAAGTACGATTACAAACTGCGCTGGCTGGAGGCGCTGGCCGGCTGCCTGCGCGAAGAGCTGCAACGCTGGCCGCGGCTCGCCTTGCTCGGCGACTACAACATCGCACCGGAAGATCGCGACGTGCATGATCCCGTGGCCTGGAAGGATCAGATCCTGTGCAGCGAGCCGGAGCGCGCCGCGTTCCGCCGCCTAGTCGATCTGGGGCTGGCCGATGCCTTCCGCCTGTTCGAACAGCCGCCGAAGATCTACTCGTGGTGGGATTACCGGCAGATGGGCTTCCGCCTCAATCGCGGCCTGCGCATCGACCATATCCTGCTCGCGCCGCCGCTGGCGGCCGCGTGTCGGGCCTGCACCATCGACAAGGCGCCGCGCAAGCTGGAGCGGCCGTCGGATCATGCCCCCGTCGTTGCCGCGCTGGAGATTGAAGCGGCGTGAAGACCAAGCTTCAGTCGCGGCCAAGGTCAGGTTCACCAACGTCAAGCGCAGGGGCCGACACCAAGGCTGCGGAGCTGCTCGCGCGCTATCCGGTAATGGCCGCATTGCCGGTCGCCTTGCGGGACCGCGTGCGCCAAAACTTGCAGATCCTGTCGCTGGATTCCGGAGCGACGGTTTTTGACGAACGGCGGCCCTGCCTGGGTTTCCCGTTCGTTCTCGATGGGGCGATCCGCGTCGCCAAGCGCAGCGCCGGAGGTCGCGAACTGCCGTTGTACCGTGTGGTGGCGGGAGAAAGCTGCATCATCACCTCGAGTTGCCTGCTCGGCCACGCCGACTACAACGCCTGGGGCGTGACCGAGGGCGCGACGACGCTGGCGCTGCTGCCGCGCCAATTGTTCGACGAACTGCTGGCCACGCCGGCCTTTCGCGATTTCGTGTTTTCGCTATTTTCCGAGCGCATTGCCGACTTGATGCAACTGGTGGAAGAGGTGGCTTTCCGCAAGCTCGACCAGCGCCTTGCGGCGCTGCTGCTGGGCAAGGGGCGCCTGGTGCACGCCACCCACCAGCAGTTGGCGGATGATCTGGGCAGCGTCCGCGAAATCGTCAGCCGGCTGCTGAAGGGCTTTGCCGAGCAGGGCCTGGTGCGGCTCGGTCGCGAGCAGGTGGAGGTGCTCGATCCCGTCGGCCTGCGCCGGGTCTCCTCTGTGACTTAGGTTACAGCGTGGCACGCGTCGCAGTGGTGTAATGGACCTTCCTAGCTCACCGTAAAGGAGTAGTCCATGAAACTGAACGTTGGCGGCATCGACCGCGTGATTCGCATTGTTGCTGGTGTGGGACTGGTGGGCTGGGCCGCGATGGGCGGTCCGGTGTGGGCGTGGATCGGCGTGTTACCGCTGGCCACCGGGGCGATCGGCTGGTGTCCGCCGTATGCGCTGCTCGGCCTCAGCACCTGTGCGGTGAAGAAGCCGACCTGAAGCGCCACGGCCGGGCGGTGGCGTTGTCCGCTGCCCGCCGCAGACCGGCGGCTAGAACTCGATGCCGAGGTTGATCGAGTCGAAGGTCTGCCGGCCGCCGCCGCCGGCCGCGGTGAAGAATTCCTCGCTGCGCCGCACCCGTGTCAGCGACAGGCGCACGGGATCGATGCGAACGCTGAGGCCGAAGCTCAGGTCATAGACGTGCGGTCGCCGCCGCACGCTCGGGCTGTCGCGAAATACCGTGCCGTCGAGGAAGATGTTCTGCGCGATCAGCCGGTGATCGAGCCCGGCAAAGACATACCACTCGAGGTCGTGTGTGCGCCCCGGTTCGATATCGCGGCGCATGTTCTGCAACATCGCGCCGCCCGGCTCGATTGTGTCGGGCCCAAAGCCCGTCATGTGCCGCCCCACGCGCAGAATCCCGCCGGCGCGAGCCAGTGTCAGCACCGTGCCCAGCGTGGCCCCGCCGTGGGAGATCACTTCCAGGTCCATCCCCTGTGCGCTGCCCAGCGGATACTTGCTCTTGGCCAAGTAGGAGACCAGAAACGCCGGCTCGTTGGGGATCTGGTTCTGCCAGCCCTGGGGTTGCGGCGCGCCGATCAGCCTGTGCCAGCCGGACTGGATCTCTTTGCCCAATGCCGAAGGACCGACCAGGCCGAGGTCGACTTCCACGGTGTCGAGGCGGTTTCCCTTTGCCCGCTGCGCCACGCCGCCGAGGTAGAGCCAGGCGGCCCAGGGGCGGTCGCGCGGCTGCGGCGCGCTGATCTTGATCGACTTCGGCGTGTACAGGTTCTGGCCGAGGAACAAGCCCAGATGGATCGCGCCGTCGGCGTGCGGTGCCAGTTGCTTCAGGATCTCGGTGGCCGGCAACTGGAGTATGTCGAACGGGGCGCCGCCGCCGAACTTCATGCCGTTGGTGTAGTAGCGATCGGTGCGCGCCAACACATCGTTCTCGACGAACAACTGGAATTCGCTGCCTTCCGGCGGGCGCAATTGGGCGTCGGCGGCCGGCGCCAGCGCGGCAAGCAGCATGACCAGAATGAAAATACGCAGCATCGGGGCTTGTGGCGTGGTGATGACGATGTTGATTATCGCGCGGCGACGTCGGCTTGGATTCTGCCTTCGCCGGCCACGCCGTCGGTGATGGCAATCACCCGGACCTGCGATCGGTCAAGGCATTGGCGAGGCGCACGTAATCGATCACGGCGATCTCCTCGGCGCGTGCGGTCGGCGCGATGCCCAATGCGGCCAGATCGGCCGCGCCGGCGAGTTCGCGCAGGGTGTTGCGCAGCATTTTGCGCCGTTGCGAGAAGGCGGCACCGACCAGTCTGGCGAACAGCGCCGGGTCGCGCACCGTGTCGGCCGCGCCTACGCAAGAAAAGTCCACCGGGATCATCCGGACCAGGGCCGAATCGACCTTGGGCGCCGGATTGAAGGCGCCGGGAGGAACGACGAACAGGCGCTCCATGTGATAGTGGTATTGCAGCATCACCGACAGGCGCCCGAAGACCTTGCTGCCGGGCTCGGCCACCATGCGATCAACCACTTCCCGTTGCAGCATGAAGTGCATGTCATTTACTTGCGGCGCGCTGGCGAGCAAATGGAACAGCAGCGGGCTGGAAATGTTGTAAGGCAGGTTGCCGACGACCTTCAACGGGCCCTCGCGCTTTAGCGTGGCAAAGTCGAATTCGAGAGCGTCGCCCGCGTGCACGGTCAGCCGTTCGGGCGGAAAGCGGCTGGTCAGGCGCGCGCTCAGGTCGCGGTCGATCTCGATGACATGCAGATGATCGAGGCGCTGCAGCAGGGGCTCGGTGATCGCGCCCAGGCCAGGCCCGATTTCCACCACCGTGTCGCCGGCGCGCGGCGCGATGGCATCGACGATCTTGCGGATGATCCCCGGCGAGACCAGGAAGTTCTGGCCAAACCGCTTGCGCGCGACGTGGGCGGCTTGATCCGCGGTGCGGTCCTTCACCCGCCGGTGCCTTCGCTGCGCAAGGCTTCGCCGTCGTGAAACAGCGTCAGCGTCGCCGGAGCCAGCGTGGTCCAGTCCTCGTTGTCGGTCAATGGCAAGGTGGCGATCACGGCGACGCGATCCTCGGGACTCGTCACCTCACTGAAATCGACACTGACGTCCTGATCCTTCAAGTGGGCAACGGCGAACGGCGCCTGGCGCACGATATAGCACAGCCGGGTAGCGCAGTGGGCGAACAGGCAATCGCCGGTGGACAGCAGAAAATTGAACTCGCCGTATCGCGCGATGCCTGCCGCCAGGTCGGCGAGCACGGCGAACAGAACCTCCCGCGACGGCATCCCGGCGGGGAAACGGCGGCGTAACTGCTCGAGGATGTGACAGAAAGCACGTTCGGAATCGGTGTCGCCGACAGGGGTGAAACTGCCGTCCGAGGGAGGCGCGAAATCCTTGAGGTTGCCGTTGTGGGCGAAGATCCAGTAGCGGCCCCACAACTCGCGCTGGAAGGGGTGGGTGTTCTCCAATGCGACGCGCCCCTGTGTCGCCTTGCGAATATGGGCAATCACGTTGCGTGAATGGATCGGGTAATTGCGTACCAGTTCGGCGACCGCGGATTGCGCCGACGGCTCGATGTCGAGGAACACCCGGCAACCGGGGCCTTCGAAGAAGGCGATGCCCCAGCCGTCCTTGTGCACATCGGTCAGCCCGCCGCGGGTGCGAAAGCCTTCGAACGAGAAGCAAATGTCGGTCGGCGTGTTGCAGTTCATGCCAAGCAACTGACACATCGCTAGGTCTCGCCCCGCGGGAGGGGGTAATCCGGGTTCGCCGCCTGCGCCGGCTCGGGGCGGCGCTGCCCCGGGGGCGGCGCCGCGCGCGATGCGCACCGACGCGAGGCCATCGCGATGGCCGCGTCGATCGCCGCGAACAGGCTCTCCGGCGACGCCTTGCCGCTGCCGGCCAGATCGAGCGCGGTGCCGTGGTCGACCGAGGTGCGGATGATCGGCAGACCGAGCGTAACGTTGATGCCCTGATCGAAGGCCGCGTACTTCAGCACGGCGAGGCCTTGGTCGTGAAACATCGCCAGTTGCGCGTGGGAGCCGGCGAGCACATTCCGGGTGAATAAGGTGTCCGCCGGCAACGGTCCGACCAGGTCCATGCCTTCGGCGCGCAGTTTGTCCAGCACCGGGGCGATGACCTCGATCTCCTCGCGGCCCATATGGCCGCCTTCCCCGGCATGGGGATTGAGTCCGGCGACCAGGACGCGCGGCCGGGCGACGCCGAACTTGGTGCGCAACTCGGCATGCAGGATGCGGATCGTGGTTTCCAGATCGTCGCGGGTGATCGCGGCGGCAACGTCTTTCAAGGGCAGATGCGTGGTGGCCAGCGCCACGCGCAGACCCGCGCCGGCGAGCATCATCACCACGCGCGGCGTGGACGTGTGTTCGGCGAGATATTCGGTATGGCCGCTGAATACGATGCCGGCATCGTTGATGACGCCCTTGTGCACCGGCGCGGTCACCATCGCGGCATATTCGCCGCTGCGGCAGCCGGCCAGCGCGGCATCGAGCAGGCGCAGCACGTAGGCGGCGTTGGCCGGATCGAGTTGGCCGCTGCGGCATGGCGCGGTCAGCGGAACGTGGCGGATATCCAGCGTGTCGGCCGCAAGGCCAAGGTCCTCGGCGCGCTGCGCCAGAAGCTGTCGATCGCCGAGAACCACCAGATGCGCGGGCCACGCGCGCTCCGTCAGCCGCAGGCAGATGTCCGGGCCGATGCCGGCCGGCTCGCCCGAGGTGACCGCGATCAACGGCGCGGAGCGGTCAGCGGTCTTCGACGCGGTATTCGACATAAGCGCGGTCGCGCATTTGCCGGACCCAGTCCTGATACGCTTCGTCGGACTTGCGCTCGCGCAGCACCTGCCGCGCCGCGAGGCGCTGGCGTTCCGCAGTTGCTTCTTCGGTGCGCCGTTCCAGCACCTGGATCAGGTGAAAGCCGAATGGCGACTGCACCGGGTCGCTGACCTGGTTGATTTTCAGCGCATCCATCGCCTTCTCGAAGTCCGGCACGGTGTCGCCCTGATACAGCCAGCCCAGATCGCCGCCCTTGGCGGCCGAAAGATCGTTGGAGTTCAGTCGCGCCAGTTCGGCGAAGTCCGCGCCATTGTCGATCCGCTCCTTGAGGGCCACCAGCTTGCGCTTGGCTTCGGTCGCGGAGACCAGCTCATTCACCTTGATCAGAATATGCCGGGCGTGAGTCTGTTTCAGCGCCACCAGCGCCTTTGGGCCGCCATCGCCTTTTCGTTCGAGCAGCTTGACGATATGGAAGCCGGCCGGGCTGCGCAGGATATCGGTGACCTCGCCGGGCTGCAGCTTCATGATCGCATCGGCATACAGCGAGGGCAGGCGGTCGAGCGGGCGCGGCTCCATCGCGCCGCCGGAGAGCGCATCGGGCGCATCCGAATAGCTGGCGGCCACCTTGGCAAAGTCATCGCCGCGTCGAAGCTGCTCAAGTGCGGCCGTGGCCCGTGCGCCGATGCGCATCAACTGGTCGGGCGACGCCTGCTCCGGTACGCGCAGCACGATATGCGCTACTCGCACTTCGACATGGGCGGCGTTGCCGCCCTGATCGGGGTTGGCCAGGTAATTGTCGATCTCGCCGTCGGAGACCACCGTGCGGCTTTCCACCTCGCGTTCGCGCAGGCGCGAGAGCACGATTTCGTCGCGTATCTCCTCGCGGAACTTGGTCCAGGAGATGTTGTCCTTCTCCAGCGCGGCACGGAATTCCTGCAGCGACAGGTGATTGCCGTCGGCGATGCGGCGCAAGGCGCCGTCGAGCTCGATATCGGAGATGCGCAGTCCGGTCTCCTTGGCGAACTGGAGCAGCGCCCGATCGGTAATCATCCGCTCCAGTAGCTGCCGTTCGAGGACATCGCGCGGCGGCAGCTGGACGTTTTGCGCGCGCAGCTGGCCTTCCACCCTGGCGACGCGGGCGTGCAGCTCGAAGGCGGTGATGGCTTCGTCATTGACCACGGCGACGATGCGATCCACCTCGACCGGGTCGGGGCGACGCGTTTGGGCTTGCGCCGCCGCGACGAACAGGCTGGCGAGCAACCAAAGCAGGACAATGCGGAAATTCATTGAATGGTAGACGCGTTTCCTGCGCCCTGCTGGTTGATTACTCCGTAGCCGGGCACGTTACGTTTGAGAATGTCCAGTGGGTTGGAGCCCACTTTGGCGAATCCGTTCAACTCCAGTTGAAAGAAAAGGGCGGTGTTCGACAACTGGGTCTGCGTGGCAAGGCGCTGGAAAACCACGCGTCCGATCCAGCAACCGCCGTCATATTCCACGCCGGCGACGGATTCGACCATGCGTCTGTCCTTGGTCGAATAATTGAAGCGTCCCACGGCGTGCCAGCCCCCGAACAACGGCCATTGACCCGAGATGTCCATTTGGCCAAGTTGGTCGCGGGTGTAGCGGTAGCCGGCGTTGAGCACCTGGCCCGTTTCGGGCTGGTAGCGTCCGCCGACGTTGAGCCGTTCCATGCGGCTCAGCCGCGGGTTGTACTGGAGCCCGACATCGGCATAGGTCTTGGGCAGGACGCGGCCGGAGAACGAGGCCAGGAAGTCGGTCTGGCGGTCGCTGCGCAGCACTTCGGCCGGGGCGGTGGCGGTTGCCGGGAGGCCGACATGCTGAGTGCTGAAATACACGCGCTGGCCGAAGGCGGCGCGCATGATTTCAGCGCCCGTTTGCGGATCCAGCAGGCGCGAAGTGAGCATCGCCGTGAGCTGATTGGCGTCACCGATCCGGTCACCGCCGCTGTAGCGATTCTCGCCGAAAATCTGGGCGAAATTGAAGTCGGAGAGGCCCGTGTCGAACACCGGGATCAGGCTCTGGTCGCGGACCGGCACATACAGGTAGTAAAGGCGCGGCTCCAGCGTCTGGGTCAGCGCCGTGCCCAGCCAGTCTGTGTCGCGTTCAAAAGTCAGAGTCGAATCCAGGCTCAGGATAGGTACGCTGCGCGTCAGCTTGTCGGGCGTGCCCGCGGCCTGATGGTCGAGGTTGTAGCGCGTCGAATGCACGCCGACTTTGGGCGTGAGGCTCAGCCCGCCGACCTGCAAGGGCAGCGCAAGCTGCGGATACAGCGTGAAGCGCCGCCCCTCCACCAGCGTGGGGCTGCGGAAGTTGACGTGTTCGCCGCTGAAGGCGAAGCCCGCTCCGAGCGGCAGGTCTCCGCGGTAGGCGCTGACCGTCAATTGCGGCAGGCGGCGATAGGGTTCCGTGACCGGGGGCAGGGAGGGATCCTGCAGGGTCTGAAAGCTTTGCGCCAGCAGCTTCGCCGACCACCAGCCGGCCGCGTAACTCAGCGTGCCCTGGCGCACCAAGTTGGTCTGCGCAATCACCGACGAACCGCTGCCCAGATCGCTGAAATAGGTGTCGTCGGACGCGCCGTTGATGTCCAGCGTCCCGGAAAATCCGGAGCCCAGGGTCTGGCTGTGGGCCAGCGAATAGGACGAGCGCCGCCGGTGCACGATCCTGTCCTCGGCCAGATATTGGCCATGCATCGCGCCGCTGTAGGAAGACTCCAGATAACGATATTCGCCGTTCCACAGCACTCCGCGTTTGGACATGAAACGCGGCGCGATCGTCGCATCCATGTTCTGCGCGATGTTCCAGTAGAACGGCTGGGTGTACTCGCTGCCGCCGCGGCTGGTGGAACCAAAGGTGGGCGTCAGCAGCCCGCTCTTGCGCTCATTGTTGAGCGAAAAACTCAACCAGGGCGAATACAGAATCGGTGTTCCCTTGAAGTACAGCGTGGCATCGCGTGCCGTGCCTTCTTCGTCGTTGTAGTCAAGACGCAGGTCGGTCGTGCGGGCAAACCAGTCGGGGTCGCGCCCGGCGGCGGGTGTGCAGGTGCTGTAGGTGGCATCGGTCAGGCGGTACTTGCCCTCGCCCTCGAATTCCATGCGGGCAGCGGATCCGCGGCCGGTGGTAAGTTCCGCTGACGGGCGTTCTTCGTCGCCGGTCCACAGTGTCGCCGCCGATCCGGTCCGAATGCGGCGGATGCTGTATTCGGGTTGTTCGAAGAAGCCGGTGCTGTCTCCCATCTTCATCCGCATTTTCGGTCCGCTGACGCGGTCGCCATCGCGCGACAGCCGGACGTTGCCTTCGGCTTCCATCTCGTCGGCTTCCTGCCAGTAGGTCAGCCGGTCGCTTTGCAGGATTGAATTGCGCTTGCGCAATTCGACGTTTCCGTCGGCCACAACCTCCGTATCGTTCTTGCCGGAGATCTGGTCGGCAGCGATGAAGGTTGGCAACTGCTCTCCGGACTGCCTGAGATAGGGTTGGAGCACCGCCGTGCGCCGCAGACTTGGTTCGGGCAGCTCGCCCGCGGCCACGTGGGCCGAGTAGAGCGGAGGTAGTGCGGGGCGCTCTTCCACTTGGGGTGGTTCCTGGGCTTGCTGAATCGCTGGCGTGGGCGCCGCCGCCGCGGGTGCCGGGCTCGACTGCTCCTCAATCGCCCTTTGGCGCGGCGCCTCGATGGCCGCGCGCGGCGCGGGCGGCGGCGCCGTTTGACGAGGCGGAACTGTCGTGCTCGGCGTGGCCGCCACAGCCAGCGGAATCGCCGCTTGGGCGGGCGGCGCGGCAAGCGCCGCAGTCGCAGGCGCTGCCGGTTTGGGTGCGGGTCCGGGGGTTTGTTGCGGGCCCGGATCGACCCGCGCCGCCGGCGCCGGCTCGACCGGCACCGGCTCGGCAGCGGGCGGTGGCGTCGCAATCGCGGGTTCCGCGGCTACGGGCAGCGAGCTTGGCGGCGTGCCGCGGCCGAGCAGGGCGGGATTGACGCGCAAGGGTGGCAGGGTTTGCGCCGCGACGGACCCTGCGGTCAGTGCCAGCAAGACGGGCAGTATGCCGGTGCCGAATTGTCCGCGTTGCGATGGAGGCATGCCGTATCGGTGAGTTGGCGCAGCGGTGACGGAAGAAGGCGGACGCAGGAAGGCCGACGCAGGCCAGCCATTGCAAGCGCCGGAAAGCCCATTGTCGGCCGATGCTAGAATCGATAATTCTAACACTTCAAGCCTGCGGAACGCGCTGTCCGCCCTTGCTCCGGCGCCTTTCCGCGCCCTCTTCGACATGGAACGACAGCAGCAAATCCGCACTTGGCTTGCCGGCCTCTGGCCGCAGCGCGGCTTTACGCTGGCACCGGCCTCGGCCGACGCCAGTTTTCGCCGTTATTTTCGCGTCACGCTGGACGACGGCACGACGCGCATCGTCATGGATGCGCCGCCGGCGCAAGAGGACTGCCGGCCCTGGTTGCAGGTGCAGCAGCTTTTTCAGAAGGCCGCCGTCCATGTCCCCGAGGTCTTGGCGCAGGATCTGGAGCGCGGCTTCCTGCTGCTCTCCGATCTGGGCAACACCACGTATCTGGAGGTCCTGAATGCCGGCAACGCCGCGCCGCTCTATGCTGATGCCATTGCCGCGCTGCTGCGCATCCAGCAGGCCAGTCGTCCCGGCGTCCTCCCCGCCTATGACCGGGCGTTGTTGCGCCGGGAAATCGAATTGTTTCCACAGTGGTTCCTGACGCAGCATCACGGGATGGCCCTGACCGACAGCGAGAAACTCTCACTGGAAAACCTGTTCGAACTGATCCTCGCCGCGAATCTCGCCGAGCCGAGGGTCTTCGTGCATCGCGACTATCACTCGCGCAACCTGATGCACATTGCGGACGCAGCCGGAAATCCCGGCATCATCGACTTCCAGGACGCCGTCCATGGGCCGATCAGCTATGACCTGGTGTCGCTGCTGAAAGATGCCTACATCGAGTGGGAGGAAGACCAGACGCTCGACTGGCTGATCCGCTACTGGCAGCAGGCGCGCAAGGCAGGGCTGCCGGTGGCCGACGATTTCGCCGATTTCTTCCGCGACTACGAATGGATGGGAGTGCAGCGGCACCTTAAGGTCCTGGGCATCTTCGCCCGCCTCTATCATCGCGACGGCAAGGACGCCTATCTCAAGGACCTGCCGTTGGTCGCGCGCTACCTGCGCAAGGCCTGCGAACGCTACAGCGAACTCTCGCCGCTGCGCAAACTCCTCGACCGGGTCGAAGACAAGGTCACCGTGCTGGGCCATACGATGGCTGCCGCCGAGGTCGGGAGGCGCGGTGCATGACAACTCGTGTTCGCGCCCCGCGCGAATTCCGACCAGTCACTCTCGCTTCTGGGGAGGGACCAGGGGGGAAAGGCAACAACACTGGCTCACCCCCGGCGAGAATCATGGTCTTCACAGGGCGCAAGCGCCGTGAAGACCATGATTCTCGCCGCAGGCCGCGGCGAACGCATGCGGCCGCTGACCGACCGGACACCGAAACCACTGTTGCCGGTGGGCGGCAAACCGCTGATCGTCTGGCATCTCGAACGCCTCGCCGCGGCAGGCTTGCGCGAGGTGGTGATCAATCATGCCCACCTTGGCGCGCAGATCGAGGCGGCGCTTGGCGACGGCGCACGCTGGGGCCTGTCGATACGCTATTCGGCGGAACCCGCGGGAGCCCTGGAAACCGCGGGTGGAATTGCCAACGCCTTGCCGCTGCTGGGGAACGGCGAACCTTTTCTGGTGATCAACGGCGATATTCATTGTGATTGGGACCTGGCGCGCGGGCGCAAAGTGCTGGGTGACAGGTTTCTCGCGCATCTGGTACTGGTGCCGAATCCCGATCACCATCCACTGGGTGACTTTTCCCTGCGCGGCGAACTGGTCGGCGCCGACCTAGCCGCCGGCGGCGGCGCGGGCCGCACCTTCTCCGGCATCGGCATCTATCGTCCGCAGGTTTTTGCCGGCATCCAGCGCGGCAAGCCCGCCAAGCTGGCGCCGCTGCTGCGCGCGGCGATGGCGGTCGGCCGGGTCTCCGGTGAATTGCATCATGGGCTCTGGGCGGACATCGGGACGCCGCAACGGCTGGCCGAACTGGATGCCAAACTCGGATCGCTATAATGAACCCGATGGATACCTCGCCGTCGTTGCTTGAAGATTCTTTCGTCGCGCATCGCCGGCGCCGACTCAAATTGATCGAGCGAATGAGTCGGGACGGCGGCGGCATCGCATTGATACCCACGGCGCCCGAGCAGGCGCGCAATCGCGATTCGCAGTTTCCCTATCGCGCCGACAGCTATTTTCAGTACCTGACCGGCTTCACCGAACCGGAGGCGGTGCTGGTGATCGTTGTCGGCGCCGATGGCGCCGCGTCGCGCTCGATTCTGTTCTGTCGCGAAAAGAATCCGGAGCGGGAGATCTGGGATGGCTTCCGCCACGGTCCGGACGGTGCGCGCGAGGTCTTCGGCTTCGATGCGGCCCATGCCATTGGCGAACTCGACGGCAAGCTGGCCGAATTGTTCGCCGACCAGCCGTCCCTGTGGTTTTCCATCGGTCACGATGCCGGCTGGGACCGCCGCATCGCGGACGCCTTGAACAGGGTTCGCGCGGAGAGTCGAAGCGGCAAGCGCGCGCCCGGCGCGATTCGCGATGTACGCGCCGAACTGGATGCCATGCGCCTGATCAAGGATGATGCCGAGCTGGAGGTCATGCGCCGCGTCGCGGCGATTTCGACCGCGGCGCACATTCGCGCCATGCGGTTTGCCGCGCCGGGCCGCTTGGAGTATGAAGTCGAGGCCGAACTGCTGCACGAATTCCGCCGCCGGGGGTGCGAGTCGCCCGCCTATACCTCGATCGTGGCCGGTGGGGCGAACGCCTGCGTGTTGCATTACGTAGGCAACGATCAGGTGCTGCGCGACGGCGACCTGCTGCTGATCGACGCCGGCGGCGAACTCGGCGGCTATGCTTCGGACATCACGCGCAGCTTTCCGGTGAATGGCCGCTTCAGCGGCCCGCAGGCCGACGTCTACTCGCTGGTGCTTGACGCGCAAAGCGCGGCGGTTGCCGCCGTGCGACCTGGCGCCACGTTTGCCGATCCGCACGAGGCGGCGGTGAAAGTCCTGGCCCAGGGCATGATCGACCTGAAGTTGCTGCAAGGATCGCGCGACGCGGTGATCGAAGCGGAGAGCTACAAGCGTTTCTACATGCACCGCACCAGCCATTGGTTGGGCAAGGACGTGCACGATGCCGGCGAATACAAGGAGGGCGAGCATTGGGCACTGCTGGTACCCGGCATGGTGTTGACCATCGAGCCGGGCTGCTACATCCGGCCGGCGGACGACGTGCCGGAGGCTTTCTGGAATATCGGCGTCCGCATCGAGGATGACGCCGTCGTGACGCCCGGCGGCTGCGAGATCATCACCGCCGCCGCGCCGAAGAAAATCGCCGACATCGAAGCGCTGATGCGAGATGCCCGTGCCGGCCAATAGCTCCGCGAGCGAAGCGAGCCCGACCAGTCACCCCCTTTCTCGTAAAGGGGGCCGGGGGGAAGGCTCCAGTCTTGTCGCCGACGGCGACGGGCGCGTTAGCGCCGTCGCCATCGTGGGCGGAGGCCCCGCCGGCATGGCGCTGGCCCTGGCACTGAAACACCACGGCGTGAACGCCGAAGTGTTCGAAGCCCGGCAACGTGCCGACGTCAGCCGCGATCCGCGGGTGCTGGCCCTGTCCGACGGCGCGCGGCAGATCCTCGACTGGCTGGGCATATGGTCAAGTCTGGGGGCGACGCCGATCGAAACCATACACATCTCGCAGCGCGGCGGTTTCGGCCGCAGCCGTTTGCGCGCCGCGGAACTCGACGTGAACGCGCTGGGCTGGGTGCTGCCGGCCAGCGACCTGATTTCCGCGCTCGATGCCGCGCTCAACGCTGCCGGCATTGTTTATCACGAGAAGACCCGAGTCGGCGCCGGTAACACGGTGTCGCTTGGCGATGGCGTCGTCGCTGTCGTCCCGAAGCTCGGCTTTGCGCTTACGGCGATTGCCGAAGGTGCGGTCGAAGAGGGTGCCGGCACCCGCCGTGACTACGGGCAGCACGCCGTGCTGTGTACGGTCGGCGTCGCCGCGCCGCATCACAATGTCGCCTGGGAACGCTTTACCGGCGCCGGTCCGGTCGCGCTGTTGCCGCTGCGCGAGCGCTATGCCGTGGTCCTGACTTGCGCCGACGGACAACTTGCCGCCGTCAAGGCACTGGACGATGCGGCATTTCTCGAATTCCTGCAGCAGCGCTTCGGCACGCGCCAGCGCTTCGTTGCGGTGAGCCCCCGCAGCGCCTACCCGCTGGGCCTGCGCTATCGCCGGCAGCCGGTGGGCGATCGTCAAGTCTGGCTCGGCAATGCCGCCCAGACCTTGCATCCGGTCGCCGGGCAGGGCTTCAATCTGGCGTTGCGCGACATCTGGGAACTGGCGCAGCACCTGGCCACCGCAGCCGATCCGGGTGCGCCGGCGGTACTCGCCGCCTATGCGCGCGGCCGTCGCGCGGACCGGCGCGGCGCCATCGCGTTTACCGATTTTTTGATCGACGGCTTCGCGTCCGACTTCCCGCCCTTGAGACTTGCGCGCGGCGCCGGCTTGCTGGCACTGGACCTGTTACCGCCGCTGCGAGCCTTCGTCGCCAAGCGGATGATCTACGGTGCCCGCGCCTGGCCCTGATTTTGCGTTTCCGCGGCAGGCCGGGATTGCCGCCGCCGCGCTTTGCGCTAAAATCCCGCCGTCCCCAACCGCATCTTCCTCCGACATGGATTTCCTCGGCTTTCAATTGCGCAACAACCTGTTTGTCGCGCCCATGGCCGGAGTTACCGATCGCCCTTTCCGCCAGTTGTGCAAGAGGCTCGGTGCCGGCCTTGCCGTGTCGGAAATGGTCACCTCGAACTCGCTGCTGTATGGCAGCGCCAAGACCCGGCGCCGCGCCGACCATGAGGGGGAGGTCGAGCCGGTCGCGGTACAGATCGCCGGCGCCGACCCGGCGCTGATGGCGCAGGCGGCGCGGTACAACGCCGACCACGGCGCGCAAATCATCGACATCAACATGGGCTGCCCGGCGAAGAAGATCTGCAATGTCATGGCGGGCTCCGCGCTGATGCAGAACGAGCCGCTGGTGGCGAGGATCCTCGAAGCCGTGGTGGCGGCGGTGCCGGACACTCCGGTGACGCTCAAGTTTCGCACCGGCTGGAACCGCGACAACCGCAACGCGCCGGCAATCGCGCGCATTGCCGAGGCATCCGGCATACGCGCGATTGCGATCCATGGCCGCACCCGCGCCGATCAGTATCAGGGCTGCGCCGAGTACGACACCATTGCCCTGGTCAAGTCGCGGGTGAGGATTCCAGTAATCGCCAACGGCGATATCGACACGCCGCAGAAGGCCCGTTTCGTTCTCGACTACACCGGCGCCGACGGCGTGATGATTGGTCGTGCGGCGCAGGGTCGGCCCTGGCTGTTCCGCGAGATCGAACATTTTCTGGCCACCGGGCGCTTGCTGCCCGCGCCGCGGGTGGAGGAAATCCACCGCATCCTGCGCGGCCATCTCGCGGATCTGTACGCCTTCTACGGGGAAGAAACCGGCGTGCGTATCGCACGCAAGCACATCAGCTGGTACACCAAGGGGCTGGACGGCGCCGCGCAGTTCCGCCATGGCATGAACCAGCTGCAAAGTATCGGCGAACAACTGCTGGTTACGGACGAATTCTTCCTTGGCCACGTTGCGGCGAACGAGCAGTTGCCGGTTCGGCACCGGGCCGCGGGGCGCTTCGGGGAAATGAGGGCTGCATGAGCAGCGAAATCAGCGAGTGCGTGCGGCGCAGCCTCAGCCACTATTTCCGCGATCTCGATGGCCAGGCGCCGCACGCCGTCTACGACATGGTGCTGAAGTGCGTGGAGCGACCGATGCTGGAAGTGGTGATGAAACAGGCGGCCGGCAACCAGACGCTGGCCGCCGAAATGATGGGCATTAGTCGCGGCACCTTGCGCCGCATGCTGATTCAATACGAATTGCTATAGAGCCGCAGAGGTTTCCATGAAAGTGACACAGGCGCTGATCAGCGTTTCCGACAAGCGCGGCGCGGTGGAATTCGCTCGCGGCCTCGCTCAACTGGGAGTCAAGCTCCTGTCCACCGGCGGCACCGCCAAGCTGCTGCGCGATGCCGGACTGGCGGTCACCGACGTCTCGGATTACACCGGTTTTCCCGAGATGCTCGACGGCCGGGTCAAGACCCTGCACCCGAAGGTTCACGGCGGCATTCTCGGTCGGCGCGATTTGCCCGAGCATCTTGCGGTGATGGCCCAGCACGGCATTCCGGCGATCGACCTGGTGGTGGTGAATCTCTATCCCTTCCGCGAGACCGTGGCCAAGTCGGGCTGTACGCTCGACGACGCCATCGAGAATATCGACATCGGCGGCCCGACCATGGTTCGCGCCGCGGCGAAGAATCATGGCAATGAACAAGGCGGCGTCGCTGTCGTCACCGATCCCGGGGATTACGCGGCAATGCTCGACGAGCTCAAGTCCGGCGGGGGGATTTCCTACAAGACCCGCTTCGCCCTGGCGAAGAAGGCCTTCACGCATACCGCGCGCTACGACTCGGCCATCGCCAACTGGCTGACGTCGCTCGATGAGCAAAACCAGCCCGGCGCCTTTCCGGAAAGGCTGCAACTGGCCTTCGACAAGGTCGAGACGCTGCGTTACGGCGAGAACCCGCACCAGCACGCGGCCTTCTATCGCGAGGCAACCGGCGTTCCCGGTGGCGCGCCCGGCAGCATCTCCAGCTATCAGCAGATCCAGGGCAAGGAACTGTCCTACAACAACATCGCCGATGCCGATGCGGCATGGGAATGCGTAAAGGCCTTCGATGCTTCGCTCGCTCCCGCGGCCTGCGTGATCGTCAAGCATGCCAATCCCTGCGGCGTCGCGGTCGGCGCCAATGCCGAGGAAACCTACCGCAAGGCCTTCAAGACCGACCCGACCTCGGCCTTCGGCGGCATCATCGCGTTCAACGTGGTGATCGACAAGGCCGCCGCGGAAGCCGTCGCCGGGCAGTTCGCCGAAGTCATCATCGCGCCGGAAATCACCGCCGAAGCGCGCGCCGTGTTCGCCGCAAAGCAGAATCTGCGGGTGCTCGTCGTGCCCCTGGCGCCAGGCAGCGGCCGGCCGGGCGGCGCGTTCGACTTCAAGCGCGTCGGCGGCGGGCTGCTGCTGCAGGGCGTCGATGACGGACGCATTGCCCGGGCAGACGTCAAGCTGGCGACCAAGCGCGCCCCGTCTGAGCAGGAAATGAGTGATCTGCTGTTTGCCTGGCGCGTCGCCAAATATGTCAAATCCAATGCCATCGTGTTCTGCAAGGACGGCGTCACCGTCGGTGTCGGCGCCGGACAGATGAGCCGCGTCGATTCGGCGCGGATTGCGGCGATGAAGGCCGAGAACAACGGCCTCACCGTGGTCGGTTCGGTGGTGGCGTCCGACGCCTTCTTTCCCTTCCGCGATGGCCTCGACGTGCTGGCCAAGGCCGGCGCGACCGCGGTGATTCAACCCGGCGGCTCGGTGCGCGACGCGGAGGTGATCGCCGCGGCCGACGAACACAATCTGGCGATGGTGTTCACCGGTGTGCGGCATTTCCGGCATTGAACGCGTGAAGGGAGGAGGAGAAAGAGGCAAGCATCGCAGCGAGCCGGTCGCGACCTGTCTTGCTTCTGTCCTCACCTTTCCGCAAATCAAATGAAGATTCTGGTCGTCGGCTCCGGCGGACGTGAGCATGCGCTGGCTTGGCGCCTGGCCCAGGCTCCGGGCCTGCAGAAGGTCTATGTGGCGCCCGGCAATGCCGGTACGGCGCTTGAACCGGAACTGGAAAATCTTCCGCTCACGGACATCCATGCGCTGGCGGACTACGCCCGGCGCGAAAAGGTGCATGCCACCGTGGTCGGCCCCGAGGCACCGCTGGCCGAGGGCATCGTGGATGTGTTCCGCGCCCGCGATCTGCGCATCTTCGGGCCCACCAGGGCGGCCGCGCAACTGGAAAGCTCGAAGGATTTCGCCAAGCGCTTCATGACCCGCCACAACATTCCCACGGCAAGATTCGAGACCTTCACCGACCGCGACGCTGCGCACGCCTACGTCGCCGCCGAGGGCGCGCCGATCGTCGTCAAGGCCGACGGCCTGGCGGCAGGGAAGGGTGTGGTCGTCGCTACCGACGCCGCGCAGGCGCATGCCGCGATAGACATGATGCTGGCCGGCAACAAGCCCGCGGGGCACCACGCCGGAGCCGTCGCCCGGGTGGTGATTGAAGAATTCCTCGAAGGCGAGGAAGCCAGCTTCATCGTCATGGCCGACGGCCGGCATGCGCTGGCGCTGGCCACCAGCCAGGACCACAAGCGTTTGATGGATGGCGATCGCGGCCCCAATACCGGCGGCATGGGCGCGTATTCCCCGGCGCCGGTGGTCACGCCGGAGATCCACGCCCGCGTGATGCGCGAGGTGATCATGCCGACCATCAACGGCATGGCCGCCGACGGCATCGTTTACAGCGGTTTTCTGTATGCCGGCCTGATGATCCGGCCCGACGGCAGCCTGCGCGTTCTCGAATTCAACTGTCGCCTGGGCGACCCCGAGGCGCAGCCGATCATGATGCGGCTGAAGAGCGATTTCGTCGAGCTGGTGGATGCCGCCATCGACGGCCGCCTGAACCAGGTCGAAGCCGAGTGGGACCGCCGGGTCGCCCTTGGGGTGGTCATGGCCGCCGCGAAATATCCCGCGACGCCGCGGCGGGGCGACGTGATTCATGGCCTCCCGGCGCCCAGCGCAGACAGCCACGTGTTCCATGCCGGCACCGCGCCGCATGACGGGCAGGTGGTGACGGCGGGCGGCCGGGTGCTGTGCGTCACGGCCCTCGGCGACAACGTCAAGGCGGCGCAGAAGCGCGCCTATGAAGTGCTCGACGCGATCAGTTTCGACGGCATGCAGTGCCGCCGCGACATAGGGTTCCGCGCCATCAAGCGATGATTGTCCCCCCCGCCACCCTGGGCATGCTCGGTGGCGGCCAGTTGGGCCGCTTCTTTGTCATTGCCGCTCATGAGCTGGGCTATCGCGTCGTCGTACTCGATCCCGATCCCCAGAGTCCGGCTGGGCGCATCGCGGAGCAGCATCTGGTTGCCGCCTACGATGATCCCGATGCGCTGAACCGGATCGCCGAGGTCTGCGCGGCGGTGACCACCGAATTCGAGAACGTGCCGGCCGGGAGCCTCGCCTATCTGTCCAAGTTCATGCCGGTGCGGCCCTGCGCCGAGGCCGTCGCCACCTGCCAGAATCGCAGCGCCGAAAAGGGCTTCCTCCGGCAACACGGTTTCCCCCACGCGCCTTACGCCGACGTGCGCTGCGAGGCCGATCTTGAGCAGGCCGCGGCAAACCTGTTTCCCGGCATCCTCAAGCTGGCGCGCTTCGGCTACGACGGCAAGGGCCAGGTGCGGGTCGGCAGTCGGGACGAAGCGCTGCTGGCCTTTCGCCAGACCCGGGGCGAGCCCTGCGTGCTCGAACAACTGATGGCCTTGGAATGCGAGATCTCCGTCGTGCTGTCGCGCGACGCGGTGGGTGCCGTGAGTTGCTTTCCGACGGCCGAGAACACCCATCGCCACGGCATACTGGACGTATCCGTCGTGCCGTTGCGTGCGGCGGCCGGCATTGCCGCACCGCTGGCGATCGAGGCGGAGCAGATTGCGTCGGACATCGCGCGGGAACTGGCTTATGTCGGCACGCTGGCCGTTGAGTTCTTTGTCGTGGGCGGCCGGCTGCTGGTCAACGAGATGGCGCCGCGGCCGCATAACTCCGGCCATTACAGTATCGATGCCTGCGTCACCAATCAGTTCGAGCAGCAGGTCAGGGCGCTGGCCGACCTGCCGCTGGGCGAAACGCGGGCACATTCGGCGGCGGTGATGGTGAACCTGCTGGGCGACCTCTGGTATTTGCGGGATCCGCATCACAGTCACGAGCCGGACTGGAACGTGTTGCTGGCGGTCCCCAACCTCAAACTGCATCTCTACGGCAAGCACCACGCCCGGCCGGGGCGCAAGATGGGCCACTTCACCGTCATCGGCGCCGACCCCCGGACAGTGCGGGAGTCGGCGCTGGCCGCGCGGCGTCTGATCGGCATTCAGGACGAGTCTCGCCCGCAGCTCGCGCCCCGGGATAGGCAGTGACCGTGGCCTGCGGCGGCGCTGTGTCGTGGCCATCGTTTGCCCTGGACGGCCTTTGCAAGAGGTCGCGATGACCGAGTTGGCGCGCGCGGCGGCCTTGCTGCGCGCCGGGGAACTGGTCGCGTTTCCCACCGAGACGGTCTATGGCCTGGGCGCCGATGCCCGCAATCCGCGCGCCATCGCCAGGATCTTCGCCGCCAAGGGGCGGCCGGTTGACCACCCGCTGATTGTTCATCTGCCAGGGGTCGGGCATCTTGAGCGCTGGGCCGTCGATGTTCCCGGGGTCGCCGGCAGGCTCGCCGCCGCATTCTGGCCCGGGCCCTTGACCCTGATCCTGAAGCGCCATCCGGGCGTGCCGGATGCCGTCACCGGGGGCCAGGACACGGTCGGGCTGCGTGTTCCGCGCCATCCCCTGGCCTTGCAATTGTTGCGCGAATTCGACGGCGGGGTCGCCGCGCCCTCGGCCAATCGATTCGGCCGCGTGAGTCCGACCACTGCGGCGCACGTACGCGAGGAACTCGGTGATGCGGTGGCAATGATTGTGGACGGCGGTCCCTGTGCCGTCGGCATCGAATCCACGATCCTCGATCTGTCCGCCGGCGAGCCGCGAATCCTGCGGCCCGGCATGCTCGATGCGGCGGCCCTCGGTGCCGTGCTGGGGCGTCCGCCGGAATTCGGCGCCATGCCAGATGGGCCGCGGGTGTCCGGCAGCCTGGAAGCCCACTACGCACCGCGTACCCCGCTGCGACTGGTGGCGGCGACTGCGCTTGCGCAGACGGCGCGTGAGGCCATCGACGCCGGGCACCATGTCGCCGTGCTGGGTCCCGAAGCGCTTGCCATTGCCCATCAGAATCTCGCATGGCATGCCGCCAGCGCCGACCCCGTGCAGTTCGCGCACGATCTCTATGCCCGTCTGCGAGAACTCGACGCGGCGGGCTGCGACCTGATTCTTGTCGCGGCGCCGCCCGCCGATGCCGCCTGGCGCGCCGTCACCGATCGGCTGAGCCGCGCCGCGGCGGGGTCGAAATAGGGGGTCAAATCCCGCGGTCATCAGCGTCTGAAGGACTTCGCCGACGCCGGATAATTTTCCCCACGGCAATTTTCCGTCGCGAGGAGACCATGGGCGCACGAGACCGCGAAGGCACGGACCACGATAAGTTTCGGCAAGATGCGGCGGCGCGTCGTCGCGTCGTCAGTTCGGCCGTGAATGTTGCGATCAGCTGCGGTTTCGTGATCGGGCGCGAGGTGCTGGTCGGCAGCATCCCCGGTGTGGTGGTCGGCTACAACCTCGCCGATTTCGGCCGCTTCGCGGGCAATCCCTATCCGCTGGTGGTCCGCACCGCGCTGGGCGTGACCCAATGCGGCATGGATGACGTGCGCCTGGTCTGAGAAGCGCTTTCCTTGCCGCACCCCGGTTGCTATAATCCGCCGCGCTTGACGGGGGTGTAGCTCAGTTGGGAGAGCGCGACGTTCGCAACGTCGAGGCCAGCGGTTCGATCCCGCTCACCTCCACCATCAGACAGTCCAAAGCGTTCCAAGCAAAGCCGGAAACTCCAGTAACAGCAAGGGTTTCCGGCTTTTTTCATGCCTAGGCGGGCCGGACTGGGCTATTGCAAGCTGCTGGTATTCGAGGGTATTCTTGCTGGTATACAGCCAATTGGCTGCTGGTATACCATCAAGCGAGGTTCCCCATGCCATTGACCGACACAGCGATCCGAAAAATAAAGTCGACGGACAAGGCCTACAAGCTGCAGGACGAAAAAGGACTGTATCTCTTCATCTCCGTAGCTGGTGGGAAACTATGGCGCTTCAATTACCGCCACGACGGCAAGCAGAAAACCCTTTCGTTCGGTGCATACCCTGACGTTCCTCTAATCCGGGCAAGGGAGAAACGCGACGAGGCCCGGCGGCTGTTGGCTGACGGTGTAGACCCTGGCGAACATCGCAAGGTGCAGAAGGCTGCGAAGGTGGCGCTGTCGGCCAACAGCTTCGAGGCCATAGGCCGTGAATGGTTTGCCAAGATGAAACCGGAGTGGGCGGATTCTCACGCCGACAAGATCATGGCGCGGCTTGAGCGCGATGTTTTCCCGTGGTTGGGCAAGCGACCCATTGCCGAACTGACTGCCGTGGAAGTCCTGACGACACTCAAACGAATCAGCGACCGGGGCGCGAAGGACACGGCGAAGCGAGCGCAACAGGATTGCGGCGGTGTGTTTCGTTATGCGATCCAGACGGGCCGCGCCAGCTACAACCCGATTCCCGACCTGCGCGGTGCGTTGCCGACGGCAATAGGCGGCAACTTCGCGGCGATTACCGATCCGGTCAAGGTGGGGGAGCTCCTCCGGGCGATAGACGGGTTCAACGGCACCTTCATCGTCAAATGCGCCTTGAGGCTGTCCCCGTTCCTTTTCGTGCGCCCTGGCGAACTCCGGCAAGCGAAGTGGGCTGACTTCGATCTGGACAAAGCCGAGTGGAAATTCCTGGTGAGCAAGACCAAGAAAACCGAAGAGCCGAAGACTCACCTCGTACCGCTGGCATCTCAGGC
>WBZP01000929.1_pt1 | contig 38078 bp, 39 predicted proteins | sample 5204301 | NCBI WGS metagenome assembly WBZP01 (sample SAMN12412401, study PRJNA552823) | activated sludge metagenome | isolation source: activated sludge from nitrification reactor of wastewater treatment plant... | place: USA: Pennsylvania | collected 2017
GCGAAGTTCGACGGCGCCAGTGCGTCGATGTACTGGCGGGTGAAGAAGTTGATCTTGGTCTGGGTGGTTTCGTCCAGGCCCTCGACGCAGCACACGGTGTCATGCAGGTGGCGGGCGGCGATCAGGTAGGACTGCTTGATGTAGTCGAACAGGAAGTGCTGCTCCCAGTCCTCGTCCTTGAAGCGCTTGTCGGCCTTCTCCGGCGCGGCGACCGGGTTCATCGGCATGCCCATCATCTTGAGCATCGAGCCCTGCCAGAGCGAGAAGTAGTCCCACATCATGTTCATCTGCGTCTGGGCCAGCTTGTAGGGGTTGGCCAGCAGGCGCGCGGATAGATCCATGTAGGCCTTGGCGATGCCCATTTCGTCGGAAGGGGCGGCAACACCTTCCTTGGCCTTCTTTTCCATGAACTGCGTGATCAGGCGCGAGGCGCGTTGGGCGACCTCGGCATAGGTCTTGGCCACATCGGCCGGGTTAGGCAGGGTCTTGTCCTGTTCTGCTTGCGACATGTGAGGCTCCCGTTGAGGTTTTTTTGCTTCGTCTACTGTTTCCGGATGAACCGGACCACGCCGTCGGCACCATCCTTGCGGACGAGCTGGCCGGCATATTCAAGACGGTTGAGATGGGCGATCGCCTCTCCCATCGCGAACATCACCTGGTGGGTGTCGAGTTCGCGCGGAAAGAGCGTCGCCAGCAAATCAGCCGCGCTGCGCGGTTCCGTACAAGCATCCTCCAGAACCCGCAACCGCTCCTCATGGTGTGCATGCTGCGCCGCCACTCTGTTGTGTATGCCGATGAAGGGCAAGCCATGCGAGGGGAGCACGAGCGTCTCTTCCGGCAGCTCGCGATACCGATCCAGGGAATCGAGGTATTGCGCGAGAGAATCCGCACCGGGGGTCACTGTGAAGACGCTGATATTTGTCGAAATTTTCGGCAACAGCATGTCTCCGGAAATTAACACGCCTGCATCGGCGCAGTAAAGCGATGCGTGCTCGGGCGAATGTCCGTATCCGACACGAATCTGCCACAATCTGCCGCCGATGGTGATGCGATCGCCGTCGAACATGCGCGTGTAGGTGTGCGGCAGGGCCGGCACGCCGCGGGCGTAACTGTTGGCGCGGCGCTCCAGCGCACCGAGCCGCTCGGCGTCCAGCCCGTGGCGGGTGAACTGGCGCAGCATCGGCTGCGTGCCGTGACCGGCGGATTCGTGGAAGACGGCGTGCGCCGTCAGGTATTCGCCGGCGGTCATCCAGACCGGCACATCGTATTTTTCGGCCAGCCACTGTGCCAGGCCGACATGGTCTGGATGGAAATGCGTGACGATGATGCGTGCCACCGGCGCGTCCAGCCGGGCGAGGATCTGCTCCCAGAGGGCGCGTACGTTGTCCAGGCCGTAGCCGGTATCGACGATGGTCCAGGCCGGCTGGCCGTGCTGTTCGTCCTTCAGCAGCCACAGGTTGATGTGGTCGAGCGCGAAGGGCAGCGGCATGCGCAGCCAGTGCATGCCCGGCGTGACCTCGCGGGTTTCGCCGGGGGCCGGGGGGGCGGAGAAAGGGAAATCGAGCAACATACGGTAGGGTATTGAAAAGTTCGTCGATCTGATTTAACGTAGCCAACTATAACATTCGCTGCCGTATGGAAAGCAAGCCGCCCATGGCCCCGTCTGCTGACGACAACGTGACTTTTTCGATCTCCGATCTTGCCCGCGAGTTCGACATCACCCCGCGCACGATCCGCTTCTGGGAGGATCAGGGGCTGTTGTTCCCGCGTCGCGAGGGGCAGACGCGCGTCTTCTCGCGCCGCGATCGCACGCGCCTGAAGCTCGCCCTGCGTGGCAAGCGCCTCGGCCTGTCGCTGGCCCGCATCAAGGAAATGATCGAGATGTACGACACGGCCCGCGACGAAAGTTCGCAGCTGCTGAAGTTCCTCGACGTGCTGAGCGAGCGCCGCGCCGCCTACGAGCGCCAGCGTGAGGACATCGCAGCCGTGCTCGACGAGATTGCCGGCTTCGAGCAGGTGTGCCGTGAGTTGCTGGCGCAGGAGGCGGCGACCGGCGCCGGCTCTGCAAAAGACACGTCGGTTGGTTGACGTTTACGTAAACGTGAAGCGAGACGATCCGAAATGAACAGACCCTGGCCGGCAGGACAGCGCGAGCGGAGCGATTTCCCGCGCTTCGGGCTGCTCCAGCTCGCGCACCGCTTTCCCGCCGAAACGACCAGGCGCGAACTCAGGATCGTCGGTGCGGTCGCAAACGAACTGGTCGTCGACGATGTGCTGGCGGGCCTGCCCTGGGTCGAGCAGGTCAGCGATTTTCACTGCGTCACGACCTGGAGCCGGCGCGGTCTGCGCTGGGGTGGCGTGCGCTTTGCCGACTTCTACGAGCGGGTGCTGGTGCCGCAGGCGAAACCGCAGGCCGCCGCCACGACCTTCATCCTGCGCGGTCAGGATGGCGCGCGGACGACGATGCAACTGGAAGATCTGCTGGCGCCGGACGTACTGATCGCAACTATGCTGGACGGCGAGCCGCTGTCGGTGGCCCATGGCGCTCCCCTACGTCTCGTGGCCCCGGCACATTATGGCTACAAGTCGGTGAAGCATCTGTCGCGCATCGAAATCTGCAGCGACGAAACGGGATTCCGCCCGGCGGCATTCCGTTTCATGGACCACCCGCGGGCCCGCGTTGCTGCCGAGGAGCGCGGACGCGGCCTTCCGGGCTGGTTGTTGCGTCATCTGTATCGGCCGCTGGTCGCTCCGACCGCGCGCCGCTTTGCCAAAGCGATGGAGGATTGCCGCGATGCATAAACCGAATGACCCCGACTTCGCCGCCCGCGTTCATGCGAGCTTCCTCAACCAGCCCGCGATGACGCTGATCGGCGCGACGATGCCGGTGATCGAGGCGGGTTACACGGAGATCCACCTGCCGTTCAGGCCGGAGGTAACGCAGCAGCATGGGTACATCCACGGCGGCGTGGTCGGCATGATCGCCGACTCGGCGGCCGGCTATGCCGCCAATACGCTGACCTCGGCCGACACCGGCGTACTCACCGTCGAATACAAGATGAACCTGCTGGCCCCGGCCGACGGGCAATTGCTCATCGCCGAGGGATCGGTCGTCCGCTACGGGCGCACGCTGATCGTGACCAAGGCGGAAGTCTTCGCCGTCAAGGACGGGAAGAAGACCTTGTGTGCGCTGATGCAGCAGACCATCATGGCGCTGCACGGCAAAAAAGAGAAAACCAACGAAACCAAGTAAGGAGTGAGACAAATGGAAATCCCGAGCCTCGATTTTGCCCTGGGCGAAGACATCAACATGCTGCGCGAGACGGTGCGCCGTTTCGCCGCCGAAGAGATCGCGCCGCGCGCCGAAGCGGTCGATCGCGACAACCTGTTCCCGGCCGACCTGTGGAAGAAGTTCGGCGACATGGGCCTCCTGGGCATGACGGCGCCGGAGGAATACGGCGGCTCGAACATGGGTTACCTGGCCCACATCATCGCCATGGAAGAAATCTCCCGCGCCTCGGCCTCGGTCGGCCTCTCGTATGGCGCCCACTCCAACCTGTGCGTGAACCAGATCCGCCGCGCCGGAAACGACGCGCAGCGCGCTAAATACCTGCCGAAGCTGATCTCCGGCGAACACGTCGGTGCACTCGCCATGTCCGAGCCGAACGCCGGTTCTGACGTTGTCAGCATGAAGCTGAAAGCCGAAAAGAAGGGCGACCGCTACGTACTGAACGGCAGCAAGATGTGGATCACCAACGGCGGCGACGCCGATACGCTGGTCGTCTACGCAAAGACCGACGTGAACGCCGGAGCCAAGGGCATGACTGCCTTCATCGTCGAAAAGGGCTTCAAGGGCTTCACCCACGGCTCGCACCTCGACAAGCTCGGCATGCGCGGCTCGAACACCTATCCGCTGTTCTTCGACGACTGCGAAGTACCGGAAGAGAACGTCCTCGGCGGTGTCGGCAACGGAACGAAAGTACTGATGTCCGGTCTCGACTACGAGCGCGCCGTGCTCTCCGGCGGCCCGCTCGGCATCATGGCCGCGTGCATGGACGTCGTCGTCCCCTACCTGCACGACCGCAAGCAGTTCGGTCAGGCCATCGGCGAGTTCCAGCTGATGCAGGGCAAGGTCGCCGACATGTACTCGACCTGGCAGGCGACCAAGGCCTATGTCTATGCCGTCGGCCAGGCCTGTGACCGTACCGACCATGCCCGGACGCTGCGCAAGGACGCCGCCGGCGCCATCCTTTACTCCGCCGAGAAGGCGACGTGGATGGCCGGCGAGGCGATCCAGACGCTGGGCGGTGTCGGCTACACCAACGAATACCCGACCGGCCGCCTGTGGCGCGATGCCAAGCTTTACGAGATCGGTGCCGGCACCTCGGAGATCCGCCGCATGCTGATCGGTCGTGAGCTGTTTGCCGAGACCGCCTGACGGAAAAATTCTGGACCACCGCCCGGCTCGCGCCGGGCAGCAAACGAAATGACCGTACAACTTCGCATCATCGCCGACCCCGCCGATCCCGCACTCGACAACGTGCGGCAGTTCTTCCGCAACTACGCCGGATGGCTGGGGGTCGACCTCAGTTTCCAGGGCTTCGCCGAGGAAATGACCTCCCTGCCCGGCTGCTATTCGCCGCCGCAGGGGCGCCTGTGGTGCGCCGAGCTCGACGGCAAGCCGGTCGGTTGTGTCGGCATCCGCCCGTTCTCGGACGGTGTCTGCGAAATGAAGCGGCTCTATGTCGAACCCGAGGCGCGCGGCCACGGTGCGGGTCACGCACTGGCTCTGGCAGGCATTCGCGCGGCGAAGGAGCTGGGCTACAGGCGCATCCTGCTCGACACCATGCCGGCGATGCGCATGGCGGTGAAGCTCTATCGCGAGCTTGGCTTCAAGGAGGCGCCGGCCTACTACAACACGCCGATCGAAGGCACGATCTTCCTTTCGCTCGATCTCGAGAACTGGTCCGAGGACGAGGTGCGCAACGAGAACCTCAGCCATCTGTTCGACTTCAACCGCGCCTGGGCGAAGCAGATGCAGGAGGTCGATCCGGGCTACTTCGACAAGCTGGCACAACTGCAGACGCCGGCCTTCCTGTGGATCGGCTGTTCCGATTCACGGGTGCCGGCGAACCAGATCGTCGGCCTGCTGCCGGGCGAAGTCTTCGTCCATCGCAACGTCGCCAACCAGGTCGTGCATACCGACCTCAACTGCCTGTCGGTGATCCAGTTCGCCGTCGAGGCGCTCAAGGTGCAGCACATCATGGTCGTCGGCCATTACGGCTGCGGTGGCGTCAAGGCGGCACTCGACAAGGCGCGCGTCGGCCTCGTCGACATCTGGCTGCGCCACGTACAGGACGTGCAGACGAAGCACCAGGCGTCCATCGAGGCGCTGCCGGAAACAGAGCGCCACGACCGCCTGTGCGAACTCAACACGCTCGAGCAGGCACTGAACGTCTGCCAGACCATGGTCGTCCAGGATGCCTGGTCACGCGGCCAGAAGCTGACCGTGCATGCCTGGGTCTATGGCCTCAAGGATGGCCTGATGCACGACCTCGGCTTCACCGTGAGCCAGCCCGACAAGGTCATTCCCCGCTATTCGCAGGCGGTCGGCGTTCTTGCCGCACCGCGTTCCTGATTTTCATCTGAGGAGATTTTCATGTCCGATCCTATCGTCATCGTTTCCGCCGCCCGTACTCCGATGGGTGCTTTCCAGGGCGCCTTCGCCGGCATGACCGCCGCCAATCTCGGCGCCGTCGCCATCAAGGCCGCCGTCGAGCGCGCCGGCATCGATGCCAACCTGATTGACGAAGTGCTGATGGGCTGCGTGCTGCAGGCCGGCCAGGGCCAGGCGCCCGCACGCCAGGCCGCGCTGCAGGCCGGGCTGCCGCTGTCGGCCGGTTGCGCGACGATCCACAAGGTCTGCGGATCGGCGATGAAGGCGACCATGCTCGGCCACGACGGCATCGCGGCCGGCTCCTATGGCGTAGCCGTCGTTGGCGGCATGGAGTCGATGACCAATGCGCCCTACCTGCTGCCGAAGGCGCGTGGCGGCTATCGCCTCGGCCACGGCCAGCTCATGGACCACATGTTCCTCGACGGGCTGGAAGACGCCTACGGCAAGGAAACGCGCGGCCGCCTGATGGGCACCTTCGCCGAGGACTGCGCCGGCAACTATGGCTTCACGCGCGAAGCGCAGGACGAATTCTCGATCCGCTCGACGACACGTTCCAAGGAGGCCAGCGGCAACGGCAGCTTCGACTGGGAGATCGCACCGGTGACGGTCGCAGGCCGCAAGGGCGATGTCGTCGTCAGCCAGGACGAAGGTCCGTTCGCCGTGAACGTCGACAAGATCCCGACGCTGAAGCCGGCCTTCAAGAAGGACGGCACCGTTACGGCCGCCAACTCCTCGTCGATCTCCGACGGCGCCGCGGCGATGGTCCTGATGCGTGCCTCGCAGGCCGAGAAGCTGGGCCTCAAGCCGGTCGCCCGCATCGTCGGCCATGCGACGCATGCCCATACGCCGGCGCTGTTCCCGACCGCGCCCGTCGGCTCGATCCAGAAGGTGCTGTCCAAGGCCGGCTGGAGTCTCGATCAGGTCGACCTCTTCGAGATCAACGAAGCCTTCGCCGTGGTGACGATGGCGGCGATGCACGATCTCAAGTTGCCGGCCGAGAAGGTCAACATCCACGGCGGCGCCTGCGCGCTCGGCCACCCGATCGGCGCTTCCGGTGCCCGTATCGTCGTTACGCTGCTCGGCGCGCTGAAGAAGTACGGTATGAAGCGCGGCGTCGCCTCGCTGTGCATCGGCGGTGGTGAAGCGACGGCACTCGCGGTGGAAATGCTCTAAGTGCCGCAGCCCGGCTCCATTGCCTACTTCAAGCTCGTCGGTGCCATGTTCATGTGGGGCGGAACCTGGATCGCGGGGCGGATTGTGGCGCAGGAAGTACCTGCGCCGCTGCTCGCTGCCGCCTTCCGTTTCCTCATCGCCGGCCTCGTGCTGGCGGGCTTCGCGCTGGCCACCGAGGGCAGCATCCCGCGTCCGGCCGACGGACGCGAATGGGGCATCGTTATCGGGCTCGCCGTCACCGGCATCTTCCTCTACGCGCTCTGCTTCTTCTATGGCCTGCGCCATCTTCCTGCCGGCCGCGGAGCGCTGGTCGTTGCGCTCAATCCGGTCGTTGTCGCGCTGGCGGCGTGGTTCGTCGGCCAAGAACGCATGACACCGATGAAGCTCGCCGGCATCGCCATCGCGCTCGCCGGCTGCCTGATGGTGATCGGCAACGGCGATCTGCTGGCACTGCTGCATGGCGCGGTTGGCCTCGGTGAATGGCTGATCGTCGGTTGCGTACTGTGCTGGACCGCCTACACCTTCATCGGTCGCAGTGCGACGCAGACGCTCTCGCCGCTCGCTGCGACGCTGGCGGCCAGCTTCATCGGCGCGCTGCTGCTCGGGATCGCGGCCCTCGTGCAGGGCGGCATCACGGTCGTCGACTGGTCGTGGCGGGTCTGGGCCAGCGTCCTCTTTCTCGCCGTGTGCGGTACCGCGCTCGGCTTCACCTGGTTCGCCGACGGCGTGCGCCTGATGGGTGCGGCGCGCGCTTCGGCCTTCATCAATCTCGTCCCCGTCTTCGCCGTGCTGCAGGCTGCAGTCCTGCTCGGCGAGCGGCTGGCGTTCGCCGTCCTCGCGGGCGGCGCGCTGGTCATCGCCGGCGTCTGGCTGACGACAAGAACACCTCTGGAGAAAACAGCATGATCCTTACGCAAGAACAGGAAATGATCCGCGACGCGATGCACGATTTCGCGCAGGAGCGCCTCGCTCCCTTCGCAGGCGAATGGGACCGCAACCACACCTTCCCGGCGGAAGCCCTGAAGGAACTCGGCGCGCTCGGCGCGATGGGCGTCACCGTGCCCGAGGAGTGGGACGGTGCCGGCATGGACTACATGAGCCTGGTGCTGATGCTCGAGGAGATCGCCGCCGGTGACGGCGCCACCTCGACCATCGTCAGCGTGCAGAACTCGCTGGCCTGCGGCATCACCATGAAGTACGGCAGCGACGCGCAGAAGGAGCAGTACCTGAAGCCGCTCGCCCGCGGCGACATGCTGGGGTGCTTCTGCCTGACCGAGCCGCATACCGGCTCCGACGCGTCGGCGATCACCACCCGCGCGACGCGTGACGGCGATCATTTCGTGCTCAACGGCGTCAAGCAGTTCATCACCACCGGCAAGCACGCGCAGGTCGCGATCGTCTTCGCGGTGACCGACAAGGCTGCCGGCAAGAAGGGCATTTCCTGCTTCCTGGTGCCGACCGAGACCCCGGGCTACATCGTCGCCCGCATCGAGGAGAAGATGGGGCAGAAAGCCAGCGATACCGCACAAATCATCTTCGAGAACTGCCGCATCCCGGCTTCCTGCCTGCTCGGCAAGGAAGGCGACGGCTACCGTATTGCCCTCTCCAACCTCGAGGCCGGCCGCATCGGCATCGCTGCGCAGTCGGTCGGCATGGCGCGCTCGGCGCTCGACGCTGCCGTGCGCTATGCGAAGGACCGGGTCGCCTTCGGCGTGCCGCTGACCGGCCACCAGGCGGTCAGCTTCCGCCTTGCCGACATGGCGACGCAGGTCGACGCCGCCCGCCTGATGGTGTGGCGCGCCGCGATGCTGAAGGACGCCGGCAAGCCCTGCCTGAAGGAAGCCTCGATGGCCAAGATGTTCGCCTCCGAGATCGCCGAGAAGGTCTGCTCGGACGCCATCCAGATCCATGGCGGCTACGGCTACACCAGCGACTTCCCGGTCGAGCGCATCTACCGCGACGTGCGAGTATCGCAGATCTACGAAGGCGCCAACGACATCCAGCGCCTCGTGATCGGCCGCGCCATCGTGGACGAGTGATCATGGCCGCGATCCTGCGCCCCGAGGCGACCCCGGAAGATTTCTCGCGCCGAGCCGAAGGCTTTCTGCCGGGCTGGTTCGGCATGAAGGTGACGGCGATCACCCCCGGCCGGCTGGAAATGGAGCTGCCGCTCAAGCAGGAAATGCTGGCGCCGAACGGCTTCCTGCATGCGGCCTCGATCGTGGCACTGGCCGATACGGCTGCCGGGTTCGCCACCATCGCGCACCTGCCGGAAGGTTCCGAGAGCTTCACGACGATCGAGCTGAAGACCAACTTCTTCTCGACGCAGCGCGAAGGTACCGTGCGCTGTGTCGCCACCGCGATCCACGCAGGCCGCAACACGCAGGTCTGGGATGCCGAGGTGTTCGGCGACGGCGACCGTCGCCTGGCATTGTTCCGCTGTACGCAGATGATCCTTTGGCCCAAGGCAAAATCCTGAGGAGACGATCCATGCCCGATACCAAGACCCCGCTCGAATTCTATTTCGATTTTTCCTCGCCCTACGGCTACCTCGCCGCCGAGAAGATCGACGAACTGGCGGCGAAGTTCGGCCGCAAGGTGAAGTGGCGCCCGGTGCTGCTCGGCGTCATCTTCAAGGCCACCGGTGCCGCACCGCTGACAATGGTGCCGTTCAAGGGCGAATACTCGAAGCGCGACTTCGTGCGCTCGGCACGCTTCATGGGCATCCCGTACAACCCGCCATCGCGCTTTCCGCTGCCGACACAGGTGGCGGCGCGTGCCTATTACTGGCTGCATGACCGGGACTGTGCGCAGGCCCGCGCCTTTGCCAAGGCCGTCTATCGCGCCTTCTTCGTCGACGACCGCGACATTTCCGACATGAACGTGGTGCTCGACATCGCCGTCGCTGTCGGCGCCGATCGTGCGGCCCTCGCCGAAGCGGTGGAGTCGACCGAGATCAAGGACCGCCTCAAGAACGAAGTGGCAATGGCACTGGAGAAGGGCGTCTTCGGTTCTCCCTACATCGTCTGCGACGGCGAGCCGTTCTTTGGCGCCGACCGCTTGCCGCAACTCGAAGCGCGACTGGCCGGCAAGGAATTCTGATGCGCGACTGGAATCCCCGTCGCATCTGCGTCTTCTGCGGCTCGGCGAAAGGCCGGCGGCCCGAGTACGCCGAGACGGCCGCCGCACTGGGCCGGCTACTCGCTGCACGCGGCATCGGTCTCGTCTACGGGGGGGGCAATATCGGCCTGATGGGGCAGGTCGCCGATGCCTGCCTGCAGGCGGGGGGCGAAGTGACCGGCGTGATCCCCGAGGCGCTGATGAAGAAAGAGGTCGGACACCTCGACCTGACGCATCTGGAAGTCGTCGATTCGATGCACACCCGCAAGGCACGCATGGCCGAGCTTTCCGACGGCTTCATCGCGCTGCCCGGCGGTTTCGGCACTTTCGAGGAGTTGTGCGAGATGCTGACCTGGGGCCAGCTTGGCTTCCATGAGAAGCCGGTTGGCCTCGTTAACGTCGCCAACTATTTCGGACCGCTGATCGAGCTTTGCGATCGCGCGGTCGACGAGGGTTTCATGCGACCGGAACACCGCGGCCTGCTGCAGGACGCGGCAACGCCCGAGGCGGTGCTGGTGGCGATGGCCAGCCATACGCCGGTGAAGCTGGAAAAATGGATCAGGGAACTGAAGCAGTTGTGAACGTGTGAATGACTGCGGCTGAAAGAAAGAAAAGAGGAGACATGACAACACTGAAAACACAACTCAACCCGCGCAGCGCCGATTTCCAGGCGAACGTCGCGGCAATGCAGACGGTGGTCGACGATCTGCGTAGCACGGTCGACCGGATCGCCCTCGGCGGCCCGGAAACCGCCCGGCAGAAGCACCTCGCGCGCGGCAAGCTGCTGCCGCGCGAACGTGTCGCCGGCCTGCTCGATCCCGGTACGCCCTTCCTCGAGATCTCACAGCTCGCCGCGCACGGCATGTACGGCGGCGATGTTCCCGCTGCTTCGGTGATCGCCGGCATCGGCCGCGTGAACGGCGTCGAGTGCATGGTCGTCGCCAACGACGCGACGGTGAAGGGCGGCACCTACTACCCGCTGACCGTGAAGAAGCACCTGCGGGCGCAGGAGATCGCGCTGGAAAACCGGCTGCCCTGCATCTATCTGGTCGACTCGGGTGGTGCCTTCCTGCCGATGCAGGACGAGGTCTTCCCGGACAAGGAACACTTTGGCCGCATCTTCTTCAACCAGGCCAACCTGTCGGCGAAAGGCATCCCACAGATCGCCGTCGTGATGGGTTCGTGCACTGCCGGCGGCGCCTACGTGCCGGCGATGTGCGACGAGTCGATCATCGTCAAGGAACAGGGCACCATCTTCCTCGGCGGCCCGCCGCTGGTGAAGGCGGCCACCGGCGAAGTTGTTTCGGCAGAAGACCTCGGCGGTGCCGACGTGCATACACGCATCTCCGGCGTGGCCGATCATCTCGCCGAGAACGATCAGCATGCACTGGCCATTGCCCGCCGCATCGTGCGCGACCTGAACTGGAAGAAGAGCCCCCCGGTCACGCTGCAGCAGCCGGTCGAGCCGCTCTATCCGACGGAAGAGCTGTACGGCGTGATCCCGACCGACACCAAGAAGCCCTTCGATGTGCGCGAGATCATCGCCCGCATCGTCGACGGTTCCGAGTTCGACGAATTCAAGTCGCGCTACGGCACGACGCTGGTCTGCGGCTTCGCCCGCATCTGGGGCTACCCGGTCGGCATCGTCGCCAACAACGGCATCCTGTTCTCGGAGAGCGCGCTGAAGGGCGCGCACTTCATCGAGCTGTGCGCACAGCGCGGCATTCCGCTGGTCTTCCTGCAGAACATCACCGGCTTCATGGTCGGTCGCAAGTACGAGAACGGCGGCATCGCCCGTGACGGCGCCAAGATGGTGACGGCGGTAGCCACTGCCAAGGTGCCGAAGTTCACGGTCATCATCGGCGGCTCCTTCGGTGCCGGCAACTACGGCATGTGCGGCCGCGCCTATTCGCCGCGCTTCCTGTGGATGTGGCCGAATGCCCGCATCTCGGTGATGGGCGGCGAACAGGCCGCCGGCGTGCTGGCCACGGTCAAGCGCGACGGCATGGAAGCTTCCGGAAAGACCTGGAGTGCCGACGAGGAAGCCGCGTTCAAGGCGCCGATCCGCGAGCAGTACGAGACACAGGGTCACCCCTATTACGCCAGTGCCCGCCTGTGGGACGACGGCGTGATCGACCCCGCCGATACCCGCCGCGTGCTCGCCCTCGGCCTCTCGGCCTCGATGAATGCTCCTGCCGAAGAAACGAAGTTCGGCATCTTCCGCATGTAAGGGAGAAGAACAAATGACCCAATACACCTCGATCCTCACCGAAGTCGACGGCCCGCTCGGCATCCTCACGCTCAACAAGCCGGAGCGTCACAACGCCTTCGACGAAGTGCTGATCGCCGAGATTACCGCCGGCCTGCGCGAACTCGAAGCACATCCGCAGGTTCGTGCCGTCGTGCTGTCGTCGACGGGCAAGAGCTTCTGCGCCGGCGCCGACCTGAACTGGATGAAGCGCGCCGCCGGTTATTCGCCGGAAGAGAACCTGCGTGATGCACGCAATCTGGCGACCTTGCTCTCTACCCTGAACGAACTTTCCAAGCCGACCGTCGCCCGCGTACAGGGCCCGGCCTACGGCGGCGGCGTCGGCCTTGTCGCCGCCTGCGATATCGCCATCGCCACCTTCGATGCGCAGTTCGCGCTGACCGAGGTGAAGCTCGGCATCCTGCCGGCGGTGATCAGTCCCTACGTCATCGCCGCCATCGGCGAGCGCTATGCGCGCCGCTACATGCTCACCGCCGAACGCTTCTCGGCCTCCGAGGCCTATCGCATCGGCCTGGTGCACGAGATCGTGCCGGACGAGGCCGGGCTCGACGAAGCGGTCGGTGAAGTGGTCGACGCGCTGCTGAAGAACGGACCGAAGGCGCAGGGCGAGTGCAAGGCGCTGATCCGCGTCGTCTCCGGCCAGCCGATCGACGAGGCGACGATCGAGGAAACCGCGCAGCGCATCACGCGCGTGCGCGCCAGCGCCGAAGGCAAGGAAGGCCTCACCGCCTTCCTCGAGAAGCGCAAGCCGAGCTGGCTGGAGGGCAATTGAGATGATCGGAAAGCTGCTGATCGCTAACCGCGGCGAGATCGCCTGTCGCGTCATCAAGACTGCCCGCCGGATGGGCGTGCGTACCGTCGCCGTTTACTCCGAGGCTGATGCAAATGCACGCCACGTGCGTCTTGCCGACGAGGCGGTCTGCATCGGGCCGGCCGCCGCGCGCGAGTCGTATCTGGTCGTGGACAAGATCATCGATGCCGCCAGGCGCACCGGTGCGCAGGCCATCCACCCGGGCTACGGCTTCCTCTCCGAGAACGCCGGTTTCGCCGAACGCTGCGCGAACGAAGGGCTGATCTTCGTCGGCCCGCCGGCCTCGTCGATCCGCGCCATGGGCTCGAAGTCGGCGGCCAAGTCGCTGATGGAAAAAGCCAGCGTGCCGCTGACGCCGGGCTACCACGGCGACAATCAGGACCCCACCTTCCTCAAGGGGCAGGCCGATGCCATCGGTTATCCGGTGCTGATCAAGGCCAGTGCCGGCGGTGGCGGCAAGGGCATGCGCCTGGTCGAGAAGGGCGAGGATTTCGACGCTTCGCTCGCCTCGTGCAAGCGCGAGGCGCAGTCCTCGTTCGGCGACGACCGCGTGCTGGTCGAGCGCTATGTGACGCGGCCGCGCCATATCGAGATCCAGGTCTTCGCCGACAGCCAGGGCAACGGCGTTTATCTGTTCGAGCGTGATTGCTCGGTGCAGCGCCGCCACCAGAAAGTATTGGAAGAAGCGCCGGCCCCCGGCATGACCGAGGCGCGCCGCCGTGAGATGGGTGAGGCTGCAGTCGCTGCTGCCAAGGCCGTCGGTTATGTCGGCGCCGGCACGGTGGAATTCATCGCCGAGCAGGATGGCCGCTTCTATTTCATGGAGATGAATACCCGCCTGCAGGTCGAGCATCCGGTCACCGAAATGATTTCCGGGCAGGATCTGGTCGAGTGGCAGTTGCGCGTCGCTTCCGGTGAGCCGCTGCCGCTGCGTCAGGACCAGTTGCAGATCCGTGGCCATGCGCTGGAAGCGCGTATCTACGCCGAGGACGCGGACAAGGGCTTCCTGCCCTCGACCGGAAAACTGGTGCACCTGTCGCCGCCGGCCGAGAGCCTCAACGTGCGCGTTGATACCGGTGTCGAGGAGGGTGACGAGATCACGCCGCACTACGACCCGATGATCGCCAAGCTGATCGTCTGGGACGAAAACCGTGACGGCGCGCTGGCCCGCATGCGCCGCGCACTGGCCGACTACCGCGTCGTCGGCGTCACCACCAACATCGACTTCCTGTCGCGCCTCGTCGCCTGCCCGGCCTTCGCCGGCGCCGACCTCGACACCGGTCTGATCGAGCGCAGCCGCGGCTTCCTGTTCCCGGAGGCGGCAGCAACGCCGAAGGAAGTGCTGCAGGTCGCCGCTGTCGGCGAACTGCTCTACGAAGCGCATCAGGCCCGCGAGCAGGCGAAGGGTAGCGGCGATCCCTGGTCGCCCTGGCATGCCCGCGACGGCTGGCGCCTGAACCTGCAGGCCAATCGCCAGATCGGTTTCCGCGACGGCGAATCGCTGGTCGAAGTGCAGGTTGCCTACGAGCGCGATTCCTGGCGCCTGAACTGTGCCGGCGAGACGGTGGTAGCACGCGGCCGCAAGCTGGAGGGTGACCGCTTTGCCGTCGAACTCGACGATCGCCGGCTGATCGCCAGCGTCATCGCTGTCGGCAGCAAGCGCCACGTCTTCCTCAACGGCCAGACCTGGATCGTCGAGCGTGACGATCCGCTGCACCTGGTCGAGGCTGGCGGCGCGCAAGGCGGTGGCCTGACGGCGCCGATGCCGGGCAAGGTCGTTGCACTGCTGGCACAGCCGGGCGCGAAGGTCGAGAAGGGGGCGCCGCTGCTGATCCTCGAGGCGATGAAGATGGAGCACACCATCACGGCGCCGAAGAACGGCACGGTCAAGGCCTTCTGCTACGCTGCCGGGGATCAGGTGGCCGACGGGGCCAGCCTCGTGGAGTTTGAAGAGGAGAAGTAGATGAGCCTGCCGAGAAGCGTCAAGATCGTCGAGGTTGGCCCGCGCGATGGCCTGCAGAACGAGAAGCAGCTCGTGCCGACCGAGGTCAAGGTCGAGCTGATCGAGCGGCTGGCCGATGCCGGCCTGCAGGTCGTCGAGGCGACGTCCTTCGTGTCGCCGAAATGGGTGCCGCAGATGGGCGACAACAGCGAGGTGATGAAAGCCGTGCGCAGGAAGGAGGGCGTCGTCTATCCGGTGCTGGCGCCGAACCTGAAGGGTTTCGATGCCGCGGTCGAGGCGGGTGCGACCGAGGTTGCCGTCTTCGGTGCCGCCTCCGAAGCCTTCTCGCAGAAGAACATCAATTGCTCGGTAGCGGAAAGCATCAAGCGCTTCGAACCGGTGATCTGTGCCGCGCTGGCGCTGGACATGAAGGTGCGGGGCTACGTTTCCTGCGTCGTCGGTTGCCCGTACGAGGGCGCCGTCGCGCCGGAAAAGGCGGCCGAGGTCGCACAGCGGTTGTTCGAGATGGGCTGCTACGAGGTGTCGCTAGGCGACACCATCGGCGTCGGCAACCCGGTCTCGGTGCAGCGCATGATCGAAGCCTGCGCCCGCACGGTGCCGATGAACAAGCTGGCCGGGCACTACCACGACACCTACGGCATGGCGATCGCCAACATCTACGCGTCGATGGAACTGGGCATGCGCGTCTTCGACAGCTCGGTCGCCGGCCTCGGCGGCTGTCCCTATGCCACCGGTGCTTCGGGGAACGTTGCGACCGAAGACGTCGTCTACCTGCTGAACGGACTGGGCATCGAAACAGGTATCGACATGGACAAACTGCTGGCCGCTGGCCAGTTCATCCTCGGGCATCTCGGCCGCGAGCCTTCGTCGAAGGCGGCGCGGGCGCTGATCGCGAAGCAGGGGGCGGGCTGCGCATGAGCATTCTCTCCCCCTGCGTCAACGTCTGCCGCATGAATGCCGACAACACCCTCTGCGTCGGCTGCTATCGCACGCTCGACGAGATCGCACAGTGGAGCCGCGCTTCCGACGACACGAAGGCAGCGATCCTCGCTGCGGTGGAGAAGCGCCGCACCGGGCATGCCACCGCCGATGGCGGCCAGCGCGCGGATGCCAAATGTTGACGACCTGATGACGGAAGAAGACCCCTATCTCTGCGTCGGCATCTGCATGGCCGATCCCGATTCCGGTTATTGCCTCGGCTGCGGCCGGCCGCCGTTGCCGGTCCCGGCGGGCGCCGTCGTCGTCGAGGCGGTCAAGCCCGCCGCTGCCGAGCCGGCGCCGACCGCCGGCGATCCCGATACCCCGGCATGAGCAGCGTTCCGGTCAAGCTGCCCGACAGCGTGCTCGTGCTCGAGCGCGGCTGGCTGTCGTCGAACAACATCGTCTTTTTCGATGGCGATTCGGCGGCACTGGTCGATAGCGGCTACGTCAGCCACGCGGCGCAGACGCTGGCCCTGCTCGAACGTGCATTGGACGGTCGCCGCCTGACGCGACTGATCAACACCCATTCGCACTCCGATCACATCGGCGGCAATGCGGCCGTGCAGGCGGCGCATCATTGCCATGTCACGGTGCCGCAGGGAATCGCTGCGACCATTGCCGAATGGGATGAGGATGCACTGCTGCTCTCGCCGCTCGGCCAGCGCGCGGCGCGGTTCACCCATGATGCGACCTACGCGGCCGGCGACAGCTTCGTGCTCGGCGACCTCGCCTGGCAGGCGCTGGCGGTACCCGGCCACGACATGGATGCGCTGGCGCTGTACAACCCGGAGCAGCGCCTGCTGATTTCCGGCGATGCCCTGTGGCAGGACGGCTTCGGCGTCGTCTTCGCCGAACTGCTGGGCAACCCCGATGGCCTGCGCGTCACTCGCGCCACGCTGGAAATGCTGGCACGGCTGCCGATCGATGTCGTAATGCCCGGCCATGGCGCGCCGTTCGCCGACGTGCCGGAAGCCTTCGAGCGTGCCTTCCGTCGTCTGGCTGCCTTCGAGCAGAACATCGAGCGTCTGGCGAGGCATGCGCTGAAGGTGATGCTCGCCTTCTTCATGCTGGAAAAGCGCCAGATCCGGCGAGATTCGCTCACCGGGTTTCTCTCCGGACTCTCCTTCGTCTCCAGCGTCAATGCCCGCTACCTCGGTTACGACGACGAGGCGCTGGCGGACTGGCTGGCGACCGATCTCGTCCGGGCGGGCGTCCTGCGGGAAGACGACGGCCTGCTGATCGCCCGCTAGCGAGACGTGTCGGGCTCCGGCGACAGTTGGCGCATAATATCGCTTATCACCTATAACAACGGCTGGATGATTTCGTTTTCTGGAAGGGTTCCTCATGGACAAATCGATGATCAAGGGCGTCGTCATCGGCGGCGCAGTCGTCACTGCGCTGGCTGCTGGCGGCATGACGGGCTACAAGGCAATGAGCAAACCTGTTTTTGCGGAAGTGCTGGCCGCGAAGGAGGTCAAGGAAACGATCAAGACGCCGCGCGAGGAATGCGAGGACGTACCGGTCACGAAGAAGGCACCGGTCAAGGATGAGCATCGCATCGCCGGCACGGCGATCGGCGTCGTGGCGGGCGGTCTCCTCGGCAGCACCATCGGTGCCGGCACCGGCAAGACCGTGGCGACGGTGGCGGGCGCGGCCGCGGGCGGCTATGCCGGCAATCGCGTGCAGAAGAACATGCAGGACAAGGATGTCGAAACGACCACCGAACGCCGCTGCAAGACGGTCTACGACACGTCGGTGAAGCATCATGGCTACGACGTTACCTATCGCCTGAACGGCAAGGAAGATGTAGTGCGCATGAACCACAATCCGGGCACGCAGATTCCGGTCAAGGACGGCAAGCTGGTCCTCGACCCGCCGGCGAAGAGCTGAAACAAGCGGTGATGGGAGGCCTGCGGCCGACTCCGTGGGGCGGCATTCGCCGCCCGCAATCCGCGTTGCTGCTGGCGCTGCTGCCGGTGCTCGCCGGCGAGGCCGTCGCCCAGTCGCAATGGGTGATGGTCGGGCGCAACGCTGAACTGCGCCTCTTCGTCGACCGCGGCAACGTCGTGCGTGAAGGCGACATCGCCACCATGCAGCAACTGGTCGACTACACGAGTGCGCAATGGGTCGGGCAGAAGGTGATCATGTCGGTGCGCAACGTCGTCGAGTACGACTGTGCGAAGCGCAAGGTGCGCACGGTTGCCGGTGCCGGTTACAGCGAGCAGTTGATGCGTGGCATCCCGGTCAGCGAAGAGCGCCTGCCGGCGGCCGAATGGGTCGAGGTGCCTGTCGGCGGCACCCCGGAACAGTTGTGGAACATCGCCTGCGGGCGAGGATGAAAGCAGGCCCGGGTGCGCTGGCAACGCCTGTCGCTACTGGGCGATCCGGGTCAGCGCGCCGTTCTCGAGCTTGACCCTGTCGCCTGACAGGAAGGCGGGTTTCTCGCCGTACTTCACCTGCCGGACCTCGCCGCTGTCCATGCGCACCGTCACCTGGTACTCAGATTTTTCCTTGACCTTCTTCTCGACCTGATGCCCGGCATAGGCGCCGCCGGCAACACCGGCGACCGTCGCCACGGTCTTGCCGCTGCCGCGGCCGATCTGGTTACCAAGCAGGCCGCCGGCGACACCGCCGGCCACGGCGCCGAGGCCGCTGCCTTCCCCTTCGACCTTGACTTCACGGACGTCGGTGACCTGCCCGCAGTTGGTGCAGGCGGCGTGCGCTGATCCCCCTGCTACAAGCGCGAAAGCGATGAAAAGGGCGTGCAGTGTCTTTTGCATGATTCGTCCTCCATGTGCTGATGGCAAGCGTCGATTCTACCCGCGCCACGGGGTGCCGCCGCGTTCCGTGCAGGCCGTATAATCCGCGGGCAGTCTGAGTTACTGCTTCGGATGCGCGGCGCTGCCTTGTGCCGTACGTAAGCTGCCGCGTTACCCGCGCGGCGGCGGTTGAACCACTTTTCGGGAGCCTTGCCATGAATCATCCCCTGCGTCGTCTGGCGCTCAAGGGCGCGTTTGCATTCGCGCTTTTCTCAACCCTTGCCAGTTCCGTCATCGCCCAGGAAACCGTCCTGCGCGTCTCCGCCATTCCGGACGAGGCCCCGACCGAACTGCAGCGCAAGTTCGCGCCGCTCGGCAAGTACCTCGAAAAGGAAACCGGCCTCAAGGTCCAGTTCACGCCGGTGTCCGACTACGCGGCCGTGGTCGAGTCGCTGGCAACGAAGAAGCTCGACCTCGCCTGGCTTGGCGGCTTCACCTTCGTGCAGGCGAAGATCCGCACCAACGGTACCGCCATCCCGATCGTGCAGCGTGAGGAGGATGCGAAGTTCACCTCGAAATTCATCACCGCCGATCCGGCGATCAAGTCGCTTTCCGACCTCAAGGGCAAGACCTTCGCCTTCGGTGCGCCGTCCTCCACCTCGGGCAGCCTGATGCCGCGCTATTTCCTGCAGCAGGCCGGCCTCAATCCGGAAAAGGATTTCAGGAACGTTGCCTTCTCCGGCGCGCATGACGCCACCGTTGCCTTCGTTGCGGCCGGCAAGGCCGAGGCCGGCGTACTCAACGCCTCGGTGTGGGACAAGCTGGTCGAGGCGAAGAAGGTCAACACCGACAAGGTGCGCGTCTTCGCGACGACGCCGACCTACTTCGACTACAACTGGACGGTGCGCGGCGACCTCGATCCGGTGCTGGTGAAGAAGATCACCGACGCCTTCCTCAAGCTCGATCCGAAGAATCCGGAACACGCCGAGATCATGGCGCTGCAGCGTGCCTCGAAGTTCATCCCGACGAAGAAGGAGAACTACGACGGCATCGAGAAGGCGGCGCAGTCGGCAGGCCTGCTGAAGTAAGTGGGCTTCCGTCTGGACGGCGTGGGTCTCACCCACGCCAACGGCTTCACGGCCCTTGCCGACGTATCGCTCGCCGCCACGCGCGGCGAGCGCATTGCCGTCATCGGTCCGTCCGGTGCCGGCAAGACGACCTTGCTGCGCCTGCTCGGTGCAGCGCTGCGGCCGACGAGCGGATCACTGTCGCTGCTCGACGCCGATCCATGGGCGCTGCCGGCCGGCGAGCTGCGCGGCCTGAGGGCGCGCATCGGCGTCGTGCATCAGGCACCGCCGCTGCCGCAGCGGCAGCGCGTCGTCACTGCCGTGCTCGCTGGCCGCCTTGGCCAGTGGCCGCTGTGGCGGAGCGTCGCCTCGCTCGTCTATCCGCTCGATATCGCCGGCGCGCGTGCGGCACTGGCCCGTCTCGATCTGGGCGACCGCCTGTTCGACCGCTGTGACCGCATCTCCGGCGGCCAGCTGCAGCGCGTCGGTATCGCCCGCGTGCTCTACCAGCAACCCGACCTCGTCCTCGCCGACGAGCCGGTATCGGCGCTCGACCCGGCGCTGGCCCGACAGGCCGTGCGCGTGCTGGTACAGGACGCTACTGCGCGCAACGCCACGCTGGTGGCCAGCCTGCACGCAGTCGATCTGGCACTGGCGGAGTTTCCGCGTGTCGTCGGCGTACGCGACGGGCGCATCGCCTTCGACCTGCCGGCAACCGACGTCAGCGAAGCCCGGCTGCGCGAACTCTATGCGTCGGAAGGCGCGGAGCTGCCGACGCTGGCCAACGAAGCACGTTTCGCTGCGCACGCCGTCGACACGCCGCCGCCGGTGACCGGCGCCCGCTGCCGCTAGCATGCACGTTCAGCGCGACCCCGCTGCCCGTGGCCGTGCCACGGCGCTGCTGCTGGCACTGGTCGTGCTCTGGCCGCTGTTGGTGGTGGCCGAATTCAAGCCGGCGGCGATCTTCGATGCGCAGAACCTGAAGACCACCGGCAACTTCCTGGCCGCCTTCCTGCCGCCCGAGCGCGGCCAGGAATTCCTCGGTTTCCTCGCCCGCGCCACGCTCGAGACGCTGGCCATCGCCACTGCCGGCATCGCGCTGGCGATGCTGCTGGCCGTGCCGCTCGCGACGCTGTCGACGCGCGTGCTGTCGGTGGCCGAAATCGGCCCCGGGCCCGGCCCGGTTCGCGCGCTCTGGCTGCACCATGGCCTGCGCGCCCTGCTTACCGTGCTGCGCGGCATCCCCGAGCTGGTCTGGGCGCTCGTCTTCGTGCGTGTCTTCGGCCTCGGGCCGGCGGCCGGCGTGCTGGCCCTCGGCCTGACCTACGGCGGCATGCTGGCCAAGGTCTACGCGGAGATCCTCGAATCGGGCGAGACCCGGCCGGCGCGCGCGATCCTGGAGGCCGGCGGCAGCCGCGTGCAGGCGCTGCTCTACGGGCTGTTGCCGGGCAGTGCGCAGGAGCTGACTTCCTATACCGTCTATCGCTGGGAGTGCGCGGTGCGTGCTTCGGTGGTGATGGGCTTCGTCGGCGCCGGTGGTCTCGGGCAGCTGATGGATCAGGCGATGAAGATGCTGAACGGCGGCGAAGCCTCGACCATCCTGCTGACCTTCCTCGCGCTGGTACTGGCCGCCGATGCATTCTCCGGCCTTCTGCGCCGGCAGGTTGCCAACGCCGGTACGCAGCAGCGTAGCGCCGGTATCGGTCCTTTCGGCATCGGCTTCAGCGGTCTGCTGCTGGTCGCGGTGGCCGCCAGCTTCGCCTTCCTCGACCTCGGCCTTGCCGCGCTTTTTTCGCACGAATCAGCGGGGCTGGTCGGCGACTTCCTGCGCTCCTTCTTCCCGCCGGATCTCTCGCCAGCCTGGCTGGCGCGGGTCGCCTACGGCACGCTTGAAACGCTCGCCATTTCCGCCGTCGGTACGTTGCTCGCCGTGCTGGCCGGGTTTGCACTGGCCCTGCCGGCATCCGGGCGCTACGGTGCGCTCGCCGGGCAGGCGTCGCGCTTCGCGCTCAACGCCCTGCGCTCGGTGCCGGAACTGGTGTGGGCTACGCTCACCGCGCTCTCGGTCGGCCTCGGCCCCTTCGCCGGCGTGCTGGCACTGGCCCTGCACACCTCGGGCGTGCTCGGCCGCCTCTTCGCCGAGGCGCTGGAAAACGCGCCGCCGGCGCCGCGCGATGCGCTGCTCGCTGCCGGCGCCAGTCCGGCCGCGGCCTTCCTCTACGGGACGCTGCCGGAAGTGACGCCGCAGCTCGCCGCCTACACGCTCTACCGTTGGGAAATGAACATCCGCATGGCTGCCATCCTCGGCTTCGTCGGCGCTGGGGGGCTTGGGCAACTGCTCTATTTCGAGCTGTCGCTGTTCCACTACGCGCAGGCCAGCACCGTGATCGCCGCCATGCTGCTGCTATCGGTCGTGGTGGACGCGGCGAGTGCCGCGTTACGCAAGCGGCTTTAGGGTCTGTTCACATTCATTCGGTGGATTGCGTTATCCCGGCATGCGAGCGGCTGCTAGGCGCGAGGCGCCGGGAATGGTCGCTCCCTTCCCAAGCCTCGCAACAACGCAGACGCCGCATGCCGGGATAACCCGGAGGGCAAGGGGCTGGCGGGGCGCATCGCTGTGTTGCCGGTCGCTTGTGCAGATCACTGCACCGCGCGGCCGGCGCCTTGCGCTGCATCCCCGCCAACCCCTTGCGCAACCACCGAATGAATGTGAACAGACCCTAGCCACCGGAGGCGGTGATCGAAATCCCCGGCGCCGGCGCCAGAACGACGGCGTTGCGACCGCTGCTCTTGGCATCGTAGAGCGCCCGATCGGCGAGGCTCAGTGCCTCTTCGAGCGAGAGTACCGAGGCGTCGGCCAGGCCGATGCTCAGGGTCATGCGCAAGGACTTGCCATCAGGCAGCGCGATCACCAACGCATCGAGCCGTACCCGTAGCCGGTTGCTCAGCACGGCCGCTTCCTCCGGTGTCGTTTCCGGGAACACGAAGGCGAATTCCTCGCCGCCGTAGCGGCCGGCCGTGTCGGCATGGCGCAGCGTGCCGCGGACGAGATCGGCGAAGGCCCGGAGCGCGATGTCGCCGGCGGCATGGCCGTGTTCGTCGTTGATGCGCTTGAAGTGGTCGAGGTCGGCCAGTGCAACCGTCACCGGCCGGCCATAGCGTTGCGAGCGGGCAACCTCGCCGGTGGCGATATGCATGAACTGGCGGCGATTGTTGAGGCCGGTCAGCATGTCGGTCGCCGCCAGGCGTTCGAGTTCTCCCCGCGATTCCTCGTGCTTCTGCAGGACATCGTGCAACTGGCTGATGGCGGCTTCGATCGCCTTGATCTCATGCAGGCTGCCTGGCGGCAGATGAAGATCCGGCGCTTCCTCGCGCAGCCTGGTCAGTGCTGAATCGATCTGCTGCAGCGGGCGCACAAGGCACCGATGCATCAGCAGCAGCAACACGACGATGAAAGCGGTCGTGATGGCCAGCGTGGCATAGAGCTTCTGCTGCGAAGCCTCGATGACGGCACCCATCTCCGTCGCCTCACTGCGCGCGAGGCTGATGCCTTCGACACTGATGTCGTCAGCGGCGAGGCTCAGGCGGCGGGAAAGTTGCGTCCATTCGGCCTGCAGTACCTCTTCTTTCCGTTCGCCGCGCAGCACGCGCGTCAGGAAGAGTTCGGTTTCCGTCGCCATGTCCCGGGCGCGGGGATTGGCCAGGATCCCCGGGTGGCTGGCCATCAGATTGACCACGAACATGGCCTGCTGTCTGTCTTGCGGCGTACGTGCTGCGAGTACTCGCTCACCTTCCAGGCGCAGGGTCTCGAGGTTTCGCGCCAGCCGCTGCTGTTCGATCGACAACGGCAGCGACTGCGTGCGCAACTTCGTCACCGAGGCCAGCAGCGAGCGCTGATCGCTCACCAGCAGGGTGACGATGATGCCGAAGAGAACGATGAAGACGCAGGCCAGTCCGCCGAAAAGCAATGCGGCACCGGGCGCGTGCGTTGCTGCGGGTTTCTTCATGATCTCTCAGTCCGCCAGGAAGGGCATGTAGCGACGCAGGATGCGCTGGAACGTGCCATCGGCGCGCATCGCATCGAGTGCGGCATCGACCTCCTGCCGCAGTGCCCCATCGCTTCTGGGCAGTATGACATGGACGCTGCCGCCAAGACCATGATCGACCAGCGCGGGGCCGGCAAAGGCCGCGTCCCCGCGCGCATCCAGCAGCAGGAAATAGGCGCTGCGTACCGGCATCAGGGAAAAATCCGCCTGCCCCTGCAGCAGGAGCCCCATCGATTCCTCGACGGAGTGTGTCCCGATCAGTTTCAGCTTCTGCGCCGCGGCGATTTCCTGCAGGTAGCGGTACTGTTGCGTACCGATTTCGACGGCCAGCCGGGCGCCGTGGAGGTCGGCCAGCCGAATCTCGCTGCCGAAGCTGCGGATCGAAGCCGTGCTCCCGACCAGCCGCGACGAGGAACGCCAGAGCGGCTGCGAGAACAGAACCCTGGCGTCCCGCTCGGGGGTGCGCAGTACGTTGGCGATGCCGATCCTGGCGCGGCCGCTTTCGACAGCGGGAATGATGTCTGCGAACGGCAGGTGTTGCAGGGTGCAGCGGGTGGCGATGCGCTGGCAGATTTCGCGGGCGAGCGCCTCGTTCAGGTCGGAGATCGCCTTGCCTTCGCGGGAGGCGGTGCCATCGCCGGCGCGCAGCGTTGCGACCCGCAACTCCCGCAGCTCAGCCATTGCCGTTTGCGGCAGAAGCGAAGTGCCGACGACGGCGATCAGGCTGATCAGCAGATTCCGGAGACGCTTCATTGCAGTCTGAACGGCAGGTATTTCGTGTTGATGCGGTCGAAGCGGCCGTCGCTCTTGACGGCGTCGATCGCGGCATCGATGCGGGCCTGCAGATCCGGGCGCTGCGGGCTGATGCTGAAAGCGACGTCGCCGCTCAGCTGCGGCGCCGGCAGCACGCTGGGGCCGATGTTCCTGCCCTGCAGGGCCTTGTCCTGCAGCAGTTGCAATGCGGTCGGCATCGGTACCAGCACGGCATCGACCGTCCCCGCAGCGAGCAGTGCGGGAAGTTCGCGGTGATGCTCGACGAACAGGCTCTTCCAGCCTTCACTTTCGACGTGGCGCGCCTGGGCCGAGCCGCGTACTGCGCCGACCGTGATGCCGTGGGTGCCGGGCCGGCTCGTCGCCTGTGCCAGCCAGATGCTCTGCGAGCGGTAGTAGGGCTTGGAGAAGATCACCTTCTGCTGCCGCTCCGGGGTCACCAGCAGGCTGACGGCGGCGAAGTCGGCTTCGCCGGCAACAAGCGCGTCGATGACGTTGCCGATCGACACCTGCTGGAATTTGCAGCGTACCCGCATCGTCTGGCAGAGCGCCTCGGCCATCTCGATGTTGAAGCCGACCAGCCTGCCCCGTTCATCCGCATAGGACATCGGTGGCGAATTGCCGATGACGGCGACGCGCAGCGGGCGCTCGTCGGCATCGCTGTCGGCCGGCAGCCATACCCACAGGATGGCGACAAGCGCAGCTGCGAAGAGGTGGCGCGGGAAAACCTTCATCATGGGCGAGCGAGGGTTTGTGCGACGAGATTGACCCAGTATCGTACGCCGAGCGCGATGATCCCGTCGTTGAAATCGTAGTGCGGGTTGTGCAGCGTGCAGCCGCCGGTGCCCGGGCCGTTGCCGAGCCAGACGTAGCAGCCCGGCTTCTCGCGCAGCATGTAGGCGAAATCCTCGGCACCCATCGATGGCAGTTCGTCCTTGCGTACCTTGTCATCGCCCAGCGTGGCGGCGGCGACCTGGCGGCAGATGTCCGTTTCGGCGGCGCTGTTCACCGTCGCCGGGTAGCGGTGGTCGAAGACGACGCCGATCTGCGCGCCATTGGCGGCGGCAACGCCGGAGCAGAGCCGTTCGATGGCGCGCTCGACGGTCTGCTGTACTTCCGGCTTGAAGCTGCGGATCGTGCCGCGCAGTACGGCTTCCTCGGGGATGATGTTCCAGGCGCTGCCCGAGTGGAACTGGGTGACGCTGACCACGGCTGCATCACAGGGGTGCAGGTTGCGCGCCACCACCGTCTGCAATGCCTGCACCAGCTGGCTGGCGGCGACGATGGTGTCGATGCCCTGATGCGGCATGGCCGCGTGGCAGCCATGGCCGCGCACCGTGATCTCGAAGGCGCAGGTGCCGGCCATGACCGGGCCGGGCATCACTGCCATCTCGCCGACCGGGATGCCTGGCCAGTTGTGCAGGCCATAGACGGCATCGACCGGGAATTTCTCGAACAGGCCATCCTCGATCATCACTGCCGCACCGCCTTCCGATTCCTCGGCCGGCTGGAAGATGAAGACGACGGTGCCGTCGAAACCGATCGCGTCGCGGTGTTCAGCGATGTAGCGCGCGGCGCCGAGCAGCATGGTGGTGTGGCCGTCGTGGCCGCAGGCGTGCATGCAGCCCTCATGCTTCGAGCGGTGCGGGAACTCGTTCATTTCCTTGAGCGGCAGCGCGTCCATGTCGGCGCGCAGGCCGATCATGCGCGGCGAGCTGCCGCAGCGGATGACGCCGACGACGCCGGTCTTCGCAATGCCGCGATGCACCTCGACGCCGTATTTCGCCAGTTCTGCCGCGACGATGTCGGCAGTACGCGTCTCGTTGAACGCCAGCTCGGGATGGGCATGGATGTCGCGGCGGATTGCGGCGAGATCGGCGAGGAACGCGGGGTCGAAATTCGTTGTCTCTTGCATGGCGAAACTTCCTGCTGGGGCTGGACCGCCCAGTTTATCGCTGTTGCCCCGCAAACTCACCATCCGCTATCCTCCCCATCCATGCGCCTCGTACTCATCAGCGGCCTGTCCGGGTCCGGCAAGTCCATCGCCCTCAAGATGCTTGAGGACAGCGGCTATTACTGCGTCGACAACCTGCCGTCGCTGCTGCTGCAGCAGCTGGTCGGCCAGCTCGACCAGCAGGGCTACGACAAGGTCGCGGTCGCGGTCGACATCCGCGGGGGCGATTCGATCGCCATGCTGCCGCAGCAGCTCGATTCGCTGCGGGCGCAGGATCTGGAACTGAAATTCCTCTTTCTCGACGCCAAGAACGAGATCCTCATCAAGCGCTTCTCGGAAACGCGCCGCACGCACCCGCTGGCGCGCGACGGGCGCTCGCTGTCGGAAGCCATCGTCGAGGAGCGCGACCGCCTCGAGGGGCTGACCAGCCTCGGCCACCACATCGATACCAGCGATCTGCCGGCGGCCACGCTGCGCGAGTGGGTGCGCCAGTTCATCGAGGCGGAACCGGGGCAGGGGCTGGTGCTGATGTTCCAGTCCTTCGGCTTCAAGCACGGGCTGCCGCTCGATGCCGACTTCGTCTTCGACGTGCGCTGCCTGCCCAATCCGCATTACGACCCGGTGCTGCGGCCACTGACCGGTCTCGACGAGGAGGTCGTCACCTTCCTCGAAAACCAGCCGGACGTGCACCGCATGCGCGAGGACATCCGCCGTTTCGTCTCCGGCTGGCTGCCTGCCTTCATCCGCGACAGCCGCAGCTATCTCACCGTCGCCGTCGGCTGCACCGGCGGCCAGCACCGTTCGGTGTGCATCACCGAATGGCTGGCGCGCGAATTCGCCGGCCGTGCCCGCGTCCTCGTCCGCCACCGCGAACTCTCGTGAGCGTCTGGGCCTCCCTGCTGCGTCCGGGCGACTGGGCCGTGGTCGGTGTCGCCGCCGTCGGCGTCGCCGCATCGTTCCCGCTCGTCTGGCAGGGCGGCGTCGCCGAGAAGGCGGTCGTCCGCCGCGACGGCACCGTCGTTGCCGAACTCGATCTGGCGCGCAAGCGCACCATCGAAGTGGCCGGCGCCATCGGCACTTCCGTCATCGTCGTCGAACCCGGGCGGGCCCGCGTCGCGGCCGACCCGGGGCCGCGGCAGTACTGCGTGCGCCAGGGCTGGCTGAAGCGCCCCGGCGAGATCGCCATCTGTGCCCCCAATCACGTCAGCCTGCAGATCGCCGGCGGGCGCAGCCGCTATGACTCGGTCAGCTACTGAAACGGTGACGCTGCAGACGACGGCCGAGGACCACCGCGTCGCGCGGCTGGCGGCGGCGGCGATCGCGCTGTCGCTGGTCGATGCGGCCATCCCGCTGCCGCTGCCGGGCGTCAAGCCGGGCCTCGCCAACATCGTCACGCTGCTCGTCCTGTACCGCTACGGCTTCGGCACCGCCGCCTGGGTCACCGGGCTGCGTGTCGTCGCCGGCGGCCTGCTGCTCGGCCACCTGTTCTCACCCGGCTTCTTCCTCAGCCTCTCCGGCGGCGTCCTCAGCCTGTTCATGCTGGCGCTGGCGCAGCATCTCCCGCAGCGCTGGTTCGGGCCGGTGACCCTGTCGGTGCTGGCGGCCTTCGCGCATATCGCCGGGCAGCTGCTGCTCGCCCGCCTGTGGCTGATTCCGCACGACGGCGTCTTCATGCTGTCGCCGGTCTTCTTTGCGGCGGCGCTGTTCTTCGGCATCATCAACGGATTGATCGTCGCCCGCCTGCTCGGCGAAAGTGACGGGAGCGACCCAGCGGAGCCGCAACATGCCTAAGACCATCTGCCTTGCCCTGACGGGCGCCTCCGGCATGCCCTACGGCGTCCGGCTGCTCGAATGCCTGCTCGAGGCCGGCTGCCATGTGCAGCTCCTCTATTCGCAGGTAGCGCAGGTCGTTGCACAGCAGGAGATGGGGCTCGACCTGCCGGGGCGCGCGAAGGACGTGGCGGCGCATTTCCGCACGCAGTACGCCAGCCTGCCCGGAACGCTCGACGTTTTCGGCCGCGAGGAATGGTTCGCGCCGGTGGCGAGCGGTTCTAATCCGCCCGATGCGATGGTCGTCTGCCCGTGCACCATGGGCACGCTCGCTGCCATCGCCCAGGGGCTGGCCAGCAACCTGATCGAGCGTGCCGCCGACGTCGCGCTCAAGGAGAAGCGGACACTGATCCTGGTGCCGCGCGAGACGCCGTTCTCGGCGATCCATCTCGAGAACATGCTGCGCCTCGCGCAGGCCGGTGCCGTGATCCTGCCGCCGAATCCCGGCTTCTATCACCAGCCGAAATCGGTCGCGGCGCTGGTCGATTTCGTCGTCGCCCGCATCCTCGATCATCTCGGCGTGCCGCATGCGCTGATGCAGCGCTGGGGAGCGCCCGCCGCATGAGTATTTTCGGCTTCCTGAAGCCGGATCGCCCGGCCCCGCCCGCAGAACTGGATATCCCGCTGTTTCCGCTCAAGTCGGTACTTTTCCCGGGCGGCACGCTGGCGCTCAAGGTCTTCGAGCAGCGTTACCTCGACATGAGCGCTGACTGCCTGAAGCGGGAGCAGCCCTTCGGTGTCTGCCTGATCCTCAGGGGCGAGGAGGTCGGCGCGCCGGCCTCGGTGCACAGCGTCGGCACGCTGGCGCATGTCACGCAGTGGGACATGGAACAGCTCGGCATCCTGCAGCTTGGTGTGCGCGGCGGGCGCCGCTTCCGCATCCTTGAATCGCCCACGGAAGCGGGGGGGCTGCAGCGGGCCCGCGTGCAACTGCTCGACGAGCCGGCGCTGACGCCGGTGCCGCCGGCACAGGCGGGCCTGCTGTCGGTACTGAAGCAGATTGCCGCCGATGTCGGTGCCGAGCGCATGCCGGAGCCGCATGCGTGGGAAGATGCGGCATGGGTCGGCTACCGCCTGACCGAGGTCATGCCGGTGCAGTTGCTCGCCAAGCAGAAACTGCTCGAACTCGACGACCCGGTGTCGCGGCTGGAAATCCTGTACCGCTATCTGGAGCCGCGCGGGCTGGTCAAGTGAGCAGCTTGCGCATCGGCGTCGGCAGTCCTGCCGTTGCCGCTTCGCGCAACGGCAGCCATACGAAATCCCGTTCGGCACAAGCTGACGGTGCAGCTACCGTACAGCGCGTAGCTTGCAGTGTCAGCCTGAAGTGAGTGAAAGCATGCTGCAAAGGCGGCATAGGCTCCTGTTTCAGCAGCCGCAAACCGAACCTTGCGGCGAGCGTTCCGGGTTCTCCTTCCGGCAGTACCAGCAGTCCTCCCCAGATGCCCAGTGGTGGTCGCCGCTCAAGCAGGACGTGCTCGCCATCGGTGAAGAGGCAGTAATGCGCTTCCCGCCGCGGGACTTCCTTTGCAGGTTTCGCTGCCGGTAGTTCCGTCTGCCGCCCGTCGCGTTCGGCAACGCAGAACCCGCGCATCGGGCAGGCCGCGCAATCCGGCCGGCTGCGCGTGCACAGCGTTGCCCCCAGATCCATGATGCCCTGCGTGTAGGCCACGATTTCTGCCGGCGGCAGCAGCGATTCCGCGAGTGCCCACAGTTCGCGTTCCACGGCCGGCTTGCCCGGGAATCCTTCGATCCCGAAAACACGCGTCAGCACCCGCTTGACGTTGCCATCGAGGATCGCGCCGCGCCGGCTGAAGGCGAAGGCGGCGATCGCGGCGGCGGTGGAGCGGCCGATGCCGGGCAGTTCGGCGATGGCGGCGGCATCCTCGGGGAAGCGCCCGCCATGCTCGGCGACCAGCACCTGTGCGCAGCGGTGCAGATTGCGCGCCCTGGCGTAGTAACCGAGGCCTGACCAGAGGGCCATGACTTCGTCCTGCGGTGCTGCGGCAAGGGCGGGAATGTCGGGAAAGCGGGCCAGGAATCGCGCGTAGTACGGAATCACCGTCGCCACCTGCGTCTGCTGCAGCATGATCTCGGACAGCCAGATCCGGTACGCGTCGCGCGTCTGCTGCCACGGCAGGTCGTGACGGCCATGCTGGTGGTGCCAGGCGAGCAGGCGGGGAGCGAAATCTTGTGCGGAGGACATGCGAAAGGTCGACAGGGCCGGGCGGCGCAGGGATAATTCCGCCCTTCATTCCCGACGATGCTATCACGCCCTTATTCCTGCGATGAGCGACGCCGCCGACAACGCCCAAGATGTAGTGCATCTGCCGTGCCCCGCCTGCGATGGCGGTGACGGCGCGTGCCTGCCTGTCTCCGCGGAATCCTTCGATTGCCGGTCCTTCCGCGATGCGCTCGGCAGTTTCGCGACCGGCATTGCCGTCGTTACCGCCTGTGCACCGGACGGCAGCTTCGTCGGCCTGACGATCAATTCGTTCAACTCGGTGTCGCTCGCGCCGCCGCTGGTGCTGTGGAGCCTCGACCTCGGTTCGCCGAGCCTGGCAGCCTTCCGCACGGCCAGCCACTACGCGGTCAACATCCTCGCTGCCGACCAGGAAGAACTCTCGCAGCGCTTTGCCATGCGCGCACCGGACAAGTTCGGCGATCTCGAGATCTGTACCGGCTTCGGCGGCGTGCCGTTGCTGCACGGTTGCTGTGCCTGGTTCGAGTGCGCCAATGAAACGCAGTATCCGGGTGGCGACCACCTCATCTTCCTCGGCCGCGTCGAGCGGTTCACGGGCGATCCGGCCCGCGCGCCACTCGTCTACCACGGCGGGCGCTATCGCCATCTGGCGCGGGATTGAACCCCCGGCCGGATCGGCTTAGAATGCCCCCTTCCCCCAGCCGGGGAGTCTGAGCGGGCGTCGTATAATGGTAATACCCTAGCTTCCCAAGCTAGAGCCGTGGGTTCGATTCCCATCGCCCGCTCCACCTTTCTCCGCTCCACCTCCCAGACATGTGTGCTCTTAACCATTAAATGGCGCGTTCGCCGCTAAAAGGTTGAAACTGACTTGCGTCACGAATTTCCTTAAACGCCAGATATCTGGCATCTCAGATACTGCGGCTCCCCTGAAAATCCGGGTGTTCGAGCAGAAGGCCGTGTTAAATTTGGCAGCAATTGATTTGTCATTGTTGGCCGGCGGCTGAATGTCCAAGAAAAACCTTTCCGAGCGCGACATCTGTACCCAGTACATCACTCCTGCGCTGCAACAGGCGGGGTGGGATTTCGCCACGCAGGTAAGGGAAGAGGTCACTTTCACCAAGGGCCGCGTCATCGTGCGCGGCAAGCTGCACAGCCGGGGCAAGCAGAAGCGCGCCGACTACGTCCTCTACTACGCCCCCAACCTCCCCATCGCCATCATCGAGGCCAAGGACAACACCCACGGCCTTGGCGACGGCATGCAGCAGGCACTCGACTACGCCGAAGCACTGGAAGTCCCCTTCGTCTTCAGCAGCAACGGCGACGCCTTCCTGACCCACGACCGTACCGGCCAGCGCACCCCGATAGAGCAGGAACTGGCACTCAACGAGTTCCCCTCCCCGGAGGAACTCTGGAAGCGCTACTGCACCTGGAAAGGCATCGCCGGTGTCGAGGAGCGTGAAACCGTCGAAACCCCGTACTACGACGATGGCAGTGGCAAGACCCCGCGCTACTACCAGATCAACGCCATCAATCGCGCCATCGAAGCCATTGCCAAAGGCCAGCAGCGCATCCTGCTGGTCATGGCCACCGGCACGGGCAAGACCTACACCGCTTTCCAGATCATCTGGCGGCTGTGGAAGTCCAGGGCCAGGAAACGTATCCTCTTCCTGGCCGACCGCAACATCCTCGTCGATCAGACGCGCAGCAACGACTTCAAGCCCTTCGGCCCGGCCATGACCAAGATCGTCAATCGGCAGGCCAACAAGGCCTTCGAGATCTACCTCTCGCTCTACCAGGCCGTCACCGGCAACGAAGAAGAAAAGAACATCTACAAGCAGTTCTCCCCGGATTTCTTCGATCTCATCGTCATCGACGAATGCCATCGCGGCAGCGCTGCCGAAGACTCCGCCTGGCGCGAGATACTCGACTACTTCAGCAGTGCCACCCACATCGGCCTCACCGCAACGCCCAAGGAAACCAGGGACGTCTCCAACATCCACTACTTCGGCGAACCGGTCTACACCTACACGCTCAAGCAGGGTATCGACGACGGCTTCCTCGCCCCCTACAAGGTCATCCGCATCGACATCGACAAGGATCTTCAGGGATGGCGCCCCGAGAAGGGGCAGACGGACAAGCACGGCAAGCTGATCGAAGACCGCATCTACAACCAGAAGGATTTCGATCGCACACTGGTGCTGGAAAAGCGCACCGAACTCGTCGCGAAGAAGATCACCGGATACCTGCAGGCCACCGACCCCTTCGCCAAGACCATCGTCTTCTGCGAAGACATCGACCACGCCGAGCGCATGCGCCAGGCACTGGTCAATCTGAACCCGGAGCGCATCAAGGAAAACCGCAAGTACGTGATGCGCATCACCGGCGACGAGCAGGAAGGCAAGGCCGAACTCGACAACTTCATCGACCCGGAAAGCCGCTACCCGGTCATCGCCACCACCAGCAAGCTGATGACCACGGGCGTCGACGCCCAGACCTGCAAGCTCGTCGTGCTCGACCAGCGCATCCAGTCGATGACCGAGTTCAAGCAGATCATCGGCCGCGGCACCCGCATCAACGAGGACTACGGCAAATACTGGTTCGCCATCATGGATTTCAAGAAGGCGACCGAACTGTTCGCCGACCATGATTTCGATGGCCCGCCGGAACAGATCTACGAGCCGAAGGGGGATCAACCGCCCGTGCCGCCGGATGAGGAATTGCCAGAAGACCGGGAACTCCCCGGCGATCAACCCGGACAGCCTGAACCGCCGCTACCGCCGGAAGCCGAGGGCGAAAAGCGCACCAAATACGTTCTGGGGAATGAGGTCACCGTCTATGTCGTCGCGGAGCGCATCCAGTACTACGGCCCCGACGGCAAGCTGATTACCGAATCGCTGAAGGACTACACCCGCAAAGCCGTCCGCAAGGAGTTCGCCTCACTCGACGACTTCCTGCGCCGCTGGACAGCCGCCGACCGCAAGAAGGCCGTGATCGAAGAGCTGGAAGCGCAAGGCGTACTCCTCGACGCATTGGCCGAAGAAGTCGCCAGGAAACACGGCCGTGAATTTGACCCCTTCGATCTGGTTTGCCACGTCGCCTTCGACCGCCCCGCGCTGACGCGCAGGGAACGCGCCGAGCAGGTAAGAAAACGCGATGCTTTTGCCAGTTATGGCGACAAGGCCCGGGCGGTGCTGGAGGCGCTGCTGGAAAAATATGCCGACACCGGCATCGAGAGTATCGAAGACATCAAGATTCTGACGCTCGACCCGTTCAACCGCTTCGGTACCGCGCAGGAATTGATCAGTACCTTCGGCGGCCGTTCCGCCTATTTCCAGGCCCTGCGCAATCTGGAGCAACAGCTGTACGGATGACAGGCTGCGCGCTGTTGTGCCGTACTTGGCGACGCGCGGCGCTTGTAGTTCCTGAACGCATGGTTTGTAACTAACCCGTCAGTCAAATAAAGCGTAAAACACATACGCATCATATAGTTATGATATATTTTGCGTAATTGTTCCGCGGAGAACCTGTAAATGGCGGGCCCAAGTTTTGTACATATTCCCTTGCAACTGATCACCCTCAGCTTCGACTCGCCGCTCACTGACGTCGTGATCGAACTCGATCATCTGCGCCGTCTTCGCTTGAGTGGGGACACCCCCCCGGCTGTCTTCATGCAGCTAAAGCAGATATTCCATACGCTGGAGAGTCTCGGGTCGGCACGAATCGAGGGCAACCATACGACCCTGGCCGACTACATCGAAAGCAAGATCGAGGCGCCCGCCAAGCTGTCCGACCAGATCAAGGAGGTTGCCAACATCGAGAAAGCCATGGACTACATCGAAGAGTCCATTCAGGCGGGGGGACACATTACCGAGCAATTCATCCGCGAACTTCATCAGCTTACGGTATCCGATCTCGAGCGCGAGGGTGACAGGCACCCCGGGATGTATCGCCCGGACAGCGTTCAGATTGGCGGCGCGGCGCATCTGCCGCCAGACACGGGACTCGTTCCCGCCTACATGCAGGAACTGACCAATTTCATCAATCGGGACGATGCCCCGAAGTACGACCTGCTGAAAATGGCGCTGGCCCACCACCGCTTTCTGTGGATACATCCGTTCGGCAACGGCAACGGCCGAACCGTGCGGCTATTGAGCTATGCGATGCTGATCAAGTACGGATTCAACGTAAAGGCCGGCGGCCGGGTTCTCAATCCAACGGCAGTTTTCTGCAACGACAGAAACGCCTACTACGAAAATCTGGCCAAGGCCGACACGGGTACGGAGCAAGGGCTGGCGGCCTGGTGCCTCTATGTACTCAGCGGCATGCGGGACGAGCTGAACAAGGTGGATCGGATCACGCGCTACGACTACCTGCGCGATCACATTCTTCGCCCTGCGCTTGCCCATGGCAGAGATAGGAAATGGCTGACCGACGCCGAGGTCTCGGTGCTCAACATGGCTATCGGAAAAGGCGAGTTCCGGGCCGCCGACATCGACGGCGTCCTCCCCACGCTTACCACTCGGCAACGCACCTACCTGATCACAAAGTTGAATGATCAGAAAATGATCTGCCCAGTGCGCGACGGCGCACGTTCATACACCATCAGTTTCACGAACAGCTACCTTCTGCGCAGCGTGATTCACGCCCTTGAGAAGGAAGGATTTGTCCAGCCGTTCGTCAAAGCCCCCATGCCGAAGCAATAAACACGACCCAATCCATGAGCATTTCAACCACCATCAAATCCATCCAGGACATCATGCGCAAGGACGTCGGCGTCGACGGCGACGCGCAGCGCATCGGCCAGCTCGTCTGGATGTTCTTCCTCAAGATCTACGACGACAAGGAAACCGAGTACGAGCTGCTCGACGACGACTACCACTCGCCGATCCCCGCCCACCTGCGCTGGCGCAACTGGGCGGCCGATCCCGAAGGGATGACCGGCGACGACCTGCTGGAGTTCGTCAATAACAAGCTCTTCCCGACCCTCAAGAACCTGCAGCCCAAGGGTGACGACAAGCGCGGCTTCGTCATCCGCAACGTCTTCGAGGATGCCTACAACTACATGAAGTCCGGCCACCTGATGCGTCAGGTGATCAACAAGATCGTCGAAGGTATCGATTTCAACAAGGCGCAGGACCGCCACCTCTTCGGCGATCTCTACGAACAGATCCTGCGCGACCTGCAGAACGCCGGCAACGCGGGCGAGTACTACACCCCGCGCCCCGTCACCCAGTTCATGGTCGACATGACCGCGCCGCAGCTCGGCGAAAAGATCCTCGACCCCGCCTGCGGCACCGGCGGCTTCCTCACCTGTGCCCTCGAGTACGTGCGCAAGCGGCATGTAAAGACAGTCGAGCAGGAACAGCTCCTGCAGCAGTGCATCTACGGGGTGGAAAAGAAGCCGCTGCCCCACCTGCTGTGCACCACCAACATGATCCTGCATGGCCTGGACGTGCCCACCAACGTGCGGCACGACAACACCTTGTCGCGCCCGCTGCGTGACTACGGCCCCAGGGATCGCGTCGATGTCATCCTCACCAACCCGCCCTTCGGCGGCATGGAGGAAGACGGCATCGAGAACAACTTCCCGGCCAGCTTCCGCACCCGCGAAACCGCCGACCTCTTTCTCGTGCTGATCATGCACCTGCTCAAGGACGGTGGCCGCGCCGCCGTCGTGCTGCCCGACGGCACGCTCTTCGGCGAAGGCATCAAGACGCGCATCAAGGAGCAGCTGCTCGAAACCTGCAACCTGCACACCGTCGTACGCCTGCCCAATGGCGTCTTCAACCCCTACACCGGCATCAAGACCAACCTGCTCTTCTTCACCAAGGGCACGCCGACACAAGACGTCTGGTTCTACGAGCACCCCTACCCGGCGGGCTACAAGAGCTACTCCAAGACCAAGCCGATGCGCATCGAAGAATTCGAGGTCGAAAAGGGGTGGTGGAACAAGCGCGTCGAGAATGAATTCGCATGGAAGGTCAGCGCCGACGACATCAAGGCCCGTAACTACAACCTCGACATCAAGAACCCGCACAGCCCGGATCAGGTGAGCCACGATCCGGACGAGCTGCTTGCTGAATATGCCCAATTGCAGGCGCAAATCAGCAAGACGCGGGACGAACTCAAGGCTGTGCTTGCCGCCGCGCTGGAGGGCAAGGCGTGAGCGTGGTGTTGAGCGAACACCTGCCGCTGCTCGCTACCGCGCCGGACGGCATCCAGCAACTACGCGGCCTGATATATGAAGTCGCTGCTCGCGGGTTATTGGTGGAGTCAGATGTCGATATTCCTGCGCGTTCGGTAAAGCTCGGTGATGTCGCGGAGTTCGTGATGGGGCAGGCTCCGCCAGGAAGCGAATGCAATACCGAGGGTGTCGGAACCATCTTTGTCAAGACGGGCGAATTCGGTGAGGAATTTCCGGTAGTCCGCGAGTGGACTACCAAGCCATTAAAATTTGCAAAGCTCGGCGACGTCCTTATCTGTGTAGTCGGAGCTACGGTCGGCAAGCTAAATCTGGCGATCGATTGCGCCATTGGTCGAAGCGTAGCGGCTATTCGACCATCCAATGGTCTAGATACCAGATACCTTTATTCGGTGCTCGTTCCATTTACGTTGAGGCTGCGCAAACAATCAAGGGGGTCAGCGCAAGGAGTTATCGGGAAATCTGAGCTTGGTCAGGTAATAATTCGGCTTCCCGACCTCGCCGAACAACACCGCATTGTCGCCAAAGTCGATGAACTGATGGCTCTTTGCGACCGGCTGGAAGCGGAGCAGGCCGACGCCGATGCGGCGCACGCCAAGCTCGTCGAAACCCTGCTCGGCACGCTCACCCAAAGCACCGACGCCGCCGACCTCGCCGCCAACTGGCAACGCCTCGCCGAACACTTCGACACCCTCTTCACCACCGAAGCCAGCATCGACTCCCTCAAGCAGACTATCCTGCAACTAGCTGTGATGGGCAAGCTGGTGCCGCAAGACCCGAAGGACGAACCGGCGGGCGAACTACTCAAGCGGATTGCCAGGGAACGAGCGCGGCTGGAGGCAGAAGGCATATGCAAGAAATCGAAGTCGCTGCCGCCGGTGGGTGAGGATGTTCCGTTTGAGCTACCAAGTAGTTGGTCATGGGCACGATTTGCCCAAATTGCGACGGTCAATGGGCGTTTGGTCGATTCTCAAGATTACCCAGATGCGATGCAGGTCGCTCCTGACAGTATTGAGAAAGGTTCTGGTCGCCTCATTGAACGACGGACCGTTCGTGATGCGGGAGTCCGAGGGCCTAATCAGCAATTTCAGGCTGGTCAGTTGCTCTATTCAAAAATTCGCCCTTCACTCTCGAAGGCGGTCATCGTCGATTTCGAAGGCGAACCCGCCCGTACGATCGGCGAACGCCGAATCAAAACATCCCCGCTCAAAGACGTCGCCGGCATGATTCGCTCGTTCCACTACGCATCACACTC
>WBZP01000930.1_pt1 | contig 38048 bp, 32 predicted proteins | sample 5204301 | NCBI WGS metagenome assembly WBZP01 (sample SAMN12412401, study PRJNA552823) | activated sludge metagenome | isolation source: activated sludge from nitrification reactor of wastewater treatment plant... | place: USA: Pennsylvania | collected 2017
CGCCACCGTCATTGCTATATAAGGCGCCGATACCAGTTCCCCGTTCGTTCGAACTCGCAGACCCTGTGGCAGAAAAGGAGCCACCAACAAGAGAGCGCTGATGAACTGACTGGAAACGGAACCGTCCACCGTAATCGATCCGCTGACCAACTTTCCTCCTTGTATCTCCAGAGGCGGGTACCCATCCTTACCGGTATATCGGATGTCGGCGCCCAGGGTTCGTAGTGCTTCCACCAACGCACCCACCGGACGTTCTTGCATCCTGGGCGTTCCCGTCAATTGCCATTTGCCCGGTTTATAGGCTAGCATAGCCGTAAGAAAGCGGTAAACCGTACCGGCATCCTGTGCATCCAACACGGTAGTAGCGGAGTTCAACAATTCCTGCAGTAAACGCGTATCACGCGCTTCAGACAAATTCGCGATCTCAGCATCGCTGCCGGCCAGTGATCGCAGGAGTAAATACCGGTTCGATATGCTCTTGGACGCAGGCAGCAAGACCGTACCCGCTACTCGCTGTTGATGGAATCGCACACAGGCAATCATGCGACCGTTCGGGTTCGTGCCAGCGACTGCCGGATATAATCAACGGCCTCCGGCACCAGTTCGAGACCAACCGATACGCCGACTCGGCCCTCACCCCGCTTCTTGAGAAGACTGAAACGAACGGTCTCCTCCGAGCGCTTCTTGTCGTGCTGAAGGTGCCGGATCAATTCATCCACAGACCACTTCCAATGAAGTCCATGAAACGTCGTACATAACCAGTCAACCATTTCCCCGGCCTGATCCTGCGGCAAACCGCATAACAGGGTGGAAAGATAGATTTCTCCTATCATGCCCAGGGCAATCGCCTCGCCATGCAGCAAGTGATCATCCTCGGTTGAAAGCGAAACCGCTTCGATAGCATGACCAAGCGTATGACCGAAGTTCAACAACTGCCGAACATCCCTGTCTTCCGGATCGGCTGCAACAATCGATTGCTTGTATGCTACGGATAAACCGATCCATTCACTCCATTCAGTGACATTAAGAGAGCGGAGATCACGGTTGTTTGGAAACGAAAGTCCGGAAGACAGACACGCATGTTTGAAAATTTCCGCCAAACCCGAGCGCAGCTCGCGCGTTGGCAAGGTGCTCAGGAAGGCGGGATCAATATGAACACCGGCTGGCATGGAGAATATTCCGACCGGGTTCTTTACATGACCCAGATTGATCGCCGTCTTCCCTCCTACGGACGCGTCGACCATTGCGAGCAAACTTGTCGGAATCAGGTGGCAGGGAATTCCGCGATGATACGTGGCGGCAGCGAAGCCACCAAGATCGCAAACGGCCCCTCCACCGCAAATGAACAGACAGCTTTGTCGGTCGGCTCCCTGTTCAAGCATGCATTGCCAGACATACGAAAGCGATTCAACGGTCTTGCAAGCTTCGCCGGCGGGTACTTCGATTACCACCGACTGACTCAGTGAAGGGCAATGTCGGATCAAATGCGGGAGGCAATGGATACGGGTATTCGCATCGACGAGGATGAACTTCTTTAACTTGTTGACAGTTCGTGCGAAATCTTCCAATCGACCCAGCGCATCCGCGCCGATCTGTATCGAATAGGATCCTGCATTGATCCGGTCCATCATCAGGAAGTAGGGGCAGCATCCTTGCCGTCCGACGTGGGCTGGCGGTAGAGGATCTGGCTCTGTTGGTGAATCGAATCTTCGTGGATGAGTTCCATCAAACGAACAACGAACTGCTTATTCAGATCCAGGCCTGCACCTGTTGCCGGACGCGTTTTCAAGATCTCATTCCAACGCTCCAACTGAAAAATGGTCATGTTATGCTCCCGCTTGTATTCCCCGATCTCCCGGACGGCTTGCATCCGAACGGCCAGTAACTCCAACAATTCATCATCGATCCGGTCGATTCGCTTCCGCAGATCATCGAGAACATGACGTACCACCGCATCATCGGTGGTCGGTTTGCGGAAAACAAGCCCGGCTATCAACGTCCTGAAGCCGTCGGGAGTCAACTGCTGTTCCGGGTCACTCAGGGCATTCGCCGGATCAGGATGAACCTCCACCATCAGTCCGTTGAATCCGAGGTCAATGGCTGTCTGCGCAACACCCGCAATCAATGCACGATCTCCGCATATATGGCTGGGATCGTTCAGGATGGGTAAAGTGGGTATACGCCGCTTCAACTCCAGCGGCAAAGACCAGAGTGGCGCATTCCGATAACGGGATTTTTCATACGTATGGAATCCCCGGTGGATGGCAGCAAGCCGATGGATGCCGGCCTGATCCAATCGCTCCAGCGCACCGATCCACAATTCCAGGTCAGGATGAACCGGATTCTTTACCATCACCGGTATGTCGACGCCTCGCAAAGCCTCACAGATTTCCTGAACCAGAAATGGATTCACCGTCGTTCGTGCACCGATCCATAACACATCGATTCCGGCCGTCAAGGCCTCACCAACGTGAAATGGACTGGCAACCTCCACCATCACCGGCATCCCTACCGAGATCCCGGCATCCTTCAACCAGGTAAGCGCTTCCGATCCGATTCCCTGAAAACTGCCCGGACGGGTACGCGGTTTCCAAATGCCTCCGCGAAGCATCCCTACACCCGAGCCGGCTAATGCCTGGGCAATCGCGTTGATCTGAGTGGGTGATTCAACCCCACATGGGCCTCCGATCAAAAGCGGCTGTGCCAGACCAAGTCTCCAGTGCTCAATATCAGGAAGTTGCATAATTGCAGCCATTGCCGGATCAAAGATAACAAACAGGCCGTAAGCATTTTACCTGCCAGAAAAACAAACAAGGTGGCATTTGGTTGCATGATTTGCCGCATTGAAGAATCAGCGGGAATCGTGTAGGTTTGCCACTCGCTTATGAAGAATTCCATCGTTTCTTTCGACGATACCCAAACGGCATTTTCAGCCAAGTCGGATGCGGACCTCCGACGGGCTTACGGACTGTTTCGCCTCATCAGCTACAACTGGTTGGTCAGGATCAGTCCGCCGTTCGTGAATGCGGCCCTTGCCTTACACTTGCCTGTCAAAGGCATCATTCGCAGTACGATCTTCCGCCATTTCTGTGGTGGTGAAACGATTGAAGCCTGCGACGGTACCATCCGCTCCCTGGCACAATTCAGGATCGGCACCATTCTCGACTATTCTGTGGAAGGTAAAGAAAGCGAGGTGGATTTCGACCACGGTCTAGAACAAACGCTGGCTACGATTCGTCGCGCGAAAGGTGATCCCCATATTCCTTTCTCGGTTTTCAAGCCCAGCGGCTTTGCCCGGTTCGCCTTACTTGAAAAGTTGAATGCGGGACAGACACTCTCCGAAGCGGAGCAGATGGAATTCACGCGTTTCCGGAAACGTGTGGAAACGATCTGTGAACTGGGAGCAGCGAACGGTGTACCCATTTTCGTTGATGCCGAAGAGAGTTGGATCCAGGATGTTGTGGACCAGCTGGTACGGGAAATGATGATGCGCTTCAATAAGGAGCGTGTCATGATCTTCAATACCCTCCAGATGTACCGGCACGACAGGATCGACTATCTCCGTCAATCGCTTGAACACGCCAAAGTGAATGGATATAAAGCCGGCTTCAAACTGGTACGTGGCGCGTATATGGAAAAGGAACGGGAACGTGCCGAAAAAATGGGGTACCCCTCTCCGATCCAACCCGACAAGACCGCAACCGACCGTGATTATGATGCCGCGCTTCGCCTGTGCATGGAACGTATCGAGGATGTGGCGATCTGCGCCGGAACGCACAACGAAGCCAGCAGCTTGTTGTTGACTGAACTCATGCAGTCGAAAGGCCTGGCCACTGATCATCCGCACGTCTGGTTCTCTCAACTTTACGGAATGAGCGACCACATCAGCTTTAATCTTGCGAAAGCCGGCTACAACGTTTGCAAATACGTTCCATACGGACCATTGACCGCTGTACTTCCCTACCTCATTCGCAGAGCGCAGGAAAACACTTCGGTTGCCGGACAAACAGGCCGGGAACTTTCACTCATCATCCAGGAACGGAAACGCAGAAGAACCTGATGCGGCGATCAGATTCGGGCAGCCTGTAACAGGTCGAGATCCTTGTACGGCAGCTTGGACGCATCAGCAACGTAGCGATTGGTGATCGATCCGCGGAACATATACACTCCCCGTCGAACGAGTTTGTCTTTCCACAGTAATTCATCCAGGCCTCCAACTTCGCCGGCATTGATCAGCATGGGCGTGAAAATGTTGGACAATGCGGTGGAAGCAGTTCTGCTGACACGGGAAGCTATGTTCGGTACGCAATAGTGGACGACACCATATTTCCGGAAAACAGGCTGCGAATGGTTCGTCACTTCGGAAGTTTCAAAACAACCGCCCTGGTCGATACTCACGTCGACAATGACGGAACCCACCTGCATTTCGCTGACCATTTCATCGGTCACTACCACGGGAGTACGCCCTTCGCTGCTGCGTAATGCGCCAATGGCGACGTCGGCATGCTTCAGCTCTTTGAGCAGGATGCTGGGCACGATGGTCGATGTGAAGATGCGATTCCCGAGGTGATTCTGGATCCGCCGGAGTCGCTGCACACTGTTATCAAACACTTTTACGGTTGCTCCAAGACCCAAGGCGGCCCTGGCAGCATATTCGCCAACGGTTCCCGCACCAATGATGACCACTTCGGTAGGCGGGATACCGGCCACGCCACCCAGCAATTCGCCCTTCCCATTGAAAGCGTTGCTCATGTATTCAGCTGCGATCAGGATGCAGGCACTGCCGACGATTTCGCTCATCGCCTGGATGATCGGGTAAACTCCGGAATCGTCGTGCATGAACTCATAACCGATGGCCGTGATCTTTTTCGAAGAAAGCTTGCGAACATATTGTTCGTTCTGCATGCTCATCTGAAGAATGGATACGAGCGTCTGACGCGTCTTGAGAAGATCCAATTCCTTTTCAGATGGCGGAGCGACTTTCAAAACGACGTCGCACTGGAAGACCTCTTCCACGGAGTAAACAATGCGCGCGCCTGCTTCGCTAAAGTCGGAATCCTGGAAATTGGATGCGGCGCCCGCTCCGGCTTCGATGATGATCTCGTGTCCGTTCGCGGTTAGCTGAGCAACGGCTTCGGGCACCAGCGGAATGCGATTCTCCTGAAAGGAAGTTTCTTTTGGAATGCCGATGAGCAGTTTCTTCTCCTGCTTGTGCACCTCCACCATCGCCTCCTGGGGCATCAGCGCGGAGGCTGCAAGACGCGATATTCCGGAACGTGAATGTTCAGACATGGGAAAACTCGAATCGTCGATAACCGTCGACAACCGTGATTCGGACGTCGATCCTTGGATTTGGCAATAAATTTAGCACTTTTTCCGGCCATTCCAGCAGACACCATTGGCCACTTTCAAGGTATTCCTCCAAACCGATCTCGACTGCTTCTCGCTCCTGCTTCAGACGGTAGAAATCGAAATGATAGATCCTATTCCCGGAAGGTCCGGGGTACTCGTTGACGATGGAAAAGGTCGGACTGGTCACGGGTCCATGAACTCCCAAACCCGTGCAAAGACTTTTAATAAAGGTCGTCTTCCCGGCTCCCATTTCACCGTAAAAAGCAATCACCCGAACATCACCGGCATAGCGGATCAATGCATCGGCGACTTCTCCCAGGCGGTCCAGGCTTATGCCTTCCAACACCATGCTTCTATACCTTAATGATTCGTTTCCAATCCGTCACTTGCAACACCCTGTCACAAAAGGAATATTCCTCGGCAATGTTATTGGAACAAACCACCAGGATCCGCCCTGCTCCATGCTCCTCGATCAGCTGTTGGTACCATCGGATACCTTCCCGATCCAGATTCGAACAAGGCTCGTCGAGCAGTAAAACTTCCGTATCACTCAATACTGCCAGCGCTAGCCGGACCCGCTGTTTCATGCCCGACGAAAAGTACTTCACCACCTTATCGGCAGCATCCGACAAATACGCGATCCGGATCAGATCGTCCGGCATCAAGCCGTTTCGGAGTTTTTTAAAGGAACAATGAAAAGCAACCGATTCGCGAAGCGTAAACTCTTCGATCAATTCCAGGTAAGGGGCCGCAATGGAGATACTCGGATAGACCAAATCAGGATCCACTAACTGGTCGTGTTGGAAATGCCGGACAGCGCCTTCCGTCGGTAGCACATATCCTGCGATCAGTTGCAAGAGCGTGGATTTACCGGAGCCGTTCGGACCCATCACCGCGATGCGGTCTCCTGAACTTAGCGAGAGTTCTACGCCCCGAAAAATCCATTCCCGTAAATACCGCTTACCTGCCTTTTCTAAACTGATCCTGAACGCGCTCATCACTCATCACTCTGTGCGGCATACCCTTTCATCAGACCACGGCTGGACTTACGGATAAAATCAAGAATCAGTTTTCGCTCGGCGGATGCGGGAATGTCTTGTTCAACTGCCTCGATGGCGTGTGTAATGTTTAATCCGCTGACGAACACCTTGCGGTAGATCTCCTGTATCTGTGCGATCTGATCGTTGGAGAAGCCACGTCGACGCAGGCCTAAAGCATTCACCCCGACATACGCGAGGGGCTCGTGGGCCGCTTTCACGAATGGCGGCACATCTTTTCGTACCAGGGAACCACCGGAAATCATCACATGCGATCCGATCTGTACGAATTGATGGATCGCCGATAGTCCGCCGATGATGGCATAATCGTGAATCTCGATATGTCCAGCCAGCGTGACGCCGTTGGCCAGGATACAATGATCGCCGACAAAGCAGTCGTGCGCGATGTGGACGTAGGCCATCAGCAGATTGTGCGCACCGACCACCGTTTTTCCCGCCGCGGTGGTACCACGATTGATCGTGACATACTCCCGGATGGTCGTATGATCGCCGATCTCAGCAGTGGTCTTTTCGCCTGCGAACTTCAGGTCCTGCGGGACCGCGGAAATAACAGCGCCTGGGAATATCCGAACATGCTTTCCGATCCGTGCACCAGGGAAAATGGTGACGTTGCTTCCGATCCAGGTGCCCTCACCGATCTCGACATCCTCGTGGATGACGGTGAACGGATCGATCTTAACATCCTTGCCGATCTTCGCCTCCGGGTGGATCCAATTCAGTGCTTGCATAGGCTTCGGCTCGATGGCAGTGGCTTCGTTAGTTGGCCGGTTCATTTTTTCTTGTCTCGGCGCACGATTTGCGCCATCATCTCAGACTCCATCACCACTTTGTCGCCGACAAAGGCCTTTCCGCGCATATGACAGATGCCGCGCCGGATCGGGCTGATCAATTCAAGGTGAAAAAGTAACGTATCACCCGGCACCACCATATCGCGGAACTTGGTGTTATCGATCTTGATGAAATACGTGAGGTAGTTCTCCGGATCCGGGACCGTATTCAGCACTAAAATGCCTCCCACCTGGGCCATCGCTTCGATCTGGATCACGCCCGGCATGACCGGCGCGCCGGGAAAATGTCCGGGAAAGAACCATTCGTTCATCGTGACGCTCTTCACCCCGACTACATGACGGTCGGAAAGTTCAAGAATCTTGTCGATGAAGAGGAACGGCGCACGGTGAGGCAGGAATTTCATGATGCCGTTCACGTCAAACATCGGTGGGACATTCGGGTCATACTTGGGCGGACGCTCCTTGAAACGCTCCCGCTTCATGATTTCCTTGATCTGTCGGGCAAAGGCGACGTTCGCGACATGCCCCGGACGTGCAGCCAGGATGTGTCCCTTGATCGGTGCTCCGACGAGCGCGAGGTCACCAACAATATCTAACAGTTTATGTCGTGCCGGTTCGTTGATATAACGCAATTTCACGTTATCCAGAAAACCACGTTCGGCTTTTACGTTTTGCTTGTGAAAGACGCCGGCGAGATAATCAAGCTTCTCCTGCGGGATGGGCTTGTCCACCACTACGATCGCGTTATTGATGTCGCCGCCTTTGATCAGGTTGTGCTGCAGCAGCATCTCCAACTCATGGAGGAAAACGAACGTACGGCATCCTGCGATCTCCGACTTGAATTCGCGGACATTATAAAGCGAAGCATGCTGTGTGCCGAGGAGATCACTGTTATAATCCACCATCACCGTGATGCGATACTCATCACTCGGAACAGCCAGCATCTCCGTTTTGCGGGAAGGATCTTCGTAGGTCAGGTTCTCCTGCAATACAAAGTACTTCCGTTCGGCCGACTGCTCCACAATACCGACCCGCTCCAGCAGCTCGATGAACGGGAGCGAACTTCCGTCCAGAATCGGAATCTCCGGCCCGTCAACTTCCATGAGAGCGTTATCGATCTCCATTCCCACCAGCGCTGCAAGCACGTGTTCGATCGTACTGACCCGGGCCCCGTCCTTGACGAGCGTGGTCCCGCGTTCGGTATCCCCGACAAAATCGACATCCGCATCGATGACCGGTTTCCCGGGAAGATCAACACGACAGAACTTGTAGCCATGATGCTCCGGAGCCGGGCGAAATGTCAGGTTGACGCTTGCACCTGTATGCAATCCCACTCCGGAAATGGTAATGGAGTCTTTGATCGTCGTTTGAAAAACCGGAACACCCGCAGCAGGCTTGGCTACTGCAGTCTTCGGCGTAGCCTCTGCAATAATCTGATTTTCAGGCATCTGAAAAATGATTGGCCCCATGTCCGGGTAGGCGGACAAAGTTGGGGGTCGCCAAAATTAAAAAATAAATCCACAGTAAAAAGCCCGAATTCGGGCCAAAAACAGCTTAACCCATCAGCTGTTTTAGATCCACCAGCATTTGCTCCAACTCCTGGATCCTGCGTTCCAACTGAGGAAGCTTTCGGAAGACCACATAGGTTCGCTTGTAGTCGCCGATGTTAAAAGCGGGAGAACCCTGAACAATCTCACCCGGGGTTACGATACTGGAACCGATACCCGACTGGGCAGCGATCTTGACCTGATCCGCGATTGTGATATGTCCAACGATCCCAACCTGGCCACCGATCATACAATCGCGTCCAATCTTGGTTGACCCGGCAACTCCGGTTTGTGCAGCAATAACAGTATTCTCTCCTATCTCCACATTGTGGGCGATCTGAATAAGGTTATCCAACTTTGCGCCCTTGCGGATGATCGTTGATCCCAGGGTCGCACGATCGACCGTACTGTTAGCCCCGATCTCCACGTGGTCTTCGATGATCACATTGCCGATCTGGGCAACTTTCTGGTATTGGTTTTCCCGGTTCGGTGTAAATCCGAAACCATCGGCTCCTACGACCACTCCTGTATGCAACGTACAATCCTTCCCGATTACACAGTCGGAATAGACACGGGCACCGGCAAAAAGGGTGGTATTGTCGCCAATCACCACATTATCGCCGATGTATACCTGCGGATAAATCTTGACGTTCTTTCCAATACGGGCATTGTTCCCCACATAGGCGAATGCACCGACATAACATCCTTCACCGATCGATGCGGTTGGTGCAAGGAACGAAGGTTGTTCGATGCCTTTCTTATCGCGTTGGAGCTGATTGTAGATCTCCAGCAATTTGACAAATGCCTGGTAGGCATCCGGTACGCGCAAAAGGGCAGGGATAACCGGTTGTACGGGTCGAAAATCCTGATTGACGATCGCCAGTGAAGCCTTCGTGGTGTAGAGGAAGGATTCGTACTTCGGGTTAGCTAAAAAAGTAAGAGAACCCGGAACACCTTCCTCGATCTTGCTCAGCTGATTTACCTTGATGCCGGGATCACCTTCCAGCGTCCCGTTCAGCAACTCACAGATCTGTTTTGCGGTAAATTCCATGGTCCGAATTGAGGTTCTAAGGTACGGCTAAAGTACAATAGCAGTCAATCGCAGTTTAGCTAACCACCTAAAAACGAGCGAAAAACAGGGATATTGGCGTGAAAATATAAAATGACGATGAACCGATGGGAAAGGCTATCGGATCACTTCGGGAACAAGAGGTAATGCTTTTCCACGGTTGTGCTGAGTTCCTTAATATTCAGGGTGTCCGCCGCTTCCGCAATATCTTTCACGGTACCGTCCTTCAGGATGATATTGATCTTATCGCTGCTGGAATTATAGGCATTGTTGACGATGCTGCCGGTCTCCAGAAAATAGTGCATATCCCGCTCATCGACTGAAAACCGGTCCCGGATCCGATCACTGATTTCCCGGATTTCAGACTCGGAGAATGGATCCTTTCTCAATACGATCTTGAACAGTCGCCGGTTGACCAGTCGGAAACACAATTCACGCAGAATGTAATCCGGGCCTTTGCTCCAGATCTTGACAGATGTTGTGATATCACTGTCATCCAACTCCGCGAAAGCATCCAGCAAGTCGGGACGTTCGCGGAAATCATCCAGCGTAAACGAATTTCGCAGAAAGAGATCCAAGGCGGGTGTGGCGAACAAATGCTGCCCGGAGCGCACCAATTCCCCTGCCCGTTTCAGAATACTGATCAGCAATCTTTCCGCTCCTACTACGGTCTTGTGTAGATAAACCTGCCAGTACATCAGCCGACGGGCAACGATGAACTTTTCGATGCTGTAGATGCCCTTCTCTTCAATGGCCAGTTGGTCGTCTTGCACTTCCAGCATCTTGATGATTCGGTCATGGCTGATAACCCCCTCGCTTACACCGGTAAAAAAACTATCCCTGCTCAGGTAATCGAGGCGATCCATATCAAGTTGACTGGATACCAATTGGTGCAGAAATCGTTTGGGATATTGATCTCTGAAAATGGTAAGCGCCAATTGCAGCGATCCGTCGAAATCCCGGTTCAGGCGATCCATGAACAAGGAGGACAATTCCTCATGCCGGATCCCCGGAACGATGCTGTCTTCGAGCGCATGTGAAAACGGACCGTGCCCGATATCGTGGAGCAGTATCGCGATGGTGACAGCCTCCGCCTCCTCAGGTGTAATGACATGCCCCTTCGACCGCAGTACTTCAACAGCCTCACCCATCAGGTGCATGGCACCCAAAGCATGATGGAACCGTGTATGCAATGCGCCCGGATAAACCAGGTGCGTCATACCGAGTTGCCGGATCCGGCGCAACCGCTGGAAATATGGATGCTCGATCAACAGGAACACCCGCTCACTGGGGAGCCGAATGAATCCATAGATCGGGTCATTGACGATTTTTAACTGGTTGGCCACAGGCTATTGCATGGTTCTTGCGTGAACCGCGGCAAATATCGGTCTTTCCACGGGATTCATTTCTCTCTTCGGATTCAATTAAAGCGGAAACCTGCCGTTGATGAGGAGTCGGAAAGTTTTCCGGACGATTACAAACCGAGATAATACTGAACTCCCCTCATGAGACCCACAGTTGCTACCTTTGACGCAGGCACCACCGCCCCCTTCCTCCCGCTGAATATGGACAAGATCCGAATACTCTGGGCCGACGATGAAATCGACCTCCTGAAACCCCACCTCCTCTTCCTTCAGGAAAAAGGCTACGATGTTACCACAGTAACCAACGGCGAGGATGCATTGGAGGCGGTCAGAAAGAGCGATTTCGCGATCGTATTTCTGGATGAGAACATGCCCGGTCTGTCGGGCCTCGAAACCCTTTCCCGACTCAAGAACATCCGGGCGGACGTACCGGTAATCATGATCACGAAAAGCGAAGAAGAGCACATCATGGAACAGGCGATCGGCAGCAAGATCGCCGACTACCTGATCAAACCGGTCAATCCCAACCAGATCCTGCTTGCCCTGAAGAAGAACCTGGAAAACAAACGGCTGATCAGCGAAAAGACCACCTCCGACTACATGCAGGACTTTCGCCAGATCGGTATGTCCTTGAGCGATAAACTGAATTGGCAGGAATGGCAGGAGGTTTACCGGAAACTCGTATTCTGGGAACTTGAGTTGGAAAAATCCTCGGATCAGAGCATGTACGAGATTCTGACCTCCCAGAAGAACGAAGCCAACAACCTTTTCTCCCGCTTCGTCGAGCGCAATTACCTGCAATGGTTACGTACGCCGGACGAGCAGGCTACGCCGGTGCTTTCGCACCAATTGATGAAGAAGCGGATCCTCCCTGCGGTGGACGCTTCGGCTGATCCGGTCTTCCTGATCCTGATCGACAACCTGCGGTACGACCAATGGAAAACGATACAACCGATCCTGGCGGATCTCTACCGCGTTCAGGATGACGAACTGTACTGCGGTATCCTGCCCACCGCCACCCAGTATGCCCGAAACGCCATCTTCGCCGGTTTGATGCCTTCAGAAATCGAGTCCCGGTTCCCACAATGGTGGAAGAACGACGAAGACGAGGGCGGCAAGAACATGCACGAAGCGGATTTCCTTGGCGACACACTGAAAAGATTCCGCAAAGAGTACAAGTTCTCGTATACCAAGATCACCAATCACAACGAAGGCAAGGAATTGGTCGAGTCGCTCTCCAATAAAATGCAGAATAAGCTGAATGTGATCGTCTACAATTTCGTTGATATGCTTTCGCACGCCCGTACGGAAATGGAGATGATCCGTGAGCTTGCAGACGACGAAGCAGCCTACCGGTCATTGACCAAATCCTGGTTTGAACACTCGCCACTGCTTGAAGCCTTGCGCCGCCTTGCCGAAAAGAAGGTCCGGCTCATCATCACAACCGACCACGGAACGATCCGCGTGAAGGAACCGGTGAAGATCGTAGGTGACCGGAGCGTAAATTCAAACCTCCGTTACAAGCAGGGGCGCAACCTCAATTACGATAAGAAAGATGTCTTCGAAGTAAAAAACCCGGCCGATGCGTTTCTGCCGCGCGTTAACCTTTCCCAGGCATTCGTCTTTACACGGGGTGATCAGTTCTTTGCCTACCCGAACAACTACAATTACTACGTTTCCTTCTACCGGAACACCTTACAGCACGGAGGCATTTCGTTGGAGGAAATGGTGATCCCATTTGCTGTCCTGACTTCTAAGGCCTGATCCAAGCTTCCGCTTGCGTAAAGGCCCGGAAATCCTCGATTTCCGGGCCTTTGATCTTGGAGGAAAAATGAAGTAGGAGCGGCGAACGGGATTCGAACCCGCGACTTTCAGCTTGGGAAGCTGACGCTCTACCAACTGAGCTATCACCGCTGTTCAGTACAAAATTAGCCATTCCCTCGTTCATACTGACTTCATTGCAGCCTGATTACTTTTGGCAAAGGATTTGCAATAAGACCGCGCCAAAGCCTCAATCCGTATCTTTGCGTAAACCCGCTATCACTATGAAAAAAATAACTACTTCGCTGTGCATCATGTTCTTACTGGCGCTGACCAGCCAGGCGCAGGATGCAGCTCCAGCCCCCAAAGCCGATAACCCTAACGCACCGGAAATCACGTTTGAAAATGAAACACACGATTACGGCACCATCAAACAGGGAGCGGACGGCAATTGTGAATTCAAGTTTAAAAATACAGGAAAAGAACCGCTGATCATCTCCAACGCCAAGGGAAGTTGCGGCTGCACCGTTCCGACCTACCCGAAAGAGCCGATCATGAAAGGTCAAACCGGGGTTATCAAAGTTCATTACGACACCAAACGCGTCGGCGCCTTCACCAAGACCGTAACCATCAACTCGAACGGAAAAACGGACACCAAGGTCCTGACGATTAAAGGGGTTGTTGAAGCTTCAGAAGAAACCTCCGATCAGGCAATGCCGTTCAAGAAGACCGGCGGTATGCCGCTTGAAAACTCGAAATAATTCGCTCAACCCTCCTCACCCACTATGAAAAAGATCACCGCAATTTTCGCTTTCCTGCTGACAATGTCGGCCACTTCCAGCTTCGCTCAAACCGAAAAGAAGACGCTCGACAACATCGGTAACGCATCCAATCAGGCCGAATTCACTTTTGAAAAAGATGAGTACGCCTTTGGTACCATTACCCAGGGTCAAACCGTTTCTTACGATTTCACTTTCACCAACACGGGAAACGAACCCCTCATCATCACCAACGCCCAGGCATCCTGCGGCTGTACGGTTCCCCAATGGCCGAAAGAGCCGATCATGAAAGGACAGAGCGGGACGATCAAGGTCACGTTCAACTCGACCGGCAAGCTGGGAGTTCAGGATCGCACGGTAACCATCACTTCCAACGCGAAGCAGAACCCAATGGTGCTACACCTGAAAGGCACCGTAGACAAACCGGTAGAACAACCTGCCGCTCAACCGACGAAATAAGTTCACCCTAAACCAACCACATAATTAAACAACCAATGAAAAAAGCGATCCTGGCAGCCTGCATGTTCCTGTTCGTGGCGGCTGCTCAAGCACAAACTCCGGCAACTCCCGCAACTCCGGCCTCTTCGGCTGCAACTGTCGACAACAAGAACGCGGCTGACTTCAAATTCGACGTGGAAGAGTACAACTTCGGCTCCATCAAGCAAGGAGATAAAGTTACCTACGACTTCAACTTCGTCAATACCGGTAAGGATCCGCTGATCATCACCGAAGCACACGGTTCCTGTGGTTGCACCGTACCTTCTTATCCGAAAGAACCGATCGCGAAAAGCGCGAAAGGAACCATCCATGTGGAGTTCAACTCTACCGGTAAAATGGGTATGCAAGACAAGACCATCACCATCACCTCCAATGCCAAGAGCGGACAAAAGGTGCTGCACCTGAAAGGAAACGTCGAAGCTCCGGAAAAACCGGCTGAGACCAAGTAATCAGGGAAATTCCTAATTTTAAGCCCTCCCCCAAGGAGGGCTTTTTTATTTCCCGCTTCCATGCCGAAGATCTCAACGAAAGGCGCATCCATGCCGCCTTCTCCTATCCGGAAACTGGTACCCTTTGCTGAGCAAGCGAAAAAAGCAGGGCGCACCGTCTACCATTTAAATATCGGACAGCCGGATATCGAAACGCCGGATTCGATGTTGGATGCCATCCATCATTTCGCTCCGAAGGTCGTCGAATACAGCCACTCTGCCGGTATTGAGTCCTATCGGAAGAAACTCACTACGTACTACAAACGGTACCAGATTGAGCTCGACTACACCGACATCCTGATTACCACCGGAGGTTCAGAAGCCATCGAGATCGCCATGATGAGCTGCCTGGACGAAGGCGATGAGATCATCATACCGGAACCCTTCTATGCCAACTATAATGGATTTTCCGCACAGGCGCATGTCAAGGTAGTACCCATCCGTTCAACCATTGAAAGCGGCTTTGCCCTTCCGCCGGTAGCCGAATTCGAGAAACTGATCAGCCCGAAAACCCGGGCCATCATGATTTGCAATCCGAACAATCCGACCGGCTACCTGTACTCGAAAGAGGAACTCGAGTCGTTACGGGAGATCGTGCTGAAATACGACCTCTGGCTGTTCTCCGATGAAGTATATCGCGAATTCTGCTACGACGGCAAACAATACACGTCCGTCATGCACCTGGAAGGCATTGAGCAGAACGTGGTCATGCTTGATTCCATTTCAAAACGCTATAGCGCCTGTGGGGCCAGAATCGGGGCCCTGATCACCCGCAACAAGGACCTTCAGGCTACCGCCCTTCGGTTCGCTCAGGCACGCCTCAGTCCACCGACATTCGGACAAGTGGCTGCCGAGGCGGCGATTGATACCCCGGACGAATATTTTATCAAAGTCAAAAAGGAATACGTTGCCCGACGTGATTTTGTGGTGAGCGCCCTCAACCAGATGGATGGTGTCTTCTGTCCAAAACCTAGTGGCGCTTTCTATTGCATCGCCCGTCTTCCAATCGACAACGCCGATAAGTTTTGTCAATGGTTGCTCGAATCATTTTCCTGGCAGAACCAGACCGTTATGCTGGCGCCTGCCACCGGCTTCTACTCTCGTCCGGATCTGGGAACGGACGAAGTCCGTATCGCTTACGTGCTCAATCTGGAGGCGCTGAAGAACGCCATGAAATGCCTTGAAGAAGCACTGCGTGTTTACCCCGGCCGTGTAGAAAAGAAGATGGTCGCGGGCAACCTGGCCTGATTGGTGACTGGAGAAAAGAAGAAGAGCGGAGAGAATTCCCCGCTCTTTTTTCATTTATCGTTCCAGAGCTATTCGGTGCATCAACGTGCTGCCTTCCTCTCCCGTAAGTCGTAGCAGGTAGAGTCCATTCGAAAAAGAGCTGAGGTCCACAGATTGTTCAATTCCATTCACTTCAATTTGCTGGAGCAATTGCCGACCGGTGACGTCCAGCAGATCGATCAGGATGCGACGCCCCGGCATGGCGGATGCATCGATGCGAACAACACCTGAGGTTGGGTTCGGAAAGACACGTAAGGGAGCAAGCACATGTTCATCAATTCCCACGGTACTGCATCCCTGAGAGGTGGCCAACTGGGAACGAGTCAGATTGATACTGGCCCAGGACCTGGTTTTTTGCCCTTCTGTAAAGAGCTGCATGCAGGCGTCGTCCACATAGTCCATATAATTCATGAACATGTCGCCATTGGGACCATTCGAACACGTTACGTGCGGGAAGGACGGGCACTGGGCGTTCGAAGCTTCCTGAGTAGGCGTATCGCTGACAAAATCATCCCCACAAACATCATCACCCCAAACATGCCGGAGGTTTAGCCAATGGCCGACTTCGTGCGTCGCAGTACGTCCCTTATTAAATGGAGCTGTTGCCGTACCGATCGTTCCAAAATAGGTGTACCCAATCACCACGCCATCGGTTTGCGGTGAGGTAGACAGATCAGCTGGGAACTGGGCGTAACCCAGCAATCCGCCTCCAAGATTACATACCCAAAGATTCAGGTACTTCTGCGGATTCCAAGGGTCGTGACCACCCGATGCTGCGGACTTCATCAGGTTATCAGGTCCGAACTCGGTAATAGACGTTTGGGTGCGGGTAATTCCGGTTGTTACAGCACCTGAAGGATCGCGATCAGCCAGGCAGAACTCTATTTTATAGTCGGCCGCCAGGCTGCGGTAAACAGATGGAACCAACGAGAGATCGGAGTTGAGCTTCCGGTAATCGGTATTCAGGACATCTATCTGAGAAGCGATCTGCGCGTCGCTGATATTCTGACCGGCGGTGTTGTATACCACATGGACAACGACCGGAATGGTTAAATCGGGAGGATTCGAACTCCCGCCTCCTGTTGCTATGAGGGTGATCGTCACATCCATATCGATCTGATTATCCTGACATTGAAACTGATCAAGGAGGATGTCATAGTCACCGGTCACCGGAGGTACGAAATCGATGGAAGAAGGTCCGCCGGCAACACCACAGCCGTCGTCGTCATATCCAACCACCGACCCGCCATTGGCCGTATAGATGGTGATTTCCGAATCAAAGGTGGCGGTGCTGCAGGTGGAAATCCTGTAGGTGTTTCCAGCCACCATACCGGTGACCCGGTTGAACTCACCCGCCCAGGTCTGCTGGGCAACCACTGAATTTCCTACAACCGTCGGAGCGGCGCCACTCAGGTAAGCGGTATTGTCGTACGGGCATTGAGCAAGGAGCGCCTTACCTGATAAAAGGCAAAATGTACTGCTGAGGAGTAAAATTCTTTTCATGGCTCGTTCCTCAGTTGTGGGTGATTACTTTGAATTGAGACGGACGAGCCTTTCTTTCGCTTCGCTTCGCCGGGGTGGCAGGTTGCAGCCATTCGCGGGATGTAGCAGGATCGGCAACCAAGATGGCCTTGGCTTTGGCATACGCCACGCGATCTTGATCGGCATCTCCGGTAGGCACGAACCCGGGAATCACCGGGAAGCTCGGTCGTGTGACTTGCGGATGTTCCTGTATCCAGGAATCCAACTGACGTTCATAGTCGGCATGCCGGGCATCCAGGGTCGGGTCTTGCTGACGAAGATGATCCAGATTCTGCATCGTACCGCAATTCCGCTGGGCAAATGCCAGGCTACTACATGCGGATAAAAGAAGTAAACAGGTTAGCGTTTTCATGGTGTGGGGATAGGTAGGTCGAATTTAGCCAAGTCATCAGCCATCTCCAAAACAAAGCTTAATTTGGATACAGCAGGTATTTGTCACGTATGGCTCTGTACAGCAGCAAGTCCGCCTCCCAGGTTTTCCGAATGTCCCCTTCGCTCCAGCCGCTGAAAATCAGCTGACGGAGGCTCTCATTTCCCGCCAGTTTGTCAAAGAATGGAGTAAAAAAGGGTCGTCGATACTTCCACGAGGCAAAACACTGTATCAAATAACTCAAGTCTAATTTATACGGAACACTTTCCGGCAACTTGAACGATTGTCGAAGATCCCTCCCGGAGCAAAGTGTATCTTCGAAAGGAGGCCGAGCCGCTTTCCCGGGAATGGATCGAGGCTTGAATGTAAAATCCGATTCAGGATATCCTGGATAACCAAACACCTGAAACGGCGCATCCGTTCCCCTGCCAATACTGACGGGAGTGCCTTCAAAGAAACAAAGAGACGGGTACAGATACACGGCCGTCATATTCGGAAGGTTCGGAGATGGGGCAACGGGCAATTGGTATAGGTCGGAATGACGATAATTTGCCACCGGAATGATCGTCACCTTCAAGGGCCGCTTTGTCCTGAGCCAATGTTCACCCTGCAACATACGGGCGTACTCCCCCATCGTACAACCGTGCACGACCGGGATCGGGACTAGTCCGACGAATGACCTGAACGACGTATCCAGTACCGGCCCGTCGACATAATGACCGTTCGGATTCGGCCGATCCAGTACCAGGAGCGGCTTGTTGAAATCCGCGCACGCTTCCATCACATTCTGAAGAGTGGAACTGTACGTATAGAATCTCGCTCCGACATCCTGGATGTCGAACACCACAAGGTCAATCCCTTTCAGATCATCTTGCTTTGGTTTAGTGTGCTTCCCATAGAGCGAAATGACAGCAATACCGGAAGCACGATCCTTACCTCCTTTGATATGCTCTCCTGCGGCCGCTTCTCCCCGGTAACCATGTTCGGGCGCGAAAATGCAACCGATGTGAACACCCAGCGAAAGCAAGGTGTCAACCAGGTGAACATTACCGACACGCGAAGTGGGATTCGCCACTACGGCGATCTTCTTTCTCTTAAGCAGGTCCAGGTACTGGTCAAAGCGCGCCGCACCGACGGTGACATCCTGATCGGTTACCATCCGTCCGGGACTGTTTGCCGTGGAATCGACCTGCGTCAGCAGAATAAATAACCAAAGGCAACGGAAAAGCATACGCCTAAAAGTAGGTATCTTTCGAACGATTTCTCTATCCAAAGGATTTCAGTTCTGTGGGTTACGAACAATGGATTGCACGGCGCCTGATGCGATCTGGAAAGGACACCATGCGTGTCTCCAGGCCGGTGGTTCGTTTGGCTATAGCCGGCATCGCGCTTGGATTTTCTGCGATGATTATTTCGGTCGCGATCGTGAAAGGATTCAAGCAAGAGATCCGGGAAAAGGTCATTGGTTTTAGCGCTCATGTGCAGATTAGCAAGTTCGATGCCAATCAATCCTTCGAATCAAGTCCGATCGAATTCGGCGCGACGCATTTATCGGCCATCAAGCGGTTGGATGGCGTGCGCCACGTGCAAACTTTCGCGACGAAAGCGGGTATTGTACGCAAGGGCTCCGAGATTGAAGGCGTCGTAGCCAAGGGAGTAGACGCCGGATATGATTGGTCCTTCTTCAAAAAATCCTTGCATGCAGGAACGATACCGGTTTATGGCAATGGCGCTAAAAGCTCCGACATTCTGATTTCGACCGTTCTCGCAAGAAAATTACACTTGAATGTTGGCGACAGCCTGGTCACCTACTTCGTACAACAACCACCCCGGGCGCGTAAATTCAGGATCGCCGGCATCTATGAAACCGGACTCGAAGAATTCGATGAAAAGTTCGTTTTCTGCGACCTGGCGCAAATTCGAAAATTGAACGATTGGAACGACGCTACCATCGGAGGTCTGGAAGTGCAACTTTCGGACTTCGACGCATTGGATGATGCGGCTCAACGCATCTACGCGACAACCGGTTCGGAGCTGGATGTACGAACGATCCGGGAGATGTATCCGCAGATCTTTGACTGGCTGGGGCTTCAGGACATCAATGCGGTGGTGATCATCATCCTCATGATCATTGTCGCGGGCATTAACATGATCGCCGCGCTCCTGGTATTGATCCTGGAACGGGTGGGGACGATCGGTACACTTAAGGCGATTGGCGCCAGCGATGCATCGGTGCGCAATCTCTTTCTGAGGATCGCCGCCTTGCTCATCAGTCGCGGCTTGCTCTGGGGTAACGTAATCGGCATCGGAGCATGCTTACTTCAACACTATTTCCGCTGGATCCGTCTTGATCAGGACTCGTATTACATCGCGTACGTTCCCATCCGGTTGCTTCCGCTCGACCTGCTTTGGATGAACCTTGGCACCCTGCTGGTTTGCTCCGCGATGATGCTTGTCCCGACCCTTCTGGTTACCCGGATCCGACCTGTTCGTGCCCTCAGGTTTCGATAATGAAAGAGTTCCTTTCGCTCCATTTTTACTACCTTTAGCCCTCGAAAATGCGCCAAAAACGGCCTTTTTCGCAAAATCTTCCAATTATGGCCAGCAATCCCTCCAAGCGAGTTTGCAACAATATCCTTGAAGCGATCGGACACACGCCGCTCGTACGGCTCAATAGTGTTACGAAAAGCATTCCTGCAACCGTTTATGCCAAGGTAGAGACCTTCAATCCGGGTAATTCCATCAAAGACCGTATGGCTCTCAAGATGGTGGAAGACGCCGAAAAGGCGGGCATCCTGAAGCCGGGGGGAACGATCATCGAAGGGACTTCCGGGAACACCGGGATGGGACTTGCCATCGCAGCTATTGTCAAAGGTTATAAGTGCATCTTCACCACAACAGACAAGCAGTCGAAGGAAAAAGTCGACGCTTTGAAGGCCTATGGGGCCGACGTGATCGTGTGTCCGACGAACGTAGAGCCGGAAGACCCGCGCTCCTACTATTCCGTTGCTAAACGACTCAACAAGGAAATACCGAATTCCTTTTATCCGAATCAGTACGATAATCTTTCCAACTCCCAGGCCCATTACGAACAAACGGGTCCGGAAATCTGGGATCAGACAGAGGGCAAGATCACACACTTGTTGGTCGGCGCCGGTACAGGAGGAACAATCACCGGTACGGGCCGATACCTGAAAGAGAAGAATCCGAATGTCAAGATCTGGGGGATCGATACCTATGGCTCCGCGCTGAAGAAATACCATGAAACCGGCGTACTCGATAAGAATGAGATATACCCCTACGTGACGGAAGGCATTGGCGAAGATTTCATTCCGCTCAACTACAATTTCAAGATCATTGACCACTTCGAAAAAGTGACGGATAAGGATGCAGCCCTTATGACGCGGGAACTATGCCGTCAGGAAGGTATCTGGGTCGGAAACTCCGCCGGATCGGCCATAGCCGGATTGCTTCAACTGAAAGACCAATTGAAACCTACCGATGTCGTGGTAGTCATTTTCCACGACCACGGTTCACGCTACCTTGCTAAAATGTTCAACGACGACTGGATGCGTAAAATGGGTTATCTCGATACCAGCGGCATGACTGCCCAGGACCTGGTAGCATCCCGTAAGAGCATCGAAGTGTTGACGATTGACAAGCAACAGCCGATCAGCGCCGCTTTGAAGCTGATTACCGAAAACAACTATTCACAGATTCCGGTCACATCGGAAGACCGCATCGTCGGCACCATTTACGAAAGCACCGTCTTCAACAGCATTCTCAAGAATCCGGCGGGTAAATCTGCAACGGTGGAATCCATCATGAAAGAGGCGATGCCGTTTGTGGATATCACTACGACGGTTCATGATCTTTCGACAATGGTCGGAGGTGAACGCGAAGCTGTACTCGTGAAGGATTTCAAAGCCGGTCGCAACTACATCATCACCAAGAGCGACATCGCGGAAGCTCTCGCCCGCTGATCCGGGAAGCACCTGACGTACATGCGGGTCATCACAGACCAAATGGGCCGAACAGTCCGACTGCCGGATCATCCGCGTAGAATCGTTTCGCTCGTACCGTCACAAACGGAATTACTGCATACACTGGGTCTTGAAGAGGAGGTCGTCGGGATCACGCGCTTTTGTATTCACCCGGAAACCTGGCGCAACACCAAAGCGAACGTCGGCGGCACCAAGACTCCCGACCTCCAACGCATTCGCGCAGTTCAACCTGATCTCATCCTGGGAAACAAGGAGGAAAATTCAGCAGAATCAATTCATCTGCTTGCAGATTCCTACCCCGTCTGGATGAGCGATATAGTCACATTGGGGGATGCGCTGGATATGATCGTGCGCATCGGAAACATGACGGGAAAGGAAAGCGAAGCGACGATCCTGGCCGCCGAGATCCAGGATAAATTCAGCGGACTTTCCTTCCAAACCTCGTCACGACCACCGGTGCCGGCGTTGTATTTTATCTGGAAGGACCCGTGGATGGCAGCCGGTAACCACACCTTCGTCAACTCGATGCTTCACCAGGCCGGTCTACTCAATGTCGCGGGGTATCTGGACCGGTATCCGGAGCTACCCTTAGCCTCCTGGTCGGCGCTTCGTCCCAAGGTGGTGCTACTTTCAAGTGAACCGTATCCATTCTCCGAAAAACATCTTGAATCCGTACAAAACGCCTTCCCGGATTCGAAGATTTTCCTGGTTGACGGCGAAATGTTCTCCTGGTATGGTTCCCGCCTACTGCACACACCGGAATATTTTGGGAAATTAAACCGGGCCTTTGCGGCTATGGATTAATTTTGTCTTTACCTCGCTGCATATGAAATTCTGGCTGACCACACTTTTCTACCTGACTTTGACCGCGTCGCTCCACGCGCAGAAGGTCGGATTGGTGCTCAGTGGCGGCGGTGCCCGAGGAATGGCGCATATCGGGGCGATCCGTGCACTGGAAGAAGCCGGTATCCCGATCGACTATATAGCGGGCACCTCAGCCGGAGCCATCGTCGGCTGCATGTACGCGCTCGGCTATTCTCCACACGAGATGGATTCAATCGTTCGAACGGATGATTTCTACAATTGGGCGAATGGCATCATCGACGAGAATTACTACTACTACTACAGGAAAAACCCGGAGAATGCTTCCTGGGTCAACCTGAAGTTTTCGTTGGATTCCCTGCTTCAAACCAGCCTCCCGACCAACCTGGTCAGTTCGGTACCGTACGATTTCGCACTGCTGGAACAAACCGCGGCTGCTTCAGCGGCTACCCGCTACGATTTCGATTCGCTCTTTGTCCCCTTTCGTTGCGTGGCGGCGGACATCGAGAACAAACAGACCATCATCTTCCGTAAAGGCGATCTCGGTCAGGCGGTCCGGGCATCTTCCGCCTATCCATTTTACTTCCGCCCCATGGTCGTTCAAAATAAGATCCTGTACGATGGCGGACTCTACAATAACTTCCCGGCTGATGTGATGCTGGAAGACTTTCAACCCGATATCATCATCGGGGTGAATGCTTCCGGAAGAATCACGCCCACCACGGAGGGGAATATCATTTCCCAGATCCGGGCGATGATGACTACGCCGACCGAGTTCTCCGTCATCTGTGAAAACGGCATACTGATAGAAGCAAAGACGGATGAGTTCGGACTTTTCGATTTCTCGGATCTACCCGGTATCATCCAGGAAGGCTACCGGGCGACGATGGAGAAGATCGATACGATACGATTCAACGTACACCGCAGGATCAATTCGGAAGAGGTCAATCGTCAGCGAAAAGTTTTCCGTTCCAAATTTCCGGAAGTGGTCATCAACAACGTCTCCATCGATGGCATCAACGGCAAGCAATCGGAGTACGTACACAGGATACTGAAGGCGGGCTCCCAACCTATTCCGTTATCCCGCCTGAAAGCTTCCTATTTTCAATTGGTCTCGGATCCGAACATCCGCGCTATTCAACCCAAGTTAACATTCGATCCGTCTACGGGCATGTTCGATCTCAACGTGCGGATTCAGCAAGAACGGGACCTGATTACGCAATTTGGCGGGCTGCTCTCGTCTCGACCGATCTCCGAGGTATTCGCGGGCCTGACTTACAACATCTGGAGTCGAAGGGCCTGGAGTTTCAACACCAACTTTTATTTCGGAAAGCTATACACCTCCGGCCAGGCGAGGATCAGAATGGATGCTCCGTTCCGGAAGCCGTTTTTCCTGGAAGCTGACGCGACACTCAACCAGTATGATTTCTTCCGCAGCAGCAACGCCTTTTTTAGTGACCAGAAACCCGCTTATATCCTTGCATCCGACTACTTTTTCGGTCTGCACGGTGGAATTCCCGCCCGAAACAAGGGAAAAATCGTCGCGAGCGCCGGCTATGTACGCATCGCGGACAATTATTATCAGACGCAGAATTTCCTCCAGAAGGACACGGCTGACAAGACCATTCTCAAGGGCTTCACGGGCGCGTTGACCTTTGAACGGAGCACCCTGAACAGAAAACAGTTTGCCAACCAGGGCACATTTTTACAGTTGCGCATTCGCGGTGTTGACCTGGAAGAAGACACAAAGCCTGGTTCCACTTCCGCTTCGAGAACGATCGAGCACGATCATCACCAATGGCTGCAGGCAAAACTGACCTATGAAAATTACTATAAACGGCGCGGACGTCTTCGTTTGGGCTTCTATTCGGAAGTCGCAGCGACCAACCAGACCTTTTTCAACAACTACACCGCTACGATCCTGAACACGCCTTCCTTTGAGCCGGTACTGGAAACCCAAACCTTGTTTCTACCTGCCTACCGTGCTCAATTTTTCGGCGGAGCCGGGCTTCGAAACGTCATCATGCTCCGGAATAACCTGGAATTGCGCATCGACGGCTATGTATTTCAACCTTATCAGGAACTCATCCGCACGGACGATCTGAAAACCCGCTTTGGCGAACCGCTGGCCAAACGTTATTTCCTGGGATCCGGTGGCCTGGTTTTACATTCACCGATCGGCCCGATCAGTCTGGCAGTGAATTACTATGATCAACGGGAAGAGAATCTGTCACTCTTGTTTCATGTCGGATTCCTGCTCTTTCATGCTTCCGCCCTTGACTGAACCTTTCGCCGAATCCATTGTTACTGCAGATATACAACTATGAAAACACTCCTCCTTATCCTCACTATGATGCTACCGTCTGCACCCGGCTCCCTCTATGACTTTACAGCAAACGGCATCGATGGTAAGTCGGTCGATTTTTCCGCATTCAAAGGCAAGAAAGTACTGATCGTGAACACCGCTTCCCAATGCGGTTACACACCTCAATACGCTCAACTGGAAGAATTAGCGAAGGCCAACAAGGGTAAACTGGTCGTGATCGGCTTTCCGGCCAACGAGTTCGGCGGTCAGGAGCCCGGCAGCAATACGGAGATCCGGGATTTTTGCAGTAAAAACTATGGGGTCACGTTTCCAATGATGGAAAAGGTGGTGGTGAAAGGCAAATCCATTCATCCCTTGTTTCAATGGCTTACCACAGAGGCAAATCCGGATTTTACGGGTGATATCAACTGGAATTTCGAAAAGTTCCTCTTGGATGAACAGGGAAAACTGATTCACCGGTACCGCAGCAAGGTCAACCCGATGGGTGATGAAATACGTGCTGCATTAGGACAATAAAGCGAATAGTCCGATCATCCTCGAAAGTTAATCGAACAATCGATTAACTTTCGGACATGCACTCCAACGCCCAAATCCGTAAATACGAGAATTTCCACATCTTTCTCTGGCTGATCAAAGACCTGTGTTGGGTTACCGTTTCCCGACTTGCGGGCATGTTCATGATCCTGCCGACCCTGAGTCTGGCGATCTATATTACCTGGAAAAATCGCGCGGAAAGAGCGGAGCTATTCCACAACCTGGCGGTTTGCTTTTGGATATCCGCCAATTCCATCTGGATGTATGGCGAGTTTTACCTGGATGACACAACCCGACATCCGGCGGTTATTTTCTTCGTCGCCGGATTGCTGTCGATGGGCTATTATTACCTGATCGAGATACTGGGGACTTCACGTAGCACAGTCCGGAAAGAGTAAAGCACTTAGGCTTGCGCGGCCGGTCCACCGAAATTCATCGGCATCCCGAAGCCTTCCGTTTGTTTGATCGGGCCGTGAACAGCTTCATACTTGGCGATATTATCCTGCATGGCTGCCAGGAGTCGCTTGGCATGCTGCGGAGTCAGCAGAATACGCGATTTCACCTTTGCCTTAGGAACGCCCGGCATCACTTTTACAAAATCCAGAACGAATTCTGAATTGCTGTGCGTAATGATCGCGAGATTGGAATATATGCCTTCTGCGATCTCTTCCGATAACTCGATGTTGAGTTGGTTTTGCTGGTCTTCCATTGTATGGCGCTTGTACGTATGATACAAATATCCTAAAAAACCGTCGTTCCCCTTCAAAAAAAACGCCCCGGGTCTTCCGGGGCGTTTCGTTCAATTATTCGTCAGGAATCAGCGGGTACCGACTTCCTCCTCGTCTTTGGAAGCCATGAGGAGATCATATTCCTCCTGGGATCCGACGATAAGTTTATCGTACTCGCGTAATCCGGTACCGGCCGGGATGAGGTGGCCGACGATCACGTTTTCCTTCAGGCCGAGCAGGTCATCGATCTTGCCGTTGACGGCAGCCTCGTTGAGCACCTTGGTGGTTTCCTGGAAGGAAGCCGCCGAGATCCAGCTCTTCGTATGTAAGGAAGCCTGGGTGATACCCTGCAGTACCGGTGAGGAGGTTGCCGGGATGGCGTCGCGGGCTTCTACCTGGCGCAAATCCTTACGCTTGAGGATCGAATTCTCCTCCCGCAGCTTGCGGAGCGTTGTGATCTGTCCTGCTTTGATTTCGGTAGAGTCGCCGGGCTCCAATACCACAACCTTGTCACGGATGGCTTCGTTCTCTTTCATGAAATCGATCCGGTCAACGTATTCACGCTCGAGGAACATGGTATCGCCCGGATCTTCGATGACGACTTTACGCATCATCTGACGGACGATCACTTCGAAGTGCTTGTCGTTGATCTTCACACCCTGCATACGGTATACTTCCTGTACCTCATTGACGAGATACTCCTGAACCTGCGAAGGTCCTTTGATCGAAAGGATATCGCCCGGGCTGATGCTGCCATCCGACAACGGATCGCCTGCACGAACGAAGTCATTATCCTGCACAAGGATGTGCTTGGACAGCGCTACGAGGTACTTCTTGACTTCCCCGTCACGCGAGGTGATGATGATCTCGCGATTACCGCGCTTGATGCCACCGTAAGAAACGACACCGTCGATCTCCGACACGGTTGCCGGGTTGCTGGGGTTACGCGCTTCGAAGAGTTCCGTAACGCGCGGCAGACCGCCGGTGATATCACCCATGCGTCCGGTTGAACGCGGAATCTTGACAAGGATCTCACCAGCCTGGATCTTCTGGCCTACGTTCACCATGATGTGAGCGCCTACCGGAATGTTGTACGACTTGATGCCTTCCTTCTTCTCGTCAAGGATCTTGATTGCCGGGTTTTTAGTCTTATCGCGGGTCTCGATGATCACTTTCTCACGATAGCCCGTTTGTTCGTCGGACTCTTCGCGGAAGGTGACACCTTCCTCGATGTGTTCGAAGTCGATCTTACCGGGGAACTCCGAGAGAATGACAGCGTTGTACGGGTCCCAATCGCAGATGAGGGTGCCCTTCTCCGCTACCGTCTTGTCCTTGACATACAGTTTGGAACCGTACGGAATGTTATTCGTGGTAAGAATGGTGCCGGTATTGGTATCGACAATCCGTACTTCTCCGGAACGACCAATGACTACTTCGTAGCTCTTCGAACCATCCTTATAGGTAACGGTCTTGATGTCTTCGAATTCCAGTCGGCCGGCGTACTTGGCTTTCAATTCGGAATCGGAAGCACCCTTCTGAGCGACACCACCCACGTGGAAGGTACGCAGGGTGAGCTGGGTACCCGGTTCACCGATGGACTGCGCAGCGATAACGCCGACCGCTTCGCCTTTCTGTACCATGCGACCGGTGGCGAGGTTTCGGCCGTAACACTTGGCACAAACACCACGATCGGATTCGCAGGTAAGCACCGAACGGATCTCGACGGTCTCGACCGGCGATTCTTCGATGATGGCGGCGATCACTTCGTTGATCTCCGTACCGGCGGTCATGATCAGCTCGCCCGTATGCGGATGATACACGTCGTGAACCGATACGCGACCCAGGATTCGGTCATACAGCGACTCAACCACTTCCTCGTTATTCTTGAGGGCGGTCATCGGAAGTCCGCGGAGCGTACCGCAGTCTTCGTCGGTGATGATGACATCCTGCGCCACGTCAACCAGACGACGGGTCAGGTAGCCGGCGTCAGCGGTCTTCAACGCGGTATCGGCAAGACCCTTACGGGCACCGTGCGTGGAGATGAAGTACTCGAGAATCGACAGTCCTTCCTTGAAGTTGGAAAGAATCGGGTTCTCGATGATCTCTCCGCCGGTTGCGCCGCTTTTTTGCGGCTTGGCCATAAGACCGCGCATACCGCCGAGCTGACGGATCTGTTCTTTGGAACCGCGGGCTCCGGAATCGAGCATCATGTAGATCGAGTTGAAACCCTGACGATCGGTCGTCAATTGCTTCATCAACGTATCGGTGATGCGGGAGCTGGTGCGGGTCCAGATATCGATGATCTGATTGTATCGTTCGTTGTAGGTGATGAAACCCATGTTGTAGTTGTTCATCACCTCTTCCACTTCGGCGTGCGCCTTGTCGATCAGCGTATGCTTGACGTCCGGAATCTTGACGTCGGCCAGGTTGAAGGACAAACCGCCACGGAAGGCCATCTGGAATCCGAGGTCCTTCATATCATCGAGGAACTTCGCCGATTTGGCAGTTCCGCACACCTTCAGGATGTTTCCGATGATGTCGCGAAGCGCTTTCTTCGTGAGCAGTTGGTTGATGTAGCCCATTTCCTCGGGCACGACCTGGTTGAACAGGACACGACCGACCGTGGTTGGGGTCATTTCCATTGCCAGGGTATCATCCTCCTTGCGGACACGGACCTTCACATGGATCGAGGCATGGAGTTCCACTCGGCCTTCGTTATAGGCCATGATTACCTCTTCGGGCGAATAGAACTTCATTCCCTCCCCTTTCACGGTATAGCTGGCATCCGTCTTCCTTTCCTTGGTCGTATAATACAGACCAAGTACCATGTCCTGAGAAGGAACGGCGATAGGAGCTCCGTTCGCAGGGTTGAGGATGTTATGCGACGCCAGCATCAGCATCTGCGCTTCGAGGATGGCGGCATTTCCGAGCGGAACGTGCACGGCCATCTGGTCACCGTCGAAGTCAGCGTTGAAGGCGGTACAAACAAGCGGATGAAGCTGGATGGCCTTGCCTTCGATCAGCTTCGGCTGGAACGCCTGAATACCGAGACGGTGCAGGGTGGGTGCGCGGTTGAGGAGCACCGGATGTCCTTTGAGGACGTTTTCCAGGATGTCCCATACCAACGGGTCCTTGCGATCGACGATCTTCTTGGCCGACTTTACCGTCTTCACAACACCGCGCTCGATCATCTTACGGATGATGAACGGTTTGAAGAGTTCGGCAGCCATGTCTTTCGGAAGACCGCACTCGTGCAGTTTCATTTCAGGACCGACAACAATGACCGAACGAGCCGAATAGTCGACACGTTTACCGAGGAGGTTCTGACGGAAACGCCCCTGTTTGCCTTTCAACGAATCCGAAAGCGATTTGAGGGCGCGGTTCGATTCGGTCTTGACCGCATTCACCTTACGGGAATTGTCAAAGAGCGAGTCAACGGCCTCCTGCAGCATACGTTTCTCGTTACGCAGGATCACGTCCGGAGCTTTGATCTCGATGAGACGCTTCAGACGGTTGTTACGAATGATGACTCGACGATATAGATCGTTGAGATCAGAGGTGGCGAAACGACCGCCGTCCAGCGGAACGAGCGGGCGCAACTCCGGAGGAATCACCGGCACGACTTTCACGATCATCCACTCGGGGCGGTTCTCGATGTGATTGTTCGCTTCGCGGAACGCTTCCACCACATTCAGGCGCTTGAGCGCCTCGTTCTTCCGCTGTTGGGAAGTTTCGGTGCTGGCCTGGTGACGGAGCGAATACGACAGACCATCCAGATCGAGACGGCTGAGCAGGTCGTACAATGCTTCAGCGCCCATCTTGGCGATGAATTTGTTCGGATCCTTTTCATCGAGGTGCTGATTCTCCTTCGGGAGGGTCTCCAGGTGCTGGAGGTACTCTTCTTCCGTGAGGAAGTCGAGGTAATTCAGTCCTTCCTGAGCCTTAACACCGGCCTGGATCACCACGTAACGTTCGTAGTAGATGATCATGTCGAGCTTCTTGGTCGGAAGCCCGAGCAGGTAACCAATTTTATTCGGCAGGGAACGGAAATACCAGATATGGGCGACCGGCACCGTGAGGGTGATGTGGCCCATGCGCTCGCGGCGCACTTTCTTTTCCGTAACCTCGACACCGCAACGGTCGCAAACGATCCCCTTGTAGCGGATACGCTTGTACTTGCCGCAGTGGCATTCCCAGTCCTTTACCGGACCGAAGATCCGCTCACAGAAGAGTCCGTCACGCTCCGGCTTGTATGTCCGGTAGTTGATGGTCTCCGGCTTGAGCACCTCACCGCTCGACTGCTCCAGGATGTGTTCCGGAGAAGCAAGGCTGATGATGATCTTGCTGAAATTCGATTTGATCTTTATTTCTTTTCTGGTCGCCATGTTCGTTTCTTGAGAGGTTAATGACGGCCTGATCAGTCAAGCGTGACTTTCAGGCAAAGGCCGCGGAGTTCGTGCAACAATACGTTGAACGATTCCGGTATACCCGGTGTCGGGAGGTTGTCGCCCTTCACGATGGCTTCGTACGTCTTCGCCCGGCCGATTACATCGTCGGACTTGACCGTCAGAATTTCCTGAAGGATGTTGGCCGCGCCGAATGCTTCCAGCGCCCAAACTTCCATTTCCCCGAAACGCTGGCCACCGAACTGCGCCTTACCACCCAGCGGCTGCTGCGTGATGAGCGAGTACGGCCCGATCGAACGGGCGTGCATCTTGTCGTCGACCATGTGACCCAGCTTCATCATATAGATGACGCCTACGGTCGCGGGCTGGTCGAACTGGACGCCGGAAAGACCATCGATCAGGCGGGTACTTCCGAACTTCGGCAAGCCGGCTTTCGAAACATACTCGTCGATCTGTTCGATCGTCGCACCGTCGAAGATCGGCGTACCGAACTTCATCCCCAGCTTCTCCCCTGCCCATCCGAGAATGGTTTCGTAGATCTGTCCGAGGTTCATACGCGACGGTACGCCCAGCGGGTTGAGCACGATGTCGACCGGTGTTCCGTCTTCCAGGAACGGCATGTCTTCATCGCGAACGATCTTGGCAACGATACCCTTGTTACCGTGACGTCCGGCCATCTTATCACCGACCTTCAGCTTACGCTTCTTGGCGATGTAAACTTTGGCCAACTGCACGATTCCCGGAGGCAATTCATCACCGACGGTCAGCGCGAATTTCTTCCGCTTATAGAGGCCGGTCACTTCATTGAACTTGATCTTGAAGTTGTGCAGCAACTGCTTGATCAGGTCGTTGCGATCCTTATCCGTGGTCCACTTATCCGGATCAACCGTATCGTAGTTGATCTCGGACAACATCTTCTGGGTAAACTTGGCTCCTTTCGGGATCACGACTTCTTTGAAGATGTCGGTCACGCCCTGGGCGGTCTTACCGCTCACCAGTACGAAGAGCTTGTCAACAAGCTTTTCCTGCAATTCGGCGATCTGCTGGTTGTATTCCTTGTCGAGTTTCTCGACCTGGACCTTCTCGTCATTCTTGGCGGCCTTGTCCTTCGTGATCACACGGGAGAACAAACGCTTGTCAATGACGACACCCTTTACAGACGGCGGAACCTTGAGGGAGGCATCCTTCACATCACCGGCCTTATCGCCGAAGATGGCGCGCAGAAGTTTCTCTTCCGGCGACGGATCGGTCTCCCCTTTCGGAGTGATCTTACCGATAAGAATATCCCCTTCGTTCACCTCCGCGCCGATGCGGATGATACCGTTCTCGTCGAGCTCACGGGTGGCTTCTTCACTCACGTTCGGGATGTCGGCGGTGAGTTCTTCCATGCCGCGCTTGGTATCGCGAACTTCGAGGCTATACTCGTCGATGTGCAAGGAGGTAAAGATGTCCTCGCGGATAACTCGCTCGGAGATCACGATGGCGTCCTCGAAGTTGTAACCTTTCCAGGGCATGAACGCCACTTTCAGGTTACGACCCAGGCCGAGTTCTCCGTTTTGGGTGGCATATCCTTCACAAAGAACCTGACCCTTCTTCACCTTCTGTCCTTTGAGGACGATCGGCTTCAGGTTGATGCAGGTGCTCTGGTTGGTCTTCATGAACTTGGTGAGCTTGTAGGACTTCACATCGTCCTCGAAGCTGACCATTTTCTCATGCTCTTTCCGCGTGTAGCGAATGACGATCTCGTTCGCGTCAACATACTCGACCGTACCGTCGCCTTCGGCGTTGATCAGCACGCGCGAGTCGCGTGCCACCAGGCCTTCGAGGCCGGTACCCACGACCGGAGCTTCCGGGCGCAGCAGCGGCACAGCCTGACGTTGCATGTTCGATCCCATGAGGGCCCGGTTCGCGTCATCGTGTTCGAGGAACGGAATGAGCGAAGCGGCAATGGATGCGATCTGGTTCGGCGCGATATCGATCAGGTCGAGGCGTTCTTTCTCGAGGACAGGGAAATCGCCCTGGTAACGCGCTTTGATACGGGTTTCCAGGAAGTCGCCTTTCTCGTCGATTTCGGTGTTCGCGTTAGCGATCACCTTGTCGTCCTCTTCCTCTGCGGTGAGGTAGAGTACCGGTTTCTCGACATCCACCTTACCGCTTGTAACGGTGCGATATGGCGTTTCGATGAATCCGAGGTTATTGATTTTAGCGTGTACACAGAGCGAAGAGATAAGACCGATGTTCGGTCCTTCCGGCGTCTCGATGGTACAGAGGCGGCCATAGTGTGTATAGTGTACGTCACGGACTTCGAAGCCGGCGCGCTCGCGGGACAGACCGCCGGGTCCGAGTGCGGACAGGCGTCGCTTGTGCGTGATTTCGGCCAGCGGGTTCGTCTGGTCCATGAACTGCGAAAGCTGGTTCGTGCCGAAGAACGAATTGATCACGGAAGAAAGCGTCTTCGCGTTGATCAGGTCGGCCGGCGTGAATACTTCGTTGTCGCGTACGTTCATCCGCTCGCGGATGGTGCGGGCCATACGGGCCAGACCTACTCCGAACTGGGCGTACAACTGTTCGCCCACGGTCCGAACACGGCGGTTCGAAAGGTGATCGATGTCGTCGACTTCCGCCTTCGAGTTGATCAGCTGAATGAGGTGCTTGATGATCTCGATGATATCGGCTTTGGTAAGCACCTTCGTGTCCTCGGGGATCTCCAGCCCGAGTTTCTTATTGATCCGGTAACGGCCGACGTCTCCCAGGTCGTAGCGTTTGTCGGAGAAAAAGAGTTTATCGATGATGCCGCGCGCCGTTTCCTCATCGGGTGGCTCCGCGTTCCGAAGCTGGCGATAGATGTGCTCCACCGCTTCCTTCTCGGAATTGGACGTATCTTTTTGAAGGGTGTTGTAGATGATCGAATAGTCGTTCGCGTTCGAATCTTCCTTGTGCAGGATGATCGACTTCACGCCGGACTCGATGATCTGGTCGAGGTGGTGTTCTTCGAGTACCGTTTCGCGCTCGATGATCACTTCGTTCCGCTCGATGGAGACCACTTCACCGGTATCCTCGTCGACGAAGTCTTCCACCCAGGACTTCAGTACCCGGGCTGCAAGGCGGCGGTTGAGCACGCTCTTGATACCGGACTTGGTCACCTTGAACTCGTCGGCCAGACCGAAGATCTCGAGGATCTCCTTGTCGGTCTGGTAACCGATCGCGCGCAACAGGGTGGTAACCGGGAATTTCTTCTTCCGGTCGATGTACGCGTACATCACGTTGTTGATGTCGGTGGCGAATTCGATCCACGAACCTTTGAACGGAATAACGCGGGCGGAATACAGTTTCGTCCCGTTAGCGTGACGGCTTTGGCCGAAGAACACGCCCGGAGAACGGTGCAGCTGCGACACGATGACGCGCTCGGCGCCGTTGATCACGAACGTGCCCTTGGGGGTCATGTACGGAATCTGGCCGAGGTAAACGTCCTGCACGATGGTTTCGAAATCCTCGTGCTCGGGGTCGGTGCAGTAGAGTTTAAGTTTTGCCTTCAGCGGTACGCTGTAGGTGAGACCACGCTCGATACACTCGTCGATCGAGTAACGTGGCGGGTCTACGAAGTAATCAAGGAACTCGAGAACGAAGTTGTTCCGCGAATCCGTGATTGGGAAGTTCTCGTTGAATACTTTGAAGAGACCTTCCTTCTGGCGGTTGTCCGCCGTGGTTTCAAGCTGGAAAAAGTCCTGGAATGACTTCAGCTGGATTTCAAGGAAATCCGGATAGTCGACCGGGTGCTTGCTGCGCGCGAAGCTGATCCGCTTCGTTGGGGTGATGGGGGTGTTGGACACGATGCTGGGAGTTTGATCAGGTAAGGAATTCAACATTTCAACCGGTGTCTGGAGCTCACCGGCTAAAAATGGTTATAGACCTCTCCCCGGAAATGCCGGGGAGAGGTCTATCCAGAGGCGCGGGCAGGCCGAGTCCTTACTTGATCTCAATCTCTGCTCCTGCCTCTTCCAATTGTGCCTTGATCTGGTTGGCTTCTTCTTTCGAAACGCCTTCTTTGAGGGGCTTCGGGGCGCCATCAACGAGGTCCTTCGCTTCTTTCAGGCCGAGGCCGGTGATCTCTTTTACGAGTTTCACCACGTTCAGCTTAGCGCCGCCCGGGCTCTTCAGGATCACATCGAAGGAGGTCTTCTCAGCGGCACCGCCTGCATCACCACCACCGGCTCCGGGAGCGGCAATAGCTACTGCTGCAGCGGCCGGTTCAATACCGTACTCATCCTTCAGGATCTTTGCGAGTTCGTTAACTTCTTTTACCGACAGGTTTACGAGCTGTTCGGCAAATGCTTTCAGGTCTGCCATGACTATTAGGTTTTGATTGTTTTAGATTTCGTTAGTTAGGTAATGGGATATTTGGATTGGAAGCATTCGGATTAAGCGGCGCGCTCGGAGAGCGTCTTGACGATACCGGCCAGTTTGCCGCCGGAGCTTTGCAGCGCGGACACCACGTTGCGTGCCGGAGACTGGAGGAGGCCGATGATCTCGCCGATGAGTTCGTTCTTCGACTTGATAGCTGCGAGCGTATCGAGTTGGTTATCGCCAAGGAAAACGGCGGTATCGATCCAGGCACCTTTGAGTGCAGGACGGTCGGCCGCTTTACGGAATTCCTTGATGACCTTTGCCGGAACATTGCCCGTCTCACAGAACATCAGGGCGCTGGTGCCTTTTAAAGCAGCGAACAACTCCTGATAGGCCTCCTGGTTCTTTTTCTCCATGGCCTTGCGGATCAGGGTATTCTTCGCCACCAGCATCTTGACGCCTTTGTTGAAACAAATACGGCGCAGTTGGTTGGTCTTGTCGACGGTCAGCGTGGACGTATCGGCCACGTAAACGTTCGGGTATTTATCGAGCAGTTCCGTGATCTCGGAGATGATCACGTCTTTTTCTTCGCGTTTCATTGGATTGTTCGTTTTTGAAACCGGTTAATGAATGGATCAGGCGAGGGTCTTCGTATCGATCTGAACGGAAGGACTCATCGTGCTGGAGATGTACACCGACTTCATGTAGGTGCCTTTAGCCGCGGACGGCTTCAGCTTGATGATCGTCTGAAGGATCTCGTGAGCATTCTCTTCGATCTTCTTTGCGTCGAACGAAGCCTTGCCTACGGACGTGTGGATGATGCCCTGCTTGTCGACTTTGAAGTCGATCTTACCGGCTTTTACTTCTTTCACGGCTTTGCCGATATCGTTGGTAACGGTACCGGTTTTCGGGTTCGGCATGAGGTTACGCGGACCCAGTACTTTACCGAGTTTACCGACCTTACCCATCGCGCTGGGCATGGTGATGACCACGTCGATGTCGGTCCAGCCCTGTTCGATCTTCTGGATGTATTCATCCAGTCCTACGAAGTCGGCGCCGGCCTCTTTCGCTTCTGCCTCCTTGTCGGGTGTGCAGAGCACGAGTACGCGCTTGGTCTTTCCGGTTCCGTGCGGAAGGGTTACGACGCCCCGAACCATCTGGTTGGCTTTGCGGGGATCAACACCGAGGCGGATGCTCAGGTCGACGGATGCGTCGAATTTGGTGGTGGTAGCTTCCTTGACCAGCTTGGATGCTTCGGCCAGGGTGTACGACTTGCTCTGGTCCACTTTGGACATAGCAAGTTTTCTCTTTTTGCTGAGACGAGCCATGAATGAACGTTTTTGAAGTACAACCGGGGTTGAGATGATCGCGCCCTCCTTCTGTTATTAAATCAATTGACCGGATCCGATCCGGGTAATATTCCAGGTCTGCAGGAATCAGAACGGACGATCCCCTTCCACTGTGACTCCCATGGAGCGGGCCGTACCGGCCACCATGCTCATGGCAGATTCAATGGTGAAGCAGTTCAGGTCGGGCATCTTGATTTCGGCGATCTTGCGGATCTGTTCCCAGTTGATGGTACCGACTTTGGACCGGTTCGGCTCTTTGGAACCGCCCTTGATCTTGGCCGCTTCCATGATTTGAACGGCTGCCGGAGGGGTCTTGATGACGAAGTCGAACGACTTGTCGGTGTAGACCGTGATGATCACGGGGAGTACCTTTCCCGGCTGGTCCTGCGTGCGCGCGTTGAACTGCTTGCAGAACTCCATGATGTTCACGCCTTTCGCACCGAGTGCGGGGCCGATCGGAGGTGCCGGGTTAGCGGCTCCGCCTTTCACCTGGAGCTTAATATATGTTGCGATTTCTTTTGCCATCGTTGTATGCATTGTGCAGGAGCATGACAGACACCGTTATCCTGGAAGCGGGGCACGGTACCGGAACACCTGCTGTTTACTCTTTCTCTACTTGCATATAATTCAACTCAAGCGGGGTCTTACGTCCGAAGATCTTGACCATCACTTTGAGTTTCTTCTTTTCCTCGTTTATCTCTTCGATGATGCCGCTGAAACTGTTGAACGGACCATCGATTACTTTCACACTCTCGCCGACTACGAACGGTACCGTAATCACCGCTTCGGAATCGGACATTTCGTCCATTTTACCCAGTATCCGGTTCACTTCCGACTGACGCAGCGGAACCGGGGCCTCTCCTTTCGGACCCAGGAAAGAGATCACACCGTTGATATTCTCAATGATGTGCGGGATCTCCCCCACCAGAGCGGCTTCGAGCAATACATAGCCCGGAAGGATGTTCCGTTCTTTGCTGACCTTTTTACCATTTTTGATCTGGTAAAACTTCTCGGTCGGGATCAGCACCTGTGCGACATAGTCGCCCAGTTTGAGTCGGGAGATTTCCGACTCGATGTATTGCTTCACCTTTTTCTCTTTGCCGCTGATGGCACGGACGACGTACCACTTCCGGGCGATCTCCTTGCCGGCTGCGTTGTCCGCGGCTTTTTGCTTGGTCTCGGTCATGGTACGTGCTTACTTATCCGGTGATCTTATAGAACAGGTTCATAATGCCAGCGAAGCCAAGGTCCATCAGGAAGATGACCAGGCCGATAATAGCCGTTGCGACCATCACCACGATGACGCTGCTCTGGAGTTCCTCCCAGGTAGGCCAACTGACTTTCTCGACGAGTTCGCGGTAGCTGTCCTTGATATATCCGGTGATCTTACTCATGCTTCAGGTACTGTTTGGGATGAACCCTTTCGTGGTGGTGGATGTAGTTGCACGGGTGGAGAGACTCGAACTCCCAGCCAACGGTTTTGGAGACCGCTACTCTACCAATTGAGCTACACCCGTATTCCTTTAATCAGTTCATTCAGTGCTACTCTACCTCCCGATAGCTATCGGGAGAGCTACACCCGTATTCCTTTAATCAGTTCATTCAGTGCTGCTCTACCTCCCGATAGCTATC